>Ga0210059_1017309_pt1 | contig 10289 bp, 8 predicted proteins | sample Ectturendosymbi2_FD_188042 | JGI IMG/M metagenome (GOLD analysis project Ga0210059, IMG submission 188042) | Ecteinascidia turbinata endosymbiont from Florida, USA - Sample 2 (SPAdes) (version 2) | ecosystem: Host-associated > Tunicates > Ascidians > Unclassified | place: Key West, Florida...
AAGGTGAAAAAGGAACTTAGGAAGAGACGCGGACTGTATACCTTTGCACTAATTTAGTTTCCTAGAAGCTCAGCTGAGAAGAAATGATTTTTCAGAGTGATGCACCGTAGAATGCCGATATCAACAAAAGAATTACTTGGAAGCTTGGAGTGAACAGCTGATCTGCGGCGACTTGGCGTTCTGTTTATGCAACCACATAAAGTGGACTAACTCAGATAGCGCCGATCGAAAAGCACGTGGAGGTTGATGCGGGTGGCACAGAGCAACGAGCAGAAGCATTCATTCCAATACAATTTGCAACCCTCATAGCAAGTAGCGCAGAACCCATCTCGTGACTTACAATTAGAAATTTTCTTATAATCAAAGCATTTCACAACTGTGAAGACGCATTTCAATGTTTTTCACCGTATGCAAACCTCTTTCATATTTTTTCTTGTCAAAGCTTGAACCAAACAAGATGTTCTGTCGAACAGTGTCATGGAAGATCCAGGGTTGTTGTGGAACGTAGGCCAGCTTCCCGCAGATTCCAATGCTTCCGCGTTGAATCCGCAACTCCCCTAAAATTGCGGACACTAAAGAGGACTTGCCGCTCCCGACAGACCCGCAAACACCGAGTAAACTGAAAAGTATGTACAAAAGTAATGAATAACTCTCTGTAGAAAAGCCTATTTTCTTCGGTGCTGGTAAGTTGAGGGTTCGACTCTAGACCGGGTCTTACCAAGACCTTGTAAATTGGTGCTGCAGCCTTCGTAACAGGCGCGCGGTGTGCGGAAGAGCTGCAGGGAACTCACCCAGAACGCAAAAAATCGAGTAAATTGAAACCAGAAATTGTACAAACTCAGTCGTGGCGCTACAGGACCATTGCAGTTACAAAGCGCCAACAACAATCCACCATATCAAACAAACAAAAGCCTATTTTCTTTCTGGTGCTTCTATAAGAATTTCAATGAAACATATTGTTTTTCAGTTTCGTGTATAAAAAGACACAACAGTCCAAATCTCAAGAATTAGGCAACCACATCTAAACGTGCAATTTCAGTTAATTATAGAATGCAAACAATTGCCACAGAAAACGCCAAAAATAAAACATAGAACGTACCATCCCCTCTTCACTTTCACATTAATATTCTTAACCAGAGTGACTTCATCGTCTGTATGGCTATCTTCTTGTCTTGGTGGATCAATCCTTAAGCTGTTGCTAGTGCCATGTTGTATTGCAGTTTCTTTTATGGGATCACTTTGAACTTCTTCCTGATTGCTGTCTGTTTTGAACTGTACAGAGAGAACGCTTGTTCAATACTACTGAATCTTTTAATTATCATTTCATCAGAATGTGTAACAAGCCAGTTCGCTATAACCTACTTGACGCTTTGAAGGAACTGAAATCTTTCAAACTCAAGATTCCACGTCATATCAACAGTAACATTTTAAAAATCTTATAGCCGAGTTCGTCCTTTTTTGAAAAAACAAATGTTCTCTTTAAAGTGCTTTCGCAAAACGATTCGTATGGATTTTGGCGGCAATGCTACAAACACGTCGCACTTCTATGAATTACAACAGGACCTGCCTTTGACATGGGATGGTTTCTTAACGCATAGGAAAGGCTAATGCTCTATTCAACAAGACTGGGATGTTTTTTCAATCATACAAATCAAACCTTTTTCAAATTAGAATGGTAGAAATCCGTCTGTTCTATATTGTTATACTGTACTCCCTCTGGATTGTATATGTTGATGTATAGCATGTCAGATCATGTAGATTAAACTGGTGACTTTAAATAATGTTCTATCCCAGTGGATCCCAACCGGTGGGCCACAGGCGGTTTTTAGGTGGGCCATGGTGCCATTTCGCATAATTCAAAGAGTGGTGGATAAATTCATTGAGTGTTGGTGTGAAGCACCTCTGGTGAACCTGACACAATGCTGCCGACGGAATGTCGTTCGTTAAGCAGGTTTTCTGTTAAGGTTTCCATCTATCTGTGTGTTTTGAATTGCCAAACATATTAGGCTAGATTTAAAATGCATGATAGTAAGCTCAGATGCACGCATCGAGAAGTATGTAACAATTAAAATCAATTATCTGCAATCAAGGAAAAAGCGGAATAGTATCCAGTCTCGAAAATAACCATTTTATTTACCGCTTGGCATATCTTGCTGACATATTTCAACAACTCAATAAAGTTAATCTGGAACTACAAGTACAAGGAAGAACAGTCTTTGATTTTATTGACACCCTCCGCGCATTCGTGGAAGAACTTGACAATTGGAAGCGAAAAGATCAACCAGGAAATTTTTCTATGCTCGAAATGGTGCTTCGGCGGCTGGTGATGAAGTGAATGTTGATACAGCGTCGGAATTTGTTCAACACCTTGGAGGGCTTCGTGAAGAATTTGTGCTGTACTTTACAGAAATCATTGAAACAACTTGGATTTGGTGAAAAAAATTTTTCTTGTTCCAGTCAAGTATGTTGCAGTATGCAAGCAAGATGATTAACCTTCAAAATGATTCTGGGGCAAAATACGTTTTCGAAACGAAACTAATACAATTTGCGATTTTTAGCTAAAAGTTTCTGATATTTATCCAAATGTTGGAAAAGAAGCTCTCAAAAAGTTACTTCTTTCCCCCAGCACATGTTTGTGCGAATGAGGAATCTCTACCCTTCTGCACGTGGAAACAAAAAATCGAAACCGACTCAATTTTACTCTAGAAGACGATCTTAGATGCGCTCTTTCCACAACGCGGCCAAGAATTCACAATCTGGTCGAAAACGCCACACAAGAGTAAAAATCACACTGAAGTTTATCTCGCAGTCTGCTTAGTGTTTCTGATGCTAAAATTAAACAAAATTCGATCTATTATCGTAAAGCCCATATTTTGTGTACTCATATTTGTACTTAAATGAAGACTTAGAGTAGATTTTTCTATTGTTCTGTGATCAGTGACGTACGCAGAAAATTTTCATGGGGGAGTTTTGGTTCAGGGTCATATGGTGGTCATTTGTATTTGGTGTTCGCTGTTTGTGACGTCACAATTTGACGTCATTTCCATGTTTCCAAACCAACGTTTTAGCGAAGTTTCTTGACATAATAATGCATATTTTTCTACATCCGCTCCCCTTATTTCATGTGGCATTGCACTGAATATAAACTATCAACGGTCCAAGTAAGGCTATCGGAGGAAAATAAACTCAACGCTACGTCACAGCAGTTCAAAACTGCAAAAATATCAGGCTGGGCGTTAAAATAGGGGAGTGAAACACACTCACCACCACGTCAGAGCAATTTACAACTGTAAAATGAGGCTGCGCTAGGTCTCGTCAAATACCAGCAGTTGAGCATTGAAGGTGTGCGTCTGGACTGACTGGCGCAGACCCTGTTTTGCGAGATCGAATTTTACTAAACTACACAAGAATGGAGAATGCACATGAAGTACGCAAGAAAACTTTCAATTTTTATTATGTGTAGAAGTCCACCAAACGTTTAGTTTTCCTTTTTCTCTCCTGAGACATTATCAAATTCCTGAATGCTTCTACGTTAAAAAAAGCTGTTTTTGAGCTCGTGCAACAGTTCTATCATGCTACAGAAATTGCTAATGTAGCCAATGCGGTCAGCGCTTACGCTAATCAGCCTTAGCAGAAAAAATAAAGACAATTGTTTCGGATAAAATGAACTATCGCGGAACACAATCTTAAACATGCGTAGTGGATGGAAGGTTTGCAAAAAGTGGTGAGGTGGTTTTTGGACGCAGACGATAGCCCGAATTCCTACCAAAACCTAATTATTACCTTTTGGCCCATTTACAATGTTCCTTGAAATTTGCATGTAAATTTATTCTATGGTATTTGCAATAAGTCGACAAATTAACAAGCAAAAAGTATGCGAAAGTAGTTAATCTCCCAGGTAATAAAGTTTTCGTAAAACATCTAGCGCAAAGGGGGGTTTTAACCCCAAACCCCTACGCTTACGTACGCCCTTGTCTGTGATAGTGGGCCACGACGTTCTGCTGAAAGCGACAAGTGGGCCACGGCATAAAAAAGGCATAAAAAAGCAAGCTTTCATCCGACAGGGGCCAGAAAGGATTAAAATGTGAAGGAAAGCTTCATGCATATGATCGAAGTATATCCTTTTACATTTTTGTACTTGGTATTTATTTCCTGATTCGAAAAAAGTCCTCCGTACCAGTGCAATTATTTCGTGGATGAAAAACAAAAATGACAACTTGCCAACACTGTAGAGAATCCATATTTTAGTCACTATAACAGAAAATAAATCTTGGTAAGCAATAGCCCTTACCAATTTTCCCGGCGACGCTGCGGTAAAGTCATTTAGTTCAATAGCGTTCTCATCATTTTTGATTTTGACAGTGTAGTCATCTATTTCCTCCATACTGAGAAACTCATCAAAGCGTTTGAATGACACCAGCGCCTGAAATCCAAAGTGGTGTAGCATTTAGTCAAGATAGAACAGAAGTTATTAAGCAAGGCGAACATAATTGAAAAACATAATCAGTTTTTTTTAAGGAAAATGTTTGGAACCCGGTTTGGATCTGTAGGGACCCGATTTCTCTGATTCTATGGACCCGATGTTTTATGATTTTAGCGACCCGATGATACTTTTGTCCGATTCTAGGGACCCGATTTGAAATTCTAGGGACCCGAATCGGGTCCCTAAAACCCCTTAAAAAAAACTGAACAAAATTATAATTGAAAAAAAGGCGCAAATTGGAAAAAATACCTTATTGAGCTCATGTAACGCTGCTGCTTCCAACATTATGAGTTATAGAAGAACGTTGGACAAATGTAAAGCTTCTGTACTGATAAGAATTTGGGCCAAAATATTTGCAGTTTTATTTCCAACACATTTTACAATATGTTTACAACGCAGGAATATATGACGTGAAACCGTTTTCATATTTTCATAGAAGTCAAAATATGATAAAACAACGCTAGTCGCTGTCAAAATACTAAGAAAGAAGAGCATCAAAACATCCTTTCAGATAACTGAATATAGTTATTGCGAGGCTGATCTTACTGGTACCAGGGGCAGTCAGCCGAATCAGTTTTCTCAACATTCACAGGTGGAAACTAACTAATGCTCGTGCTCATGGGCGCAATTAGGTGAGAGACACGGGGGACATGTCCCCCCATTTTTCAGACGGTGGGGATATAATATGCCATGTTCACTCTACATTTTTCTCTTTAGGCTTTGTATTTGGAGAGGTTTCAAAAATAAAAGTGACGTTTGCTACCTTTGTGTGGAGAGCGTTTTATGTAATATGTTACACATAGTGAAGTTAATGTTGAAACAGAGTTTGGTATGGTATCACTGATTCTTATATTTTCTAAATTTTAGCTTATATAAAATGATTTTAACATTATGCAAGATTCTAGAGACCACAAAAGCTACTTTTGTTCGACATTTTACCCTGCGTGTGGGCTGTAAGAAAGGTCAGTGTCTTGAAGCAATTAGATTTAACAGCTGCACGTGTGAGAGACTTCCGCTAGGGCAGCAAGTTTTCATGAAAATCCTAGCGGCAGTTTTCACTGCCGCTAGGGCACAAATAAACGGAAGTAACAATGTCCAATTTTTACAAGCCAAAAGTTTAAAGCCACAGTCCGTAAGTACAGCCATGTTTTGTTTAGCAAAGGAAAGGCTTACGAACTGTTGCTTGTTGCACAGTACAGCCATGTTTTGTTTCGTGCAGAAATGCCACTGGCTTTGTTGTAACTTTGGTTGGCACGTATTCAGAAACAGACAGCGTAAAATTTAAAGATGCAAGCTAAATTTGTAATGTTAGAAAGTTACATTTTTAAGCAAATCTCTGCGAAGTTTTTTCCAAAAACAAAGAGCAGCACTATTGCAGAGACTTAATTTTAGGATGGGCAGTTTTGAAAAGACTCGGACTGTGTCATTTTCAATCATTAGTAAACAGGATTTCAATCAAAACATTGAAGATGCGTTGCCTTCTTAGGTGGAAGAATCGGGGAAGGGGCGCTTGGACCTAGCCCCCCCACTTTTATTTCTGTGGGGGCTGAACCCCCACTATTAAATTTCGAATTTTCCCTGAATACGTTTAAGTAACACAATAAGTATCGGGTCTTATGTCAAAGTAAATCGCTTAATGTAAAAAATGTTGCAGAATTTTGGCAGTATTTTGTAAATATGATTTGTAATATATTATTTGTAATTTGGCAGAAGTTTGTAATTGTTTGGCAGAATAAACCGTGCGAATTTCTGTCATCCTGGTATGGTTTGCTTACCTGATTGGTGTTGTTGAACAGTGTTGATAGATGGCGTAATACAACACAATTTTTACAAAAATGGTGTAATTTTACATGCTTGTGTGCATGGGCCGTGGAAGGATTTTATCCAGGGGGGGGAACTAGTGAATTTTTCCAACAGTTTTTCCAGGGGGGCCAAAAGTGGTGAAATTTGTTTTTACCAATCGAAACTAAGAAAACAGCATTTTTTGCTCACAATTTCAAATTCCTGCCCCCCCTCCAACACTCATGCTTGCGTGTAGGAAAAAGTTGGTGCCACATCATTAAAAAATTGATGTAATTTCATACGTTTTAACACCATTCTAAATAGTGAAATTTTGCTGAATCATATACTCATAATGAAATGTTTGACAGAGCAATTTTAATTGTAATTTTGTTTGTGCCATGGCAACATTAAACAGCTACATTTATTTCTGCAATGGCAACACAATTGGCATTCTTACAGACAACTGGCTAGTTGCCACATATGCTTTGTTTTGTCTTTGCATTCCGGTATCTAACGCAGCTGTGGAATGAGTATTCAGTCATGTTACTTCTGTGTTCAAGATCTGGAAACTTTGTGATTTTAAATGTGTTAAAGACAGGTATCAACGCTGTGTCATTTTTGCCTGTTTTAAGGTGTGTTCTTGGTATTTTCAACAGTCCAGTGGCATCTCCGGCACACGGGCTTGGCCCGAGTCTTCGATTACAACTTATATCGGAGAACGCGAGTTTGCTTTGTATATTTATGCCAACACCCACTGTCCCACTTTACTAAGCTTTTAACTCGGGCGCTTTTTATTGGGACTTGTCACTGTTCATCTATTTTTTTGTTTTTGTTTTGTCCACCCCCTTTCCAGCGCACCCACCTTTTAAGGTGGGGCAACAGGCCGAAAATGATGAAATATATTTTGGGTTAATCAAATATAAAGCAAAAGAAGAGAGGCTTTGTTTCAAGGGCATCAATTATTGAGGCGAGGCATGCAGCATGCAGAGACAGGCATGTTGCATGCAAATGCAGTAATTTCAATAGTGCAAATTGTACTGCAGAGCACTAATAAGTAGTTAGTAAAGTATAAGGTGTGCAAGGTTGAATTACAGGCACTATAGTGAATAATGTAACATAAATAAACAGAAAACGTAGAAAACAGAAATCAGCAAACAAAAGGATTATGAAAATAAAGGGGTTGATTCAACACTGAGTACCGGGTGATTGTTCGGCTTGATATAGGGTTTGTATCGCGTTTATAAAAGTTTTGTTTTCTCGTTTTTCATATATCAGTAATCTTGCTTTGATGGAGTTTTTGAAAGAGGTTATTAAGTACTGGGGGATGTTTTTGATGGGGTTTAACTTTGTTTTATTTCTAGTTTTCCAAATTGCGAAGGATATGAGGGAATTTAATAAGGTGTTATGGTGTTATCATAGTGGGTAGGAGGAAGAGGGGTATGGAACTGGATACGTGAGAGGGTTAAGAAATAGTCAATGTGATTTTGGATTGTCTTTGAGTAGATGGTTGTAGCATATTGTAGGAGGGGCTGTATGTACTTACATTTATGGAAAAGGTGGATATCGTTTTCGTATTTTTCATTACATAGATGACATTGTGGGTTGAGAGCTGGTATATTTTGTTTGAATTTGGCTTCAACAGGCAGTAAGCTTTTAAGAATTTTAAAGTTAAAAGTTTTTAAGTAATTTGGGAAGATTGGGTGGTATATCCATGAGTAATTTGGTTTCGTGATGTGTAATGTGATTTCAAGTTGACTAGGCATGGGAGTTTTGGGCGTTTTTATTCTATGGAGTATTTCTTTTTTTCTTCCGCGTAATATTTCTTTTTTTGTGATTTTATACTGTTCTACAATTTTAATCATATATTTGTTATAAGGTGAAGGTCTAGCAGCATGCGGGGTATTGTTACGTTTTGGGAATTGGAAAAGGTTACTAAGTTGGAGTCCAATATTGTATTCAAGTTGGTTAAGGTGGTAAGGTAGGTTGCCTTTGAGGAGCCTTGTTCTTGTGTAGGAAGTCAGTGGTTTTATATAATATAATAGTGCTATTAGAGGTACATCTGCAACGGCGTATCCTCCATTTTGTTGGGTTTGTGAGAACGTTGAGACAGGAAGTGTGGGGTTGTTTGGCTGGCAATGTAGGTACTTATTATGTTGTTAATTTGTTCAGTTTTAGTGTGGGGGAGGGGGTAAGTATGGGCGAGGTAGGTAATACAGGGGGACAGGATTGTTTTTGGTAAGGGTTGCTTTTAGATCATAAGTTGCATAAAAGTGATTTAAGTTGGTGGCTTTCTCTTGTAGGGTTTTAATATTTTTATTCCAAGAAGATGTTATTGCTGTGGGGGAACCGATTGTGATATTTATGGGGGTAATACAGTCTGAGTGCCAGTGAATATTAAAATCATTTGATAATTTAAGTTTTTTGTTTGTTGAGACGCTAGTAGATTTGGTTGGGTTTCGTTGTAGTCCTGAGGCCTCTTGAAAGAGTGTAATTGTTTTGAAAGCTTCTTTTAATGATAGGGGTTTGCTTATGGAGAGGGTTATGTCATTGGCGTATGCAGTGAGTTTGGGTGGGTACTTTGTTGGGTTGTGTACAGGGGAAATGTATTTGTTTTCTTGGATATAGGTTAAGAGAGGGTTTAGGGCTAGTATAATAAGGGTTAGGCTTAAAGGGTCACTTTGTCGGGCTCCTCTGTTTATAGGAATAGGGTTAGTGATGAACTGGTTTACTTGAATTTGGGAAGAGGCGTGATGTTGTATTTGTGCTATGTATTTACAAAAGGTGAACGGGAAATTGTGGTATTGCAGAACTGAATTTAACCACTTGTATTCAATTGTGTCAAAGGCTTTTTGGAAGTCTAAACTAATGAACTAATGAAATAAGAGTCTGCTGTGTTGTGTTGTGCCATATAATAAATATCTCTAAGAGTAATTGAGGGGGTATGAGTGGATTTACCGGGTTGGGCGTGCTGTAATGGGGAGATTAGATGGTTCAGAATGTTCTTAAGTCTTTCATTTAATATTTTATTCAAAGTTTTGTAATCAACATTTAGCAGCGATATTGGCCTATAGTTTTTTATATCGGCTGGGTTTCCGTTTTTAAAACATAGGGTAATAATACCTTTGTATAGCGTTGGGTCGTGGTCAGTCTGTGAATATGTGTAATTTAAGGCATCGAGTAGCATGTGCTTGATATCTTGATAAAAGGTTAGATAAAATTCTAAAGAGAGTCCATCAGGACCTGGCGTCTTTCCTTTTTTATTGTGGTGATCGCATCGAAAAGTTCTTTCAACGTTGTGGATTGTTCAAGGTCTGCAATTTGTTGGGGGCTTAATTTTGTTATATTCTTTCCTAGGAATTTAGAGGCTATACTTTCATCTATACTTGAAGATGAGTAGAGGTTTCTATAGAAGGATTGGACTAGATCTACTATTTCTTGTTGGGACTTGGTTTTTGTGTTCGGTTGTATTTCTAAGTCAGGTGTTTTGGTGTTTTTGGTAAGTGGGATTAGTTGTTTGTATAGGTGATTTAAAGCGATATTTTGGAATTCTTCTATGTCAGCTTTATGTTTTAGGAGGTTACATCTGGCATCCTTCAGGAATTGATCATGTAAGTGTTTTCTGTATGAGTTATAGTTTTTAAAGTTTTCTGTATTTGGGTTGGCAGTCATTGTATATCGAAGTTTGTATAATTTTTGTTGTGTTTTTATGTTTTCTAAGGTTTTCTGTCGTGCTACATTACGTGCTTGCGTTTTTAAGAGTATCCTAATCTTATTTTTTGTTGTTAACCATTTTTGTAATGGGTTTGAGCGGTTATCTGATTGCATTTCATTGTTAATCACGTTGGAAAGTTGTGTCTGGTGGTCTATAATTTTGTATGTGTTTATGTTATTTTTCCATGGGTGGTTTGTTGTGTGATTGGTTGGGGAGGGGAGAGCTACAGAGAGAGTAATGAGGTCATGGTCGGAGAAGGGGGTAGGGATGAAAACGTGGTTCTGTATTATGCTAGAAGGGAAAAATAACATA
>Ga0210059_1017310_pt1 | contig 10289 bp, 4 predicted proteins | sample Ectturendosymbi2_FD_188042 | JGI IMG/M metagenome (GOLD analysis project Ga0210059, IMG submission 188042) | Ecteinascidia turbinata endosymbiont from Florida, USA - Sample 2 (SPAdes) (version 2) | ecosystem: Host-associated > Tunicates > Ascidians > Unclassified | place: Key West, Florida...
CCAACTACTGAAAGTTAATCCCCAGTTTTAAAGTCCTGTTCCCTGACGGGCGAGAATCCATTGTACAGTATCAACCTATGACTTGGCGCCAAGTGACCAGCAAGAAACTGCCCTTGACCGAAATCATGATGAAAGTGTGAGCTGTTCTGAGTTCCTCCGCCCATCTCAACAACCTGAAACTGTTACACCTGATGGCGAACATTCGCCAGAAATCGAAAATACTGGAATGTGCGCTTAAAATGATTGAGGCGAACGCTCATCATCGGATACCCCCTGCACGGTCTTAGTTACTTCCCCGTCTTGTTGCTCTCGTGTGAGACAACCACCACAGCGCTATGGCAGCAGCAATTACGACTGAAGTTTCTGTGTCCTGTGCATCCGCAGATGTTGTAAAATACGAAATATTTCGTTTGTGTTTTATTTTAATTTTTTACAAAACGAAAATCACCTGGGAGGATTGTAGTGGTAAAGAGCTACAGTAGGCGCGCTACTCTGTCGACGCGTTATTGTTTGCCGGGTTGCCAATAACATTCCTGCGAACGTTTGCCTTTTGGTGTCGCCTGGAGTCAAGCGAAATTTCTAACCTCTGCCAAAGTTCTGACCTGTATTTGTTTGTCAGTTATTTTCCTTCTCAGAATAATGAAATTAAGTTGGCAATTACTTTTTCGATGTGTGTTGTGTAAATTAAAACTTTTTTGGTTAGATGTCAAGTACCCACAACAGGCTATAGTACGGAAATAACTTTAACAATAGAACATTTTTGGACTTAGTCTTAGACCTCAACTATTTTTCTTTTTCTCACCCTGACCCAAACACGAACCCGACACACTTACCTAAACACGAACCCCTAAGCCCTAATCATCAGTTTTCTCAGTGTATTGATATATATAATAATACTGTGTGCATGCGTACATGGCGTGAAGTCAGAAATTTCGCAAGTCAGACATTTCGCTTGACACTGGTGATTGTCGCAGTTTACTCCGAGTAACGTAGTTTCGACGCTGTTGGCTTGCTTCTTCGTTCGTTCTTTATCAAGTAAATATTGTATTTCTTTTCAGCGTCTGCCTTCGAATGACCTCAACTGCTGTTTTCGGTTCGAAATTGTTGATTAAAGCCTTAATGTAAAAGCTGTTTTCGGTTCTGCTAAGGTTCACAAGGCATTTTAACCTAACCAGCCAGATGGAATCTTTGTGAAGACAATGTTCAGAATTGAAAGACACGTTCGATTTGCGATCAAAAATCCATTTTATTTGAAGCTCAGTTTGAAACATTACTGGTGTCATGAAGAACGCTAAAGGCAATTGAAGCTGCTTTCATTTCAAAGCAACAGATATTGGACAATATTGTGATTTTACTGTAGCAAGAAATTATATTAAACGCGTCTTTATCGAGTCTCTCCCTGATCTGTTCGAAAAATAAATACCATCAGCGAAAAAATTTACTTGTAACAGTGAATACTTTGTCATTTGTAATAGTGTATACTTTACTGTGGTTTACTGATCTTTCAATGATGCTTTTTGGATAACAAACATGTTCCATATCATCATAGAATTAAACATCTTGTGGTAATACGCGAAATCTCAATATAAAAATAAACCATACTTTTTTGTAGCTTCGTGATTTGTAAAGCCGCACATTTCATAACTATCAAATATCTTTTTAAATCTGCACGATCGCATTTATATTTTCATCCCTAGAAGCAGTCTCATATAGAATGAGGGTACGAGTCTTTATGGCGTTCGTGAGAGTGCGGCCGTGTAGGACATAAAATCGTTAATACGAATCGACGGTTGTCATGATCCACTCCGCCCAGCGGTCTCACCGGATTTGCAAGTGGCTTTTATAAAAAGTGGTATTGACCTTTGGAAGATATTGATCGGTTTGGATATTGCTCATTTGCCCTTTTATTGCAATCTTGCAATTTAGAGTGTCTCATAGCAAGCAAACTTCAACTTTGTAATAAAAACCTCTCAGTGAGATCGTGAGCAAAATGGATTATGTAAAACATCAGCGCAGGCTTAAACTAGTTGAAACTTGCCTATTCGATGCGCTTGCACATAAAAAGGTAATGAAGAGTTTTCTGTTGTTAAAAAACTTTCAAATCTTTATCAGTGTAGCAAGAAATTTATTAGTTCTCCGAAAAGAACAATAATGAGACATTACAACATTTGACTATTTTGACATTACCAGCTCATACAATATAGTTGTCAGATCTGTGGCAGCTGACCCAATGCTGTGGTGTTTAAAGTATACAATTTTTCTTAGATACTATTCAAGCAAAGAGTAAGTGATCTATAAGGGATGGCTTTAAAATAAAACCGACTCTTTTTTTTGCATTCGCAGTACGCTGAGGCGCGAACGTCAGCAGCCCTCGCGGTGAAAAACTTTCGGACACAAACTGGATTCCAAGTACTGGCAAGCCAACAAGGTGTTCTGGCAAACCATCCGGCGTCTTCGCTGCAAATGATCTCATACGGCTATATCATTCGAAAATCAAAATGTTGCCTTACTCAGCAATGAGGACATGCTTGGCACATGAAGAGAGTATTTCAAAGATCTTTTAAACCCGGTCACTACCACCATAAACACACGAGGTATACTATTTGGGCGAGGAAAATGCCATTACTGCAGCTGAAGTCCTCCTAACTGTCAAAACACTGCAGGCTGGGAAGGCTGCATGTTGCCATGAAATTCGACCTGAAATGCTCAAGACCTTGAATAAAGGAGAACTTTGGCTGACTCATGTGTGTCAAGCGCCCTGGCGGTCTGGTAGGAACAGAAAGATTGGCAGACGGGGTTGATAATCCCAATACACAAAAAGGGAGACAGGAGTGAATGCACTAACTACCGGGACCTCTCTCTCCTTAGCATTCCTGGAAGAGTGTATTCCAAGTACCTTGAAAAAAGGAGAGAAATATTGAATCAAAGCTGGATGATACCCAGTATGTTTTCCGTCCTGGCCGTAGCACTGTAGACCACTTCTCACTCTCCAACAAATTTTCGAGAAATCTTTGGAGTACGCCAAATATTTCTAAACATGTTTTGTTGTCCTCGATAAAGCTTACGAAATTACGACCAATTCCCCATGAAGATCTTTGTGAGTATTGCGGCAGTACAGTGTTGACGGCTGCCAGTTACCAGCTGTCAAGTCATTGTATTCCTGCTCAGAACTTTGTTTCTGTGTCAGCGGGATTTAAATCACATTATTTCAGCGTGGGTGCCGGACTCCGACAAATGTGTGTGCTGTCACTAAACTATTTCATAGCCTATATCAGGGGTGCACTACCTTTTGCTATTTCCGGTTGCATTACGATTGTTTTTATGATTTACAGCCATGGACGTCCGCAGAAAATTTTCCAGGGGGGGGGGCAACATCGACAGTTTGCTTATCTTTTTCAAACTACTGACGATGCAATGCAAATGGACGTTAACAAAACGTTTTGCCCTTTCTACGCCCCAAAGATAATGCCCCATGTTCATGTGCGTCGGAAGGGGTCTGGGAGGACCAAGGCCCCTGGATTTTGAAATTTGGCATTTTCCTATTACATCTTTAGCAAAAAAGGTTGATTTTTTCGTTTCGAGTGTGTAAAACGAAATTTCACCACTTTTGGCCCCTTTTGGAATAATATTTTTTCCCACCCTTAGAAATATTCCACAACTGCCTCCCCTGTAAAAAATCTTTCCAACGCCCATATTGCGGCGCAACAGGTACAATAATGCGCTTTGTTGGGAGCAATAGCCAGGTATATAACGATAGTTTGCACCAGGGATGGGCAAACATTTTCTACGTAGGGCCAAATTGTAAACTTTATTGCTACCGGGGGCCGCATATATTACATTGTCTGCTTCAGTTACAATTTACGTCCCAAAATTTTAATTAAGGATACTATTATTAAAACTTTGTATTGTTTTATTTCACATTGACATTGCTGTAGTACACATAGACGGAATAAAATCTCGAGAATTCTAATCGATAAAATTATTTTAACATAGACTCGAAATGTGTATTATCTATATACGTGTGGCTGCTCTGCGGGCCGCACAAAATGCTGCCGGCTGGCCCGTAATTTGCCCACCCCTAATTTACACATTAGGTCTGCACAGTGTCCAAGCGGTGTACTTCTTTTCAATGAAGTATCGCCATGGTCGTTAAGGAAACCACAAATCATGACTTTATTTCACCTAGTAAGACTTGTCAGCGTCACTTAAAAACAAGGCCTGCAAACGTATGAGATCTCGTCCAGAGCGATCAAGCACCCTTTCAATAAAACTTTGCTTGTCTTTGCTGGTATTTTCACGGTGAACGCTCATCATATATAAATCGGGCAAGCGTTCATTTGGCATTTCCGATTGAAGCCACGGTTTCGCTCTTCGCAAAGTACTAATAAACGAACAATACGTATTCTCACAAGCCTGCCTAGTTGTATTCTAACAAGCCACATACTTTTATGTACTGTGTGAAAAGAAGCCTACATAAGCGTTGTTTGATTAAAGCTGTTCACTCAGGTACATTAATCACACTCACAGTCTCACACTAACGATGGACTTTTCAAACTTGTGGAACCTTTGCTATGAGTTTATTGATGCTTCTTTACGCACAGTATAAAACGTGCCTTTCCGATATCAGCAGTCACTGTCTCACTGCATTACCTGCCAAGATGTTTGCGTTCAACAGTCACATGCGGCAAAACTCCTACTACCGTAACTTGAAGTCAACTGTCAAAGGTTTGCTGCCATGATATTGTTACACAATAAAGACCAACAGTAGATAATCCGCACGCAAGCTTGGCAACCTACTTTTGCCAGGAAAGTAGCGGACACAAGCTCATCCCTGCATTACACCAGAACGGTGAACCTGGCTCGTGTGCAGTGTGAGTGTCATAGCGGCAAATAAACTGTCATTGCAAGAATCAATTGAATTAATCGGAATTAATCTTCTGAAGTTTTGGTTCTTAGTCTCAAATTCCAGGAGGGGGGGAAATGGCCGTTTTGCCCGTCCCTACGGACGCCCATGATTACAGCCACCAGGGAGTTCAAAATGTTTTTAGTTTTTTGCATTACTTCTGTTCTGCTTCCACACAATGAGCTTATAGCCTACTTCCACACGTCTGCTATGCTGTCTTTCTACTATGTATCTTCATGAAGTAGACAAAGAACTTTTACTAACGCACGGTGGCTATTAACTTATATTTTAAACTGAATGTGCATGGCCGCATATATTTTTATGGAAGTCTGCAGGTTGTGCACCCTTGGTGTATATGAATTGGATAGACATTCGCAGCCAAGTAAACGAGTGTGTCACTATTGGAAGCTGCATGAGGATCAACTGTTTGCTTTTTGAAGACGATTTGCTACTGCTAGCATCTTTTCAACATGGCAATCAACAGGCACTTGATTGGTTTTCAGTTGCGTGCGACCAAGCTGGAATGAAAATCAGCACTAAAAATACCCAGGTATTACCGTATTATGTATCTCGCGAAACCCAAGATAATTTATGCTGCAAGTAAGAGGCAGTACAGTGCAGCAGGTGGAGAAGTTCAAGTAACTTAGAAGTATTCACGAGTGGTGGACGACGGAACAGACTTATACACAGATCGGTAAAGCAAGCGCAGTTCTACGTCAGCTTTATTGCTTTGTGGAGACAATACATGTGTTTTCAAATAACACAAAGCTGTCAGTTTTAAATCGGCATTTGTTCGTTTATGGTCTTGATCTTGGACAATGACTGAGAGAATAGCATTCCCAGTATAAGCACAAAGATGGGATTTTTTCGAAGAGTTCACGATGCGACACTTCGCGACAAAGTGCTCAGCTGTGAAATCAGCAGGCCCCAGTGTTGAGCCACTTCTCTCCAAATCGAGAGATCTCAGCCACACGTTGGTTGGGCCATGTGACCAAAATGTCCCAGGAATGAATGCCGAGGCAAGTTTGCCGGCTGTTCCCACGGGAAAGCGACTCAGACGCCGTCCAAGGACCAAGTTGAGTGACTACATCTCCGACGTTGCTTGTTCCCGTCTTGGCGTGAAGCCAGCAGAACTATCTGAGATTGCTGTTGACCGTGAAGTACTGTATTTCGAGTCCTCCTAGGGCTGCTTTCCCTGCAACCCTTCCCAGAAGAAAGGCGGGCGTGAAATTGAATGGAATTTTCTGAGGTTCTTTGTTGCTATCTTGCAAGATTTATATCGCTTGCAGGCAGGGCCGGCCTTAAGCCGATGCAACCGATGCAGCTGCATTGAGCCCCGAGCATTAGGGGGTCCCGCGCTATGGTGTTTGGGCATGTTGTCCATTTTCGCCAGATACTTCTTGCGCTCGCGAATTCTGTAAAACCGGCTTATAAATCTCATTGCTAGTAATTAATTATCTCGTTTGAACGAACGGTGATTTCCCTCTAATTATATCGAACGTTATCAAACGTGCTTATTTCTCATGCAAAGGTGTTATACCTACGCTCCACCATCAGGGCCATCGACAACGGGGGGGCCAGTGATGCCAGGCCCTCCCATTTAAAATATGGTCTCCCCCATTTCGTGTTTGGCCCCCAGGTTTCTGCATATATCCAACACTGTATGTAAAAAATGTGCCCCGCCTTGTGGTTTTTGGTCCCCCCTGCTGCGAAATCCTGGCGACGGGTCTGTCCACCATGTCCCGCTCTTTATAGATAGAGGACGTTTTTTTTTAACTTGTTACTACAACAGTGCAGTAGACCTACAGCTATTGCAAACAAGGTGTGCTGCGATTCAACTCACAATGAATAGGTCAAGGTGCGTGCCTGTTGTATTAACTTTGATGGCATTTCTTCCAAGGTAACGTTGTTCAGTTCTCGAAAAATCCTTCTGTTTTGGAAAGGTTTTGGTTGGTTGCGGGTCATCTGCATTATAACAAAAGCTTGCAATTTAACCTCATGGAAGATTTTAGCATAGACTAAATATTTTAATATTTTGTCAAAATAAAATTGACTCTACCACGTTGAAACAAACTGCAATAAGGGAGAGGTTGAACCCGTGGAAGCAAAAAATCTCACGCAAATCCGCGCAAAATTTTGTGAAGTGTTTGCAACTAAATTTACCTCCTTTTCTTTGTCCGCAAAATTCTTCCGCGTTACTTGTCGGTTGTGCAAGTACTTTTATCATTTGCAGCCCCACCACACTTTCATCGTATTTTGCTTGTTTGCGAGCGTAAACAGGTAGAAAAACTATGCTTCGAAGTCCAGGTCAATAAATTTAAAGGACACTTAAAGCTGCTTTGCAGCTTATCTCCGCAGGGTAAAAATTGTTAATATCATCCACTACAGTCATTCCTGTTTATTAGTATGTTGGGCGGTTTTATGCTTAGCTTCTATTTCATCTATCAACCATGCGCATTATACTGTATATTGCGTTTAATAATAAGTGTTTCAACATCTGTGCAGGGACGTAACGAGGTTAGATGGTACCAGGGGCAAGAAACAAGTTTGGGGCCCTCATATTCCAACCTGAGGTTATTCGAAAGCAAATGTGCTGTTGAAGAAATTACTTGTGACATTGCTGTGACTTTTCGGCGCCCTCTGCAGTCATTCGGCGCCCCCATAGTGATTCGACGCCCGGGGAATTGCGCCCCCTCTTGCCACCCCGTTACGCCTGTGCATCTGTGACGCTGTAATTGCAAAATTTTAGTGCATTACGTTTCAAATTCATAGAAAACAATTTGTATTTCAAGTTCATGCAATGAGAATAACTATGACATTGGGCGGATGCATGGGTTGTTCTCTTGTGAAGTTTGGTTCATTTCGTGTATTTCGTCATAAAGCGGATAGGATCATGCGCCCCGACGTTACCTTCATACAAGAACGCGTCTGCGCCTGTTGTTAGCGAAAACGAGAAAAGCAAGATATCCATGTTAGCAGTTTTTTCAAAGTCAGTTGTTCTTAGAACGAAAGAGCCTTTCAACAAAAGTGAAGTAATTGCACTGTAAGTTCAATGCGCTAGTCAGTTCGTTTTGATTGACGTAACTTTGCACTTGCGTTTGCCGCTCGGATCTCAATTGCAGAGCATCTTGTTACATCTTTCGGCTTAATTACGAGTGGTAGCTGTACACTGTCTAATGTTCACCACAGCATGCCATAAGTCAAAAGCATGGACGTAGTTGGGGGGACATGAGCTATGCCTATAGCCTACGCCCCTCCAAATAAAAGAAGCTGTTGTGTTACAAATTCCAATAATTTGCCATCTTTTTGTATATTCATATAGCTTTTTTGCTAAAATATAGACATCAAAAAGACTGTAGCCCATTGACTGAACACAGTGACGTCATAAAACCGCTACTGATGGTCCTCGCGCTTTGTTCTTGCATTGGGCCCCGCAACTGCTAGGGCCGGCCTTGCTTGCAGGTTCATTATCATCTTGTATCGCTTTCGTTTGCCTTTTCTACAATGTTTGCCGAAGCTCTGGTTTACAGAATGCAGAATCAACGCATGGATAAAGCTTCATTGTCAGCGTGTTTTCCAACATTTAATGAATTATTCTTAATCTACAATTTTCTCTCTTTTAAAAAAAGTGTCCCAGGAAAGTTTGGCGAGGCACGTCCTGCTGGCTAGACCCATGGGAAAGCGGCCCTGAGGTCGTCCAAGGATCAGGTGAAGTGACTACATCTCCGACCTTGCTTGTTCCCGTCTTAGTTTGGAGTAAGCAAAACTATCTGAAATTTCTGAAAACCGTGAGGTATTTCGAGTCAAGTCATTCAGTACCCCAAACGAAATTAAACAAAGTTGTATCGGAATTTAGTAAAAAACAAAAAAAAGGAAAAAAGTTGAAACCCAAATCGCAGTTAGTTTTTACTCAATGTGATAGCTTGGTCTTGTCATACTTGAATAAAATTATTTGCTCCTGCAAAATGAACTGTAATGATCCTACGTCCAGTCTAAGCATTCCATGGTAGTAGCGGGAAATTCAGGAAATTTATCCTCAAGTATTTTGAAACGAGCTTTTATGGTTTCATTTAGAGCAGGCCTACACATCTCAGAAAAGTAGATGGGTCAAATTACAACTTACATTTGCCGCGGGTCGCAAAAGTCTATTTCATTTCGATGTGGAGATTTCGTTGTAGTATGGAAGAAATTCTGGAAAGACAATTACTTATTCGAGGTGAAACTTTTGCAACATTTTCTACAATTTTAAGAAAGCTCTCGCCGCCCGCAACTACAGCTTTCGCGGGCCGCATGAGATCCGCGGGCCGGATGTTGTGCAGGCCTGATATAGAGCATCAGCGTTCAAATTTTCTTATCATCTCTGGCTAACTGGGGCTATAGGTCTGGGTTTGTGGTTTTCACATGTTGCTGTTGTAGTTGATGCATAAATAATTTCGCATTTTCGTGCGACACGATCACATCGCATGCATTTTACGGTTCTATATTTACTTTCGTGTATGGATCAGCTTCCTTGATCAGCAGTTATTGCGCAACACAACACGCTTCGTCAACGAATTTTTTTAGATTGACTCGTTCCAAAGTCGCCGCGTTTGTATTGGTGCGCATATTTGAATCGCGGATGATCGTATTTCACACAAGTTGGAAAATTCGGACGTGACTGCTTGCGCTCGGACTACTTACCACTCACCACTCTAATGCCAATTTTCCGCTCTAGCAAAGCCTCGTGTAAATAAAGGTTGGTGCTATCGCATTTTGGAAGGCAATCAGCGAATTAAAGCTGATGATAACCGCACAAGGACGTTTTCTTCGATTCGGCAAACTTGAAACGTCATGTCGCTTCGTTGAGAGACAAAATCCTTGCTGCTTTCAGAGCTACTAGACTGACTTTGTTGTTTAGGCCTACAGTATTTGGGAATACCTAAATCAGCATAAAATCTGCAAAGTCCAAAATCTTGCATTGGTTCTAAGACAGCTGTATTGCCCAAACTGCAGCTTTACACGAAATGTATTTAGCTTGTCTGTGATTGTCAGAAACTTTTTATTTCAGCCTTGCATCCGCGTGTTCAGTTCATGTTGGAGGATGTCAGCCATGCACTCTAACCTTGTACACCAATCATCAGAGCGAGCAGCTTTGCCTCATCAAATAGTTCATCAATCAAAAAAATATCTTTACTTTATTTTTCAACTCAGAGGCAAAATCACCTGACGTCGATCTGAAGCAAAAAATATATGTTTATCCTGCCATTTTGCATAGAGATGCAAACTTTTTCGAGGTTTTGTAAAGGAAAAAACTAACCATATTCGTCATAGTATCAAGCAAATAAACTACATCTGCTGGCAAATTCTTTGCAATCAGAACTCTTGGTGCAAAAAGCAACACATAACT
>Ga0210059_1017313_pt1 | contig 10285 bp, 7 predicted proteins | sample Ectturendosymbi2_FD_188042 | JGI IMG/M metagenome (GOLD analysis project Ga0210059, IMG submission 188042) | Ecteinascidia turbinata endosymbiont from Florida, USA - Sample 2 (SPAdes) (version 2) | ecosystem: Host-associated > Tunicates > Ascidians > Unclassified | place: Key West, Florida...
CTTGGTCTAGTCTAGGTAAAATGCGCAAGCGTTGTGGCTTGGCACGCCATCGATCAAACGGACACTGCAAAGTTCGATCACTCAATCACAGAGTAAAATGCGATTATAGTGTTCAAAGAATAGTGAACACTAATATAATCGGTGAAAGTGGATCACTCTTTTCAGGTCCGCAACCAGGGGGAGAGGGGCAATCGGTCAATTCCCCCCTCACGAAATTTTCAACAACATATTGAAAGCAACAAGTTACAGTCATTCCCCCCCTGAAATATCAACTGGTTGCGGCCCTGGCTCTTTCCAAACAAAATTACCTTCTTGACATTGACTTTAATTTGTTAAGAATGTGACCGCTATTGCATTTGCCAGGTAAAGACCTACTTGCTACCGAAGTTTCAAGTCCTGACCACTTGCGCATTCATCTTCGTTCAAGGGTTTGCCATTGCCATCTGGTTCGCTATCAGTCCCTCCCAAATGGTCCGTGTCTTCCCCAGACCTGAAGACCTTTTCGAAACCTGCAGCGACGTCCAAGAGCTTTTAGTGCTAGTGGGCATGGTATACCCTTGGCTGCTCATGATCGTATGCACAGTACTGGCTACAATTAACAGGTAGTACTTTTTTTCTAAAGACTAAAATGAGTCATAGCTTAGTAACTGCGAAGGTGTATCCGCAACAGACTACAGAACATGAGCAATTAGTTAGTACTCGGCGAATACAGCAGTTAGGCTCAAACAGCCTAAAAAAGCTGTTTCAAGATAAAAGTTAATTGGATTGCAACACTCAATTTTAGATCCACTTTTCCAGTGTTTTCTGGCATCTTCTAAACTCAATTTCAGCAATTCACATTACTGCAGCAAAAAAACGAAAATTTTGTGTGAGGGAGTGCAAGCTGAAGCTTACAAGTGTTTGATAAAAATATATCGTCTCCAATGTGCTTGTTTCAATAGACTTATATCCATATTTGTTTTCGTTTCGGTTCAAGACACTTACAACGTTAAGGGGACAAAAGTCTACGATGGTATGAAAATTGTTTAACTGGTATTTGATAACATCAAAATCAGTTCAAATTGACTTTCGTCGTCGTTAATAAGCCACATTTGCGTATTTCTTTAAGTTTCACTAAAAATGTTTTGTTAATTTTAAAAAGAGCTTTTTACACTTGAATCAATGTAGAAGGGTTATCTGTTTTAAAAATCAAGAACTAAGCAGGCCCGTAACCAGGGTAACCAGGGGGAGCGAAGCCTCCCCTGAAAAAATATTCTCCCCCGTAGAGAAATTTGTTGGGCGTGGTTTAAAACTATTCGACATAGTTTAAAAATTTGGGCCCCTCTCAGAAACTCTTCGCCCCGCCTAGTGTCCCAAGCTGCGGTTACGCGCCTGGAACTAAGGCTTGAGTGGTTACTGAGAACTGTTGGCCAAATACCAAAACAAGCCATGTGTCCCACGCTTATCGCGTTACCAAATAAATTTTGAACTATTTTGTTTTTATTAGCTCGTTAGTTTCACGCCGAACCTGAGTTTGTCGGGTGTCATTTATTTCTACATGATGACATTTTTCATATATTTACATGCAGAAATGTTCCGACGGGCTTCAACGAAACCCTGTACATCGGTAAGTATGAAAACGTATGAACGTCAAAGTGAAAAAACATATTTCGAAACGGTAAAGGCAGGCAACGCCGTATCGGTTTATAGTATATGTTTTCAGATAATGAAGTGCATTTTAATACAATGTGCTCCCGATGACCAGATTTCAACGTCATGATGAATGCTTCGCCTGACTTTACTTCAGCTAAAAGTTGTTTTGTTGTTTTGTTTTTTTTCTTTTTCGATTTCTTTGTAAACTCAACCGTATTTGAAATTGCATCCTACCTATATTGAAAATTATAGAAGTGTGACGCCTTTTGATCCGTCATTGTGGATAGACGAAAAAGCGCAGCAAGATTTCCTTCCTGCTTTGTTCACGCAGGCTTCACAATGTACGCGACTTGCATCATATGGCTGGCTTTTCTTGTTGTCTTCATCACCAATTCTTCAAACATAGCGTTAAAGGTAAGAGAGATTCAAGACGTTGAGCGTAAAGTTGGTGACGCATTTCGTGTTGCGGAATCGCCGAGATGCAACAATCTCGATGAAGCTTGTGTCGTCACCGTTAAAATGGTCAAAACGCTGTGTGCCAGAACTAGGGGTGAACCGAGGGGGGAACTATACCCCGGGCACCAAATCACTGGAGGCCGCCGAAAAGTTCCAACAAAGCCGCAAGTACTTTCTTCAATACAGTACATTATTTGCTCCCAAAAGACGAACTTCGAACATGGGAACACTAGCGCAAACCATCCCAAAACCAGCATTTTTAAACAATGGTAAATATTTGACATTTCTCTTTGATAACATGCTTCTTAGTGTTAATGCGACTTCTGGTGCTGCATGGTGTTGCTGATGGCTTTGTAGTCTGGTAGATGGCAAATTACAGAAAAAGTTTCATTCGTAACAATCGTGCAAAGAAAATATCAAGCGAGCCACATACTGTCATCAAAAGAGCCACACCTGGCTCGCGAGCCGTAAGTTCCCGGCCCCTGCAACAGAGGATGCGCTGCTTTGCTGTCACGTTGTGTGAACGTAGTTCGTCCGCCCGGGCGGAATTGAAACTTTTGTGAGCTCGTGCCTCGCAAATAGTTTATGGAACGAACAACTCAACTTAAGCGTTTGAATATAAACGGTCAAATACGATTGGATGCGTTGGGTCAATTGTTTCAGCGCGCAGACTCAATCCTACTTGCTTCCAACTCAGTGGTTTATGAAGTTTCTACTGTAAGCTTATTGGAAGTTTTAATCACGAATATAATTTAAAAGTGACTAATTTTTTGTTCAGTGTTTTGGTTAGAAAAATCGGAAGTTCAGTCCTCACAAGCAATTTTTAAACGTTAGCATGCGTGTGCCCAAATCTCCTTACATTCTCCTTAATCTTCCATTTTTTCAAATTCGTGCATAAACTTTTCGACAATAAAAAACTTGTAAGAAACAACAGACCCCGCTATTTCCCACGAAAGCAATGATTTACATAAAATCGTTACACAAGTTAGTGCGGTATTGTTTCTAATACGTTTTTGCAAGACATCCTGGTGCCCTTCTGTTAAAAAAACTATTTTTAGCCAGAACAGCGACAGCCATGGCGCTTGCTGTCTAGTTTGCACTAAACCGACCACTATGTCTACGTTTTGCTCCAACCAAAAGGTTCGGGGGAAGCTAAAATGCTGATTTTAACGCGAAAACATTTTTCTGTTTTCAAGATTTCAACAATGGCGATTTGTTTGAGCCTGAGTGCTTTCACCGTGCTTATTTGTTTGTTCGGTATTCGTTGTTACGTCATAATCTTCCAACCGGATAAGAACACTTCGAAATCAGTGATGGCGTCAGCAACAATCGGGTAAGTGGGACAAGTTGCGTATGCACGATAAGTTGGGCGACTGAATTACAAACGTTTTAATGTTGAGCTATGTTAGGATAAAGCATACGCAGAGATTAGACTCAACTTCGATGAAAAAGTGATATATGTGTATTAGAGACTTTTGAGAACTGAACTGAAGAACAGAAGTCGACAAGCACAACACTGTAAAGTTTCAGTTGCTTTCGAAAAGTAAAGAAAGTGTCAATTTGATCAGTAGTCCAATGTAACGAATATAGGAAAGGACCATTCCTTAATAGCAAATTATTTCAACACATAAATAAAATCTTCAAGAATAGTAATAGGAATCCTCGTGATCTTCCCCAGGAAAAACATGCCCACTAAGCAATCTGAACTTACCATAGACTTGTACATTCGATATTACTTGTACCTACATTGTTTCAATTATAGCACTATGAGGGGTGTCAATCTAAAAAATGAAAGTCAATGGCAAGACTCCAATATATGCTGGTGAAAGCAATTATCTTCTTATTTCTGTTATGTACATGTTGTGTATGCGATATGCGTTTTCTCAATTAACTTTTGTAAATATCCGTCGAACGAATTACAGAGTTGCCTCACAACCGGTAGTGCTGGCGTCTGCAAACCGTGATACGGCGTTAGATGGGTGTAGCAGAACAGAAAATGGCAAAGGTATGTCAATATGAAAATAATGTTTGTTTTATCTGCGTTTTTAAATCAGCTCTTAAGTTTTGTATATTCTATTAAAGTTTCGTTGAAAGCGAAACATGTGATGCGAGGTAACAAAACGCAATCAAAACTGAGCCTGCCAAGAACGAGTGGGATAATTCATTTGCTCCAATAGTTGATACTGGAGCTCCTGCCAGTGCAACCACAACCTATACCAGATATTCTGTCTGCTTCGCTTTTCTGATTGTCCGTAAAGCTCCATAACAATTTGGTCCAAAAAACAGCAAAGGGCGGATTTGGAAAGCAATGCAGATTTTTCTGAAAAACTTTGTATTAACGCATAAACACCCTGAAACAAGTCACGGACAATATGCAATATATGCGCTGCTACTAAGCCCGTAACCAGCTTGGAACACCAGGGGGTGAAGAGTTTTCTGAAGGTGTCCAAATTTTACATCGATAGCATGTACGAAACAACTGTTGTGCATACAATCAAAGTTTACACATACTACAACGTTGGCTATTTTTCCAGGGGGACAAATTCACCCAGCGTCCCCTTTAGTTACGGGCCTGTCTGCTACACAAAGCGAAGGGTGACACAAAGATGTGCATTGCAGTTTATGCTACACAGAGATGGCATGTGCACGTGAATGGATACTGAAAATTGAGGTCCACGTGGTGTATTCTCAATGGTTCATTGTACCCATAAGCATTCAACCCCGTGGTATTAAACTCTGACAGTAGAAGTGAGCAGGGAGTGACTTGCCGTTCCAATAACTTTTTGTCGCATAACGCTACTTCAATTCTGCTATTAAGAGAAGCTGAGGAAACCCTCGTTTTTCATTTTTTCAGTTTTTGAATATTGAGTTCATTTGTAAACATCTGGATTTGTTTAATAGTTATTAAATCTTCTGAGAACTTCTTGATAACCTTCTGAAGAGTATCTCACTATGACACTTACTATTTAATGCGATCAAGTACCTGCAAAGCACCAGTTAAGTCTGTCAGACTTTTTGTCACAACTGAACTAAATAAGTTTATAACAATCAATAAAATGAGCCCTCTGAGAATCAGTTCATTTCTTGTCTTGTTTAGTTCAACAGAACCAGGAGACGGTTCGATCCGAAGTACAAAGATCCTCTGGAGACGAATCTTAATTTGGGCAATTAGTATCAACACTGTAGCCAGAGCATGCCTCTTGTGCCAGTGCGTTGTTGAAATATGTGGGCACAATCAACTGCAAAGTTCTCAGCGAATGGCTCATGCTGGAAATGTTTTCCCCCTCCGCGAGGTTCAAATTTGTATTAATCGAGCTTTGCTCTTTGAAATTTCGATGTATTCTTGTAGCTGCTGGAGCCCATAATCGCAAAATACAATGCTATATATCTACAGTAAAGGATCAACAGCAACTTCCTTAGAAACGAATCGTTTCGTGATTTCACCTCAATTCGGAATATATTGTGCTTTTATTGATTTTTTTAAAGTGTATTTTAAGAATGTTATTTACAACGTTTCCTCCAAGCCAGCATGTACAAATGTGCGCAGTTTTACATTTTTAACTTATTCAGGCATCGCAGCCTGAATTTCAAACTGTGGCAGTGTTTTCTATCCAGTTGGTTAATCAAGTTTTGTCTTATACAATCCGTTTTTGTCGACGCAGACTGTTTTAAAGTTTTCAACAGACATGGCAGTAGACCCTGTGGTCCCGATCCACCTCATTTTCAATTAGTTATCCCACAAGTTTGTATTGCTCGTGCATTAGTACATGATTAATATATAACTTCTCTTTGATATGTTTGACCTCCTATTTTACAACAAAATTCTCGCACCTTATTAATCTTGATGCAAATGGGAGAGGAGGTTTTAACTTTGTGGCTCTGATAAAAATCACATGTTTTTTAAACAGACCAGCGGGTATCCAGTTTAGAAAAATCGGCGTTTGGAGACACGCCATCGCATCTTGTTTGATTTTGTCTCTTATAAACAGCAAATCTTATCAGGTTAACACGATACAAGCCTGGTGAAACTTGTTTTTCTTTCATTTTCGTAGACTGATGAAAGCGTTTTTGTTTTGTACGTTTGCGTAGCCGTAGACAAACGCGATTTGCTTTCTGTGGTTGGCCTACAGAGCTTAGCGTTATCCGCATCAACACAGCAGGAACTATTATCGTTCAATTACTAAAAGACGTTTGGAGTCGCAACGACGTTTGCAGTAACCGAACAGTTGAGAATAGTCAAGCGGTGCAGAAACAGGTGATATTGTCATATCCTGTTGCTGGTCAGACATAACATTTTATTTCAAGTAACAAGAACCTTCAGATTAACAAGGCTAGTTTCCAAAACAGGACATAACGAAGCATTTCTTTTGTTGACAATCAACCCAACTTAATGTTCTGTAACTTTTCAAAACTTAAGTTAGAATGAGTTATATCAGAGATATGTTCAAGTTATCTCCAACTTGAAGCATTCAGCAGCAGATTCACACAAAGCAGTGCCGCTAACGAGATTTTCGCTGAACCTACAAGCTTTCCATCATTTGCATTAGAAACTTACAAATATTTAGCGCAGACCCTTTCTTAGATCGAACGCCAATTTCTTCCGATAAAAGGTATCATAAACTACTGAATGGCAATTGAAAGATAAACTACACTGCAGGCAAAGTGGAGGACCACGCACTTGCGCCGAAAAACATATGGTCAAGGCATCTTCTTGTTTAGGTGCTCATTAGCCTCACCTTGCGTCTTGTATTACAAAAGTTTTTTTCCTCTGTTTGAGGTATGTGTTAGTATAGTGTTGGGTACCCTCTCCGGTGTTCCAGCCGAATGTAAAAAATTGAGGTGTGCGGATCTGCTTTTCTTGAGATCCTGTTCCAATCCACTCCAAAATATCAGGTCCTATCCGGTCTTAATCCGATAAGTTCCCAATTTTCTGATTCCAATCCGGCTTAGATCCAAAATGCAGAACATGATCGAACAACAGCATGCGAAATAAATAAAACGTTTTCAATCCGATCCAATTCGGTTTCTCCAAAAGTTTTGAGATCCGATCCGCTCAAAAATCGGAAATATTTAGCAGATCCTGTAGATTGCAAACCGGTGTTAAGTGAGATTTCTGACTTTACGCCATCTGTGCATGCACAGAGTAATATTCTACATATCAAAGACCCTGAGAAAACTGTTGATTAGGGCTTAGGTTTGATGTTTAGGTAAGCGTGTCGGGTTAGGTTTAGAAAAATAAAAGTAATTGAGGTCCAAGACTAAGTCCAATATTTTTCAGTGTTTTTGGTTATTCCCGTACTATAGCTTGTTGTGGGCAGGCGCGCAACCAGGGGGGGGGCATTTGGGGCATTTGCCCCCTCCCCGAAATTTTGAAAACATTTCACACAATTTTGACATGTGCAGAAACTTTCAAAGAATAAAGATGAAATTTTGTATTGTATTCATTTTTAAAAAGTGCTGTTTGAGTTTTTCGTTGTCCTACTGGTTAATTACCTCACAAGATTTATCTTGAGACAGGCCATATGAACGAAAATTTCGTAAATGATTGGTATTTAACCACAACTATGCTGGAATTGCCAAAACTTGGGGATAGTTTCAAATGATGGCATTTCTAAGGCATTTTTTATCCTTTTGTTCGTGTACCACTTTTTTCTGTAACAGGCCTCATTTTGACCTCATGAGACTTTATAACATTACTGTTCAACCTCATGAAACTTTATAACATAACATTACTGTTGCGGAACCCTAGGGTTCCACAAAACATGTAGTGGGGTTCCATGAGAGTTTCTCGTTTTTTAAAGGAAATGATTTTTGCTTCAGTATGTGGATGCGTGATTATGAAATTTTTTGGATCACCGTGCCGCATCCAGACTCCAAATAGGCTAGTTAGTTATACAGGAGATTTAGTGCAGATAGCGGAACAAGAAATATTGATAGTTTGTGCGTCAATTGTTGTTCATTGTTGTGCAGTTAAGAAGAACGTTATTGTTGCATCATAGTTATACGATATTGCTGATGTACAGTTCACAGTAGAGTAAACTGAGTAGAAAGTAGGCTCAGCCTGAGTCACAGATTAGAGCTGCTGTTCAACTTTTGTGGGAATAAAGTCAAAACAATTTGAAACCCAACTTTTTACTATTCAATCAAGCCAGATGAAGCAAAATAGCATATTTTCATATGTGAAGCGAAATAATAACAACAGCGAAGGTGTGAACGGTAATGAGCAATGTAGTTCAAACGTAAAAGAGGCACCTGATCTGAGGCGGACCAAACGTAATTCTATTGTCAAAATTAGAAAATGGGACGGCACATATTTCAGATACGGGTTCTTTTTGCCGGATGACCAAATTCTGAATGTAGTAGCTAAATGCCAAAAGTGCAACAACAAGCGAGTCATTAAATTTCTTTGCGATGTTTTTATGTAAAAATACCGGAACAGCAAAACTTTGCACAAATTCCTTGACATCAATGACACATTACTACAGTTATGCAAAGTCGTCACCGATGTAATAACAACATTCAGCGTGAAACGGCTGTAGCATGTGAGTGGTAACTCTTGTCAAACCAACATAAAGTCTGCAGTTTTCTCCTTTTTGATACTTTATCACAGCTAAGTTGATCATTTCTTTTGAACAATAATTGTTCAGAACGTTGTTTGAACAAATCCACCAAGCCACCTTTGCTAGAGTATGCGGATCACGCTTGCCTTTACACATGCCCAACGAAAAAAATGGAAAATGTTCGGCTTCCAAGACAGATTGCGACAGTTTAGCAGCAAAATCGCGATGGGAAGAATACTTCTGAAACTCGTCACTTTCACATATAATAACCAAGTAGCTTATCAAAGCAATGCGAAACATTGCTGGTGATGGAAATGAAAGACTACCACATGAAATCCCTTTAATAAAAGAAGCTTTAATGTACTGGACGCAAGTCATTACACTTTTGCAGTAAATGGACTGCAATTTCTTTTACAGCAAAGCAAACGTACCCAGCAATATAAGGTATTGTGAGTAAATACATTACTCTTCAGCTTTAAAAAAATCGTCATCGAAAGCAACACCAGCTGCTCAGTTGAAAGTTTGGTACAAACTTAGTTCAGTTAAAATCAAAATCTGTCCGACGTTATGTCCTTTTCTTCACGTTTCAGCTTCAGAGTAGAAAGTAAGCGAAATTTTTTCACACTTTCAAAACTTTGCCGTAAGGAAATATTGTACTTTTCACCAGAAAGTTGATGGTATTGACCAAAACGTGCTTCGAGGCATTCTTGCCTGAAGCTTTAAACGTTCACTACATCCCAGCAGGTGGAAAGTTTCTTTATTGAAAACGCTGGTGTCATGCCAACGCAAAATGTTGTGTTTGCTGCCAAACTCCCCCAAGGCTTGAGAGACGAAATCGTTAAATACACGCACAGCCAAATTTGCATTTTGCGTCTCAAATGTGGAAGGGTTCAAGACTTTCATAGACAGCTTGTCGGCAATTCTCACTATTGAATCACATTTCAGCTGGTGTAATTGCTTCAGTGCATTAAAACTAATCCCGACAAATGATCTGGGATGTTTGGCATTTGTGAAGGGACAACTCCTGGGAGCAGTCTTGTTGGTACTTTCAAAGGATATGAAAGATACCGTCCAGTTTTTGCATCAAATGCGGAAGTTTCCCAGCGAATTTGAGTTTTTCATGTTGGACCTCACCAAACCATAAGTTGAAAAAATACACTATATAGATGCTGAAAAAGCAGGGCATGTGCATAAACTTGACGCGAAACTGCAGAGTTTGTGTGGGAGTGGCTTTCTCTGTTTGCTCTGCGCGTTCTTGCCAAGCCTTATCACTTTGAAATGAATTAAACAAAGATGGGGCACATTTCTCCACCCTCAAATTTGAATGTAATAAAAGGTATAACAAGTCATTATTATGTAATTCTGAAAATGGTGATATTGCATGATGCAATGAAAACAATTCAGAATGGGGTCTTTGTTTTTTTTATAAAAGAACAAAAACCTGTTTCTTTTCAAAAAAACAAAAACATTCGGATTAAAATTATTTTTTCAACTGCAATATTTTTTCAACTGGATTATTTTCAACTGCAACAAAACTGTTTGTATGACGTTTAAGGCTAAAAGTGCAAGAAGCACAGCCACTCCAGTCTTGAAATTGGGGGGTCAATACGTAAATTCTGTTGACCAATACAAATATC
>Ga0210059_1017314_pt1 | contig 10285 bp, 7 predicted proteins | sample Ectturendosymbi2_FD_188042 | JGI IMG/M metagenome (GOLD analysis project Ga0210059, IMG submission 188042) | Ecteinascidia turbinata endosymbiont from Florida, USA - Sample 2 (SPAdes) (version 2) | ecosystem: Host-associated > Tunicates > Ascidians > Unclassified | place: Key West, Florida...
GATTGAAGAAAATCCTTTGATATTTCTACAAAGACCATCAAGTGGATTAGGGTTCGTGCTTTAATGTGTGGAGATCTTGGAAGTGAACATACAGTTTTGCTTTTCCCCACGGAAGTCTGCTACCTGCCGCTTGGGAGAGTTTTAACCCGCTTCTTCCAAATGCGAGAACAAACCAGTCTTTATGGAAGAACGTCACTGTCAGATTTGCTTGAAGAGTGGGAATCACAAAAATTCAGTCAATAGCGCATTTAAGTGACATTTCACTCGTATGAATGATCGCAGTTTGTCACATCAAGGCAAAAAAATAAAAATATTGAATTGCTATGAAAAGATAAATGCGATCAAAGAGAAGTTGTCCCTGTGGTGGCGGCAAGTGAAAAGAGGGAATTTTTCGAAATTTTCATCAATTGAAGATATAGTCGATAGCAGTGAATCTTCGAGCTTGATTCCTAGTGTTTGTGAAGAAATTGTGGCTTATTTGGAAATGCTGTAGACGTCATTTGATAGATATTTTGACGTAGGGAATATAGAAATTTCTGAAGAATGAATTACGAATCCGTGCTTCTTCAATCTGGAAAAAATGTCAGATGATAGAGGAGCTCAAAGAAGATCTTGCAGAACCGCATTAAAAGATGCTTTTGAAATGTAATTCGAGAGTTTGTCAATTAAGACAAAGTATAGAAACCGCTTAAATCAGTGGTCTTCAACCTTTTTTGTACAATCGCCTCCGTACGGGAACTTTGTTTGAAAATCGCCCCCTACCTACAATTTTTGCGTTGTCTGAAAATATTATTTTATTTTGAAAATAATTTCAGTGCTAATGAAGTATAAACAGGCAATCTAGTTACCACAAAACAAACAAACAAAACATTAATGCATTCGAAGAATAAATGTCATTCATTTCCAAAATCAGCTGGTTCCAACTAATGTGAACCTTGCGATGGTGTTTATCTGCAAGCTTTTTTAAAGCATTCGCAAGTTGGTCGTCTTAGGTCTTATGGCGTTACAACCAGTCTTGTTCATGTCAAGACGATTGCGGTATTTACTACGCATGTGTAGTGTTTGTCAGAAACTTTGCTCAGCAAAGTACGTCGTGGGTAACGCCAGTAATAATAGCTTCACTTTTACCTAAAGTTCTGGAAAACGCTCACTGCGTTTAATCCAAAAATTTAACCATCCGTGTGCATGAAATATAGCACGGGCTTCATCGTTGCTTTGGATGTCGATGAGACGTTCCTGAGTTGTGGAATTGCATTCGCTTATGCTAGCTAGCTGGCAAAAAAGTATTTCACCTAGGGACGTTTACACAATATAATTTTCGGCGTGATCTCTGCAACAGAATGACTTCATAGCAAGCCTCAAACAACAGGTGGCAGAAAGGATTTTTTGGACTCCTTAGTTTATCCAAGTTGGGTGTTTATGCTTACTCGCTGGTATAAGTTTCTCCTTTCCAAGCCTACTGCTCTGTTATACTCTGCCATAAGTCAGATGAACACCGTAAAGCAAAACACTCGAACTGACTGAAAAACACGGCAAGTACGATTTACAACTTAACGACTAGCTCTTACCAATTTTACTAGCCATTATTAATTGCTACGTACATCATTTCGCAACCGTCATATTTCCAATATTTTTACAACAGAACACACTTCAATAAGCCTACATTGTTTCACTCGTCTCACGGTATTAACCAAATATTATAAAACGCCTGATAAAGAACTGTCATATTCTTTTGCCTGCGAAACAATGATTTAGCTATGCTCTACCAAAGGCCATGAATACTTGTTTCAAGGCAATTTTGATATTAATAACACAATACGGTTGGAGGGATTTGTGGCAGATCACGACGAAAATGAACTAGGGCCTAGTAGCCTAGTTACTAGGCTAAACTTGACAGCAACTTTCAATTACTATTCGCTACCGCCGCGAAAGTCGATGCGATGATTTAGTGGTAGCAACATTATGATTGTTGGGCCATTTTTACTATCTTCATAAAAGCTGATGTTTTCCTCGTGAAAACTGGAGTTTGACCGATGGCGTACTTTCCGATAGCTATATCAGTATTGGTCGCTTTCAACCAATATCAGAATAATAGAACTAATTAACGCATACTGTACGAGAATCGTCCAAAACTCCGCGTGCTGATGTATACAGACTGGCAAATGTTATTGTTTGATGTCTTTTTTGTGACGATGATCAGCCAACGACTGGGTTACCAAATCTAACAAACTACTCAGTTCAGCAGTTTCTCTACTCGTTTATCTTATTTAGAACGTTAGACTTAACAAAGTACCTGCACATTCATATAATCTTCGTGATAACTGCAATGCTTGACTCCCAAACAGTGACAATTTTAGTGGTCTTGGATAGTTCGTGCAGTGAAGCATTACACGGAACGATGTTAGTTTGATTGTTACGTGACCAGTCCGATATGTGTTTTACAACCTTTGTTACGAACCATGGAGTCGAAAGTGCATCAAATGCTTTGATTCCAAAGTAACAAATATTGTTGTTTTGAATAAATTCAAAATTTTAGTATGTTTCAACCTACAGAAATCGTCTCCCTGGAAACTGAAATCGCCCCCCAATCTCGTAAATCACAAAATCGCCTCCATAACGCATGGAATCGACCCCCAGGTGGCGATTTCGCCCACGTTGAAGACCACTGGGTTAAATGCACAGGGAGGCATGTGTGTTGATATCAGCAACATGCTGTAGTTTTGAAAAACCCATACGCAAGAACAGGAGCAAAAGATTTATTGAACCTAAATACAACATATTACAAAACTTTGGAAGTCATCTTTTTGATTTTATCATTTTGTATGTACTTCAGTAAGTGATTATTTTGCAGAGCATATTCAAATGTTAATATGTGCAATTATTGTACATATGTTGGATTTTCTTTACATATTAACAACTTTTGCTTCTTTCTAAACGTTTGAAAGCCAGTCCTTGATAATAAATTATAGGGCGTGCAAAGTCAAAATAAAATTTTGTAGGGGCTCAGGACAAAAAAGCTTGGAAACACCTGGTCTACATGAATTGGATAGATAGTCACAGCGAATAGACGAGGGTATCATTGTCTGAAGCTACAGGATCAATTGTTTGCTTTTTGAGAACATTTGGTACTGCTTGCATTCTCTGAACAGGGTCTTCAACGTGCACTTGATTGGTTATCTGCTGCGTGTGACCAAGCCGGAATAACAATTAGCCCTACAAAGACCGAGGTATTATGTCTCTCGTAAAAACAAAGCAGTATGCGCTGCAAGTAATCGGCAGTACACCGCAGCAGTTGAAAAGTTCTAGTCCCTTGCGGTGGTATTTACGATGGACGTAAAGCGAAAAAAGGAGATTGATATACGGACTAGTAAAGCAAACGCAGTTCTGCGCGAACTTTATCGCTCTGCGCTCAAAAAACGGGAGCTGTCAAACACTTGAAAGCTGCCTGCTCTTTTTTTCTGGTCTTTTTTGGTCTTTTTTCTGTCTTCACCTACTGTCACGAAACTTGGTAATAACTGAAAGAGTGCTATCTCAAGAACAAGTGGCAGAGATATTGATTTTTCCAAAGAATGCGCGGTGTGGCACTTCGCGACAAACTGCGCAGCTGTAAAATCCGTAAAACCCAGAACGATGAGCCAATTCTCCTCCGAACAGAGATTTCAGCTACGGTGGTTCGACCAAGTGAATGTCCCAGAAAATGTTTTAAAGGCTAGTCCTGCTGGATAAACACACGGGAAATGACGCAGAGGTCGTCCAAGGACCTGGCGGCGTGACTACATCCCGACTTTGCTTGGTTCCCGTCTTGGTGTGGAGCCGACAGAACTTTCTGATATTTCTGAAAACCGTGAGGTATTTCGAGTCTTTAAGGCTACTACCCCTACGAACCTCCCTAGAGGAAAAATGGGCATGACAACGAATGAATGAATGAATACTAAATTTTTCTTAGAAGTACAGCTGATAGGATCCAAATAACGTCAAAAAACATTACGACCTTTTGCAATTCAAACTGCTCCACAGTTACTACACTTTAGTGAGCAAAAACCATTGCGTATAGACTTACGAATCTTTGAACGTATTCCCAACATGGACAGCAATCCCACACGCAAAACGTATCAGTGAAGGTGTACCAACATGGACAAAACCGTGTTTCTTGCTCAAGCCCTGGCAAAGAGATACACAAAATTTAATTATCCAATTAGAATCAAGCAAACTTGCATCAAGCCGAAGTAGACACATATTCCCCGCATTCTTTCAATCGTTCCTATCGCGGTTTTTCTTAAACCTAAAGCTAGCGAATTTCTCCATTGCACGAAGTCAGCAAATAGTTATTAGTTATAAATATTGCAAGAGCAGGGCCGGCCTTCAGCCGATTGGACCGATTGCTTCCAATCGGGCCCCGCACCAAAGGGGGCCACACGCTACGCCTGCTACTAGCATAGGCGTAGTCAGGGGGGGCCAAAGGGGCCATGGCCCCCCCAAAATTTTTAGAAAATATAGCCATTTTGTGCTTTGAGAGGCGTTTTTCTAAGCAAAATAGTGTTATTCGCCTAAAATCAAGCATTCCCCCCCAATTTTTTGCCCCCTCCCCAAAATTTTGGGCTGACTACGCCACTGACTACTAGCCTACGCAAACTTACAGTTTCTATCGAAGGTGCTTGTGTAGTGTCGGCGCGGAGCCCACAGTTTTTTTGTAGGCGTGTGACCTGTTGCCAACGTAAATCATTGTGAACTGCGCGATTTTAACGCCCTTAATCATCATATTCGTTCTTTAATCGTAACAATGGTCTTTATTTTTCGGTAATGTGTAAACTAGTTTTTTCAATAGCAGCTAGTTTAGGCAAAGAGTGCTTATCTTTGAAGCTTTTTTCTGTTGCGGTCATAATTGTTTTTTATTTGGCAGGTCATGTTTCAATAATTGCTGCAAAATACGGTTGGATAGCTACAGCTGATACTTTGTCTTCTGAAAGTTAAGTTCGCAATTGCAAATGTGTGCTGCGTAGTGAATCTTGTTCAATTTCCGTCTCATAGGGATCTCATGAGGTAACCACCTGAGATTGGCGAAAACGTTTGAAATAAGCCTAATTTTAATTAAGCCAACTGAACGACTATTACAGATGCGCAAAAAATAACAGTTCCTTAAACGTAACAGAAAATTTCTTGAAGGAATATTAACAGTAAAGCCATTTGCAAAGCAACAGGTGTGACAGTTACGTTTAAGCGAAGTAAGCCTCATGACGTTCTTGTGGTGAGAGTTGCATCATGAAGTACTACGAAAAAAAAGATTATGGCATCAGTCTCGCACAGATTGGCGGCGTAGTTTCTAAGATATATCCCAACAAATAGGAAGTTGCAAAAAGTCTGAAAAGGTGCAAAGGTGAGGATGTCTTTCTGGAAGGTTTTGAGGCTATACTAAAGTATTTGGTTGTTTGAAAAATTTCTAAAAAGTAGGTTTATAGTTATTGGAAATCTACAATTACTTCATATATTTGTTTGTTATTACAGTAGAAGCCACAATAATTTTTTAACTTTTTCGATATATTGAACGCCTGCCCCAAAAAGCGGTTTGTGCTCTTAACCGGTTCTCTATTAAGTTGGTTTCACTATAACCACTATCTGAATGTAAAGTGTATACTGATAGGCACTAGGCAGGTGTTATACTGTGTTTCGGTTTCTAGTTTTGACAGGCGAATTTGGACTATTTATTTAAGAATATGTTGCTTCTGTAACTAAATACCATGAGTCAAAGACCAAGAGACATAGGCCGAAATATTTAATTGGCAGTCAGAGATGGCTAAACCAAAAAAGGCGGAAGCAGAAGAAGGAAAAGGTGCGTTGGACAAGTATTTTAACGGAACTACTTCAGAAAATGCAGAAAAAGCTCCAGAAGAGCCATCAGGCCCGTAACCAGGGGGCGCAGGGTGGGCGAAGCCCCCCTAGAAAATTTTTCGCCCCCTCCTGGAAAAATGTGTTGGACATGGTTTAAAACTATTGGACAGATTTCAAAAAATTTGGGCCCCTCTCAGAAAACTCTTCGCCCCTCCTGGTGTCCCAAGTTGGTTACGGGCCTGAGAGCCATACGACAGTGAAGATGGCGACAACGTAGGCAGCCAGCCTAATGATATGCCAGACAATCAAAGTGAAAGTTTATGCAAGGGAAATGAAGTAAGTCAGAGTGATGGGACACAGTTTTCTAGGTTTCACTCCAAAAGAGCACTGTCAAATGGTGAAGCGGTATGTGATCCATGGCTAATATACTCGGCATGGAAAAATATAATCTTTTGCTCTCTGGAGGTATTGGGTGCAGTAACTCATGGATTATTGGGAATTACTGCACGTCGTGGAAGCCTCTGCTGGTGATGTTAAACTGGGGGCGGGCCCTCAGACCTCCCTAGCCTTGTGTCGCCATTTGGGGCCTCGCTCTTTAACATCAACGATTTGTATCATTATGACTTGATGCCCCGCTCAAAAATTTATGCGAACACTAGTGAGTGCGGCCCCGCGAAAGTGTTTCCAATCGTGCCCCGCACTTGCTGAGGCCGGCCTGTGCAAGAGGCAAGAATACATTTACGGAATCATAGAAAAAATGTAAACAAAACTATGCCCTGATTGAACGAGTAGGTGTGCTCTAAAGAAAAAATGAAAACTGGAGCACTCAATCGTCACGACACATACCAGCACTCATGATGGTAACTTGACTCATCGCTCTGCGCTTCACCATTTCCAGAGCTGGTTCGCTCAATTGATCTATAGGGATGAGTCTTGAACTTGAAGGAGGCATTAAAGTGTCCATGTGAATGTGCTCAGTTTCACAAAGAGAAGACTGTAGACAAGAAACAAAAACCATAACAAAACCATTTGCAATAAGATTTCATACTCAAGAACTTCAGTAGGAAAAATGTATCTCACTGTTGCAAAATTGGTAATTTGGTATTCTGCTAAATTTACTTTTACAAGAAAGTTAAGTTTGTGTAAAGTCACGAAGAGCAAATACAAGATGGGCTTACATCGGTAATAAAATGGTGGTTTGAGCAAATACGACCGAATTAAACTATTTCAACCAAGGATGTTAAAAAAACAAATACGTTTTCTGGCTGCAATTTTTAGAAAATTGTTTGTGTGTTCTATTTTGATGGGCTCCTTCTAGTGATCATTGGCAGGGAGGGTTCTCTTAAGACCGCACATGATTGACACGGTTTTAGTTTATTATAGCTTTACGTCTGCTATTAGCATATGCCAGTAGTTGCATTCACAATCAAATTTTGATCTAAGTTCTTTTTTCTCAAAATATTATAATGCCAGATGAACGAAATGACGGTATGTACTACGCGGCACGTTTCGTAGTAAATCAGTTTGATTGAAGAGATTCAAAGAAGCTTATAAGACAATATGGGTACGTTTTTATTACAGGAACCAAATTAGATTATAGCCTATAACTGTTTACAATGCTTGTCGTTCGAAAGCCAACTGTTTGTGAATCTGCGGCATATCCAAGCAAGTCGCATTACACGAGTTTGCAAATCTGCTTTGCTTATTTGTCGTGATCAATTGAAACTAGGTATGAACATTGGTTTTAGTGCAAAAATTACCACAGACCACCGTTTCGAGACTCGCAGACGAATATCGAATATCTTTCAATCCTACTTCAATTCAAAAAGGTCTGCAGCTGGCGTTTGCGGTCAGACTCGACCATTTTCTGACATTTCAAAGAAAATGCTACAAACCGCAACCTGCAACCTTGTTCATGTTTTTCAAAGTGAGACAAAAGTCTCTGGCTGGCAGTAATATAAAGTGAAAACTTTCCAGGCTCTCTGTGTTGGCTCCTTATTATGCAACGGCATTTAAAAAAGTCTTGTTCTCCTACTCAGTTTCATAATAGCAACGCACAGGTGCAAGAGATTAGAGACGTGTTTGTGAAAAGGTTACAAAACACGATAATACAAATATTTGACCCTCAATCAATTCGTGCATTTTTTGTCAGATCGATGACCTAACACGAGAAACCTGACAAAAAGTCAACTGCCAGGGTGTAATTATACGCTAATTGCTTGAAATCAAGTAAAATAAAATTGCTTCTTTAGGTCACAATTTTCTTTTACATGTTTCTACGAGCAACTTGCGTTCATCCAATAGTTGCGCTCACTGATACCAAAAATTAAAGATAATTTATCACTAAAACAAAGTTTCTGTAGTGACGTCAGTTATGAAATTCTCCGTAAACCTCTGCGTAATTTGAGTCCGTGGAGACCTATGCCTAACGGGAACTTCGTCCGTAAACTGAATATTCAAAAAGTTATGGACAGGTGTCCTACGGTGTTCCACGTGCAAATTTCAGAAGAGAGCTAAATGTAACCCCTTAGTATGTTGCGCAAATTCAAATCTACATAGAAAGCAGTGCTCTTTACCTTCGTCTCCGGATTGGAAGCTGTGTCGACAACAACGTTGGGAAGTGTACCGCTGGTACCATCTCGGTGGATAGACACAGTACCGTTTCTATCCACAATGGTTCCATTGTTGCGCTTACTGCTTCGGACTGCTCGTCAGCAATATAAAAGAAAAAATACGCTTTTATAACCAAAGCTATGGATGTATCAAAGTTGTGTTGCATCCGTTCTTCAGAAATATGGGCTAGCAAGATTTTACAATGATGAAATGTATCTTCAGTGTCGCATAATGAGCTAGGTTCAAAGTATAATATTTCGCGGTAAAAGTATATCTCAAATCAGTCCTGGAGGTAAATTCGATTTGTCTTGATTCGATGTTTGAGTGCACTCACCAAAGTATGTTGATTTAAAAAATTCCACGCAGTAGAGGTTCAATATTCATTCACTTACTTTCTTATAATAAAATATTTTAATTTCAGCTGCTAACGCAGGCATTGTCAAAAAATAGGTTTATGCATTTTGTTTCAAGAACCTTAATAGCATATGTTCAAAATCTCTATGGCATATGTACAGTAGTTATTGCAAGCAGTAGCTTTCGCAAGAACAAGCATTGACCAAGCTTAAAAACTTGTTTTAACTTGAGAGCAATATTCGTTTATTGTCTTGTGCAAAACGTTATACATACGGCTAGGTCGACCAAATGCAAATGTCGTGGTGTTGTGGGAATTTTCGGAAATCACATTTTCGTCATGAGCAGTTGAGTCAGCAAGGCTTGCTATTTCTGAACCCTCGTCATCCGCAAAATCTGAATCGCCTGCAATTTCTTAACAAATGAGGTTACGCTCGAAGCAGGCTGTGAGTTGCAGAGAGAGATACGAATGTGCGAAATACAGTTGTAGGCCTTGCGGTCAACATTTCTTCCACGCTAAACATTTTTGAAAAAGCGCACCTCCGAAACTAATCAAACTTGCGTTGCTCTCTTTTCTCCGTTGCGTTCTCTTCTCCTGCGCATGTGACGCAAGCATGCCCTCCGTTTCTTCAGCGGCTTTCACAAACTCGCGCTTCACCACCCTGGGAGACATTCTCAGATTACGGAAGGAAGCTCTTGGTGTCGACCCTGCGCTTCTGAGTATGCCGTGAGGGTGATGAGGCACTTCAAGGCCGAAGGATCCTCTCCTGTTTTCTTCCACTTGAACTTTCGTTTTTGGGTCAAGGACAACGTCCGATGAAACGCGATTTCGGAAAATTTTTGGCGTCTGGGAACCAGCTGTTCCCACCTGTTGAAAATATTGGAAGGTAGTGTATTATGCCAGTTGTCGATACTGTGCTGTTGTTAAAAAAGAAAATTTAAAATAAAGGTTATTGAGGACGACATAAGGTGAATGCGATGTGGTGTTGACTTTGCGACACATGGTAAATTGCCTCTACGTTCGATTCTAAAGTCGTGATCATTCTCAGGGTCCACCAAACGTAGAGCGACCAGGATTAAACAAAATCGACTGGACTTTATTTTCCAAACCAAAGCAATCAAGCATGACTGTGGTGTGGAGGGAAACTCAATTATAAGTAGTATGTTATTTAAGGTACAAACAGCAGTTTTTTATTCCGTATCAACTTAACTTTGTTATTAAGCATTATAAAAAGAAAGTTATGGACAATAGACAAAACCATCTCTTTTTTGCAAAATGTGATGACTTGACTTGTCTTTGCAACAAAATTTCTTACTGTGAATATATAAGCTTGCTAAACCACGAATTTACGCTCGCTAATTTGCAGCAATGAGATTTGTACATGCAGTGTGTACTGTATATGTCTCTGGTGTTGCTTCATAGGATCGGAGAAAAATGTTGCATTGGAGTGAATAACGCTTAACACCAGATCGTCTAATATGTATTCGTTAGAGC
>Ga0210059_1017315_pt1 | contig 10285 bp, 6 predicted proteins | sample Ectturendosymbi2_FD_188042 | JGI IMG/M metagenome (GOLD analysis project Ga0210059, IMG submission 188042) | Ecteinascidia turbinata endosymbiont from Florida, USA - Sample 2 (SPAdes) (version 2) | ecosystem: Host-associated > Tunicates > Ascidians > Unclassified | place: Key West, Florida...
AGTGAGGACAACCCTTTGAATGACAAAGACATCTAAATAACTGCACCGTCAAATAGTTAAAAATTGTTGATAAAAAAAACAGTCAGTGAAAATGACTTCGCTTATCCCGAAGAAGTATACAAGCATCGAAAAGATTCAAACTCATAGTTGATTCCATGGTAAAAAAGCTGGTATTCGCTGAGACAACGCTGTAAGCTTATTTTCCGTTTCGCCCAATTATGTTTGCCACAAAAGTTCTACCTACATGCTCATGGCCGTAGGCATGTTTTGAAATGTGGTAGTAAAAAGGATTATTTCATTTGTTGGACTTCGTGATGCGATTGAGTCAGACATTGCCCTAAGGTTGCTTTGGTAGTCACGGTAAGGATGCATGCTCTTTTTTAACTAAAAGACGTTTAAAAATCACGGACCGCTTCTACGATAAAACGAAATGAACTTTGTCTCGGGTTAATTCAAGCAAACGCATTCATTTTTCCGTTTCAACCATGCAATTCTTGACCAGGATGCTTTGCAAGGTCTGATCAACAAGAACTAGCAACCAAATGTCTTGAAATTCTTTTTAGTGGGTAGAATTACTACCCCTCAGAAATCCCGCTGGCGCTGCCTATGTTTATAAATGTTTACAAAATCCGGTGGAACATTTGGACTTTTAAGACGTATTCACTGAAGGTAATTCTACCATGACTACAGCCTGCACAAAAAGCACAGTTAACACGAAAGTTTTCGCACCAATATGCGAAGTACGGGAACCGCCATCAAGTATTTTGCTACCAGAACAAACTGCCACCGCAAAGCGTCATTTCGGCAAAACAACAGTTCAAAGCAAAGGGCGTTGCGGCCCAGAAATCGTTTATGGGTGCTGTTCTCATTTATGGAGCTCACTCACGCAAGAAAATATTTGTTTGATCAGCAAAATGACTTAGCAATAACAATTGCGCTCTCTGGGTATCTGTAGCTCGTCCATCTCTCCACCACCGAGCCATACCGTTGTCTAAATCCTAAAACGCGCACCACGTTCTGATTTGTCAGTTTTCCTACATTAAAACAGAATTCACATGTCGCCGGGACAGCACTTTCACAACTTTAGGCGAAAAGAACTTGTTAACTCATCTCGTTTGTTTCAAGTATTCGCTGTTCCATAAACAGCAGTTTTCAGGTTGGCTATTTTTCATAAGTTCATGCTTACCCTTTTGGTCGTTTAGACACACACCGACGCCTGGGCAGAGGTTTGCTTTGGGCACGGTTTGTGACTTTAACACTTAAGGGGCCGTTAAGGTGATTTAAGGAGTCCATCAATGTTCTTTTACTGGTTTATACGCTTTGCAGGCATTTCGATCACTACTACCTAATTTCAAATATTTATTGCAACGTTTCTTCTTGAAGGGTCCGCAACCGTTGTTATGTCGTACGAGAGGTCCGTGACCAACAAGTGTTAACGAAACGCTGTTTTCGGGTAATGCAGAAGTTGCCTATGCCCCAGCCACACACGTTTGGTTCTCCATGAAGGTGTTCCGATGACCAACAGGTCAAGACGACCGGACGTCACGAAGGGTTGCATCTGTCATGTCCGAACGTACTAGGAAACTTTTCTTGCAGCTTTCCTTACCCGTGCAGGCAAAAAGGCTGCAGCAGGTTTTATTAAGGTGTTTTAGAGACGCGATTCGGGTCCCTAGAGTTGAAAATCAAGTCCCTTGAATCAGAGAAATCGGGTCCTTAGAATCAGAGAAATCGGTTCCCTACCGGGTACCTAATATTTTCCTTAAAAACCGGCTACAGTATCAATTTACAAAGTGTTGCTGAGATCCTGCCAAGAGTCGAACTCCAGACAGAGAAGGTCGCACAACCACTACGCCACAGGCTGATAAAAAGGTTACTTGGTCAATGCTGATCCAGAAACGACATATCACCGTAGTCAGACTGTGCCGCGGGATTCGTCGAAAAACAACCTTAAACATTTTCATTGTGTCAGGCTTTTTCCATGCTAGACCTATGTTTGTAATCAGGTGCGAATCATTTCTTACTTTGTTTGAGCAGAATGTTGTATGCAAGCTTTGAAATCACCATGTCATACATAGCCCATTTTCGTCTGCAACACAACCGTCAAACTCAACGCCGCCAGCCAAATATTGCCGGCCACGTAATTGCATGTGGCTGGCAAAGTTTTATGAATTGTATCGTGTTCACGCACGCGGCAGTTTACGCCAAGTGCACGGCAGTTTATGCACGCGTCAGTTTACGCCAATCAAATCATATCTCATTGGTTCAGTTAACTTACAACCGCTGTAAGGCTGCGTGTATTCATTTGTTAGTGTGAACTGGTACATTTGTTGGGCATGTTTCTAGGAGTTCACAATTGTTGGTTGTGCTGTACTTTACATACTTTATACTCAGTCTTCAGATACAACTGGCACTTTGAGAGTTACTGTAAGGCTGATGTAGCCCTAGGGGAAAATGCGTTTAACATCCCTATAGTCTGAGAATGTATAAGATTGAATTGGGCTGAATATTTTCAGGCTCACAGTTCAAGTGCTACGTACACGAAAAACCTGTTACGGAGTTTCAAATCTTGCTCTTTCTTATTTTACCTTCGAGAGGGTCGCAGTGGCGGCAACCCTAGTAAGTTTCGAAATCACTAACGGTTTTCAGAACCTCTTGTAGTTCTGCCAGCTCCCCACCAACATGGGACCAAGCTACGTTGAAGAGTTAAACACTTCACCTGGTCTTTGGTGTTGCCAAGAGGACTTACCTCGCCAGACTGCCTCGAGGCATTCTCGTCACGTGTTCGAACCTAATAGCTGATATCTCTCGGAGAAGTGGCTCGACACGTGGAGTTTTATAAATTTACAGCTGCGACTTTGTCGCAAAGTTTCACGCCGTATACTCTCCGCAAAAATCAGTTTTCAAATCTTAGTAATATAATTCTTAGCAATTCAGGCGTACGAATACCTTTCCATTGTCATTCAAAACACAGTAGGCTTAAAATATAATGATTCGAATTTTAAACCAAACCTAAATAACTAAGCCAAAAAAAACATTTTTAATTTCACAATGTTTCATTTTTATTCCAATATTTTCATTTTTATCAATTACAAATGAACTTGCCTTATGGGCAGTTTATATCTATAATATGCATTAGACCAGCAGCATATAACTTTGTTGCACCTACAAAAAAGTTCCCACCATTTTTGAAAACCACTAAACAGTCAATATTGTAAATAAAACTAGTTGCTTTTGATGCAACATATGTACCTGCCCACAGGGATGTAGCCAGAGGGGCGAAAGGCGCGGTTACCGCCGCACCAATTTTGGACGACGATTATGGAACCGTTGAGTAAAAACTGTCATGACATAAAGTCAGTTATTGATTCCACCAAGTTGTAAGAGCTGGTATGTTGTGGTAGTCTCTGGGTTTGTACCATGCTTTATTCGAAGCGCCACATGCTCTCACGTAATTGAATGTTACGCTGCCCACGTTGGAATGAGGTGTTGGCATAGTTCCATTCCCAGGTTCTAATTTGTTGAGCTAATAGAGCATTCGTCGGTGGGTGATAGACCGCATCCGACTTTTTCACGCTGACAAGCAACAGTGTTTCATCAACACTAATTGCACCAATAAGTTATTTGAGTTCAACGTGAAAAAGTTGGATGAAATTTATTGTCAACGCGTGAAATTACAACTTTCCATGACGGTGGATGATAGACAGCAGGTAACCTGATAACAGCACGATGTTCGTGGTGAAACACTGTTTCTTGTCAACGTGAAGAAGTCGGGTGCGATCTATTATCTACCGAAATTGTTGCCAGACAGCAGCAGGTTCGTTGCTGACATGTACAAAACTTGTACCAACCAAAAATGGGTAACGAAACTTTAGGATGAGCGACAAGAACTGGACGAATTTTTCATCGAAAAAATTAAGCAATAATTACCAGTACGGGCAGTTTCGATGATGCCGAGCAAGAAGATATATTAACAGAGACACAATTGTGATGAACAGTTACTCAAAAATGAAGGAAACATTGCCGAGTTAAATCAGGTAAACATTTCGGCGTCAACATAGGTGTCAGGGGTGTTTAACAGCGAAGCAGGTTTATGCACTATTCAAAAACAGAATATGGCAAACAACCAAAGAACTGACTTTGAAGTCAATTACCTACGTCACAACATTCAAGGTACAACCAGTGTCATCAAAAAAGACATTTTCTTTTGTTCTTCGACAGGCACAACTGGGTGGTTCCTAAGTAGCAAAAGAATTGGAAACTCGCATCGTTTTATTCTATAAATATAAATGTTGTATCATTTCTTCGATGATAAACAAGAAATCCGCTGTTTCTAGTTGGCAAAAACGTAACGAAACGTGGTTCTCCCACTTCTCACATATTTGAAGCAGTACATACTTTTGTTTTCCATACAAGGATCAATCTGACAGAGATCTTCAATAAATCTGCGTGGTTCCCGCAGATATTTGTTCGCTGGTCTGGGCTCAATGAAATCAGAAATCAGTGGATCATACGAAGATCTGAAATTTGTGAAAACAAATCTGTGAAAGGAATTGCGTTGGTACGACGCGTGACTTCCGCTAACATACGAGCAACGAACGGGACTACTGCGTTTGCTAAAATGTCTCAATATTTAGCCCTGTATTGTATTGATAACAATAAAACCACGAAAGGCACACGCGATTGATACTGTACTCTGTCAATAGGAGGAGTCTCAAACTTACAGGAGAAGAGCCCTTGAACCGTAGAAAAGTTCCACTGGATCATGGGGAAGGGTGCAATTAGGGAGGGATTCGGATAAAATTAGAAAGTAGCTGTTTTGCACTGACATAGAAGGACAATAGTACAGTAAAACATCGCACATATACATCTGAATGCTCCATAGCCTTAAATCGGCGATAGACTTGGATGAAAAATGTAGTAGGCCTCGAAACTTTCTAACTCCAGTCACTGAAAGTAACCAACAAAAACTAACCAATATTTTCACACAAGGAAATGGCTGTGAAATTCGTAAAGTCCTGAATGTCGAGTCACTTCTCCGAATCGAGGAATACCAGCTACAGTGGTTAGGCCATGTGTCCTGAATGTCCCAAGAAAGATTGGCGAGGCAATTCCTGCTGACTACACCCACGGGAAAGCTGCCTAGAGGTCGTCCAAGCACCAGGTGGAGTGATTACATTTCCGACTTATTGGTCCTGTCTTGGTGTGGAGCAAGCAGAACTATCTGAAAATCCTGAAAACCGTGAGGTACTTCAAGTCTTCCTAGGGTTGCTGTACTAACCCCGCGAGCCGCGACCCTTTTCCCCAGATGAAAAGTGGTTATGAAAATGAATAAAAAAGGATTGGCTGTGCTCCACATGTCATTTGTCAACCCGGCCCCGTGTTAAAACCCTTGGTCACCTTTGTCACAAAACACTGCTTGTTTCTACACCTTTGAAACAAACAGAAACTTTGTCGAATGTTAAAAATGTTACAATATACCAGGTTTTTTTAAGGAGAATGTTAGGTACCCGGTATGGACCTGTAGGTACCCGATTTCTCTGTTCTATGGACCCGATTTTCTCTGATTCTAGGGACCCGGTGATAATTTTCGCTGATTCTAGGGGCCCGATTTTCAATTCTAGGGACCCGAATCGGGTTCCTAAAACGCCTTAAAAAACCCTGCGCTATACTTAGTCTTTATCATCCATATGTTCGCATATCTTGCTCTTACATAATTGGAATGCGTGTTGTGGATCATTAAACATGTGTGCAAACTTTCATAAACATATGAGTTTCTCATGAATTTGTTAAAGGTGAATATTACGAATGCGGAGCTTTCGTGTTAGTAGAGAAGTATTCGCACGCTACATCTTAAGCTGCTTCTGACCAACGCTAACGTGTTAGTATCAAACTGCTTTTTACGGGCTGTGATGAATTTTTGATGATGTTTTGACGGACGTTCGCGCAGGCTGCACGTAGATGAGTCCAAGTGTCAACCTGCAGGCACCTGATTTCTGCAGTAACCTACGCTTTCAAAAACACTTCACAGCATTTTCACAGCGTCGAACAGCACAAGGGTGTTCAGAGGTACTGAGAGCGTCATCGCATGTATTCGGCAAGGCAATCAGTGAAGTTACCGTCCCTCTAAGGGATTGGCATGTAGCCGAAACACCTGCGAAAAGCAGGACTGAACTGTATATTAAAAATATAGACATTGGTTCAAACAAAACAACTTGCCGATCGAGCATACAAAAAGTAGATAATGGTGCTTTCTGAGCAAATATATTAAAATAAAAGGCAAAATGTTTTTTATTGATTCACATTCAATTTTTATTTCGTATCGATTCATTGTTTGCTAAAAAACTTTCAACGAAACAGATTTTATAAAGCTTGTTCGCTTATCACCAACATGTTGAGAATGAGCTGTTACCGGGTAGGATTAATTTCATTTCATTTTTTAACACAAAAACAGGACGGAAACTTCTTTTTTTGGTGGGCCTTCACATTATCAAGAACTATGCAATTGGTTTGAGTGGCCAAACACCGGAAATTAATCTCTAGCTTATTCTGGCGTGAAACGTATCTATTTGATAAAAAGTTAAGTGTCGTACCAATTTGCTTCGGCAAGCCCTAAATTATGTAGATAAGTAATTTTTCCAAACGTGATGTTTAATCTGAGCGGCAAAAGCGCAGTAAAGCGAATGTACGGCAAGCTGATTGCTGCATAGATTTTCATGGCTGATACCATCTTGTTTTTATACAAGCAAAAAACAACGATTCAGACTCTAGCTTTGCAGCCGGATGTATGAGGAATCTCCTGCCCGGTTCTGCTCCCATCTCCTTGCAATGGTTCAGCTTGTACTTATCATTCAGCATTATTTGTAAAGCCACAACAGTGACCCACACCAAGCGAATCGATCGCAATTTATTGCGTAAGGATTTATTACGATTTGCGTAAGGATTTATTGCGTAAGGATTTATTAAGGTAAGGATTTATTAAGGTAAGGATTTATTAAGGTAAGGATTTATTAAGGTAAGGATTTATTAAGGTAAGGATTTATTAAGGTAAGGATTTATTGCGTAAGGATTTATTGCATAAGGATTTATTTGCGTAAGGATTTATTTGCGTAAGGATTTATTTGCGTAAGGATTTATTTGCGTAAGGATTTATTAAGGATTTGCGTAAGGATTTGTTGCGCAATTTATGGCGTAAACAAGCAAAAATTTACACCTGCTGAGCGTATTTATATGATTTAGTTGACATGTGATGCAACTCCTTGCTGCTGCAATTTGCCTTTCGGTGATACAAGATACGCGACAAAAAGTTTATGCACCAAAAGCAAAACAAATGAGAAATACCGCACTCTGCGCAACAAGTCAGAAAAAACATCATAGTGCAGACAAAAATACGTTATTTGTAACACAAGCCTTAGCTTTGAAAATGCGTTTTCATAAAACCTACACAAGACTTCAAAGTGTACCGGTAAGTATTTGTGAACAACTGTCTTGACCCACCAGAAAAATGTCACGAGAAGGTTCCAAAACAGGTTACTTTTTTGAGAAAATGTTGGAAAATCACATTTCGCTTGGCTTATTTCAAATGAAGTTGCAAATATTTGTGTTGGAAAAGTGCACCAAATACAGAAAGAAAAAACAAACACTGGGTACTGCTAATGTTTGTGATGCCTAAACGCAATGGGTGAGGTTTTAGGTAGAGGTATTTTAAAACAACGCTCGATATTGTTTCGAACAATACGTGCCACTCATTCCGAAGTCCATGGCCCTGTGAAGGGTTGGAGCCCATATTTTAATAGTTGTTGAGAAATTAACAAGGGGCATACAGCAGACGTTCGTGCCATCACATGATGCCAATGAACTTGACCGTGCTCTACTTCAGGTTATCATGTGAAGTGCAAAATTCGTTTTACTGCCAGTTGTCCAGTTCCATACCTCTTTGGAAGGGACAACCATAAACATTTCCCGTTGTTTTCTAGCCGTCAACGTAGAAGTCACAAGGCGGATAGCTCTTATATAGATCCAATGGATTTAGTTTTTCCAGTTACTGTACCAACCTTACTAAGCAGGCATGTCTTGTTGCACTGCAGTATCTTTTAGACACAGCCCGTAAACAAGTGTATTGAAGCAGCACTGCAGTAATTTGGGCGTCGTTACACACGTTCGGTGAAGTTGACACATTCTGGTACACGAATGAAAGCATAATCCAACTACATGCTTACCTGTACTTGTGAAGAGACATGATGAAGAAAACGGCAATAACCGTGTACGAAATAAGTCCCGAGCAAATCACGAAGCTGAGAAACCCCAGACTAGATTTCATGTCCCACGGACGTGGGCGTTGCTTTATGACCTTCACTTCAATGTAGTCTATTTTACGTGACGTACAGTTTCACGAAAAACGAAGCCATCAACTCAAACCGTATCAAAAATATCTTAGTAAAACGAAGTACCGGTTACGACTGAGCACCAGTTCCTATCGATTCTTTCTGCACAAACAGAAATGGAATAGAAGCTAATCTAAGACGTGAACCACTACAGACGTACTGACTAAATGACAGAAAAGTTAGGATTGAAGTCTCCAGTTCTATAAAGCATGGGTGTCGTAATGCTATCCGCGAGCCTTTGAAGTGCTTCGAAGTCAGCACACAGCAGTTCACAAAGTAATTGTTTATTTTGCACGTTGCTGAGCAAAGCATCAGGCGCAAATCCATGTTGTTTTGTCTGGTATATCCGCAGAAATAATTTGACTGCTGTTTGAAAAAGTCCCCGCTGATGTAACTCTGATAGCAGGCTGCACTACTGGAAAATGTTCGAGAAAAATGAACGTAAATATCTGGGGATCAGTAAATCTAGGCATTGCAGGTCGACTGATAAGTCTGCTGCAGGTTATACTGTAGGCGAAGCCTTGATTCCTGCTTTGCACCACACAAGTTTCAAGGTTCCACGTTACCCCGCTGGGAAAAGCCATTAACTGTCACCGACGACCAGCAGGAGGCCGAAGTACGAAGAAACACGTAAGCGCTTATCTTGCTGTTTCAACTGCCAGGCATTTCACTACCCTTCACTCGGTTACGCAAGTCAAAGACGTTTGCTCGAACTGTCATCTCATGGCAGGTTCCGGTTCTACAGCAAAATCAGCAGTAACAGCAACGTGATTATGAAGCACATCTCGCGCCATGCAAAGCAGAGTTGGCACATGTCAAATACACAGTCAACGTTGTTCATCACTTGGCCGAATACAGATCTCCTGCACCGCGTTAAAGTTGCGCAGGAGCTTTAAAATTCTTGCATTTTGTCAATCTATCTCAATGTAGATACCGTAGCGATAAAAACGCTTGGAGAGAGTCGTATATTTGATCTTTGTGTTGGCCAAAATTGAAAATATTTGGGCACATTACCAAAAATACATAGGAGATAAATGTCACAAATGCTGAACTATGAAAAAAATGTTTTACAGGAACTAGACAAAAAATACGACAGTAGAGACCAGGATAGGTAGGGGTACGTACAGTAAAGACAGGCATTTTGGAAGATAGTCGCCGAAGGCAAGGACCAATCTTGAGTGGTTCCATATCTAAAATTGTTTGGAACGCCTCAATATACATGTGCACCAATTTTGGTGCTTTTATGAAATTTTGAACAAATGTTCTGAAATATCATACCACGCTGGTGGACTATTTGCTGTAATGAATTTTAGACGGCTGAATGATTGTTTATTAGTTAGAACCCTACCGCATGGTGGACAAAGATGCCCAACGAAGGCTCAGCGCTACTTGAAAAACAAATCTATTATAACGAAGACTGTGCTGCTGACAAACCTTAAAACAATTAACAAGTCTGGCAGTAATGCATGCAATCGCTTAAAACCAAGTGTCTCCAAATTACGGCCCGCGGCCGGATCCGGCCCACGAAGCCATTTTATCCGGCCCGCGAAGCCATTTTGTGAACAATGGAAAAAATATATATGTACGAAAAATGTGTTGATTTGATGGAATGTAACACATCCCGAAACTATGACATTACGTAACATGTCCGGCCCTCGAACTGTTGTACAATAGGTGCAATAGCGTATACAGCCCTGGTACAAAAAAGTTTGGAGACCTGGCTTAAGTGATTTATACCAAATCAAGAACTTCCTCCTGTTTGATTTGTTAAGTCACTGAGTTTATTCAAGAGACAATCTTCGGGATTATACTAGTCCCGTCACCACAGGGGATTTGATGAGTCCCCCCCAAACAAAGCATCAAGCTCCCCAAATTGAAATATGAAATACTATAAATCAGTGGAG
>Ga0210059_1017316_pt1 | contig 10285 bp, 6 predicted proteins | sample Ectturendosymbi2_FD_188042 | JGI IMG/M metagenome (GOLD analysis project Ga0210059, IMG submission 188042) | Ecteinascidia turbinata endosymbiont from Florida, USA - Sample 2 (SPAdes) (version 2) | ecosystem: Host-associated > Tunicates > Ascidians > Unclassified | place: Key West, Florida...
GGCTCTGGTCTAGTCGATTTTACTTCAGAGGATGACAAGCTCAAGGCAGGGCAAACCAGAGAAGGAATTCACAAAAGCGAACTCTCGAATGACCAAAAACTGGTCCTTTTATAGCCAAATTATCATGGGACTGTCATGTGATTAGTCACAAGACTTTTCTAATTTTAGTAACATTATCTAATATTTCGTGTAGTTGTCATGTGATTGATCACAAGACTTTTCTATCTTTAGTAACATTATCTAATATTTCATGTAGTTGTCATGTGATTGATCACAAGACTTTTCTATTTTTAGTAACATCCAGGGGGCGTTTACCCATGATCTGAAAATTACTTCATTCAATTGGTTAATCTAGAGGGCGTATACAGCTTGTTGGTCCACCGACCCAGGACAGTACACAATATTTCACATCGTTGCGCAATAACGGAAATAACAATAACGTTTTTGTCTAGGCTTCTTCTGGGCTTGGTCCTCTCTCTTATTTGGGTAAGAAGAGAGAGTGAGTTTGCATTTTTGATTCTGCTTCTGAAGTCTCTCTCGCATGTTTTTGAGTCTGATACGAGAGAATCACTTGTGTTCTTAATTTACAGCAAAGAGCAGATTCCTCAAAGTGAGAGAGGATTATTTTGCATTGTTGATTCTCAGCAAATGGGAGTTTCGTGAAGAGTATGTACAGACCATAAAGTGTCTGCTACATGCCTCCCCTCCCTAAGGTAATTGACTGCCTCAGTCAATTTTGCATGAGGGGGCAATGTACTGTTATTTCTTTCTGGAAACTCTACTGTTCTTTGAAGATCCTTGATTTCTTGTTTTGTTTGATGATTTAGCTCTTCTGTGGTGAGTAATGTATCTGCTTCGGTATTTTCGGTTATTGTTTCATATTCTGGAGGTTCTTTTTCTTTATTCCAAATAATCGATCCAGTAATCTTCCACATGTTATCGGATTCTTCTGTCCTTGATATATTCCGTTGCTGATCTGATTCTTGTTTCTCTTTTTTATCTTGTTTTGTTGTGCAGTTGTGTTTCAGATGAATGCTTATTTGATTTCGTAAGGCATCGAGAATCAGTATGAAAATCAAGAGCGAAGTTGTTAGTATGAGTCCCATGATGGCGGTGGAGGGTAGTTTTTGTGTCCAATGAATCGGATCCTGCAAAGAATGTCATTACTTGTTCGGAATGATCTTTTTATAATAAGCATCATGGTGTTTCCATATGTGTGGATAAGTTTACATATGTGTTATTAGGTTTATTTCAACTTTTTCCAATTATCTTTTATGTGAATACTTATATGCAATGAGGAGTATTAGAATTCCTCCTACGACACTTGCCGTTATAATTATTATTTTTATAGATCCACTAACTACGTTGAGACCTTGTGAGACCACATCTTTGACAAGTGTTGTACCTGTTTCAAGGACTTGAATTCCAGTATCGCTTGCCGTTTTTATGATGCCTGAAATTCCGAGACTTACATCTTCTCCTGGGAACAGTACGGGCTTATATTTATTTGTGAATTCAATTATTTCGATTGGTTTTACGGAAATGGTTGCCGTTTCTTGAAGGACTCTTATATTTTTATCCTAATTATCTTCATTTTTGAGTATTTCTTTCATTCTGTTTAATTGTTCCAATCTTATTGACCGATTTCTGACAATTAATGGATGTTTCTGTCTCCAAAGAGTTAGGTTGTGTTCACCTTTTTCTATGATTTTGTATATTTCGGTATTTTGAATTATACCATTTAGTATTTGATTTCTGTAAATGGTGTCGTTTCTTAAGCCTGTTATGTTTTTCAAGGTTTTTAAAGTTTGCAAAATTAATTTTCTTGAATTGTATTCTTTCAGGGCTATTTCTATACCTTGGTGTGTCAGTGAGCGTTTTTGTTTTTGTGAGATTGTCCGAAATTTTCCACCAGGTATGATAATTTTGGTTGTATCTTTGTTGATAATTTGTGTTTTAAGGAAGTCTAGGGCGTTGCACAGTGGCAACTGATTTTGTGGGAGTTGTCGCATATTTCCTTTAAATAGATGTTTTCTATAACATCTATCTCTCCCATCTCATAAAATTGATCTCGTGCCGTAAGTGGTATGTTATATTCTAGGTTTGAAACGTGTGAAAGTGAATGACTTTGATGCGATTAGTGCGTTTCAAAAATTCACTTGAGTGGAGTGTTGTCCACTTTGTTTTGACATTTCATTGCAAAAATTGACATTGCAAAAGTGTTGTTAAATTCAATATCATGAGTACTTTTTCTGAATTGCAAAAATATTTTGTTAAAACGATTTATATGCAAATCTAGGTTTAGTATTTAATAATATATCATATCAAGATGTTGTTTAACATGTATTGGACGAGCTCTTCTAGAGCGTAATGGTGGAGTGGGGGTTTCAATTCGAGTGTCGGTCGTGTGTTTTTGTGGTGAAGTGTATAGTTTTTTGACTTTGGATTTTGTGTGTGTTTTTGGGGAAACTTGTGAATCTTCTGCGATTTGTTGCGGTGATGTAGATAATGCATTTGAGGAACTGTCGACAAGTTTGGGTATTGGAGGTTGTTCAAAAGGTTGAGGTGGAAGTCGTTGTAACTTGTCTTTTTGTCTTTTGTATGCTTCTGTAGGAGATGTGCATTGTTGCGGTGTTGGTGCGTCTTCGGGCGGTGCTTCCTGTGGTGTTGTTTCTTCAAGACCAGGATTCTGCAAAAGTATGTTTATGCAGTTGAAGATTTATGTATACGTTACTGAAAGTATGGAGATTCTTCTAGTCATTCCGTCGCTTCCGAATCCTTAGCGAGGGTGAGTCAGAATCGGAATATGAGAGCTGTGTGTACTCATCATCAGTGATGGTTTTTAAGTCATTAATTGTTGATTAGTTATGATTACTGGCATGTAGATCTTATTGAGACCGGGTGTCTCCGACTAGAATTTGATGGCGCACGGACGGGAGGGTCTTGAGTATGGTAAAAGAAGAATGACAGTTTCATCGGAAAGGAAGAGAAGAGGAGAAGTATAAAAGATTTGGAAAGAGGTGGATAGAGAGTGATGAGCATGTCAGAGTTCGTTTACACTTTCAGTATAAATCTTCAAAAATGAGTACATCTTTATCTTTTTATGATTCGGGTGGCTTACTTGTAATTGAGATTGAGAGTCATCTTGTGGTGTGAAATGCAGCGGGTGCAAATGGAGGTAAGAGATTCGTTTCAAGTTTCCGTCTACGTCCAATAACATTGATCGATCATTGCGATCAATGATGCGGAAAGGTCCTTTGTAGAGTGGGGAGAGTTTATGTTTCCTCTGGAGAAGTCGTACATACGCGTGTGTGGCTGTTTTCCAGTCTGGTGAAATGTATTCTTTTCTTTGTGTCGGCTGTCGTTTGTGGATGATGAAACGATGTGTGTCTGGATCTACCCAGTTGGGTATGCCAGGTGTGGTTAGTGAAAAGCCGGATGCACGAAATGCTGGTGTGGATTGTAAATCGTGATCGTAGTGAGTATTTACTGCAAGGACAACTTGTGCTAAGAAGAAAGGCCAAAGTGTTGGCTGTTGATATGATTTTAGTATGGATTTCATGGTGCGGTGAGCACGTTCTACTTTGCCATTGCATGCTGGGTTTGCTGCTAATGTGAAACGGTGTTCGATTCCTAAGTTTTTTATGTGGTTTGTCCATTCTTGTGATCTAAAAACGCTTCCTCTGTCGCTCAGGAGCAGTAATGGGTATCCGTGTGTCGAAATCCAGTGATTTTGTAGTGCTAACCATGTGTATAAGAAATTGGGTCGTGGAAGGGGTATGGCCATAAATAGAGAAGTTTTTCTATCAATGATTGTAAGACATTCTGTCATTTGTGGGAAAAGAATATTTGGGCCCATATAGAAATGATCCAGATGTAGGGTTTGGAAGGGTTCATCATATACTTGGTAAGAAGATGAGGGGTTTAGAATTGGATGTCGTTTCGGTTTGCATCGTAAACAGATAGGACATTTTCGTATGATGTCACGTATGAGTTTGCGCATTTTCGGGAAATGGAATAGGCGTCTCAAACAGTAATAGGTTTGTTTCCATGAGAGATGGTGGAAATTATGATTAGCTAGGGTTAAGGTGGTTAAAAATGCGTCTTGTGGTAACCAGATGAAATGACGTCCTTTTGGATTTTTCCAATAAAAGAGATTGTCCTTCTTGACAATTTGATTCTGTGTTGGATTATTTGCGAGTTGTGTTTTTTGTGCGAAAAAAAGCTTTTGTTGAAATTCGTCAGTGAAGACTGGTTTCAGTTTTTCTGTGAATTGGGTTAAGAGTTTGGAGAAGTGTGAATCCTGCATTAGCGCAAGGTTTATTTGTGGCACGTCTGGGTCCTGTTTTAATAATATTCGGCTTAAAAAATCTGCAGTTTCGTTGTGAACTCCGGAAATGTGTTGTACTTCCATTTCGTATTGTGATAGAAATTGTAGGCGTCTGCGTCTGAATTTATTCAGTGTGTGTTTAGCCTTTAGAAGTGTGAGCAATGGTTTATGATCGGTATATACTGTGAATGCATTGCAGTCAAGCAAAAAATGAAAAAAAAGAATGGATTGTTCGATAGAAAGAAGTTCGATGTCCAGGGCGGCGTACGTCCGTTGGGCAGTTGTAAGGGGCTTGCTGAAAAATCCTAATGGTAAGACTTTATGATTTTCATCTGTTTGATAGAGCATGGATCCAATGGCTTTTAGGCTAGCATCTGTAACTAGGAATAAGGGTAGCTTAGGGTTGTACATGTGGTTTGCAACTGCATTTATTATTAAGTTTCGTATTTTAGCTAAATCAGTTATAAGAGGTATTGTCCATTGTATGTTTACTTTTTTACTGTGTTTTTTTGGGACTGTTGCACCAATTTTATTCAATGAATCTTGGAAGTGTGCGATTTTTGGGAGATAGTTTCTTACGAAATTGCTGACTCCGAGAAATCGTCGCAAGTCTCGTACTGTTTTTGGTACGGGCATGCGTTTAAAAGTATCTACATATTTGTGGGATCTTTGAATTGTTTTATCGGAAAGGTAGTGTCCAAGAAATGTTGTGCTATCCATGCCCAGTTGGCATTTATCTAAATTAACTGTGAGGTGAAAGCGGCTCAGAGTATATACGAGGTAGTACAGGCCTCGTTTATGTTCTTCTTCACTGTCCGAAATGAGAAGTATATCGTCAATGTAGCACATGTATGGCTGGAGGATTGGTGGGAGTTTTCGCGTTTTGCGATCTTCGTTGTAGTAATGTGTTGCCAAGGCAACGATGAAGGTCAAATTAATCGTATATTGGCCGGGGATACAGCGAGCGCCCATTGGCGCAACTCGCCAGGAGTAAACTCCTAGGGGGCTTGAAAAACCAAGAAGGGGGATTGTGTTCTCTTCTACTTCCATATGGTGGAAAGCTTTACTTATGTCTAATTTGCTATATATGTGTCCGTTTGCTGCAAAGTTTCTCAAGGCGTCAATGCGGGGTAATGTTGAGTCAAATCTTTCAGTGTCTTTGTTTAGTGATCTATAGTCTATTATACATCTGTATGGTTTAGTGGGATCTGCTTTTGGAATCATGAAAGAAGCACTGATATATTGCCAAGGTACTGAAATTATTAGGTTATCTTCGAGCGCCTTTTTCAGAAATTTTAACATTTCGTCTGTTCGTTTTTTATCCATTTGATAGGTGGCGCTAATGAACGGTTTAGCGTCTGGTTTTAGTTTTATGAAAAATTTGTGAGGTAGTCTACTTGGTTCACTGAGATTCTCATGTTCCATGGTAAGTCGCGGAAATAAAGTCCAAAGTGCCTTAAACCATTCTTGGTTTATTAGTGGTTTCGGGGGCTGGTGTTTTTTAATTGCGGGGGTTGGTATTTCAGCATATAGCTGCGACGCTTGTTCATAGGTTAGAAGTTGCTCTGTAGTTGTTGTGGGATGAACGGGTTTTTTTCTTATTTTCTGTATCTGCACTGTGTGGCAGCGCATCGGAGTCGGAGGTGTGAGTGAAGAAGGGGAATTAGTTCCTATGGGCAAGGTCGATGTGGAGTGTTTTTTGTTGTTGCTGTCAACGAGATTAGATAAGAAGTGTTTGCGTATGTCTTGAATGCCTATGATGTTGTAGTTTAACGTGTGTGTAGGCATCACGTGAAATTGAAGTTCTGTGACTCGCTGTTGCGTGTGTATAGGAATTTCTACTTTCCCGAGTGAAAATGTAGTCGGACTTTGTTTGTTAAAGCCAGTTATCTTTATGACAGATTTTTTGTCAATTGTTTGTTTTTCGTTGTTTGTGAGATGTTTAAATGAAATTAGATTGCAGTTGGCGCCTGAATCCAATAGAAACGAACGCGGTTGATGTGAATCTTTTAAGAGGATAAACCCTTGTTGGTCGTTATCCACATTTATTTCTGTATTAATTATGTAGTTGGGGATGACGGCGATTGGGTCATCTCTAAAAAATGTTGTTCAGGTAAAGGGTCGTCTGCAGACTCTGGTGTTATGTCAAAGTGCATGGCAAATGCTTGTTCCGCCATTGCTTTATCGTATGGAAAGGGCGGTCTTTTAGTTTCAGTGTTCCAGCGTTGGGGTGCAGAAAGGTTTGGTTCAAAGTTTTCTTCAGCTTGTTGTGCTGGTCTGCTGTAACTGTAGTTTTTGAAGTTGCGTGTCTTATTTCTTTGTTGTTCGTTTGATATGGGGCGGGTAGGGTTGTATGAAGGGGGTCGGTTTGATTGTTCGGATTGCGCGGGTTGGAGTTAAATCTGTTGTTTGGTTGACTATTGAATTGTCGTTGTCTATAGTTGTTGTCGTAAGTTTGTTGTCGGTCATTATTGTTGTAATTACTTCTTTGTCTATTATCATTAGGTCGAGGTGCTCTGTTTCTGTCAAAGTAATTGCTATTTTGTCTTTGTTGGGAAGATCCACGCCATTGATTGGATCGTGGTGTGAATTGCTGTCGTTGGGGGTTATTTCTTGGTGGAAAGTGGTTTTGTTGATTTGGCGGGGGCTGTTGTAATTTGGATCTGCAAAATTTTGCTACGTGTCCGATTTTCCCACATCGAAAGCATGCTCGTGTTTCTGGCCTTTTCTGTGGTCGTTGCTGATCTTGGGTGGATTGTAATTGGTGTATTCTGCCTATTTGTTTGTGTATTGCTTTTATTTCGTGCATGAGCGATTCGCGCATGTTGTTTTGTGCGGTTTGTGAAGGCGTTGTGCTTTGTGAGGGTTCATTAATTTCTTTAGTTGGTGTCGGTTGAGTGACTGTGTTTAGTATGATCGGTTCGCTGGGGGGGTTAAGATCCTTTTTATGTGTCGTTGGCACTGCGATTTTCTTCCAGATGAAGCGAAGTTTCTCTGGCAAATCTGGGATCGATGTGTTAGCTACTAAATTGTAGTAAGGTTGAAGCTTGTATTTTAAAGCATCTTGTAGTGTTTCTTGTAGTGTTTGAAACAACCAGGTGAAAAAACCATTTAATGGATCGTGAAGAGGGTCTTGGATTGCTTGCAGGAGCTGTGCTGCAGCAGCCTGTTTGGCTGCTGGGTGTTTCATGAGGTGTTGCGTCAGTGCCTTTAATTTTAACTTCGAATCTATGTATGGAAATTCCTCTAAGGTGGCTTGTGTTAGTCGTGCCCATTGTATTTCATCTCCGAGTTCGAGGGGGTTTAATAACATCTTCGGAATAAATCGTGTTTGATTTACTTCTGGATAAAATATTGGTGCGGGATTAGTTCGGGGTGTTTGCAAGACATTTGGGGTGTGGTGTCTTGGTTGTGGTTGATTTGGAGGGGTGTGCAATGGTTCTCTATCTGGATGTGTGGGTGAACTAAATCCTGCACTTTGTGCTGGATTTTTTGCTTGAAGTAACGTTCGTAGATTGTCGAGATGAAGAAGTTTGGTTTGGTAATGTTTGATTAAGGCTTGATCTGTGGTTGGTTGAAGTTTTTGCAAAATTGCGTTGACAATTTCGATGTGGTTCTGTAAACACGATAATTGTTTTTCGGTTGTATTTTGTTCCGGAGAGACGAAGAGATGTAAATATCTGTAGCTGTTTTGTGGGACGTTCATTGTTGTTGCATTTTGTTCTATCGTGCTTTCATTAAAATATTTCTGAATGTCATGCAATAGTTTGTGCAATTTTGTGAATTTTTGTAAAGTTTCTGTTCGAGTGAGTGATGTTCCTTTTGGCTGTCGGACATAATTGGAGACGAGGTCATCTTGAAGTTTGTTGAGTTGAAATTCCCAATGGATATGAGGTTCGTGGGTATTTATTTGTAGTTCATTTAAAGTGTTGATGATGAGATTTAATGGTGCATGTGTGTATTCCAGGAAAGGGGTTTTGTGTATTGGCTTCTGTGAGTCTGGGGTATCGTGTGTGGTTGACCCCGTTGTGAATAATGAATGGTCCGGTGTGAATGGGGTGGGTGCGCGTGACGTATTTCGCGACTGTGATGCCGAAGAAAGTGTGGTTTTCGTCAGGTTTCTATACTCTGTCTTTAACGTGTTGTCATCAAGGTAAAAAGAAGGTAGCCTGTCTTGAAGTTGGTTGAGTAGTTGAACTTTTTCAAGGAGTTGTGCGATTTTGGTTGTAAGGGGAGTGGTTAGTTTTTGGTAATAATCGAGAAGTTGGGTTTGTGTGGTCACTTCGTTTTTAAGGGCCAGTTCGTTTCGTGGTAAAGGTTCGTCCAGTGAAAAGTCTGGTATGGCCAGACTTTGTAGGGTTCTACATAAAATGGATGGGGCAAAGGGGTCGAGTGTTTGTATGTCTGTGTGGTTTGCTTGTAACTCCGGGTATAAGTTAGCAGAAGGTGCACTTGGTGTTTCTGTATAGGGGGGTAGAGGATCTAGCTCTTGATTCACTGTTTGTACTATCTTTAAAGGCGATAAAGTGGGGTCGTCGCGTTGTTGCTTTATGTATCGATTAGTCAACTTTTGACGTTTCTTTTCTGTGTGTTTGAAGTGTTTAATGTGTGAAACTAGATCGTTGGTGCCTACAGCTGCTTTGTGTTGGTTTTGTTGGATGTCATCGGCTAACTTTTTGATTTGTTTGGCCGATTGGTTCTGTTTGATGACGATCTTTTCAATGTCACTTGCTGTGGTTGGTTCATCATGTTCTTTGCTTTTGAAAATGCGTTTTAGCAGTTTCTGTTCGGATGTCTTTTCAGTCATGTTTTTCTGATGGTAATAGTTTTTTTTTTTCCAAAAATTATGTTTATGTTGAATTGTGAAAGTAGAGAAAAGTGTGTCTGAAACGGAAAAAATGCGCATCGTAATATGAACAAGATTAGTGTTATTGTGTTCATTTACACAATGTGGTTAGTATTTCAGAAGTACTACGAAGATATGAGGATATAGCTATATGTACAGAGTTGTATAGAAAATGCGAGTGGTTAATTAAATGCATGAATGATTCCACGATTTTAGTGAGTAAGGTTTGTATAGTCTGATAGGGTAAAGATGTATATGAGTAGGTGTTTGTTATTTGCACTGTAGAAATGTCATTTGAAGTTGTTAGAATTGGTTTTATTTCGGTACTGAAGAAAGCGACTTTGGATGTGATTAGATTAGATGTGAGGTTCGGCGAATTATGGACTGTTAACTTTTTATATTTATTTGAATTTTGTTGCATATTTGTTCGTTCTTCCTGACTCCTTCTCGTCGGGGTAACAAAAGAGGTTCGTACTTGTGACGTTAAAATTCTCATGATTGGTTTACTTTGAAGCAACCCATTGTGAAAATTATGTGAATAGATGACGTTGGGTGGTAAATCAGTTTTGTTTTGTATTGCTTGCAAAATGATAGTCATGTATTTTAAAGAGTAAATTTGTTCCGCGTAATCTTGCATTTGTCTGAACCTTTCGTTTAGGTGATAGTAATTGTCTTTGAATTCATCTATTTTGTAGTTTGCTAAATACGCAGAGGTAGACATTTTTAGCGTATTTCGATTAAGTTCGCGTTTGTTTTTAGTATAATATAAAAGTTCTGATTGATGAATCAGACTGTCATCATGTAGTAAAAGACTTTCAGTGATTGTTGTCTCTAACTTTTTATATTGGGGATATGTTCGTTGCCATAATTGTGTGAACATACGAGTTGTTTGTAATATTTGTTTGTGGAGGTGTGATGACTCATATTGAAAAGTCTGTAATGGACCGAAGAATTCTATAGGCATATTTGTTTCATATGTATAAATCGTGTTGTTTAACACTTCAATCGCCGCTTGTCTGGAAAGCTGCAAAGGCGCAGAACGCCGGCCCACGATATATTCGTGGCTGGTGTACGATATACTCGTACTTCACTTCAAACGCCAACCGTTG
>Ga0210059_1017317_pt1 | contig 10284 bp, 8 predicted proteins | sample Ectturendosymbi2_FD_188042 | JGI IMG/M metagenome (GOLD analysis project Ga0210059, IMG submission 188042) | Ecteinascidia turbinata endosymbiont from Florida, USA - Sample 2 (SPAdes) (version 2) | ecosystem: Host-associated > Tunicates > Ascidians > Unclassified | place: Key West, Florida...
CCATGAGCCGGATCGTAAGCCGTCACCGAATTCTGTGTGAAGCCGCCTTTAGAGCATAGGTTCTCAAAGTGCTTCGTACGGAGCCCCAGGGCTCCGCGAGAGAAACCTCGGGGCTCCGCAAGCTGTTCGTTTACTTATGTTTTTATTTTTAGAAATTTATTGTGGGGCTCCGTAAATTATGGTCAATCTCTTCATGGGCTCCATAACACCAAAAGCTTGAGAAACCCTGCTTTAGAGCATGCTTGGACACAATCGAACAAGACTGTAGAGTACAGCGTGTAGTTGTTAAGAAAAAAGCACCAGTGACAGTACAGATTTGGAAATGGCACACAAGTTTAAATAGGAAGGTTGCGTGTGTAAGGCCAAAGGATGTAGATGACTACCAGTAGTTAAGAAATTTCAAGAAACATTTGCATTCATAAGAGCAAGTCTAAAAACCCAGGTTCCTTGTGAAATCGTACATAAAATCCACTTACGTTTAAATCCCTCTCTCTCTTTTATGAATAAATCTTGCTCTTCTAAAAATTAAGCCTTCTTAATGTTATAGACCTAGAATTTGTAGTTACTTTGATATCCGTTTCAAATGAAAACAAATTTTTGGAACACCCTGTACTTTAAAATCATTGAAGCACGTTATGTTCTTTTCCTTTTAGAAGTCCTTTTTCGAAAATTTTTAAGCAACTGTCATGATATTCATGTGAAAAATGATACTTGGCCTACCTTAAGTTCTTCCATAACTGGGACTTCACTGAATCTGTCTGTCTGAGATTTGATGTAATCGGTATACTCCTGAAAAAAAACAATCGATTTTCTTATAAGTTTTAACACAACAGTGGGTGGCAAATTAAATGTTAACGTTAACATGAAACTGTTATCACAATACCTGTAGCAGTAAAGAAAAAAGTTATAATTGTTGCACAGCTCTAATAGCTACAATAAAACTGGTGTAAAAAAGAGTAATTTTTCAAATATCGTCTTCAGATTTTTACTACGGTCGCGGAAACAACGTGTTGCAACCTGAGAAACAGGACAGAGTTTTACTAAATGCAATAAGAAGGAGCAATGCTGTACATGTCTTAATAGGGGCTGTTTGGCTATTTATCTCGATTCGTTTGAGTATGTCGAACAAAACTATCGATATTCAAAGTCATTACCAGGGATGAGACAATGGCACCGCTAACTCCACCATTTTCTAAGGATCATAACCCTGAAGGCTGAGCACTAAGAATTTAAGATGTTCAACAGGTTTTCATATTTCTTCTTAACCAGCAACATCCGCATCCCAGCGGGGGAGTTGAGCGTAAATTTATAAATTTCGACACATGTCTACACAGGTCACTTTTTTACAAGTCAAACTACAAGTCAAACGTGCTTTAAACTGCAGAAACTTTTTTATCCACTTCAGAATAACTTTTCATGAATTGAAATCCGCTTTTGGTCAAAATTTATTAACCTTTGAAAGAAAAAAGTGCTTTACGGTAAACTGACGTAAATGAGCACCTCTGTTCATTGACAAAATTTACTCCAAACTAATGCAAAAAGAAATAAGCAGCATCATCGCCAATCATGATACAGTATATCTAAAAAAACGAAATGTTGCAGAACATGAGTTTCAGTTAGGAAAACAAAGCTTAACAAAGCTCATTCATGCTTTTAACCCTTGAACAAACAATGAATAGCAAAAGTAACTAACAGCAAAGCTGGTAAAGGTCTGAAAGCATTTGGATCTTGTCGGTAATAGAAAAAGGCCCGACGTTTTTTTACGACATTAAAACCAATCGCCCTCGAAATGACAACTTCAACAGAAGGTTGGTTCAAAACAGTCACATACCTTTTCTCTTGGATCCACATATTTTTTTATAAAATCCTTCACTTTTTCCAACACAGCCTGTCCTTTCAACGAAGGAGAAAGAATAAGTTCGTGCTCCGCCGGTGATAGCATGACAGTTCCTATTTGCTTCAAGATTAATTTATATTTGTAGATTTACTATATTTTTAATATTTTATTTGCAGGAAAAAATGAGAATACCAGATAAGGAAAAATAAATCAGAGTCTTGAGGTTGTTTATTTCATCTGACTTTGTTTTAGCCTTTCAACATTTCACCTGTTAGCATTGCTTGCAGATGTAAGGACTGACGATGCGTAGTGTTACATGAAATCGATTTCCTATTAAAATTTTGCGATTGATTCCTTGCTTGTTTCACGTGGGGAGTGAAGTTACTCGAATGCATTGCATGACTAGTAAGGATATCATTGGACTGTGCAGTAAATTAATGATTGAAGTAACTTCACTGCCAATACCGGCACAGCTCGTAATTTTTAGTGGAAACCGATACGTCAGTACAAAACAATGGCCAAAACGTGACAACACAAATTAATTAGATGCTGTGAAAAATTCGATGTTTGCGCGATTTGACAAGAGTGTGTGCTGTCACCAATCAACTTGATTTTAGTGAACCCACTCCTCAAGAGTATGTCACATCTAAATGAATTAGACTGACAGTCACAGACGAGTTGACGGGTTGTCACTTGGATGCTGCAGGATCAACCGTGTTGTTTTTTGCGGAAGATGTGATACTGCTTATATCCCCTGAACAGACTTTTCAACATGTACTTGATCGGTTTTCAGTGGCGTATGACCAAGCGGGAGTGAAAATTAGCACTGTAAAGACTGAAGTATTACATCTCTCCAGAAACCCAAACCTGTGCCCATAGTAAGTAAGCGACGATACGCTGCAGCAGGTCGAGATGGAATAGCTCAAGTACCATCTTGGGATGGTATTCACAAGTGACGGACTGCTGAAAGTAGGTTGATGCATGGATTGGTAGAGCAATTATCGCTCTGTGATCATAAAACGGGAGCTTTCAAAGACCGAAAAACTATCAGTTGTGAATCTTGGCCAATGGCTAAAACAATGCTATCTCAAATACAAGCAGCGGATTTGGGATTTTTGCGAAACGTTCACGGCGTGACACTCCCCGACAAAGTGCCGGGTTGTAAAATTCGTAAAACCTTGAATATCGAGCCACTTTTCTTATAGAGAGATCCCAGCTACGATGGTTCGGCCACGTGACCAAAATGCCCAGGAAAGATTGGTGTGGAGAGGCCTGACCTCAGCCACAGAAAGCGGGCCACAAGCAAGCCCGCAGCCAAGTTTTAAGGTTTGGGGGGACAAAACACATTTTTAAAGTGGCAAAAGTTTTTTTTTTATTATATTTTTAAAACAATCTTTGCTGGTCACAACAAAATTGGGAAGGCAAAAAAAGTATTTGTGGGCACTGCCCCCGAATTCCCCCTACACCTTAAAATTTAGCTACGGGCCTGTCCATAGATCGACTAAAACAAGGTGGCCCGATTACATATTTCTGGCTTGGCTTAGTCTTGTATTGGTATGGAGCGTGCAGAACTACCAGAAGTTGCTGAAATCCGTGAGGTATTTCGAGTCATCCTAGGGCTGCAGAGTGCTGTTCCCGCGACTGTCCCGAGAGGTAAAGCGAGAGTGAAAATGAATGAGCAGTTTGTCAGCTCTTTTTATCATCTTGGATATGAATGCGAAGATAATGACTTTTGTCTTCAGTTTGAATAAACATTAACATCATTGTAGGCAGCTAGTCCCGCGGTTGAGTGTGCATGCACGTGGTTCCTTCCCTTGTGCCAAAACGTACAGCTGATAACTGCACATTGCATGACTGGCGTTCTAAGTGTTTGGCCAATAGGGAGGTATTGTTTGTAAATAAAAGCTTTTATCTATTCTAGAATCTTTCACTATCGTTCATATACAGGGCAAGTTTCCAAGTCTCATTAAGTTTCTTCTCATATGCCGGATTACAGTCAACATGAGCAGCAGATCAAAGGTTAAAACTGCGTCTATAACAATATCCTCGTTAAAACACAACTCAAACTTCGCGAAGCATGAATCAATCGTGTATAGCACCGAAATCTCAGAATACAACCGCAGTATGTCTATAATTCGTGCCTTTGCTTGATAAAACGTCAAAGCAATACCGCATATCAGCGCTTGATTTGTAGCAAACTTCGCTGCACTCTGTTAAACAGCTTGATTACCGAAATATCTCCACATTTTTTCGACTGTTAAAATGTTATGGCATTAAATCACTTCCTGGAAAACCAACGATAATTTAGGAGAACATTATAAGTGTATGCAACCGAAAACGAAGTCGCTGATGTTGTAAGCAAATCGTTGTCAGATACTTTTCCAAAGAAAATCATATCGGGCGCTGGCGCAGAAACATTCTTACTTCGAGTAACTCTGAAATCAATGATGTACGACACTTAAATACAATGCACAACTATGTAAATCAGGGGTGGGCAATTAACGGGCCGCGGGCCACATGTGGCTCGCCACAGAGTTTTCAGTGGCCCGCGGAAGCATTCAGGAACAATCATCAAGTCTTAAATTTCCTTGAACTTGTCACAGTAAATGTTAGTGTTCAGGCTAACTTGAACCGAGACTTGATTCTATTTCTACTAGAGCAGCATTTCTCAACTCGAGATCGCGAGGCTTGTTTAGGGCGCGCAAAGATTTCAATGTAACGATATGTTTAATTTGTCGTGTTTGTTCGTGTTTGCTCAAATCGCAAAATCTGGTCATCGGAATTAATTTGCTTCTCTGACCTGTTTGTGTGTTGCGTATAACGTAATTTAATAGGGGTGCAATTTAATGCATCGGAGTTCCCAATTCAAATATCACAAAACGTTGCACAATATGATTGGCAACGTATGCATCCGAAGTCGAAACTGAAGATCAGATACGTCTTTTCACCGTCAGACCACAGTTGTACAGTCCAATCTGTTAGTTTTATCATCCACAATCCTGCACGTCTATCGTCGAAATCCAAGGTGAAGTAAACCACAAGCGGTATATCGCTTGTGTCAATTGATGTATTTGGTTTTTCATGTTCTAAAACAGTTGTAGTCTTTGATACCCGCAACTTATTATTGTGACATTGCAGCCAGCAGTCAGGTAGAAACATATTCTACTTCCAATAGTACTATGATACTTCCATTTCTATTGTTGCCATGGACAAGAAACGCAAGTATTTTGAAGAGTATTTTAAATTTGGTTTCACCTCCAAAGTTGGAAAAAACACAGTGAAGCCACAGTGTGTTTTGTGCAGCGTTTTTTTCGGTGCTGATGCTGGGTTTGTGAAACCTTCGAAGTGTATACAGCAATTAGAGCCAAAGCCTTCCAACATGTCACAAATAAGTTAATAACTTATTCTAGTTTTAAACCAGCTGTTGACTAAGATAGCCTACCAAGAGTTGACTGTTGTGAAGTTGCAGTCAACATTCAGGAAGAAGCGTACTGCAGTGGTATAAAGCCTGTCAGTGCTAAATATATGAAGCCTTCGAAATTGATACGGCATTTAGAGACAAAACATCCGAATCACGCCACAAAAAGTTATAGAATTCTTCCGACGCCATGAAGCGAGTTTGAAACATCAGAGACTTATCTTGCCGGATGTTTCTACCAAGAAGACAAGCATCGTATGAAGTCGCACTTGAAATTGCCAAGCAAAAAACTCACACCATTGGAAAAAAACGCTTGTGAAACCTGTTTGTTGGAAACAGTGAAACTTCTTCTTGGAAAAACTAATAAGGTCAACATGAGACGAATATCTTTTTTCAGTGATATTGATCAGAGGTGCACTTCACTTCTTATGTTACTTCATGTGATCAGTTGCTTGTTTTCATGACTCGTATTCAATCGGGAGACATTAAGTTCCTGTTTTGTGAGGAACTGCAAACTATACAAATGTAGATGTTCGGGAGAAGTAAAAATATTTTGATTCTGCAGAGTTGCAGTGGAAATACTCTTATGATTGTTACTCCTCTGTAAAATGTGCTGGATTCCACTATAAAAATGATCAATTACATCAAATCTGGAAGCCTTAACACTTGCCCGTTTAAAGAATTCTGCAAAGAATTCGATTTCGACACACGAGTTTTTCTATTCCACACGTATGTATGTTGGCTATTTTAAAGGAAACTTTCTAAACCGCATTTTTGTGATGAAGGAAGAAATAAAGTTATTCTCAGAAATGAAAGCCAGGGAGTTGTTGTTTTACATTAGGGACTAGATTTGGTTGAAAAAGTCTTGCTTATTTGGCTGAAAAGTTTAGAAGGTATGAAGCTAAAGGTTACAAATCAGTTTCGCGACGAATCTGCAAGCATTGTACTCGACGTTGCAAAACTGACTTCGTAAAGTAATGCAAGGAACGTTGCTATATTTGAGAAATTGTCAATTGTTGAACAAACTGAAGAACTTGGTAAGAATTTGAAGACACCTATAATTAATAGATCACCTTCAATCTCTTGAAATGGAGTTCCAATGATATTTCTCTGAGATCAAGGAGGAGAAGATGCATTTTTACGAAATTCGTTCTCTACTTGTCTGGCTATAGCCAATATTCTTGATGAAGTACAGGACCAATTTTGCGATCTTGGAAATGATTTATCAGCATATGGTACTTTTCATTAAATGCCATTTTCTCGGTTCTGGTGAGCTGTGTATGAATTATATTCACATCGGTCTGAACTGGGTTTCCAAATGTTGCTTTTATTGCCGCAATATATGTCTGCGAGAGTGCTTGTTCAGTTCTAGCTCACATCAAAATGGAGGCACGAAATCAAAGGGTAGTCGCGTATGATAAAAGACTGGCGCTGCCAAGCACTCAATCACCAATTTCGATGTTAGCCATACCGTTGCAAAGTCAACCGTCGCATTGAAAATGTTTGTTAAATTCAATTGCCGTTTGGAACTAAATGTTATGAAATGCATTTTTGCGGTAAAAATGTTGTGGTAGTTTGCTGCATTTTTATATAACAGTATTTTTATTGTAATCATAATGGTCATACAGCTTTTTTTTAGGCAAAATGTTAGGTACCCGGTATGGACGTGTAGGGACGCGATTTCTTTGATTCCAGCGACCCGATTTCCTCTGATTCTAGGGACCAGAATCGGATCCCTAAAACACCTTTAAAAACCCTGGTTATAACATCATATGTATTGAAAAAAACGTAGGAAGGGGTCACGGGGCGTGTAAAAATACCAAAGGGGTCACGAACCTAAAAAGGTTGAGAAACACTGCATTAGAATAGAAGGCATGGCCCTTCCCTAAGTACGGCCTTCTCAAAGTGGCCCCCGACCCAAATTAATTGCCCATCCCTGATGTAAATAAACAAATGTGCCTGTTATTGCGTTTGTGGATAAATGTATTAAAAAATCTGCTATTACTTTCAAAATGACTTTTATAAACTACGCTTTATACAGACAACGTAGTGTTGCTCACCTAGTCTAGATACTCTGTTGCTGATCTCACTATTTATCGAAGCAGCCGAAATACTAACGTGGCAGGGATGGCGGTAGCCAGTATTCATAAAAAGGGCCCTGGATATGTAAACAGTTTCAAAAGCTTCGGACATCTGAAACAACGACTAACAGAGTTCTACAAAACCTTGGAATGAAGGTGTTTTTTAGAGAGATTCTTGTCTCCTTCTGGTTGGTTAGACACCCAAAAACATCAAGTTAAAAGTAATAAAAACTACTTTTTCAAAAATATTTCCTGAGGTAGTCAACAATCCAACGTCAAGTAATCAAATCAACAGACTTTTCAAGATGATGTGTGATGAAGCTACTGAACTAACTTCACTTTTTCTTGAACACGATGTGCTGAGAAGATCTTTAAACATTCATTTCAGGATCATACGCTTATTGCAAATCATTCACACAGTTCCAGGTGCATCTAAGCTTTTCTGCAATTTTATAGTTCTAATGTGTTTTCGACATGCTGGTATTTTCCTTTCACGTTAATCCACATAATTTTCTGTGAAAAAATAAAGACTTAGGTGAAGATCTTTGCCGGTTATTAATCCTCACTGTTTTTATATGATGTTGCAGACCTCAACCAAGCCATGTTTTATGATCGCATGCAATGCGACAGATATATTTAACAATTGGCGGCAGGCCGAAGCCTGATTAATGCATTTTGTCTGGGCGGTTGAGGTGAACGCTCTTGCTCAAGGAGCACTACGGCACTAAATTGTCGTGGATCGAACACCCTACCTTCCAATGGAGAGGCGGACACTCTACCACTGAACAAATCGTAGCGCAGCCTTTGCTCTGGTTTGTTCGACCTGCCCATATATTAAGCAACCTCAAAATCTTTACAGAATTTTTTTTTACTTTTCCGCGTTAACCTGCAACACCGAAAAAGGCATCTGTTATTAAGCATCTCACTTTCCATTAAATGTTCGCTCAAGCGTAGAATGTCAAATTGAGTCCAGCCTTGTGCGCTCAAAATAAGCGAATTTTTAATTTTTTATTGAGAATGACCACCTCACAACAAAATACACTCCTACCGAAACTTCCATCGCAAATTTATTCATGAAGCAAAACTGTCTTCTATTTGCCTTGAAAAGATTGTTATGTTGGGTGTGCCCACACACACTCACGTGTAGATTATTCAAGCGTGAATAAGTGTACAGGTAAGCACTATTTAATGACATATGGTCTTGCTATTGGCCAAGTTTAAATTCAAAATAAACTCTAAATGAACTCTAGTTTAGTATCCGCTCACCTACGATCAAGCTGATTAATTGGCAAACTTGAATACGTAGTCTTTGGTCTATACTACTTTCATCGAAGTATGTTGTGCCTCCACCGCCAAAAAAGGTAAAGAAACAAATATTCATTGAGTCGGATTTTGCAAAAAAGCAGGTGAGCGAGAGTTACAAGGTTACCAGCTTAAGACAATTAAAGCAGCGACGTGAATAGGCGTGCACAGCTACAAGTTGAGTCAGCCACGTTTCGTTTTGTCAGTGGTGCCAAAGAGTTCTTGGTATGCAAGAACACCATTTACGTGAAACAGAGGAGACATTCTCGGATATAACTGGCAGCGCAACCAAACGTTTTGATCCAGGTTCCACTCTTGAAGTTACTTGAAGTTACTAAAGCAGAGCCAACCCGGCAGATTCCTCGAAAGCCTGCAAAAACCTAGAGCTTTTGATTGTTGTCTCCATAAAATGTTGCGTGAATCATTTACTACTTGCTTACAATTCTAAAACATTCACTTAGTTATGGCCCGATGCGAAACCTCATCTGTTAAATATTTGCTACCGTTAGTCCCGCGTTCTCTTTTTGAAAAGATTACAACTGAGTAAAAGTTAAACACCACTTGTTTTTAGAACAGAGTAAAACTTTGAAATCTTGCGAAGTGTTTGGAGTGAGGCTTTGCTTGACTTTGAAATTTGAAGGCAGGGACACCAGCCTTCGGGGGCGTAATGAGGGGGGCAAGGGAGGCACAATTCCCCAGGCGCCGAGTCACTATGAGGGCGTCGAATCACTGCGGGGTGCGCCGAATGACTGCGGAGGGCGCCGAAAAGTCCCAACAATCTCACAAGTACTTTCTTCATTACAGTACATTTGCTTCCGAAAGATCTCAGTTTCGAACACGGTGGCGCCAGACTTGCTTCTTGCCCTGGGCGTTATCTAACCTCGTTACGCCTCTGGACACCGAGGCAGCGATAGTAGTAGGGAGGGCATACGTGCTGGTAGTAGGGACAGTAAAAATGTAGCAGAGGGTAGCAAAAAAGTTGAGGGCATTGGAAACTTACAAAAAACAAACTAATCGTAACCAATATGCGTGTTTCTTTCCAAGTATTCAAAAGACCAAACTCGTGATTCTTACTCTAGAAGACTTTTATGAAAATTCCATAAGACTAGCAAACAAAACAAACACGTTTTTTGTTGAAAGAACAAACAAAACAACTAATAAAACTAAACATGGCACTTAGTGTTTACTGGACTATGGAAAAGGCGTATCCGCGCCCTTTGCCTCTTTTGAAACGGCGCCCCACCCTCCGTTCTCTGATATTCCTGCTTGCAGATACTGCAGGGGTGTCAAACATACGACCCGCGGGCCAAATCCGGCGCGTTGCGTGGTTGGATCCGGCCCGCGGGATGATTTTGTGTTTTGTGTAACCTTAACGTAATTGCTTATATTTTATTGGTTTTCTGTTTTTTTCACGTGAAAATTTCCCGTTTTCTGCATATTTCCTTTTGCATGTTCACACCGGTTTGATCTTTCAAACAGGTATGAACATGCAAAAGTTCAACTATTGTTGATAAAGTTTAACACTAGAACTCCGGGAAAAAACATACCTTGAGCTCCAGCGATGTCGATTTCGAAACCTTCGGAGTTCTAGGTACAACTCTAATTGAAATTTGCTACGTAAAGTTTAAGATGGCTAAGCCGAGGTG
>Ga0210059_1017318_pt1 | contig 10283 bp, 6 predicted proteins | sample Ectturendosymbi2_FD_188042 | JGI IMG/M metagenome (GOLD analysis project Ga0210059, IMG submission 188042) | Ecteinascidia turbinata endosymbiont from Florida, USA - Sample 2 (SPAdes) (version 2) | ecosystem: Host-associated > Tunicates > Ascidians > Unclassified | place: Key West, Florida...
GGAAACGTTAGAACTGTTTAAATCGGACGATGAGGAAGATGAATTCGATAGATTTTAATTGTAGTGTAAATATGTAGTGTATATGTATAAATATTTCTCAATAAAAATAATTTTTCAATGTACCCTGGAAGTCTGCTCGGCATGTAAGTCGACCCTGATATTTAAACAAAAATTTTAGGGGTCAAAAATTCGACTTATACCCCGGAAAATACGGTACAGCAAAAAGATTATGTGCAGATCAGTTGACAGTAGTAGGAGGAACGGAAAACCAAAAAGGAAAATTTGTCAGGAAATATGACAAAAAGTAGTTGGAACTTGACTTTGCTGTAGCTCCATGCAGTGAACAGCCGCCGCGGCCCTTACGTTTAGTATGCTACCAAATTCTCAAAAATGATACAAAGAAACCTTCCACACAAGCAGCAAAGGAAGTGGCTCTTAGGCCTTGTTAGGGACTTTTGATAGGCGGCGAACCTGTAACTGTCAGCAACCGGGCTGTCAGTGTGTGGTTACAACTTGCCCTCCCTCGGATGGGATCAGCGCGGCGATCCTTCAGAAACCTTACAAACCTTGGCTTGTCATCTAGCAGTTGTGGTTTTGTTGTACTGCCAGCAACGTTATGAGGCTGTCATTTGCCTAAGTCTACCAACCAACCCTGGGCAGTCAGCATGCGGGGGTAACTTGAACACCCCCTGCGACGCAGTGGCCGAGGTGAGTCTGCAGAAATGTTACAAGCCTTGGGCTGTCACCTAGCGGTTATGGTTTTGTGCGTCGTACTGTCGCTAGAAGTTTCGAGCCTGTCAGCGTTTGTCGTACTGTCAGCAACGTTATGAGGCTAGCATTTGCCTAAGTGTGCCAACAACACTTGAACGGTCAGCATGCGGGGGTAGCTTGCACTCCCCCCTCGGATGCAGTGGTCGCGGTGAGTCTATAGAAATGTTACAAGGCTTGGGCTGTCACCTAGCGGCTGTGGTTTTGTCGTACTGATACCAGAAGGTTTTGAGGCTGTCAGTTAGAGGTTATCCCCCTCATGCTGACCACTGGGATTTGCTGGAAGTAAGGAAATTCCTTTCGCGTCGGAATTGTAATGTTTGTTGCTTAACCAATCCGGTTTGCTTAAATGTACTCCTAGTCAGCTTATGTTGCGTATTGCTTTAAAAGGAGAAACACCTTCGTAATTGATAATTTCAATTTTGATTAAGCTGTCCTGTTTGGTTTGGTTGGTAGCACGACTATTCACTTCTCATCGAAATTTGAATTTTTATAACCTATTATGTCTGCTTAAATGAACTCTTGGTGATCTATGCTCTTGGTGCATTTCCCTTAAAGAAAACACCTTAATTGTTCAAAAAACGTTTTGTAAAAGGCAAAATCATTCACAAATGCAAAGGAGTAATGGCAACACAACGCTTCAAATAAAACAACGCATTTCTCGAACTTAATGAATCGCTGGTAAGCTTATTCTGTCCATTTATGACAATACAGTATTTTTTGGCGAAACTCGCGAAAATCATTCATAAATGCAAAGGAGTAATGGCAATACGACGATTCACATACAAACAAAACAACGCAGTTCTCGAGCGTAATGAAGCGCTGGTGACCTTATTCTGTCCATTTCAGAAAATTAAGCATATTTTAAATGGTGAAACTCGCGAAATCATTCACAAATGCAAAGGAGCGGTCATCTTCATACACGCGACGCGTCACATACAAATAGGATAAAGCGGTTCTCGTCTGAGCATAAGTGTAAATTTGGTTGTTTTTAACACGAAACTTGCTGTTAGTTTCTGAACCGTCTGTTTGTTTTTTAGCACGATGAGGTAAGAGTCAAAAGTGAAACGGTTTTGGCGTATATTTAAACCTTTGGAAGTTTGTTTGTTACCACGCCCATGAACAGTGGGATCCCTGGAAGACAGACAAAAATATGTTTTAGGACGTAAACACACCATCCCATCCCCGCTCTACTCGAGCTTGAAAAGACCTGGTGTATGTTTGTCATATCGTTGGCGCTCTAAGCAACACGGTTGGGGAGACCAGGCAAACCCGTTAACTTTGTTCGCAATGAAATCACGCCGGTGTTCATGGCAAGCTTGTGCTGGGAGCCAAAGATGTAAATTGTTGTAAAAATGTGTGCGTTTTTCAATTTTAACAGTCTCTTCAAGAGACGAAGTCGTACATGCAAAATAACAAGAATCAGTGTCCGTTTCCATTAATGCAAACGATTTTCTATCAAGGTAATAATCAAGAAAATCGTAGTAGAATTGGAGCATCCTAAGTTTTGCGTAACCGTAGACAAACAACCGAATTTGAAGTGGAAGATCTGGTTTGACGGCATCATTGAAAGACTTTACCTCATACAAGTCGTTTGAAAGAACATTCAACTGGGTAAAACGTTTCTTGTTACTGTTTCATCGTTGCAGTAACTTACAACTCTATGCTTGCACTTGTCTGTAATTGTCTTACTATAACTGGAATTGCCCATAAGCTTCGAAGTTTCGGCAAGAATTGAATTGGATGGATCTGCATCTCCTGGGCGCCTCGCGTCAGAAACGCTCTACCCAAAAGCCTTGAAGCTTTTTCTTGGTTGGTACTCGACAAACTGATAAATTTGAGTAACCTGTAAACCGTGTTGCAAATACTACCTGACAAGAGGGGTGATCAAATCTACTTTCTCTCCGAAGTAGCTGGAAATAAGACTTTTAACAGGTTTGCGAAAAATGTCATGACTTTTCGCGTATGCTCTCATGTGAGGGCCAACATCATTTGCGGAGACCAGAGCGTTTAGATTGGACAGAATTCGGAAAAGTGTTCTTTCAAATGATCGGGCGTGTGAATGTCGCACAACAGCACCCCAAACAATTCACCAGTTAGAATACCATTCGAGATTGAGTGGTGGGTTGCGTCAAGGTCGGACAATCTTAACAGTTGTTTCAAGTACCTCCTCAATGACACCATGTTTTTATTTGTGATTAAGCCATTGACACTCGTGTATTGTAACCACTGCATAACCCTCACCACGCAGATAGTTGGTTATGTCTTCAGTATTTTTGCGCAAAGTGGACATTAGCTTTCCGTTCACTTGGTTTAAAGTTTTCATATTGCCGTGTTCATCTACGTTCAGTGCGCACTGACGACCATGCCAGTAACAGCCGAAGAACTGGTAAATTGTTTTTGTTTCTTCGGAAAACCCATCTACCGGAATCTGCCTGGAACCGATTACTTTTTCACCTTTGTTACAAGCGTGTTGGATTTCGATATGGTTGGATATTTCTAGCCAACTAAGCCACTCCAAAGCGAGAAAGTCGTATATTTGGCATGGATGAGGTTTATAATTATCTTCCTGTTTGTACCTGATATAATGTTTGGAAGGCAACTCTTGAATGATTGCTGATAAATACAACGCGTTAGCGTCGTACTCCAAGATTTTTTTGCAAGGAAGAGAATCCTGGTTGTTCGTGTGTTGCCGAAGAAAGAAAGGTTACATCTTTTTCATGATAACGACGGAAAATTATTGCGGGACCGCCCACAATGTATTCCTTTGAAAAGCCAATGCAAATCAGCATCTGATCTGTTTATAATTGTGAAATGGTCACCCTTAGGAATGTTTGAAATCATGTACCTGAGTGTCAACCCTGGAAGTGAAATGCCATCCTTCATCATTTCAATGTGTGGAAATTTGTCATGCTTTAACTTTTCTAAAGAATCAAACCACTCACAAGGAAAGTAAAACTTGGATTGTGATGCACTATACGCTTTGATAAATTTTTTCTATGAAAACCCAGGAGCAATGCAGTTTTTTACATCAAAAAATTTGAAGATGTCAGTTTTCAAGCACATGAAATCATTGTTTTTTAGAATTGTGAAAGAGATTCTTGGCCTCAAGTGCTTTATGATGAGTGGTTTCACAACATTTAAGTCGTATTTACCCGAATCGAGGCCGAGGATGATGTGTTCCCTAAGGAAAGTGTCAAATGTGTTTATAAGTTCTGTTAAAACAGGATTGGCGTGTTCTTGAAGTGCGAACACATACTGAAATTTGTTTTTAAGTAAGTGCTCTGCTGTTAAGGCGATTTTTTCAAGATATTAAAGCATGCGAAGAACTAAGCCTTCATCATCTCTTGTGTCAGTAATGAAACAGACAGGTGTTTGAAAGCCTGGGACGTTGCTGCAAACACTTACAGACAGCGGGCGATGCAAGGCGATCCACGTGGTTTGGTCAGTGTTTTGGGGTAAATTGCTTTCATCCATGAAATTTTCGTAATCGAATGTAGAGCGATATGGATAAAATCTGTCATGTTTAGGTGTAATAACATCGTGTTCGTGAAGTTTTTGATAAATTGTTTTTGGATTTTGATATATACCGCCGGGATACTTATAACGCACATCAAAATTACAACTTTTTACGTGACGGTGATAGGCCCAACTGTCATTCCACATTTTACTGCAGCGAAGGTAAGCGTAGGAATGGGCGTATTTCGAGAAATCAAATATATAACTAAAATGCCCATTGTACAAGCTTAAATTGATAGTTTTGCATCGAAAACGACAAAGGTTATCTTGACAAGCATCGAAAAAGACAAAGGTTATCTTCATAAGCTACACCGGTTTGCTTATTTGTTACTAGTGCGTAAAGGCCTCTGTTGTTTTTGACGTAATCGGGAATAACTTTCCCACCCCCAATCGGGTGATCCCGTAATTTATTAATAAAAAAGACAATGTTTGTTACACACACAAGCACCCACTCAGAGTTTTCGTACTTTGTTTGACTGCGAAAAGACAAGCCAGAGAGACTGCCCAAACACCCTTTTAAATCATCCCTATTTTTAATGAGAATCGGGACTTGCAGTTTTCTCCCGATATTTTGACAAGGGTGGTAATAGCGAAGTTCGCCAGTTAACTTGTGGCGCAAGATATAGCCCAAGCTGCAGTTATTTGAAAAGCGTTGTATACTTGTCTAAATTATCATTTAGGACACACTCACGAATATCTGCATACAAGGTCCCGATGAGGTTATAGTTGAATAAATCTTGAACGGCACACTCACTCCTGATGAAGTCCCTTAAGGCGTCCCAACGGTTGAAAAGTAATTCTCTGCAAAGAATAAAAATAAGCAAGTGTGAGCTAATATGTTGAACCTCGGTTTATGTTCTTTTAGGAAAATTTACATTATTTTACAGCAACCGTCTTGCATGACATCAGTAATTTTACGTAACATCAAATATCTTCATGAGAAAATATAAAAAAATAAAAAGTTACCTTAAGGCGACCTCGTCCACATCTGCCTCGTCTTCCAAATATGTTCTTCGAGGAGCCTAAACAAAGGAATACTAATAACTGCTACTGCTATGAAATATTAATTGCTGTTCAGAGCAAATAGACATTTTGCTCAAGTCCGAATAAACAAAGAAATGGAATTGAATGTTTGGACCAATAGCAAATACAGAAAGCTTAGAGACCATAAATTTGAAAATGATTTAAACAAAAAAAACATACTTTCTACCTTGCTATTTCCGCTCTAAGATGGTCGTTGTTCTGTGCACCTTGAGAAGCGTTATTCAGCATTCTGCCTCCTTGAAAACTTGCCGCAAACTCACTGAGCAAAATCAAAAGTTTTTTTTGTTGAAGGAGAAAAGCTTGCCTCTCTCCCATTATCAGTTAAATGACTTACCGACAAACTTCATCATGTTGATCTGATTGTGACGCCCTCTCACAACCGGGTTCCAAGGTTTCGTTAAGAAATTCACTGCCGAAGAAAGAGAAGAAAAAAAACAATAAGTCGTACAATTATTACTTCTAAACGGTAAAGGGTTTCACTCACCAACAAATCTCATCATTTCTTTGCTCCTGGGATCTTGTTTCACTCGAACAGCTTGAATCGACATCAGGAAGCACGTTTTCTAAAACCGCTCTGAAAAACAGCAGAAGAATGGTAAACGACAGATGATTGATTTCATGTTCATTTCTTGCATTCAGAATATAACTTACCGACAAATTTCATCATTTTCGTTTCCCTGTTCCAAAGACTCTCCAGACTCGTCCACTTGGATTGTTTTACTGGACACCAAAACATAATATTGTAAACATATAAAATTTAAATCAACAGAATTGACAACACACGCAGGCAAAAGAGTTTAAAACAAATTAATTGTTTAAAAAAGAAACGGTCTCCTCAAGCAACTTTACACGGGGATTGACACGTTCACCTTCGAACACATTTAATAAAAGGAATACGAGAGATGGGTGTAGCAACCAAACACAAGGTTGCAACAACAAACTGTTGTCTTAGTGGCTGAAAATGTCAACGTTGTTTCGGCAATGATACTCGCTGTTTAGCAACATTTAGAAAGAAAGAAAAGCGTTTGGAAGTTTGGGTCGAGTGTTACGAAACATATTTTGGAAGGCGTCACAGTTGCAACAAAAGAATCGTTTAAGAGTCTGGACACATTGAGATCTCGTAGACTCCAAAAAAAGCAAATGGTGCACGGTTCGACCGAGGGTAGAAATTATTGGAGATTTCGCCACCAACATTGTTTTGAACAAAATTAAAAAAAGAAAACAAGGAAATGTTCGCACGATTGTTCTGCAGAGTTGTGGGCTTGCAACAAGTTCTCTAAAATCACCTACCAAAGCAAGAAACGTGCTGTTTGACACATCGTGGTAATTTTAAAAGACTTGACTTTGAATAAATCGCATTATATCGAGCAATGACCAATGTTTTGAAAGAAAAAATTAAATGCCGTTGTTATGTCACGAACATCGTATAATATCAAGAGCGGGAGTGTTTCGCATATTGTTAAAATTAATAGGCAATTTCGAAGACAGCCATTGTCTTGATGTTATAAGTTAATGTTTCAATATTGCAATTAGTCAACATAAAGAGCAAATGAAGCAACCCAACGAGAAGTGCAGCACAACATCACAACAATACCTTGATAAATCGAAAAGAGACGCTACCTCTGGACCAAGCATTATTTTTTCAATTTAATGAAAAATTTCATAGCCAACCCACAAAAATTGGTGTAACAAAAATTCAGAATAGCACATTTCAGCACAGGAACGTCAAAAAATGTTTTGTTCAGTGACTGAGCGTTACCCAGCATCCTATTCAAAACACGTGCTTTTTGGCGCGAAACACGTGGTCTACCCACAACCATGGTTAATTTCTTGCAGTTCATTGACCACAAAGTTGAAAATAAAACCGATCTGGGAATTAAGCAATAGGTTCATTAAACGGGTTTATTCACTAAGTGATTCCAAAGCGTTGCTCGGTTAATACCGCAGAAGAACAAAACTAAATATTTCTGCTATTTTGCTTGAAAACGCAGTAACCTACCATCATGTAATTTGCCATCTCCCACCATTTGAATACAGAATAGCACATTTCAGTTCAGGAACATGAAAAAATGTTTTGTTGAGTGACTGCGCACAACCCAGCGTCCAATTCACAACGCGTGCTTTCTGCGCGAAACATGTGGTCTACCCCCACCCATTACATACGGTTAATTTCTTGCAGTTCAGTGATGAAAAAAAACAGTTTAGAAAATAGAACCAATACTGCATTAAGCGATAGAACATGGATACTCAAATTGTGGTTCGCAAACTATTGCATGAGAACCGCGGAATAAGAAAAAATATTACTGTTACCTCCCCATAACTGTTTTGGGGCTGACACTTTAGTTCAAACACTGGAGCTAATGAAACTAAAGATTCAACTGAATTGGAAATCTGGAAACAAGTTTTGCATTTCAAGTTGTGTCAACGACAATGGTTTGACCGCGCAATATGCTGTGCTAAGAGTTTGAAAGCGTTTGCTAGACAATCGCCGCCCAATGCGAAATTTTCTAATTTGGATCACGGAAAAAAACAATAAGTAATTGCTAGAGAAAAATTTGTTAGCAGAAACACAATCCTTAATATTTTCATATAACTCTCTGCTTTAGGTGTGAAATTACAGCAGACAACTTTACGTCCATTAACGCAGATGAAATTAAATATAAACCATTATTGAAATAGATATTTCCACAAAAACATGACAATTATTGACATCTGGACCTGTTTTTCGATGAAAGCCGCTAAGCGGTTGTTTTAAACATTCTAAAGAAATCGAAAATAGACAACTTACCCTGGTTCCTCTGCATCAATCTTCCGTTTCTTTGATGTTCTTTTTCTCGGATGTCATTCTTCGACGTGACTTCGAAATTTTTCTTAGCGTTGAAAAGTTTGCTCAGGAAAGCACTTCTTGCAGACGCAGCAAGATTCTTGATGACATTTCAAACCATAAGCTCTGCTAAAAGAGACGTCACATCTCGCACATACAAACTCTCTTCTAGGCACCTGATGCATCTCGTCTTCGTGATTCTTCAACTCTTCAGGGTTTTGAAATTCTTGCACGGGAGAGCACTTATGACATTTGCTTTCCTGCTGAGAGTTGAGTTGCATTTATCGCAGACAAACATTTTAGAACTTTTACAATTCCTGCTAGCTTCACCGACGCTGTTTGTAAATGAGACACTGTAGAGATGGCACGGGCCAGCAGTTTTGCAGCTCGGCCCACCCGGAGCTAACATGAAACTGCCCAGCCCGGCCCGTTTATGCCAAACTGCAACATATTTTCTGACCTGGACTGGCCTGTGGCCCGTAATATAAAGTAGGCAATATCTATTTTGCCTCCAAGATGACGGCAAAATAGTCAAGATGGCGGCAAAATAGACACATGACATAGGTTCGCCAGGGGGCCTTCATTAATCAATTTTGAAAACTCATTTGCCCAATGCCTGAAACATGACACTGACACATGACAAGAGTGCCCCAGGCTGCACTACACTTGCTAGTAGCGTAACGTACTAAGCCTAAACCAGGCGTTACCAAGATGGTGCCCGCTGGAACCAGGTCGCTGGTATGAACCATATAGGTTGCCCGTGGCCTGTTCTGACAATAGCATAAACATGATCAGTCTCTTTACAACGATGAATATCTTTAATTTTTATTTTTAATGATAACATCATATGAAGATAAATCATGCAAATTTTTATTTGCAGAAGTGTGTGTATCAAACTAGCAGACCTTCGCATGAATCTGTACCAAGAAGCAGCTCTGAGTTTGAGGCAGGAGTTTGGTGACCCCTGCCTTAAACCCTAACCTAAATTTACTGCTGTTAATTCTGTCCACACCCATGAAACTAGAAGTTCCACCTCTGGCCAATACTTCTGTCACCCAGTCAGCTCCCAATATGGAAAAAGATAAATCAAATTCAAAGGCCCAAGAATCTGGCAGCAAATAGATTCCTCTCTGAAAGAATTGCCAGTAGTCATCTTCAAAAAACGATATAAAAACTCGATTGTAGAAAGTTATAAGAATAATGAGTAATGCTTTCCACAGATCTTCTTGTTTGAAGCCAAAGAATCACCCCGAAAGTCAGCATCTATCTTCTTAGCCTGAATTACTATAGTATATGTAATATAGTATGACTGTCTATCATTGCTTGTTCGTAATTAAATGCTCGTGTGTGTATATTTGCGTGTATTCGTAGTAAACTACTACAAAACGTGTGTATTTGTAGTATACTAGTTTTGTGTGTTTTAATATAGTTTATTACTTCGTGAATACGTTGCTGCCGCGGTCCAGTTTTTGTTACAGAATACGAAGAACACCTGCAGAAGAAGCAGAAAATTATCATACGAAGATTATCTCCGAAAATGAACTCAATCTCCATGTAATTCGCATCGCGGTCACAATTAAATCAAACTACCGGTATCTTTATAATGGGTGTGCGTGGATCAAGAAAGGTTATCGCAACCCCAAGAGGATTTCTTTTTTGTCGGGTTTTTCTTTTCCTCTTCGTCTGGAACCTTGCGGTCCATGACAATAAAACGTCATTGCCATTTGTGCCCGACAAGAGTAACCTCTTCACAACTGGCCATTAATCCCGCAACCTGGACATCAGACTGCGACAGCACGTCTAGCGGTCGACACAACCTTCACCACGGAAACATCAATCTCACATAATTTATGGGGCACCTGTAGATTGTGTATTGTGTAACGTCTTCACTCCCACACGCAAAGCGCTAGGTTTTTAACATGCATCGCAGTAAAGAGAAAAGAAAACGCAAGTACACGAAAGAAGACCAGGATGTATACATGGCGGTAGTATAGAGTATATGCTTGATGGCGCTAATGCAGTTACTGTACTTTGATGAAATACAAGCTTTTTCAGACACTTTTTAAAGCACACGCATGAAAGACGCCATCATGATTATTATAATGAAGAACTGCAATGATTTCCAAGT
>Ga0210059_1017319_pt1 | contig 10283 bp, 8 predicted proteins | sample Ectturendosymbi2_FD_188042 | JGI IMG/M metagenome (GOLD analysis project Ga0210059, IMG submission 188042) | Ecteinascidia turbinata endosymbiont from Florida, USA - Sample 2 (SPAdes) (version 2) | ecosystem: Host-associated > Tunicates > Ascidians > Unclassified | place: Key West, Florida...
GGTCACTGATGTGGCTTTACAAACATTGCTGAATGATAAGTACAAGCTTGAATCATTGCAAGGAGATGGGAGCAGAACCAGGCAGGCGATCCCTCAAAATGCCCGCTGAAAAGCTAGGGCCTGTAATCATTTCAAAAGCAATTGTTTGCTGTAAGGTTAAAAGTTCTCTTGAATACAGCCAAGCTTGTTTCGAAGCAAGAGTATCACTGCAAGTGAAGTACAATAATACCTTTTGCAGCAAGACATTTCTCATTGGTCATACATTTTTACCATGAGATTCTCAAACGAATTTAGAAGTCTTCTTCGATTTGTCAAAGGCTACCAATATAAAAAACTGACCAATGAGAAGTACTTTTGCTATAAAGATAAAACTAATCAGAAAGCATCAGTCTCAAGAGTTTCAGAAATGCTTGCACCTACCGAACCGTCAATAGCTTCTTCAACCACAAGATTCATCCTCTTTTTTGTTATGCAAAGAGCTATGACGAATAGGATTAGGACCACAATGCCGAATGCGAAAAGAGACCAACCAGCAGAAACTGACACAAACGCTGCCAATAAAACTCCGGTCACTAAGATTCCAAGTATCAGGCATGTTCCTAAAATGCAATGAAGTGACAAATTTGTGGCGGAGGTTTTACGGAAAAGTATAAAACTGTTCGTTCTCCGCTGGGCTTGTGGTACTTGTGACGTCTTGTTGCCTGTATTCTTCGATTTAGAGGCCTCAACGTGTCTCTGCAATATTTATATGTACGGTTGTTACCAATGATAAGCAACTTTTGTTCGGACAAAATATGTCGCAAATACAGATGCGCTGTTGCTGCAGCTTCTTACAAGGCGCAAGCATGACTTCCAACGTGGCAAATTTTTACATCATATTCCAAAGCATCTTTGTGATTTCCTCACCTTCATTTGGTCAAGTATTCCGACAGAAGTGGTCTTGGCTTCTTTGGAAGCGTCCGCCGTTCGTTTCATACTTCCACTTCTGTGGAAAGCAGCTAAGACAACAGAAGAAAAAACTGTTTGCAAACATGTGCTAATACATTGAGACATACAAGAAAGTGTATCCAAAGACGACAGACTCAGTTCAGGCTCACCGCATGACATTTAGGATGAGCGCAAGATTTTGAAAAAGGAAATATGTTCCAAATTAAGTTGATTTATATTCTGTAGCAAGATAGGCATATTGTACCTCCCACTGCAATCTTTTAAGTCCTTTATAAGACTCGCTATATTTTTTTGCTATTTTTACATTTCGTGATGGTGGAGCATGTTCAACTGCAAGCTTCCTCGTTTGAAATAATGTTCAACAGACAACATTATCTGCTCTTTCAAAATAGTTTTGAAAAATGTTTTAGAAGTGAAACATTTGCTGAATTTTATAAAGAGGGAATTGGCTCATCCTCAGGTTCTGACCAAATCTTCTCACCTGGCACAAACTAAATGATCAAGTTTGGTTATATCCATTCGTTGAGACAGAAAACAATATATATTCTTGCGCGCACGTTAACGAAATGTTCGTATTGAAACTGAAATCAGAGAAGTCACCTCGTTTTATTGAGATGAGCTTTATGTTTTTCTTTCGATAGGTAAATGAATGGGAAGGTCCTCTGATGTTCATGTCCTTGCCATAGCGCTAACGAGGAGTTGGAATCTATGTCTAAGGCTAAGGATGTATATCACTGAAATTGTTTAGGCTTTGGCGAAAGCGGGAACAACTCTTAAAATAAAAGAGTAATTTTTCCAATTATATCTGTAGTTTTAATCTATCCTTGATTGACAATAACTTTGCCGTTCAACAGTTGTTCCCTGTTTGTAAACCACTGTAAACTACAACGCAATGTCATAAAACGTGAAGCTAACGAAAAAATTGAAAAACATCTTGAATTATTGAGTGAGTAATCACCACGAAGAATTTGAGCAAAGTGAACGCGACGCTTATCAGATAATGGTAGTACCCAAGATTTAAAAATTAAAATCATCGTAACCGGCTATTAATTTCAAAAAATGACGGTCAAGAATGAAAATCGCGAAACCGGCAACGGTATGTAGCTTAAAATATTTTTTAAAACGTTTTAACGAAATGACTATCATCAAATAGCTCTCAGCAAACACAGCCCCACTGTATGGGATTAAATAAATGTCAAGAAAAAGTAAAATGCCAAACGAACTCTGCGCCAATGAGTCATAACAAATGAATCTGTTGACAGTGATTGGTACTTCATTAGGTTCAGAAATCGATCTCAACCTATCAGTGTTGGAACCTAATTCAGGAATGACGATTTAATAACGTTGGCGCAGAAACTCGGTGCATATTGAAACCAAATCGTCTTCGTCATTTCTTGTACGCAGTCTCCATCGCAAACAATGTATATCAAAGTATTGCTTCAGGCTTATTTTCCGGAAATTCTTGTTATAAATAAAGATAAAATATTCTCGTAAGTCGAAGCCTTTCATTTTATTCTGACTGCAGCCAACCTTTGCATCTGTGAGGTATAGCTGAGCTCAGTCGGGGTTGACCCAGCCATTGAAAGAATGCAAACACGAACGCTCCCAACGCCAAAGCTGCTGCAGAATCAATCTTAAGACGCAGAAAAGGATTGGGTCTGGAACACCAACAGTTATACCAGGGGTGGGGAACCTGCGGCCCGTGTGGACATTTGATATGGCCCGTAACAGAGTTTTCGTTCGCAAGTTAGAGCACAAAATCGTGTCAAAACGAAGCAACATGATAACAACAGGTACTTACATAAGTAAATCAAGAAAAGTCCCTCTTGCTCATAATTAGGTGAAGGTACATTTTTAGCATAAAATTAATGAATTTTGCGACCCGCCAGCGATAATGCACAATTCATGCGGCCCGTAGTAGTAAATAGGTTCCCACCCCTGAGTTACACGGTTTGAGTTACACGAACAGGATTCCATACAGCTACCAGCTATATTAGTGAACGGGTTTGGAAACGGGCCTTATCATGTAGCCCGAACCCGGCCCGAGCCCGACATTTATTTTTGAAGCACGATTAGGCCCGAAAGCTAAGTTTACCGAGTGAATCAAGATATGCGCAACCAGTGTTTCTTAAAGTTTTTTCGAAGGGTGTCGTGGTGGAGGTTCAGGGTGTCAACACAATTTTCCCTTCTATGTCTGATATCTTTAACCGACTTTCACAAAAATGCAAGTTTCAATACACCTAATTATTTGAACACCAGATTCACTTTTGAAAAAATAATAAAGACAATTTTATAAGTAGAAAGTTTCAGTGTCCATACTCATTCATTCTTTCATTTTCGTGCCCGCTTTTCCTTTGGGGAGGGTCGCAGGGGCAGCAACCCTAGGAGGACCCGAAATACCTCACGATCAAAAGCAATCTCAGAAAGTTTCCCTCGGTCCACACCAAGACGGGACCAAGGAAGAGACCCCTGGTATAGAATATGAAGAGGAGTGGTGATAGTACGCACCCTTGTCGGAGTCCAACGCTGTGGTGAACGGTTGTTATTTAACTCCGCCGACACGGACACCGATTGTGAGCAGGACTACAGTTACATGACGGCCAGCAACAGGCGGTCTTCAACACCATAAGTTACTCCTGCAACACTCCCCAAAGCTTTTCACGAGGAATCTAGCCATACACTTTCCTGAGGTCGACAAAACATGTGTATACGTCTTTGGCATGTTCCCAAGATTTCTCGAAAATTTGTTGGAGAGTGGAATTTTGTTCTGTTGTGCTACAGCCACGACGAAAACCGCACTGGGTATCATCCAGCTTTGGTTCAATTATTTCGCGGAATCTTTTTACAAGGCTCTTGGCGTAGACTTTCCAGGGAGGCCAAGGAGAGAGATGCCAAAGCAGTTGATGCTTCACTCCTGTTTCCCTTTCTGTGTATCGGAATGATCAGTTTGCCAACCATTCGGTGCCCTTGCAAACCTCCATGCCACTTGACACGCACCGAGTCAGCCAAACCATCCGGCGTTCTAAGTTCCCATAATTCGCTCTCAAACCTTTCCCAATCAGCTTTAAGCTCGGATTTAGCAGCGCCATCAGAGAGCTTATTCATGCACAGTTCTACGGAAGCTTTCATGTGTGCTAAGTTAAAACATCCCGCCTGAAAAACTATGCTCAGTTCTGTCAGATGAGGTAGCAATGTAATAGGAAAGCATCATAATGAATTTTTTATTTTCATAAGTCGCAGTAAAACAATGTCCACTGCATCATTTTTAGCTGCTCACAGCCATGGGCCCAATTTTATTGCAAAATGTGAGTGGAACAGCTTGGTGTGAAACCAATATATTACGAAACCTAAAGAGATAAATGTGGGGGGACATGGCATATTATATCTCCACTGTCTGAAAAACTGGGAGGGGCGTCCTCCGTGCCCCCCACCTAATTGCGCATGCTCACAGCTGCTTCAGTGCAGCCCTAATAGCCAAAATCTCACTCCTAGCTCTGCACAGTTGCCTCACTCGACAACTACCTTGCTTTGCATGCGCGCTGCAACTGTCGACCTTGTGTCTTCATTGTAGTCTGATGCCTCGCCAAGCAAGCCGATCGCAGCAGTGAAACAGTAAAACACTTCCATAATTGCATTAAAGTGCTTTCACATTTTCGTACACTGTACAAATCTGCGGAAATATAGCAACAGGCCAAAGCGAGGTGGTGCACATGACAATGCGCAGATACTATTCTTATAATTTCCGCTTCAAACTTGTGTCGGCCTATCATTGCATTCCATATTACAATAGCCACGTGCAGGAAAACATATTTTCTCAAATCATTTTACTTCAATACAAGGCAAAACCATATCATCTTGGCTTTCAGAATTTAGGGTGTCATTGCAAAATTTTAGGGTGTCATTTTGACACCCAAAAACGGCTTAAAAAACACTGTGCGCAACTGCGGGATGTTGGTGGCGCAGCAAAGTAAACATGACAGAATAATTCACAGTTAATAACTTTTAATGAAGATTTAATCAATTCGATTGCTTCAACAATAACTGGCGGCAAAAGTGTCCGTAGTTGTGATATTGTTAAGTGTTAATCCGCACGAGAAGCATGATATCCTGAAAACATGATAACCATGCATGCAAAACTCCATTTCCGCATTTTAATGTCCAGCTTTTCCGAGTTATTTATCTTTAAAGTTTTATAACAAAATGCAAAGTTAGCAGTTGTTGCTTTTTATTTTCATCCGTGGACGGCTTACAAGTGTTCAGTATGGCGTTTCATGTGGGAAGAATATGTCTTTACAATCGTATTTCGACACTAATCTGCGAACCTAGCAAACTACAACACCAGATAAAGTTCTGGACTGTGAAACTGTTGTATCAGTGTTTTCCGAGTTAGAGCACCTAGCGACAACGCTCATACTTCTCCAAAACTCTGCATGTCAAGGTGCAGGTAAGACACCAAATCTTTCAGGATGTCGTTGCAGCTCGCTGGTTAATTTCTGTGCATTTTTCTTCAGCATTTTGCTATATTGCAACAAACACAAGTTCTGTTCAAACAAAGTCAAAGAACATTTTATTTAAAAAATGTAGTGTACGGGTACAGCTGCAGGTGTACGGTTTCATGACATCCAAAATAGCCTTGACCAAAGCATTGGCTTAGACAAGAACAAACTTAGCTTATTAGTCAACGATAACACTATGAAATGTAATGTTTCTCAAGAAAAAAATAAACTACCAAGAATCTATCCACGATGACACTATAGACATAAAAGAAGCTATCTGCGATAGCACTATAGGCAAATAAAGCAGGTTTGTAGGCCATCGTTTCTTAAAACAAGCCAAGAATCACGTAAGTGATTGATCTTTTCGAAGCAACGCCACGGCACGCTAATTTCCTCACCGCTCTCCCTTTCTCAAAATCAGTGTGAGACTAATCCGAGCAGAGAACAAAAGAACGCAGCTGTGTTTGTCACACAAAATCACTATCACTTCACTCACAACGGTGAGCACAACAAATGTACCTCACAAACGAAAAAATCGTTACTCTGAATGTTATAAAAAAGTTTTGTATGCAGGCCAGAAATATTTTCACAAACTTAAGCCCGAAACCGGCCCGACCCGAAAAGCCCGGCCCGACTTACACTGGTATCGGTTCTACACTGGTATTGGACATCCTGTTCTATACTGGTATCGGACAACCCAACCCGGTAATGCTTAAATAAATTTTTACCCTGTGCAAAGCGGATCACAACCTTTATGTATCGTTTCTTGAAAGAAATTCGAAAAGCAATGCACTTACAACATGTTGTTAAAGGTATTTTAAACATCATAAAGTCCGCACATTTGTGGTAGCTATCGCTTACCCAAGTGTAACGCGTACCACTGACAACTGCGACAATGACTTGTATGGATAACCTAAGAACGTCGATGACCTAGGGTGTAAGAGGACAACGTGATATCAGTGAACACCAGCTGAAGAAACATTGTTGTAAAAGCTAGAACAATTGCTATTCAAACAATCTTTACACTTACTACTATGGTCCATCCCGTCGTTTGTACCTGCGACCACCAACAACTGGTTCAGAAAATTCTAGCTACGCCAATTGTTGCGTGGAAATGCATAGATCTTGACTAAATAAAAAATACTTTTGGAAATGAAGGGGCAGCTGCCTTCGAAGAAGGGATCTGCGGTCAATATGCCAGCGCTGAAATACCCAAGCTTCTCCCCAACCAGCGCAAAGCAGTGGAGGTGTCGTCAATACAGTAATTCACAATTCACGCCAGTGGTCATGATTGATATCGAGCTCTTTGTCGAAAATATGTTTGCTTTTCTTCGGGAAATCGTTTTATCAAGATTTGTTTGTCTTTCATTCTGTGTTTGCCACTACACAGGAACGTTCGTGATGGAACACCAGGGAAAATTTTTCATCCCGAATCAGTTATCTTTGGCCAACGACAGAGAAACCGGCTGACTGGAAAATCTTGGGCATTTTTTGTTCGAAGGTATAGGAAAATTGAAAATTTTGATCGTTTTCTCTATCCTCAATGAGCCTATGTCTTGCACGTTGGCTAACTCGCCTGAAATCTGGTTTCGCCTGAAATCTGGCTCAGCTCACAACAAAGTTGAAAAGAAATTTTTATACATTACCAATTAGTTTAGTAAAACTCCCAATCATTTTTTAAACCGAGTCACTCAATGTATAGATTTTATCGAGGCCAAGCTGCCCCTGTTTCATTTGAGGCGCAATCAATCTTTGCCATTCTTTTCAAAAGTATAAAACTGGGAAAAATCGAGTTTTACTTTCAGTAACACTGTTGTGCATACAAAATAGCTCTTCAACGTTTTCTTCCAAAAGTACAATCAGTGAATAATCAGATCACTCCCGCTGCACTTAAGTTAATGACAGCTTTTTTTCGCCTGACAAATGTATTGGCCATAATGTAACAGGGAAGCGCACGCCCGTGTTGATATATCAACAGGATGACTTTAGCCAATAACCGAGCAGGCGCACACAAAGAGAGGAATGCATCCATCTCCGGCTGAAATAGGGATATGAAATTATACGAACTAACGTCAAAGTAGTCACTTATTGTTATTTCGTCTTTCCTGTTCCCTCAACAAAGATTTTAATCTTTAAATCATACTCACCACTAGCGCAGTAAGTATACGTTTCATGGAAGTATACAATTCGGTAACATTTCGGACAAAATTGGTGATGATTTATTTACAAAGAGGGTCTTTAAAAGGAATTTCGTCACAAGCACGAACAATCTTTTCAGCAAAATACGCGAAAAGCCAGAAGCGACAATGTCTCTTCTTGAAATGCTTCGTTACAAGACTGTATTATTGCTTTGTTGTATCAAGTCTCCTGTGCTCCACATGCAAACCTTATCAACTAAATTTCTACTTTTTCTATGCGTTTGGAATTTAACAAAATTAGTGACTTGAAATGGATTTTTAACATTCAAATTAACTCCAAACAACGTTAGAAAATGTTGACAAATAAGATTTATTTTCGGTTTGCACTGCGCTATCAGTGCTTTCCATCAAGCATTGTAATCTTCGAAGGCTCTTTGCAGTTTCGTTCTATACAGAAAAGAACGGAAACAACCAATTTACAGTTACGTCTAATTGCTCTGGTGGTGAGAACCAGTACGTTGCACATATCGATTGCGCACGTGCTTGAGTAAGTCATTTGAAGACGAAATGTGCTGCTTGCTGGCAACGCAGCCTAAACCATGATATAACAATCCTATGCTAATTACAAACAATCCTCTCTACGTAAAGTACGAGGCGATGTCATACACGAAAAAATTATGGGAGTGATGCGCGCTCTTTGGCTTGTGTTTGCAGTAAGATTGTTTAATTTTTAGCAATTCTGATGCAAAATTACATGGCCAACGCAGGTATTGGTTAGATTTTAATATTTCTACTGCAACATTGAATGCATGGAATTGTGACTGGGCGTTACTTTCATCTGCCGTTTATTTCGGTGCTGCTGTAACTTAACATGTCTTGCATACTCCGAGGTTTTATAAATTTCACGTTTCTTTGGCTGCTTACATTCCTACAGTAGTTACAAACCGCCAGTTTAGTCTTTATGAATCAAAAAAGTCCCCCAATACCCATATCCGGGTATAACACCAGAAATTCGATGGTGCACCGTGTATAACAGGCAGCAATGCATAAACCGCTAACATCAGTTACGTAATTCCATTTGCAAGAATAACTATTTAATACAGTTTGAAATAAGAAGACAGCGTATAAGTGGTCACTTCAAAATTAAATAATGAAATGGGTCCGTACTGTACCTTGGCAGGATATTAGCTTTTCCTAGCTAGACCACTAAAATTTTTATACTTGTAAGTTTTTTTAAGGAAAATGTTAGGTTCCCGGTATAGACCTATAGGGACCCGATTTCTCTGATTCTAGGGACCCGATTTCCAACTCTAGGGACCCGAATCGGGTCCCTAAAACACCTTAAAACTGTACTTGACAGTTGCTAAGTTAAAAGTATAAAATGTTAGAGCATCATTACTCATCCAAACTTTCTGTATCAAGTGTTTTAACAGCGCTTCAATGGTGGCAGTACGCAGTCGAAATTTCGAATGAAAACACTTGAATGTAGGTGAACTATTTAATACAGGGGTTGCGGTTTCAAGCATAGCGTTGAGATGAAACAAGCAGTATGATACCAGAAAGTACAGCATGGGTCAGAGTTTTCAAACTTTTTTGAACCAAGCAACACTTCTTGTATTACTTTCATTTATACTGAAGATTTTAACTGGTGCCAGCGAATAATGACTTCCATAATGAATTTCTTGCGAAACAGCTACAGTCTTCGGTGCAACACTGATTGAAATCACGGCAGGACGTTATTTTTCTGCTAAAATACGTCTTTTCCTACCAACTTCTCGTCAAAGATGACGATGTTACTGTGTTCTGTTCTTTGTAAATCAAATCAGAAAGCCAATCGTCAGTGTCTGAGATCTTAGACAAAAATCGACTACATTCCAACTTGCCACTTTTACGCATGACTCTCAGCGATAATGGAAAATTTGTTTGTGATTCATGAACGAAACTTGCGTTTATTTTGGCATTGTGCTATTTTACACAACTTTTCAATAACTAAAAAAGTAAAAACTACACCTGAGTGACAAAAATACCAAAGCAGTCCATGTGCTGTTTTAAAGTACACTGAACGAGAGTTTTTTTGCATGTCAGTTAGTTTTGAATAACTTTATTTTTGCATTCGTAAATCATAGCAGGCCTGAAAAAAAAGAAAAATGCACGAAAAATACAAATAAGGAATTTAACATTCAAATGCCCAACAACTTCGCACAGTTGTGTGAAGTAACATTTAACCTATAATGGAACATAAATTTTATAGTTCGAAAAGCTGGCAGGCTCCACTGTTTTCACCAACATTTGTAATTCTATGTATTTCGAAAAAAAATACGCTTTGTTCCAACCATTACATAATTAACAGGATCACACGTTTGAAATTTCCTTTGGCTTAGCTTGTAGGGGTTACACCTTTGATAGGAATGCTTTTTATGTACTTTTTCAAAAAGTTTAGGTTTAGGGTTTACGTTTAGGGTGTATGTTTAAGTTTCCGTTTAGGGTTTACCTTTAGGGTTTAGATTTACAGATTAGGTTTCTGGTTTAGGTTCAACTTTTAGGTTAGATATTTGGGTTGATGTTTAAAATTTGCGGTTTTGGGTTTAGGTTTTGGGTTTAGGTTTTGGGTTTAGGTTTTGGGTTTAGGTTTTGGGTTTAGGTTTTGGGTTTAGGTTTTGGGTTTAGGTTTTGGGTTTAGGTTTTGGGTTTAGGTTTTGGG
>Ga0210059_1017320_pt1 | contig 10283 bp, 5 predicted proteins | sample Ectturendosymbi2_FD_188042 | JGI IMG/M metagenome (GOLD analysis project Ga0210059, IMG submission 188042) | Ecteinascidia turbinata endosymbiont from Florida, USA - Sample 2 (SPAdes) (version 2) | ecosystem: Host-associated > Tunicates > Ascidians > Unclassified | place: Key West, Florida...
TAACACTTTAATCATTTAAGAAAATTTTTTAGATAATTTTTATTGAGATTATTAATTCTTGTGGCCCGCGAAGGGTTTCTGAAAGACAAATGTGGCCCAAGAGCCAAAAAGTTTGAGTATCACTGGGTTATGGGGATACCTGTAAATACCACAAGATCACTAAGATTGCCAAGACAAGATCACTAAGATTACTAAGACAAGATCACTAAGATTGCTAAGACAAGATCACTAAGATTGATTGCTAAGACCACTAAGATCGCTAGATGCTAAGGAGTGGTGTATGCAGAAAATTTTCATGGGAGGTTGATTCATTGACGTGTGGTGTCATTTGCATTTGATGTGCGTTGTTTGTGATGTCATAATTTGACATATTTATGTTTTTTCCAACGTTTTGGCGAAGTGTGTGCTGATCAGCCAAAGCAGACAAAATAAAGATAATTGTTTTGAATAAAGTGAACTATCACGGAACACAATCTCTAACATGTGTAGTGGGTGAAAGGTCTGCAAAAAGTGGTCAGATGGTTTCTGGATGCAGACAATAACCCGAATTCCCACCAAAACCTAATTATTGCTTTTTGGCCCATTTACAAGTTTCTTTGAAATCTGCATGAAAATTCATTCCGTGGTATTTGCATTAAGTCGACAAATTAACAAGCAAAAAGTACGTGAAAACAATCCCCTCAGCACAGTTAGTAACATTTTGTAAAATATCAAGCTCAAGGGGAGGGTTTTAACTGCATCGCATGCCCTTGTCGCTAAGATTAGTAATATCACTAAGATTAATTTCTGAACAGGTGTCCTAGGTCATGGTACCAATGGTCTCAGGTCTGTGTGTCCTCCAACACTGTCTACAGTACTGTACACACCAAATCAACATTGTGATTAAAAACCAACTTTTCAATAGACATTCAAATTGTTAAAATGCTTTGTGCACTTCAACAATAAACATCATGATATGATATTCAAAAGGAAATGACTACGGATGCACCTAGCCTGACGCAATTCAAGTAAAAGGGTCAGTTTGTCATTCAAACTGCGTGGATCTCCTAGCCTAGGTGTTATGCGTTAACAGCTGCTATGCCAATGATTCTCGGTTCGACTCTCACCTTGACGACTTTCTTGTTTGTTTTTTTCTTTACTTTTTTTTAGGCTTACGTGTTATCTTTAGCTAGGGGTTAATGTTAGGTTAGGGTAAGTTTAGCGTTAGGTTAGCATTACAGGGGGTGCACCACTCAGCAGCCATGTTCACATAAACGCTGATATCTCGTTTTCCACACGAATTCCAATCGAAAAATTTGTATGGTATGATTCGGATTTTGATGCTCTATACAGCTGTATTTTTTATTTTAGTTTACCTCAAAGTATCTGCGAGCTATTCAATGCTAAATAAATTGCATGTGCGCACCAAAAAATGTCCACTGCTCACTAGTCAGTGGCTGCACTTTTTCGCGTGCGGATGACGTCACAGCGACAAAGGAAAAAGGCGGAGCAAACGTTTTTTGTCCGATCGAAGAACACGCAACTGCAGTTCAAATAATTGTTGCTCAATGAGCAGTCGATTCACGTGTTAACTAATCGGGTTTTCATGATCACTATCGTATTAAGCAGAAGCACAACATGACCTTGGTCAGCTGCAGGTGCTAATTTTGGAATAAATCCATTTTCAATCCAATAGTAGGACATGTCTTGCATCATCCACCTGCTGTCAGTAGCATGTTATCAATACCACGCATGTTGTTAACAGATTTTCCAAGGAATAATACGAAGGGCGGCAACACACCACCGTCTGCTCTAATGCAAGCCAAAGTATTTTGTTGAGTTTTTGTACTGCTAGACAAGCGATCTGTCATAGTTACCCTTTGATAAGGCATGAAATAATAAACCGAGGTATTTGACCTGCTCAGAAAACTTGATGCCTGCCCCATTCAGCTGAATAACTGGCGTAATTGTAGACCCTACTGTTCATTTTTGTGGGGAAAGCCACACTGGTTTGCCTTCTTGCAATTACCATACGTACAAACATTTCATGTTCACCAGGAACATTTAGCATTGACAGTTAAAACTTAACTAATCCAACTAATTCAGTTCTTAGAGACATATTATAATGAGCTGTATCTGCATGTGGTACAAAGTAGTATAGCCATAACATGGAACAGAAGCAGGCTTGCAATCGTAAGTCCATACTTCATAGCTGCTTAGCCCACAAATTGTTTTCCATCAGGTTCACAGCCTCAAAAAACAATTTTTCATAGCATTTCTTTCATTTTGGTTTCATTTGACCTGACATTTTTAATTCTGATGCAGAAACATTCAAATTTAACCGGCATTTGCTGAACAAGCTCAGGAAATAATGTGCCGACCAGGACAGCGAATACTGCTACGCAGGCAAATGCCGCTCCACGATGCGACGCACATGGGAAAATGATGTCATTCTGCCGCACAAACAGCATGCTGCGAAGTGGTGCAGGCACGGTTTGGGAAGTGCCATAAGAAAATAGGAGAAACAAACACTGACACAGGTTCTCAAGCATGATAAATGCTGAAATTTGGTTGGCTGGCAGATGAAGAAGAGAAGCATTCGTGAGTGAAATTTCGACACCATACAATCAAAAATAAAAGAATCAGGAGGAGATTCAGTGAGAGCGTGTTGGTGAAGGTTTGTATAGAAAAACTGCCATTTTTGTAGGTGTCAGCACATATCCAAGCATATCTTCAAAAAAACAAGTTGGAAAGCTATTAAATTTTTTGTGGAGGGTCATATAGGCTATACACTGTGAAAAGACTGTGTAAGTTGAAGTTTAAAAACAAAATTCTGAACAGTTATAGAAATATTTTAGGTGGCTTCTATAAGTGCAAGATTCTGGCTTGGCTGCGAATTGGTGTCCCCACTGACTATAGGTCAGGGTTAGGTTAGTGTTAGGTTAGGGTTGGGTAAGTTAACATTAGGTTAGTGTTAGGTTAGCCTTAGGTTAGGGTTAGGTTAGGGTTAGGGCTACGGTTAGGTTAAGTTAAGGTAGGGTTAGGGTGGGTTTATCTTTTACGTTTAGTTCGTTTCTTCCAAGCCTACTGCACTCTCGTGCATTACTGTTAAGTCACAGGTGCCGGGTGGCGTATGAATAAATTTTCAAAGGTAGTGTCTATTTTACTGGCGATATTCTGGCGGCAACAGATCAGCTGGAGCTATTGTGCCGGCAGTGGAAGATTTCGTCTTGTGGCATGACGTAATACCAAGAAAAAGGTCGCTTTGTCAAAAAAACGCTGTCCTGCTCATGGTTACCATGTTCTCTTTGCTTGCATGATATAGACGGTATAATGGTTAGGTGTTACGGCTGCTATGCTTATGGTTTTCAGTTCGACTCTCACCTTGCCGATTTTCATTGTTTTTTTTCTTTGCTTTTTTTCAGGCTCTGCTTACATGTTACATTAAGGGGTTTGTGTTGTTTGTTAGGTTAGGGTTAGGCTAGGCTAGGATTAGCTGGTTAGGATTAGGTTAGCGTTAGCTAAGCATTAGGTTAGGTTAGCATTAGCTTAGTGTTAGGTTAGGGTTAGGATAGGGTTAGGATGAGGGCTACAGTTAGGGCTAGGATAGGGTTAGGATTAGGGCTACGGTTAGGGTAAAGGTTAGGTTCAGTTGTAGGTTTTCTTTTAGTTACATTTACTTCGTTTCTACCAAGCCTTTTGCTGCTGGCGCTGCCATTTTGGCGGCGAAATAGACACTGCTATTTTCAAATTTCAAGATCCACAGGCGTATCTTATCTGTAGCCACTGCCTATTCTTAAAGGTATCCTGCTATATAGCCTATACACAAACTACATAGAGCCTGGCTATAATAGATAGGCTACGAGTACGAGTGCTACACTAGCCTCTCCTGGTTACGTACTGCAGCCGAGGCTACACATGCTGGGCGCTCTCGGTAGTGTACTGTGTGCTAAGTAGGTCAGGCTACACAGTGCAAAACAATCATTCAAAGACTGACACCCACGCAAATTGCGAGTGACAAACCACCCAACACCGCAAATCTTGCGTGGCCCAGTAACAGCACAACGTAATAACGAACCTGGAACTCCTAAAGAAACAAGGCCTTTCTCATGGTGCGTCGAAAATCATAATGACGTCACAGCCAATTGCTAGTACTGTTGAACAAATCGGAGATTTTTGCAATCCTAATCCAGACCAAAATTTTCATTGAGTGATCCGGTCGTAATCCGGTAGACCTGTCCAAATATTTGATCCAATCCTGTTTATGTCCGACAAAACACTCTCATTAAGCATTTTATAACAGTGATCAATGCAGTTTGGATATCCATATCAGATCCTGTTCAGTTTTTTCGAAATCCAGTCCCATCCGCTGTCAAGCGAAATTTCTGACCTCTGCGAAATTTCAGACTTATTATTGTTTGTCAGTTATTTTGCTTCTCAGAGTAGAGGAAAAAAGTTTGGCGATTACTTTTTTGACGCGTGTTGTGTAAAGTAAAACGTTTTGGTTAAATGTTAGCCACCCACAACAAGTAACAGTACGAAATAACCATAACCACTACAAAGTAATGAATTTAGTGTGGACCCTCAATTACATTTCTGTTTCTAACCCTAACCCGACAAACTGACCTAAACAATAAACCCAAAGCCCAAATCGTCACTTTTCTAAGCGTATTTGACTCTGTGCATGCGCACATGGAGTGAAGTCAGAAATGTCGCATGACACATGATCCGGTTCTGAATTGCAGAATCCGGTTGGATTGCAATCCGGAAACCGGATCATGTTCAACACTGATAGTTACTAGGCCAGTGATTCTCAAACAGGTACAGATGCCACTTGGACTTTTAAATTCCAGAAAGAAATATCTCCCAGGAAGGATTTGGGGAGGAAATGCTGCATATGAAAAACCTTAAGTTTTCATTATTTGTTTAGTCAACAAGCAAAAAACTGCACAAGGAAGTTGGTTAGACGGGAATGTCTACAGTAGTTTTGAACCATAGTCGCTATTGAACCATGGCCTCTCTATATAACTATAGTGACTATGGTTCAACGGATCGAAGATTTTTGCAACCTTAATCCAGTCCAATATTTTCATTGTGCAATCCAGTCCGATCCTCATCCGCTTGACCTGTTCAAGTATTTGATCCAATCTGGTTTGTATCCGAAAAACTCCGATTAAGCATTTGACTACACTGATCAACGCAGTTTGGATATACGTAACTGATCCTGTAGTTTTTTTTCAAATCCAGTCCCATCCAGATCCTGTTCTGAAATACAGAAGCCGGTTGGATTGCGATACAGGAACCGGATCATATTCAACACTGGTCTGCAGCACTAAAGGACAAGCGCTCCGAAACGCTTTTATCGATATTTCGAGGATTCAGAATTTTGTAAAAAGTTGCACATTACAAAATCATTTATTTCTTATCTTCAGAAGCATCTTTTCATCCTTCTGTGCCATGACTCCGAATGTGCCTATGGTATAGTCTCTGTACCGCAGTGTAATCCTATTCCCCCTCCTAATCTGCTAATTGGATACGCCAAGTTTGCCAGCATGAACCTGTTCCTGATGTATCAAGATAGGGCTCTTTCAGTATACATTTTGCTACAGGACGTTGTTTCCTACGTACCTGGACTACCGCTAGCTGGTGTAGGCCTACTGTGATCTGTAGTCTAGACTAGCTAGAGCACTCTAGCTCTTTTTATGTGGACTGTACTCTACACCTGGTCTTGCAGTCTTCACGCCTATTCTACGTGAAGTCGCACTGACTGGTTTTTGCATGGCGAGATAGCTTTTTTCTTTCTCCCAAACATGATATGCAAAATTGTTGTTTGTGACATTATCTTGACAGACCGAATTTTTAGTCAGTCGTTTCAAAGTAAATGACATATTTTAAGCCAATGTATTGTTTTGAATGCTGTTTTGGTTTGTAGACTAGCTTTGCTATGTAGTTAGGTTTGGTCAAAGTGCAACAATTGGTAGAATTAATAAATGAAATTATGAATGTGAACTCATCATTGGATGGTGTTAAAATCTAACCATTGTTACCAAAGAAGTTGCTAATGAAAAGCTTGGTGTGGCAACAAAACCGCCACCAGCAAGTCTTCTATAGGGAGGCTTTACTTTTGTGTAATGATGCTTGACATTCTGTAATTTGAACAAACATCACTGTTTTATAGTATTTCGCATTGAAATTCGAGGAGGTGGGGGCTTCCTTGCAGCTTTGTTTCAGAGGGGCTAAGTTGAGTTGAGTTGATTTTATTTGGCGATAATTAATATTCAGCTAGAAAAAACACAAATCAGTGCAAGGACGCCAGGGCATTGAAGGAACCAGAAGGTTGTCGAGTCGATGCCCCTAAGCCCATCAAAGCCCCCCGTGGCTATAGGACTGTGTGGCAAAACTTCAGCTTGCTTTTTAATTCAATTGACTCGGAAAAGTACTTAGGTTACGCGATATGTCAAGCTTGCAAGATATGTCAAACTTTCTGTTTATAAGCATGACAGGGCCCAAAGCGGCACAGCACATTTAGGTAATGTCTATTCTGCTTCATGAGACAAAACCTGTGCTAGGAATATTTTGCCTTCATTTGAACTAGACATGAGCGGAGTCACGTTTTTCAGACTCCAACTCCACTCCTGCTCCACGTTTTAAGACTTCTGCTCCGACTCCGAAAAATTTTGAAACATCAACTCCGACTCCTGTTAACACTAAGAAAACTTCAAAGGAATTCAAACTTAAATGATACTGTCTATTGTGCCTCATGAGGCAAAATATATGTTGTGGCTATTTTGCCTTTGATAGAACACAAATGGATGAAACGGTCACGTGACTAGCACAATAGAGAGAGACACAACATGTTGTGGTTCAAGGTTATGGCTTAGCCCAAGGGTGGCCAACCTATGGCGCATGCACCAAATGTGGTGCATTGGATGATTTGAAGTGGTACATTGTATACCTGCGATCGTAATAAAGTAAGATGGTAAGCCTTTCCAATTTTTTTTCGTACAAATCCCTTATGAGATGCCTGTTAACATCTTGAAACAAGCATTCAAGATCAAATTAAAGCTCTTCATTTTGCAGTCAGAAGATGATGATGTCAGCTAGTCTCCGTGTTTAAAGGAGCAGATTGAATGTGCTGCTTATATTGCTGATATGAGAAAATGCACTATAAAGATCAAGTTATTGCGAGACTCATTTGAAAATCGCTTGTGTGATTTTGCTAAAGAAGTAGACTGCATTTTCGCATTTATAAACCCATTCTCAGTTATTGAACAAAAGATAATGAAAATGCCAAGTAACATACAAATGGAACTTCTTGATTTCAAAACAAATGTAATATTGAAAACGAAATTTGATGTGCTTTATTCAGTCCCTGGCATTGACGACGTGATAAATTTCTGGCGATCCTTACCTTGTGAAAATTTTCCCAGAACTAAGAAAACTCGCTCGAAGTTATATGTATGTCGTTTTGAAACGACGTACACATACAATAAGCATTTTCGTCCATGAAATTGATCAAAAGCAAAACGAGGTCGCGCCTGACTGATTCAAAATTGAAGAATTTTCTGCTACTCTCAGTCACAAATTTAACTCCGAGCATTGAAAAACTGGTGAAATGCTTGAAGTCTCAATAAAAAGTAAATAAATTTGAAGTTTATTTGCTGCTTTACCAGATATTCCATTTGTACTTGATTATATTACCTCGTAAGTCACTAATGATGTGAAGTAACATCGTTACAAGAAATATCCGACGGTATGGCGCATCTCCACTCGCGCTTGGAAAAATTGGCACGTAGTGTGCAAAAGGTTGGCCACCCCTGTCTTAGCCTATTCCTTACACAACATAGACAAACACAGCCACTAAAAGCTTGCCCACATTTGAATTAGACAATAAAGTCAGCTATGTAGGTCATGCATTCCAAACTTGTCATGTGATCAGTTCAAACAAATGTGTGCAGCTACTGACAAAATAACTTCAGAACTGTTTTCATCTCATGACACAAAATAGACGCTGCATATCAAACGCCTATTTGTAATTAATCTGCGAAGTGAGTGGAAACTATTGAAACACTAGTTATAGTTCAAGCTTCAATAATTAACGAGATAGATGACAAGTATTTGAAGTGAGTGTTAATTTTCAATTTTCGCAAAAGACTCATTTTAAATCTCCAAGGTCAGGAGCTGATCACCTGTTCACAAATATTGAATCGTACTTTAACCATGTGCTCAGATAAAACTCTGAACTATAACTGTGCCGAACTGAGCCATTAACATGAATGTGCAAGAAAATCGTACAGAAAAAATTAACAAGATGAACATTTAAATTACGCATAACTTAGGCTACAATACCTTTCAAATTCATCATAGGCAATAGAGACGCAAAACAATATATAGGTTATCTTTAAAACTGCAACGAAAGAACTATTAGGGCAAACATTCAACTTTGTTCAGTATGGCTCCAAAATGTGAGCAGAGGTTGGCCTATGCAAGCGGTGGCTAGGCTAGAAATCTACACAATGCGAACAAACATTGTATTGTACTATTGCACATTACTTCTTTCTAGTTCTAACATCGTCAAATCCTGTCACTAGGCCTACAGTGTATAGCTCATTTCGGCGCACTGTTACTTCTCTATAATCTATTTTGTTAACCATTGTTATTTGTCTTGTGTTATTGCCCACATCATTAGCCCAACATTCTCATAGTTATGGCATGGATTCCTCCCGAACTGTATTGTCACTTACACACTGTAGGCTATTTTACATAGGCCATAACTTTGAAACCATCATTAGTGGTGAAATGCTCGGTACTCCCACCCAGTGTCACACTTTTGTGATATATGACGACACTGGTCAGAAAATACGTCTCAGTTTAATTCCATTCTGTTTCACACCAACAAGCATAAATACAGAAATTAGATCCCTTAAAAATTTGGCTTTGCTTCTGCACAGACCTTAATGTTGACTCCGGCTCCTGCTCCAGCTCGAACCTAAAATATTGGCTCCAGCTCCTGCTCCAGCCTAAAATGCAAATTCCGGCCGGAGTCCACTCCGGGTCTGTGATCATCTCTGATTTGAACACAATTGGTTGAAGTGGTCATGTGCAACGGTGTAGTGCTAAAAAAGAGGTGTGGTGAGAACGCCATTCCATCACCAAATAAAGGGGAAGGCTGCACCAAATAGTTCGAATAAAGTTAGCATTTGCCTGCAAGAACTGCTACACTAGATCTTCTTGTTTCGCTGTAGACTTTTGACTGGCAGTGCAAATCTGCGTGTCGCTGGCAAATCTGTGAGATAGCAGTCATGCTTTAATGTAACCAGGCCCGGATTCACAATGGGGCTAGCGGGGCTTAAGCCCTGGGCCCCCTGGCACGTAGGGCCCCGTATACCTTCCAGAAATTTTTAAAATCCTACTGAAATAGTTTGCACCCTTGTCGCACAAGCTTTGCAAATGCCAGTACCTAAACCCAGTTGTTCAACTTGTCTGTAATCTCCATAAATCAAGTATTGTACTTCGTATACGTTTATAACATGGTAAGGGGTGCTAATCAGTAACCATAACATGTCTGTTATGTTTGTAGCTCATCTGCGCCTGCTCTCAGAATGTGTTCAGACTGGAACGTGAGATTTGTGAAGCTATTTTCAGGTGCATAGTTAAGACCGCTAAACATTTTAAATGCTACAAACATGTTTTATCTAAATTCTAAACGTTTAAAATTTATTTTTGACACAATATGTTTAGAAACGTTTTATTCATTTCGATGAAACCTGATAAAAATCACCACATTTTCAGCGAGTTTTGACTTTCACAGCTTGTTATATATGAACACAAAGTGTAGATTGGAAGAAGTTAAAATTGTTATGCTTTGTTCAGTTACAGTAACGTCTGATAGCCAGAAAACTTTTGAGAATTTTTACATGCTTCTAGCCCATCACGTAACATTATTGATGTTGACCAGTTCTGAGCTACTTTCAGGTTGTTTCAACCACATACGCAGCAATGGTTTTGGACTTGGTTTCCTGAGAGTGCTGCATTATGCAAAAAGTCAATCTTGCGTGAAAGCGGTGTCACCTGACCTGCGACAGCGTGGAAGCATTGACTTATGGAGCCGTTCGTTGTTACCCCATGCGATGTGTTATAGTTAAGATTAGCCCGTATTTAGATTTATTCTAGTCACACTATTGTGACGTAGCGTCACAATGTGGATGAATCTATTGGAGTTTGATACTTAGAGATGTTGTTTACGAGCCACTGCAAACGCTTCGTGACTTGAAGACTCTACGCTTGTTTCCGGCAAGCCGTGC
>Ga0210059_1017322_pt1 | contig 10281 bp, 5 predicted proteins | sample Ectturendosymbi2_FD_188042 | JGI IMG/M metagenome (GOLD analysis project Ga0210059, IMG submission 188042) | Ecteinascidia turbinata endosymbiont from Florida, USA - Sample 2 (SPAdes) (version 2) | ecosystem: Host-associated > Tunicates > Ascidians > Unclassified | place: Key West, Florida...
TGGTATTATTAATATCATTTAGTCAAATTTGCAGGCTGGGTTAAAGAGCTTTAACACCTTTGCTGCCAGCCTGTTTGGCCTATTTCAAGCAGTTTGCACGCGTCTCAGCAACAGCATAATTCCTCCACCTAATTGGTTGGTGCCTAGGGCAAGGCAAAGTGGGCCAAGGTGGCCTAAAAGTCCTCCACTTATGATGTCGCTCACAAAAAAACGCACACCCCAAGCAAAAAAATGTTTTTCGAGTGCTGACTATAGGACTTGCTGCGTCTTTTGAGACTTTTACCAGGTCTGTAAAGCATACCGGACCGAAGAAATTCCCGCGCAAAGCCACGTGCGTTTAGACGTTTTTTTCCGAAATTTCCCAAAAGCGGCCAGATGCCAAAAAGTTAATAATGTTAACTGCTAATAGTTGAATATACACATTGATAATTCAATTAACACAAAACAACACAACAGATGGTGTGAAATGGTATTTGGTACTTGTCATTCAAGTGTAAGCCCCAATTACAAAACATCAACATTTTGAACACATTGCGTGCAGAGCTGTCTGCTCATGTCTTGTACCGTAATTTGCGAAGCGGTGTCGCGAAGCAGGTCGTGTCTGCCGGCAATTAGTTGCGTAGCGAGTGAAATGTTGTCTGGCCGCAAAATGCTTTTTCTCTCGATTTATTTGTGACTATAACTTACGAACCACAGGTGCTACAAAAAAATCTGAAACATTATAAGAAAGTTAATTTGTACCTCCTGAACTGATGTCGTTTTCGGAGCAACGTCACTGTGACGTATTATAGCGCAGCAACTGTAGCTCCCTAATTTGTAGATCATATTTGAAGAACACTTTGCTAAATCATTTCCAAGTGAATTAGTTGAAAACAAGGTACCGTTTTTAATACAACAGTTTTTTTACAGCAAATTTTTAGAATAAACTTCAGAAATTATCACTTTGTTTGCCTGGAGTGCAGGCGAATAATACAATGAATTGTAATACGCCAAATAAAACAATGAAATGTGAGACGCCAAAGCCAACTACCAATTGTGGTATGAAACATGAAAGGGAAGTAAATCACACATGTTGCAGGGAGTGATATTCGTTGAAGCATGGTATCATGCAAAGTAAAATCCCACATGCAGTATAGTGTTTGCCACGCCTTCTGCACAATTTGCACCTTCGCTGAGGCCCCTTTGTTTGGGTTGTTGCTGGAATGATGCTCAGCACTCATACTACTCATTTTTTAATGTAGAAATACACACTACTTTACATGAAAAATTAAAGTATTAGTTTAACAGCACAAAAATAACCACAAGAGCTTAATCGTGCTGGGCTAACTGCAAAGCAACCATGTTGGATTTCAATGTGAAACGAGTTTATCTGAGCACTGATTTGTGGTAAACACCACGTGTTCTCGCTCGTTGTTCCTACGCTTCTATCTTTATTCTCTGAGTTGTGCAATGCTCTTTCAACAAGAAAAAAATGCATTGCAAGTGCTTCAGACCAACCATGAATCGCCTGCGTGATCAATGCGAATTGTAGATGAACGTTTGTGGTGGCACTTTTGAAGTGTGTTTTATGACATGGGTTTACTCCCTTATGCACACCATGTACATACACGTAATGACATGCATTGTCGCGCCCACCATGCAATGTGTTAAACTATATGATATATGTAAATTAAAATTGGTCAAATTAATGGTACTCATGATGATTAATGCTTAGTATTTATAACTGTTTTTTCCAGAGATCATGCGATGTCCAATAACTACTGTACAAGACATGCTTACAATGAGAACTAGTATATTCCTGGAACAAACAACAACACCGATACTGGTGAAAAATTTATTCTTACAAGAGCAGTGATATGTGGCAAACATACTTTTCAAACAGTTTACATCTGTTTCAAAAAACCTGTGCAAATCAATTTCATGACAGTATCAAATCATCTATAAATGTATGCTACTCTAATATTGATGAAATCTCAAAATTAGGTAAAAATGAGTACCACTGTCAACTTTGCACAGTATTTACTACCTCAGTTCTTGAATGAAACTGAGTAGAAAAGTTAAAACTAGACATAGTGAAGTGTCCATGAGTTTTTTTACTAAATTGCTTCTTTGTGCTGCAATATGGATGTTTGCCATAAAAATAATGATCTAATGGGGCTCTTTGTTATGTGCCATTGGAGTATAAACAACTGCAAACCGCAAATCCTTATCAAAACACAGTTTGGAACTGAGTGAAAGTTGGAAGTGTTGTAAGGTATATAAGAAATAATAATGCAGCAACCAATAATTAAAATATAACCATAATGTATATTTTAATAATATCAGTTTTCATAGTCAGCAAAGATTTGTTGATGATGATAACAGTTGCTTTTTATGAAAATGCCTACTATGAATCCATGTAAGTCACTGTTTGCTGTGATATTGTTTGTGAAAATGATGTAATTTGTTTGTTTGTGAAAATGAAGCAATGTATGAAAACAGCAATTTGTTTGTGAAGTGTGTTGTGTGAAAATGCAAAATGCTGTTTGTGAAAATGAAGCAAAAACATGTTTTTATAGAGACATTTCTTCCAGAGAATTCAACTTAGAATAATGTATAAATTTGATACTTGACATGTTTTATAAAATGTAAGCACATAAAATGTGCTAACAACCATAGCCATCAAAGTAACAAAAGCTTACGAAAAAATCTTACCTTGTCGCCATTATAAGTGAAGTGAAAAGTGATGTGATTATATACGAACAACTTATGAACATGTGGAACTGTAAGAAAACTACTTTCTTCGAAGCGACCAAGAAAGCTTCTCATTTGCAAATCATCAGCAACCATTTCAAAATAATATAATTCTTCAACAGCTTCTCTCATTTGAAGAAGTTCTTTTTCATTAAGAGTGACTTTACACAATTCTTTTTCACTGACATCTTGCTTAAATCTCACATCATACATGGAGTATGCCATGCGGTCTCCATCCAGGACCTCACCAAGTGTGAGTGACTTGTGTTCAATTTTCTCTGGTCTGCATACAGGTAATGAATAGTAGTGATAAGTCTCATGAGGGTTAAAGTAAGGTCCAACTTTGTTAACAAATACATCCACTTTTTCTCCTTCCTCATACGATTTCGATGCCACAGAGCAAGCAGAGTAACACAAAAAGGATATTATAAGAAACAACAACATTTTAAACTTAAAATATACAATCTATTCCTACGAACAAAGAATCTACTGACCATGTCATTTTTGCTATCAATATATTTGCAATGACTTGATAAAATGTATTTTGATGACAAAAAAATAGTTTGTAAAAAAACTTAAAATGTGTAAGAAATAATCTAAATGTGGTTGACTCACACAAGTTTTAAAAGCGCAGTGTTTGTGATTGGATCAGAACTACTGGGCATTATTGCACAATCATGGGATGCGTAATGCGCTTATGTGCATCGTAGCTATTGTCATGGTGACTTGTTCTTATCGAATCTACTTCTGGTGGACAGGCGGTAATCGGTTATAACTTAATGCTGCTTTTGTTTAGGCTAGGTTGTAGATGACCGGCTAACTCACTGCAGGCCACTTGGTGAAGGCAAATGCAGATAAACTTTTTATGACAAATAAAACAGCCACAATAATCGAAAACATTGTTTTATTCGACGTTTCGGCTTATGCGTAAGCCATCATCAGGAATAAACGAAATGCGACAGTTAAAGGAAAAAATAAACTTAAACTTTACTTAAATCAGATAAACTTTTTACTTTCTGCATAAAAATTTTAAACTGTTGGTATGGAACTACTGAGTATTGACAAATCAGTAGAGGTGTTTCATTTCATACCAATACCAGTACTTCAGTTGCAGTAACTAATGCAAGTACCATTGTTTGCTTTTTTAAGGACATGCAGTTATTTAATGTTACATTACATCAAAATTCCAAACTTGATTCTTTAAGACTTGGATTGACTTTTCAAATTGAAAACCTACTGAGTTACAGAAGAGTCTGAAACGTTGATTTGTGAAATATATACAAAATTTCACAAGATTTATGTAGTATAGTAACTGTTAAGAAACATATTATCATAGACCAAAAAAGTTACTACTGTTTGGGAAAATTTTTCATTTTTGAGAATGGGCAGTTGAATACAATGCTGTACTAATTTCAACCTCTTTAACTTGATACTTCATTTTGTACTTTCTTCTTCCTTTTCATTGTTCACCATCTTTAAACTTTCAAGCAATGATTTTGCTTTAAGCAACGTAGGCAGTCCTCTTACGTTCGGTGCTCTTTTCTTATTTTGTTATTTTAACATTATTTTTTATTCATGGCACTGTGTTTATTCATTGCAAACAGTGTATACTAAGCTAACAAGTTAATCAGATATTGAAATTGCTGCAATTTCAAAAATTTTAGCTCATAAATCCTGATTTTTGAAGTTTTTGAAAAGAAGGTACGGCATAAAATACACACCAAATTTTGGTAATGAAGCAGAAAACAAGATTTAAAAATTTTGGAAATATCGGTATTGGCCTCAAAAAAGCCATATCGGTCCATCTCTAGTCGAATATTTACACCTGAACAAAACAATATATCTAGAAATTAATGTTGATTGAAGCTGTTGCTAGCTCTTTGATACAGTGGACTAAGGGGCACAATGCAAATAACGGATGTGTGTCTGTGCGGATATCATTTGCAAATGTGTAATGATGCAACCTGAGTGGAAAAAAACTCTTTACACAATAAACAAAGGTATATAAAAATGCAACGCAGAAAATAATTTGTCATTGCAATTTAATGTAACCTTCCCCCAAACATGTAGTGCTAAAAAGTTGCAATGTTTTAATTTTTTCTCTTTTCACAACGGTTGAAACCTAAATTTAGATCACACTGGAGCTTGTTATCAAGAATGGAATAATCTTGGTGTGAGAGCAATGGTGGCTAAAATTAGGACTAGGCTAGCAACAAATCTTATTTTTACCACTTTTGCGGTGTCATTGCTCATCAATAAATATTGGTTTTTATGATTCCGGTTACATCATTTTATATCCGCAACTGACAGATATCCGTCTTTTACAGGGGACCGCTTAAGGTGGACAAGAAATTTTTCTTGGCTTGCACGGCATAATTTGATATTGCAGTCTTATAACAAGAGTTCATCATGACTATTGAACAATATAATGGTAAGCATTAGCATATGGTCATTACAAGCAAACAGACTGTATATTCACCTCTAGAAAACCACAATAAAGATGTTGCACACAATCAACAAAATACAAAGTACCAGAAGTTTAATGCAATAGTTCGGAGCATACTATGAACGGAACAGGACAGTTCAGCGCTGCCATTTTGGCAATGGACATTTCGGGCAATCGCTTTTTCAGCGATGAAATGTGAAATGTGTTTTCCTTTGGAATGTCACCAAAGTGCAACAGTTCACACCACCGTCGTGAAGTGTGTAGGCGCAAGATTCTGACTAGCACTTGCACTTGTCCCAGATCTTTCCAATTATGCCGTATTTATTGTGATTCATGATGTATACCATGGATTTAGAAGTGCCATTACTGCATATTCTTACACCGATAGGCAACAGATGGCAAGAAAGTTATGATATATTCTTAGATTAGCCGTGAAATGCAACCAAAATGATACCTACGTGAAAGATCAAACAATAGATGCTGTCCAGGCTTAACATTTGTGTAAACTCACAAACGTCTCATGCCAGCAAAAATAAATCTCACAAGCCATATTTCTTTACACACGTGGTCACGGTTGCACTAAGGTCTTCCAAAATCCTGATGGACGGGAAACTACACTAGCCATTGGCCATCAGGATAACAACAAAAACACTTATGAAGCAAACATCCAAACATCCTTTGTAGTCTAATCTTCAAAGTATTTCAAAAATACACATTTTTTTCACATAAAACATTTGTGACCACCATCGCTGAATGTCCCGTCGGCGAAATGGCATTGCCGAACTGTCCTAGACCATACTATGAATGCCAAGGTCACACAAGGAAAGACCAAAATATTAGTCTGTGACAAACCAGATAATGCTTCTAAGCAGATTGTTTCATGTAGGCTTAACGCACTTTGAATTTAGTACGCAAGTCTTGGCTTAGCTGTATTTTAAGCAGAATTTTAGTACAGTTAAAGCTTGTCTTTGTGAAAGCTGTTTTGCACTTGTAGTCACTTATTGAAAAGTAAATGAATATTGCAACTCATCCAGCATATGAAACCACAAAAGGTAGTTTGCATTCACGTGGCCATTGGATATATGGTACACCAAGCCCCAGAATTAGATAGTTAAACAATTATTACAGACCCCCACCTAATTTCAAATATTTGGAAGTTCAGCTCTGCATCAGTGTATTATGAGTGTTATTGCATGAAAAGAGTGTTATTGCACAGTGCATGAAAAAATGAAAATTTCCTAGGAAGCTTATCGAAATTTCCCATGGGCCACAAGTTGAAGATGATCGCCCCTTTATGACATCAAATAAATAATTTGTTTTTTTTTAAACGTTGCACTCAAGAGTCTCAACTATCACTGCATTCACATTGATCAACTTGGATTGATTCCGTGGCAAATTGGCCACTGAAACATTTCAGTCATTTGTCTCAGAGCTGTATTAAAATTCACTGCAACAGTGTTCATTAGTCTATATTTTCAGACATTCTGACCGAAATGATTACATTTTTTTCAGTCATTTCAAAAACATTTTGGTCTATGACCAAAAAATAAAAAACAGGATTCAACAGGAAAAATAAAAAACAAGATACCAACATCGGTTCACATTCGACATGTAAACAGTTGCATCTCCGCAGTGTACCATGCTATTGCTCAGTACACAGATGAGATACTGAAAGAGTGCAAAACCGATGGGAGCGGCAAATCTTCACTGCGAAGTGGTAAATTCTCATGCCTAATCCTTGCTTAATCTGCTTCTAAAATTTGTGTTTTGTGGGCACTATTCAATTTACAAGGAATTTTTTTACATTCGAGTTTCAGATAATTTATTTGAGTAATATATGGACTGCTTACATAAAGCTTCGTAACAATCGTCAGTATTTGGAAAACCTTGTTAACACGGTCTATAACGACCAACCAAATTGTAGTTAGTACACCATTTGGAGCAGGGGTTCCCAACCAATACTAGACAAAGGTCTTCCAGGTAGTATGCAAGTAACTTCCATTTTATCACAAAAATCTGGATTCACAGCTTTCTAGTTTATGTATCAGGCTTTGTTTCTAAATAAATAAAATTTTCCTGTAGCCTACTGTTCCTGTTGTTTTACAACATTATGACTTTGATGCGCTGTTAGCAAATTTACCCCACGCATCAACCAATTGGTAGAAGGTAAACAAAAACGAACGTCTCATTACATTCAGTTGTGGTCTTTTGTTGTTATTGTAATGGACATTATTGTTCTGAATAAACCAAGATTCAATCAAATTAGTTGTTCTGGAAGAAATGGTACGAACGCGTTGACAATACGGGGTGCCAACGTTTTTCGAGATTGTAAAAAGGTCGGGAACCTCTGATTTAGAGACTTCTAGACACCAAACTAAAGATTTCCTCAGGATAATAAATTTTAATAATATCTAACAAAAGTTTTACAGCAAGACTGTACTTTCTTAATACTTTGCTGACCACGTAACTCGCACCACAGGGACGAGCAATTCCTACTCACATGTCATGCAATCACGCCATGCCTGCAGCTCCTGCACAGTATAAACCAGTGGTTCCCAACGTTTTTGCTAGTGGGAGCCAAATCCAGACCTACGATTTTGTGAGAGAGTTGCACTAAAAAATTTCAATGCAAGTCAATTCAAATGTTTGGTTTTATCACAGAACGAAGTCTATCACACAAAATATTAGAGGTTTTATTCATAGTTGTAGCCAGGGGGCCTACGGGGCCATGCCCCCCAAATTTGTAGAACATATAGTCGTTTTGTGCTTTAAGAGGCAGTATCGCAAACAAAATAGTGTTATTCGCCTAAAATCAAACATTTTGCCCCTCCCCAAAAGTTTTGGGCTGGCTACGCTACTGGTTTTATTGGAAGACTGTTGAAAGCTGCATAAAAGGTGTTTGGGAGCTACATGAGGCTCTCAGAAAAGTGGTTGAGAACTGTCAGGTATGAATGGCGTGGAGTTTGCTAGTGGTGCAGCATTTGAAATGATTGCGGCGTCGTGTTTCATATGTTGATTGTTGCGGCTAGTTCAATGGTGGCAAAATTGGCGTTTAACTGATCTAACCTGTACAACGATATTCAGATGGTGTTAAAAGTTTCTGTTGAGTGGGCGTTCTATGCATGCATTTTTTGGGCGCGAGTGTGCAGTTACTGGAGTGAGCTTGTTAGTGGACGAAGGTTTGGATGCAAGTTGAGCATTTTTAATGTCACTACATTCCAGAAGGCCATCACATTCTGGAATGGCATTTGGCATGCAATACCATTCCGATTGGTAACCCAATAAGGCAACCACCAACCAAAGTAGACAAATATTAACCTTCTGCAACTGAATGTATTCAAAAGCTTTCAGCTGATGCTAGCACCACAGTCCACTGCTTTATAATGCAATGAAGTTTGCTCACATACACGCACGTAGTTTTGGAACAGTGGTTCTCAAAGTGTGCAGAATTGCCCATTTATGGGTGAGTTTAAGAGGCAAGGGGGTGAAAAAACAAAGGAGGCAATAGGAACAACACAAATGATCTCAAAGCAAAGAAACCGCTTGTTGATTCAGAAGCAAGGTAATCTAAAGCTGTACCTCACTAAAATGTCTCCAAATATTTCAAAGCTTTGTGAAGGCTGCCAAGCACATCCATCTCACTGAATTGGGTCAGGGTGTGTATCAATTTTTTTAACACCTTGAGAGCTAGGGTATGATATATTAATACCTAGAAATCAGCCTAAAACTAGCAGTTGTCAGTTGCCTTACCAACGCCATAGCTCATCCGCTGACTGCGCTAGAGAGTTGTTCAAACCTTTAAAAGATTTGGTAAATCTACTGGTCTGCACTCGAAAAAAAATTTTTTCATTGGGGTTGTGGATTTTTTATGACTAGCGTCATAAGTGAAATAGTTTTGGGGTCCTTTAGGCTCATGTTACTCGGCCTAGAGCCCAACTGCTAGGCCAAAGTATTTCGCTGAAGCTTTCATTGAAAACTAGGCTTGAGTCCGAGTCTTTTGAACCTTTGATCAACCTTCTATCATTTCTGGTAAAATAAACAAATAATTAATTATCTAATTAACTAATTAGTCAAATCTTTTTATTACTTTAGATCACAACTTTTGAACCCGAAACCTCAGCAGGTCAACCAAAGTATCAAAAGACTCAGATTGTAGCCTAGTTTCCAATAAAAACTTCAGCGAAACAGTACCATGTAACAGTTTGGGCCCAGGGCCAGGTTGAGTGGCCCATGTTAGCCTTAAACTCCTCCACTTATGATATCACTCACAAAAAATCCACAACCCCATCCAAAAAATTTTTTTCATTGCAAACTCCAAGACTTGCCGAGTCTTTTGAGCTCTTTAACAGCTCTTTAACACTTACCGAACCGGAGATACTCCCACACAAAGCCACGTGCAATCCGGTTGTTTTGGCATGAACCACGTGATTTAGACCAGACGTGATAGTGTTAAATAAAGTGCTTTGAAAATACAGACGACTTCAGTTAATTGCATACCAGTTAAATGCATACACCGCTTTATCGCATAGGATTCTAGAATCCCAAACCAAAGCCATTCACATGTGAAGAGAATAGTCCGGTTAATCGCATGCCAGTTATTCGCATAAATTGGTGATTCGCATAGAAATGCACCATACATTTGTAAACTTACATCGCTTAATCGCATAGTTCAGTTTAGAGGAGTGCAAAGCGCACTGCTCGGATAGTGTGAAAACCTGCGGTGCCATTAATCCGATTAAGCAACCGTTGCTGAAATGACTCCCTTCATCGATGTGCCAAAATCAACACTGCGCATTCAACTTCTAAGCTTCAGCACATTGTATACAGGGCTGTCTGGTTGTGTCTTGTCGCTACGGGTGTGAAGCTTTACCAAACCAAACCGCTAGGCCAAAGGGCCCAAACGCTAGGCCAAGTGTTTCGCTGAAGTTTTCATTGGAAACCAGGCTCGAGTACGAGTCTTTTGAGCCTTTGATCAACTTTCTAGCGTTTCTGGTTCAAAAGTTATGATCTAAAATAAACAAATTAATTAATTATCTAATTAGCTAATTAGTCAAATATTTTTACTAACTTACATCACAACTTTTGAACCCGAAACCCCAGCA
>Ga0210059_1017324_pt1 | contig 10280 bp, 3 predicted proteins | sample Ectturendosymbi2_FD_188042 | JGI IMG/M metagenome (GOLD analysis project Ga0210059, IMG submission 188042) | Ecteinascidia turbinata endosymbiont from Florida, USA - Sample 2 (SPAdes) (version 2) | ecosystem: Host-associated > Tunicates > Ascidians > Unclassified | place: Key West, Florida...
CACGGTCTTTCGCCAATCCTATGTGACACAGCGCCCCTCTTTGTTTACACTGATCAGCTATTGTGCCATTGTATTCTCATTTACTCTAATGTTCGCTAATGGTTGGTTTACTGCATGCGATGGCTTTTATGGTGCTTCTGCTTATTGGCTGAGTCATATGAAACAATAAACCATTACCATTACCATTACCAAATTTTTTCCCAAGGGGGGTCAAAAGTGGTGAAATTTTGTTTTTCCTGCTCGAAATCAAGAAAACAACGTTTTTTTGCTGAAACATTCAAAACCCAGGGGGCCTTGGTCCCCCCTTTGGACACCCATGTCCACAATACGACATCAACTACGAATTTGGAATGCAAAAATTTTACAAAAACGTGTTTACGTTTCAAAACCCACCGTCCATTTTGTTGCGTTGCAAGTGTTTGAAAACGTTTTTGAAAATTTGAGTATTATTCGCAGACCACCTTGCGATATCGTTGGGCCTCCGGCGCCTGCAAATTTAAAGGTCTGGCCCGACCCTGTGAATGCATGCAACAATTTTCTCTCATGGACTGCCACGAGTGTGGCCGGATACTGAATAGGAGCGGTATGAGCAAGTGGACAAAAACCGGGCTATAGCACGCCCCAAACGAACATCTACTTTACAGAGTCGCAACGTGTCGGAGGTTTTTGGGTGTATAGTGGATTCAACTTTTCGCATTACGAACTGCCGTTTCCCTATTCGCGATTGTATTCCGTACGTGAGGTCTGGTTTGTCTCAACTTGTCATTAGCGTCAAGGGATTTCGTGTGTGCGTGCTCCACTGTGTCCGCGCAAATGACCTCGATTTCGCATTGGAAGTTTTCGGCGTGGACACCACGTTTTCAGTGAGTCGAGTTTTGTATCGCTAGCGCACAGACCACGTTGGCTGTTTCTGCATTAGCGCCATCGTACAGCTATTTCTGCTGCTGCTAATCATAAAGCCTTTTGTAAATAAAGATTTGTGCACCAGGAAATCTGTGAACCATCAAGTGGTGAGAGCCAAACGCCTTGCTTCGGCTTGGCAACTTAATATGTCAGGCAGTTTTAGTCGGGAGTTAGGTCAGTACTTATACAACTAGGCTGCGTCGTTGGTAGCATTTGGGGAAATCAGCATCTCTGCATGCAACGACAGCATTCCTCGCAAGCAACGTTTACGCTGGGCAACACCCCAAATCTCAACATAGGTTTCTACGACGGGAAACACTACATTTGTTCCCGAACCAAGGAAACCCTATATTGGTTCCCAGACCAGGAATCGAACCTGCGCCGCGTGGGTGAGAGCCGCGAATCCTAACCACTGGAATCGGACTCTGATTTTTTAATACGAATCCGGAGAGGTCCGGATCCAGCCAGCAAGTTTAAGGGGAGGCGATTTCAGTAATATTTGGTTGCCATGTGTCATTACCAGTTGACTGCTTCACGAGACTTGAAGTATACTTCACAATACCGCTGTGACAAAACAATGGACGTGAAAATGGCATTATATCACGAAATGCTGTTTTCCGAATTGTAAAAAATCATGGCGAAGTTATTTTCGTAGGTTTTCGGGGGGCTATCGCCCCCTCTTGGATCCGCTCTTATTCCGGAAGTCCAATTGAATTGTTTCTTACATCGCACTCCCAAGTTAGGCATTCCTCTTGAAATGGTAAAATTTCTTTTGGAACTTATAAAGAAACAGAATTCCTGCTGTGTACACCTATTTACATTGATTGGTAGTTGCTACACAATCGTTAACAGCCAAACTTCATTCACATTATGTTAAGAATGAGGAGACGGAAATTTTGGAAAGGTCGGAGTTAGACATCTTACCTCCGACTCCGTAACCCTGCTTGACAGTGGAACTCAATATTGATATCGCATTCAGCTTTCCAAAACGATTTCAGTACCACGTCCGTTACAAGGATTGCTAAGATTTTGCATATCCGCGTCTTTCCGAATTAATCTCAATGCACGGACAAACCGGCTGTTCGAACATACGCTATTAACTTAACGGTGGTCGCGAGAGGTTTGCGAACATTTTTGTGGTTGAGGTTAGCAATGCGACGATTGATTCGGATTGACTTTTTCATTTGGAAAAACGGGCTCTACAGCAGGAAGATTCGGAGAAACGTGGGCAATCACAAAACTGGACCTTCTACACTGCAGCAATTACTGAGTGTTGCGTTCGGCACTCATCAGTCCAAAAGGTTTCGAACTTTGTAAGTACATGACAAAAAAAGACGAGACAATTCCAAGAATTGGTTTATTCTCTGCGACAATCAGCAATTTATTTAGAAGGCTTCTGACTGCGCAAAATGGCGCTGGCGCGTCGAAGAGCAGCCATCTTCAAATCCTTGCGGTAGCGGTTTTTCGCTATAGTTTTGCGGATCGCGTTCAAAGATCGCCGACCACCGCGGTTCAGGGTGGTACGTACGTACGATTTGGCCGGCTTGTTTCTACCTGCAACAAATGCAACGACACTGTTAAGCATACCTGGAGAACTTTTAAGCGTAATCTACAGTTGTATGGGCAGCATGACAACTGCAGAGAAATCCGCAACAACAAAGTTCAGCAACAATGAAACCACTGAACCTCGACGAAGCGAATGTCGGTCTCGTCTTCCAAGCCACCATAAACAGCGAAGACCGACTTCACCACGCGAATGTTTACAGGGCAGATAGAAGCAGCGCATACACTGCTTCGCCATTATCAAAACCATCTTCATAATTGGTGTGCGTGGTTCACGAAAGGGTTATGGCAACCCGAAGAGGATTTCTTTTTTGTCGGGTTTTTCTTTTCCGTCTTCGTCTGGAACCTTGCGATCCATGACAATTAAACATTATGGCCATTTGTGCCCGACAAGAGCGAACTCTTCACAATTTGGCCATTATCCTGCAACCTATACATCGGACTATGGCAGCACGTCTAGCGGTCAGCACAACCTTCACCATGGAAACATTTATCAATCTCACCTAATTTATGGGGCACCTGACTAGATAACCTGTTTTTTTCGGTGCCCCGTCCTTTTTGCTGTTTTGCCGAGTACATCTAGCGCAATTAATTCAGTACCGCCAAATAAATGTATCTATCTTCGCCAACAAGTATTGCAAGGAACAGGTCTTGTTTTGGGAGCTTAACAGAAACGTTGACTATAGCCTGATGGCTTATTTGTAATAAAGCGAAAGCTTTTACCTTTGGTCAGCAACGCAACCTGTGCTACTCGAATAAAGACAAATATATTGTGCTAGCCAGCCCACGAAAAACTTTTAAGGTAGGAAATTTATTTTAACATTCATGTACAAAGCAAAAGCTCAACTCAGAAGCATTTATTTTGACAAGGCGAAACACTCAACTTGAACTACAACTGAGGGACTTCGAAAAGGTGGCTAAACACAAACACAGACTGTCGCAGTGCAGAGCGAAACGGGTCGTGTTATGCTGCGATAGCAATTAGGTCTGTGTTTTACAGGCGTTATTGCCTGAAGAGCGTGCTAGCGAGCGGAAACATGGTTGAATGTAAATTCACTAAAATTAATTAGACACCGGATTCTGTCAGGTATGTGCTGTGGACGTTGCGACATAATACGACCACAGTAGTACCTTAGAAGCCAAGCGACCTTAATCTAAAGTGATGCAGTGCAAATCAGTTGAAGCTCTAAAAATAAGATCCAACGAAGGCACAACACGGAACACCGCTTCACGTGATGACTAACTAAAACTAGCCAGCGTAGAGGCAAACTATGTTGATACTAAAACCAAACTTTTTGACAATCAAAAAGCAATATTCGACACCACGGAAACCAACGGAAGTTAATCGGCACCACAAGTAGCCGAGTGGCAGTGTGGATGAAACACGCTCACAGCAACTTACCGCTGGTTTTCCTCGTAACAAGGACAACGCCTTTGCCATTTTCGGCTGGTTCAATACCTACGGTCTTCTTGTGAACTAATCCATTGAATCTGCAAAAAATGCAGACAAAATTAACCGAAACCTTGTGTGGAATGACCGTTAGATTGATGCGGAGAAGCATTACGCAATATTGAGTTTAATCAGTACCAGTGGCGTAGCTAAGGGGGGGCGGTCCGCCCCTGGCGGCACTTTTATGGGGGCGGCACTATGGGCTATGCTGTAGGCTGTAAAACTGCAAAGACTGTATTGAAATAAAAGTGGTTTCAATGTCGGGACACTACTCGCAGTTGGACATTTTTGAGTAATTTAAACGATGGCATGTGTATTTAAGCGATTGCCGTCTCAGCCAAACAATAAACAGTCATGTATCATGGATGTTGTATCAATAGTTTTTTTCTACATGAAGCTGCAACACGGTTCTCAACACGCTTATCAACTCACTTGATGTCAAATTTTACTGATTCACTACACGGTTGATTGATCGAGTGTTGGGTCGTTGTTGACGTATGATCGTAGTCCTTATATGACGTTATGGAACTTAGGAGTATGGTGCATGACTGTGGGCAAACGTGTGGCTTTTTGTAAGTGCTGTTAAGTGTTGTAGATACGAGTAAAAACGCATTGTTGGGTCTATAAGACATGTCTGTGTAAATCTAATAAATGTGTAGTTGAATTTGTGCTCGTCAAAATGGATTTCCGTATAATCTAGCTCAGTATTCTTCAACAGTGGCACTCTAGTATTCCGCAAAACATGTAGCGGGGTTACGTGAGTTTAAGGATTCCGTGAGGTGCCTCGTTTTCTTTTAGGGGAAATGATTTCTTGCTTCAGTATGCTGATGCGTCATTATGAAAATTTTTAGATTATCCATGCTGCATTCAGATTCCAAGTAGGACAGTTAGTTGCACAGGAGATTGAGTGCAGTTAATAGCCGAAAAAGAAGCATTGACAGTCGTTGCGTCGCTTGTTCTAGTTGTGCAATTACGAAGAACGTTTTTGTTGCATCACAGTCATACGGTGTGGCCGATGTACAGTTCACAGTAGAGAAGGCCCCCTTGAACTTCTGAAGTTTATTCAAAAGCATAACCTTGGGAACTCTGTTCCAAATATTGTAATAATGCTGCAGATTTTCCTCACAATTGCCGTTAGTGTTGCTACCTGTGAGAGGAGTTTTTCGAAACTAAAACTGATCAAGGATTTCTTAAGATCTAATACAGCTATGTCCATCCCAAATGGCTTACAGAGCCAAAAATCATGTCACTGTCTTGACCAGGGCCGCACATTGAATAACATATTAATGAGAGCCGCACGTTGAATGACTTACTTTGATCTTATCAAGCTAAATTGAGCTTAAGCTAATGTACTGAAAGCGTTCGAATCCTAATTGCAATGGTAACAGACGTGATGAAGTTGCACTCAGACCACCTGCATTAAAATTTCAAATTGAAGATTATGAAAATAAGGGCAGGTTGTCAGTATGCAGGATATTTTCACTACAGAGAACACCTAAACTGGGCAGCACAAAACCTTCGACTGGGCCGCATGCGGCCCACTGGTTGGACATAGCTGATCTAGTATGAGCACCTTGCGGTTGAGAATCTTGCCACACTGTCTATAGAGCAACAATTGACGGACAATATAAATTTTGACATTGCCATTGAAGAATCTGGCAACAAAAGTTGCTGTGCAGAAAATTGTAGTTTTCATTTCAAAAATAACGATGGTCCCAATCTTTTACACTTTTTTAACTAATTTTCCCTTTGTCATTTTTGCCTTTTGTTTAACTGTTACTTACGATGTTCGAGTTTTTTGAGTGTATGTAAAGCATACCATATTAGAGCATGTGAGAGTACTGTAATATTATAATGGTGCACTAACTACGCTAACAGCTCGAATGGTTCCCGCCACTTCGGAATGGCTCATTCACTCCAGGATATTTCCAGAGTAGCAAATATTTAAACAAACATACTACAATCCAGAACGTTTATACTAGGTAGATAAAAAGACTTCAAAACAATATAAGATAAGAGATTGCCTCAACCCGACAAATACTGATCAAACTTATGGAGTTCGCCCCTGAGGATAAACCGCCGCTGTACATAAATTGAATCTTATGTGATCTCATAACTTTTTCCTCAGCCTTGGCTGATAATTACTGCATGTGGTTTCAACTTAACTTTAATAGAATTCGACTGGTATTGTCAGTTTTGCCCTACACCAAATTAGTTACTTTCGCTATCATTCCCAGGATTTCCATTATCACTTCCGTACGTTTTGACTTAAGTCTTACAATGCTTATGTGACATATAGAAATGCTGGTCAGAGAAAGAACTCAACAACCAAGACTTTTTGCTTGTGATCAAATCAAGACTTAATTGCAGTGGTGTAGGAGGTTGGGTGCAAACGTACCCTTGAAGGTTTTGATTTATCAAAAACTTGCAAAAATCTTAAAAAAATTTGGGCAAGAAGTTTCAACATTTTTAACTATATTAATGAAATTATATGGTCCAAAGAAAAATTAATGAAAATTTATGGTCTATCAATATTAATGAAATTATATGGTCCAAAGAAAAAACTTTTCCAATAATTGTAAGGTTTGTTGAAACATTTGGCTTGACTTTAACAACAAACTAAAAGCTAGGTTTAACTTTTGCAATGCAGCATGTGTGCCTTTGTCAGTAAATCGTATCTTAAAATACCTTAAAACCAAAAAGATAAGATCAACACAGAGACTGGAAAGCTAACAACAAATGTTCAAGTTTCAGCATTGCCACAAGACAAACATGGTATAGTCTTGATACCACAGTCTATTTCAGTGGTTCTTAACCTTTTCTCTACCATGCCTCCCTTAAGTAATTGTCCTTTGTTTCAATAAACTTTTGGACGGAACACTTTCTAGTTCAAAGTTGTACAGCATGTAAGGGCTCACTCACCTGGGAAATTTATTGACACCCCCTGGAGAGGCATGCCCCCTGTGAGAACCACTGATCTATCGGAAGAATTTCTAAAGTCACTTTCAATCACTAGGCACTAATTAACTGCCTATCATTAAAATCTACTGCATGCCAGTCAATAAACAAAAGCACAGCACACTCAACACAAGTACAGTATCTTACCCAGCTGCAAAAGCATTGTACAGTATTTGCACAAGCACTAGTTAAAATGTATGAGAAGTAAAAAATGCAAGCCAATTAACCTGAAACTGTTTTTGTTCTTCAAGTTATTTGGTTCCCTTGTGAACTGCACCTTGTTTCTTTTCATAAGAAAGCAGGAGTTGTTTCTAACAACCATCCACTGCAAGTGCGATGACATCTTGAAAAGATCTGAAAAAAATCAATAGCTGTAGTGGCAACTGGCAATTGATTGTACCCTCCACACATTAAACAGGCCAAATGCAAGCAAGAACATGTTATTAAAGTGAAATGTCGGGCAGCTTTTCTGAACAAACTCTGACAACTGAACTAATGTCAGAGTTTTTAACTAAACATGAATTATGACTATTGGTGCAAAATTGGCAAAGTTGGAGCCACTACAAAAGACAAACCAAAGTTGGAGGATAGCTATACATTCAGAGCAGCATCAGCCATAAAGGTCAGATGCCAAAGCTATAACACTACTGAGTGAAAATGGTGTTAATGGTGAAATGGTCACAATTTCAACAATGTGCTTTGTAAACCACTTGGAGTGGTGTGCATTGCACAACACTTTGCGATAGTATAACATGTATGGACTGACTTAAATCACTTGAAACAGCCTTCTGGGGTTTCCAAGCAACAGGCCATTAAGCCTCATAGCTTTCCTAAAACTGGTGAATTTGTTGATTAGTGGAAAGTTCCACCTAGTTAAATCAAAGCAAAACATACCATATGTGGGTTCATTGTGCTACATTTGTGCAGCACATCCAGGATATACAATGCTCTGCAGTTATGATGAAACAGCAAATTAAAAAACAACAGCTCATATGTAGAGGAACAAATTGTGCAAAACCTCTTCTAACAACACTACTACTTATGTTTACTTTATCAGAACTATACTCTACAACTTTCACAAGGTGCTCACTATATATAAATCCTTGTTTGTTCACCTCTAACACTAGGAAATGATAAAAAGACATTTATTTTTTTTATCCAGTGGGTTCCTGCTTTTAATGCACATTCTAGCTTTCGATACATTTTGCAAAGCATCAAATACTGCAAATTCAAAACAACTCATTTTAACCTACAAAACAACAATTTAGCCTACGGAATTCCAAGGCTAGGCTTACATAGCACTTTTCAGCACAGAATTAAACATAACCACTCATTTTCAATGGGCACTAAATGAGCAGCAACAGCAGAGTCAATTGCAGCAAAGTAAGTTTAAGTATACATACACCTAATACCTTCAAGGATTTTTCCCAAACGTTCAAAACAACACTGAGCTAATTCTCAAAGAAATTTAATTTCACTTGAGCAAACAAATAACAATATATATATCATATTTGCACAACTTCCAAAAAAACTCTTGTCAAATGCAGCAAGGAAACTGTTTGAGATTTCTTATTGAAGCGATTAAATCGGTCTATACTTCAATGAGAAACGTTTAACCTAGAAACAACCTCAACACCACAAAAAACATGAATGACACAAACAAAGTGTTATTCGTATTGAAAGATCATCATTTAATCCCCATGTATTTACAAGTGGTGGGACAGCATTAGAATGAACCAAGTTAAACAAGTGGTTCTTCGTTATATGATGTTCTTTATCCACTGCTTAGCCGCAATGAATCTCAAGGCAGGTGTTCAGCAGCAATTCAATTGTCTGGTCAACCAGAACCGTCAGGCCATGCACTCCATGACCCTGGGGAGTGGGGAGGCCGACAGATTAGACAGTGGAGGGCAACGAGGTCAATGGTCTGTTCTTCTGCTCCACACTCACAAGCTGCAGAGGGGGCCATACCATACTTGTGTAAGCAGGAGCAGAAACGCCTGACACCAGTGCGGAGGCGGTTAAGCTGGATCTATGCTATTTTCAACACCTTGGCTTCCAGTAGGCTAAAGCTAAAATCCATGTTTTTGCATGGGAATATATCCACTGAAGATTGTACCGGAGAGCTGTTCAAACCCTTAAAAGATTCGGCAAGTCTTCGCGTCTGCAATGAAGAAAAATTTTGAGTTTTGGGCTTCAATTTTTTTTGTGAGTGACGTCATAAGTAGAGTTGTTTCAGACCTTTTTGGCCCACTTCATCTCGTTCTAGGCCCAAACAGCTGGTTGGGATCGACTAGAAAATTTCTTGCTAACTTGCAACAGACCTGTCGGTATAAAGTCACAAGTACAAAATGCCAAAGTTGAGTATTGTACATGCAAACACTGTACCATCTCCTTAGTAAGTGATGTGTTACGCATAAATCATGATTTTCATGTGATAAAAGGAAAACATATTACAACTCCGCGGCAGTTAGTGCTAGCCTATGGTCAGCCATCGCAAGAGACACCAAATAATATATGTGACCAACCAATTGATGGAGAATATTTATGTATTTTGTGGAATATTGATTGAAAAGTGTTCACTTTAGGTATCTTGTCAATTCAATGCAAAATCAGATGCGCTCAACCAACAGACACTTGGAGTTTGACCGGTCGATCAACTCAACTTGTTGGCCACTAGATGGTAGTATTTTACTAAAGTTTTTATTGGAAACAAGGCTAAAATCTGAGTCTTTTGATACTTTGGATGACTTCCTAAGGTTTCAGGTTCTAAAGGTATGACCTAAAAACAACAAAATTAGTAATAGATCTCATAATTAAATAATAATTATTTTATTTTAGGCCATAACTTTTGTACCAGAAATGCTAGGAAGTCGATCAACGTCTCAGAAGCCTAGGATTCTTGCCTAGTTTCCATTTCAAACTTGAACAAAAGACTTCCGTCTGGCAGTCGGGGCCAAGTCAGGTACCAGCAGCCAAAAATCTACTTTACTTGTGACGTCACACACAAAAAACTCGAAACCCAAACACAAATAGTTTTTAACTGCAAACTCGAAGACTTGCCGAGTTTTTACAGCTCTCTAGCGCAATCGGCAAAGGAACTATGCGGTTGGTAAGTCAATTAAAATATCCCTGGTTTTTCCCCGATCTCCTAGAACAATATATTCGTAGACTGGCAGTCCCAGGGCCAGCCTTTAGCCAGTTGGACTGATTGCTTCCAATCGGACCTCACACCAAACGGGGCCCCGCGCTACACCTCCCACAATCCTACGCAAACTTACACTTTTTATTGAAGCTGCTTGTGTAGTGCAGGCACGGGGCCCAGTTTTTTTTAAGCATGGGGCCTGTTGCCAACGTATATCATAGTGAAATGCGCTATTTTTGACGCTAAAATTCATTCTTTAAT
>Ga0210059_1017325_pt1 | contig 10280 bp, 11 predicted proteins | sample Ectturendosymbi2_FD_188042 | JGI IMG/M metagenome (GOLD analysis project Ga0210059, IMG submission 188042) | Ecteinascidia turbinata endosymbiont from Florida, USA - Sample 2 (SPAdes) (version 2) | ecosystem: Host-associated > Tunicates > Ascidians > Unclassified | place: Key West, Florida...
ACCGCCATTGTTGCGTCAGCGTCATAATACCAACCTACTAGAAATTCTAACCGGAACGCCGTACCGGCAATAATTCTTTTACCGGAACGGCGTTCCGGGCCGTTCCGGCTTACTTTCACCTCTGCCCAGAGGGACAAAGTTTTCGCATGAGCTATCATCGAATTTCAGTCATCCAGTCGAACTGCACTTGTCGTATTTACAGACGAACTTCCTTCTTCCGACGAAGAAGATTTCTTAGGTTTTGACCAATAAAATTGACTTTCATTACATTTGCCTGTAAAAATCATTATTTAGTGGTTGATTGATCGCGCAGGGTCTTCACAGGCGAAAAGGTCAATTGAACTGCGGCTTATTCGTGAATTACCTTGATTCTCGGTATATGGCTAAAATTTCTGCTGCGGCTTATCTGCGAATGCGGATAATAAGCGAGTATATACGGTAATCTCCTTTGCGCAGGTATCAACGTTTTTGTAACATATCAAACTCACGGGGCATAACCTCAACCCCCCCTTGCGTACGCCCCTACGCGTAGCTGAGCATGAAAAGTACAGTTGTCACTTAGAGGCAAGTGTTCACTCAATGGTTTGGGACTGAACAAAAATTAACACAAAGTTGCTCGTTGGATTCAATTCATCACTTGTATCATTTGCCGCTCCACCAACTTATCAGTGTGTTTTGTTTATTTGCGAGTGTGAATAGGTAGAAAAACCACTGCTTCAAAGTCGAAGTGCATAAACGTTCTGGGCACTTCAAGCTGCATTGCGGCTTCACTAGGCAAGGCAAAAACTTGTGAATATCATCCAGCACATCGTTCTTGTTTATTATCATACTGGGCAGCGATGTGCTTTTATTTCATCAATCAACCATGCACATTATATACGGTGTTTGGTACGTTGTTTTTACATCTGTGACGTGGTAGTTGAAAATATTTGAACGTTACGTTTCTAATTCATAAAGAATGGTTTGCACTGGTATCCACGTCCATGCATTAAGACTACAAGAACCATAAAATAGGGCTTTCTGAGAGCTTTGCGCCGATGCATGGGCTGCTCTCTTGTGAAGTCTGTTTTTGTCGTGTACTGCGTCAAGAGGATAGATGGTCGTGCGCCTAGACCAGTGGTTCTCAAAATTTTTTTCTCTTTTACGTAACTTTGCACTTGCGCTCGCCGCTCGGATCTCCATTGCTGATTTTCCTTTACAACTTTCGGTCTAATTTTCCGAGGATACGGGTGCACTGTCTAATGTCCACCACAGTCGCATGCTGTTTTTTATAAACAAAGACGTAGCTAGGGGTCACATGAGCTATGCTCATGAAAAAAAGTAACTTTCCCCCTCCAAATGGAAAAAGGTAACTTTCGTGATGTCAAAGATAACATGTGCATGCAGATCAACTCCAATAATTTGCCGTCGTTTTTGATATTCATATAGGCAATTTTGCTAAAAAGTCTTTATCGAAAAGGTCGTAGGACGGTTGACTGAGCACGATGACGTCACAAAATCACTGCTCAGAGGGGTCCCGCGCCCAGGTCTTGCATTGGGCCCCGCACCTGCTAGGGCCGGCCCTGCGTAGCTGTCACAGCAAAAAACTGGACGTTGCACTAAACGACACGCGGTGCCTTGTTACTGGATGTTTATGTCCCACCCCAATTGGGCTATTGCCGATTCTGGCAGGCATTGCACCACCAAACCTGCGCAGGGAACAGCTTACATATAGACTGGGATGCCAAGCCGCATTCAACAATCAACACCCCCTCTACGGTTCCATCCCAGACCTGCAGAACCTTCAACCACAGCGTCTAAAGTCGAGGCGCCCTTTCCACCGCCACGCTGCCACCCTATAATAGCCTCTGGGTTTGAGATAAAAAAGCGTGGATCAACTCATGCAGGAACATCACACCTATCCCCAGTTTTGTTTGAGCCCAAACATCGGCCTTGCGCCTGGCTCCAATCTTCCGCGTAGTATCTGGGTCACCTTAAACAGGCTCAGAACTGGAGTCGGACGTTTCGGCTCTAACATGTGTCAATGAGGGCTGGGAGAGACAGCCTCGTGCATATGCGGGGAAGAGAATCAAACAGGACACCACATTACTTACCACTGCAAAGCCCACCGGCCACCAATCTCCCTTGGCGACTTGGTGTCTCCAGGCCCAGAGGGTGTTTGTTGTTTGGACCGACTTATAGGGATTGCTTGAGGGTCGCTGTTCATCCGAAAGAAGAAGAAGAAATACAATTAAAAATGTACTTTTTCGTTCCTTTTGTACGCCCATGTATGCATCACAATTATGGTGTTATTTCAGGAAGTCATGTATGAAGAGACTGCGTGTGGCTTATAATTTTGGATGCAGAGCTCTATATATACAACCTTCTTTGGAGAGCGAGTGTTTGTAAAATGTAATATTCCTACATTTGAGGCCTTATTAAGAAAAATATGTACCTGTGTCTTGAAAGATGCAGAAAGTCTTAACAACGTATGGTTGCGTGCTTTCATGCAGTCAGATTGTTTATATTCGTCTCCATTCTTTGAACATTACAATCGTATTTTACTTTGCGACTCAGCGCTCGAACATTGCAGTGTTTGTTCGTCTGAGGGCGTGTCATGCCACAATGCATTCGTACTTTACCTGGCCTCGACCAATTTAGGAAGTAACGTCCTACTCTGCTATAGTGTTGTACCAAGTGTTACGGGTTAGTGAATAACAATGTTAACAATGTGTCTGTAACCCTGTGGTTCTGCCTCCAACGCCATTGCAAAGCGTTCTGTTAAGAAAGTGTCCGTAAACCTGTGATTCCGCTGGCTCCAATGCTGTTGTAAAACGTTCTTTTTTGCCTATTTTTTATCAACCTACGCTGTGCAGAGAGAATTTGTGTTTGTATTATGGACTTCGTGTCTTCTGTCAAAATGAATTCGTTGATTCGTTCATCATTGTAGTAAGTTAGCGTATTTTATTTATTATATTTGTGTATTTGATTCATGGCTGCTGCTGGTTGCGTTGCAGTCAATTAAAGCCCCAGTTCCAAGACTGATTCTGATCTCGCTTAAACGCTTTGCTGCAATGCTAGTGATATTATTTTCGATGCGCCGCAGCACCTCACAAAATTGGTTAGAGCTAGGTATAAACTTTGGTGAATTGCCATTTAACTCCAGCACAACATCTGTGGTCTGCAACTGCTGTCCACATTGCACTTGCTTGAATACTTTCTGCCACATCAATAAGGTGTGTCAGTTTTGAAATTAGGTAAATTTTGCATTCTATCCCAGAAAAGAAATGAATCACATCAAAGGAGATGGGAGAATGTAAGAACGAGAAAACCTTTGAAGAAATTGCATCCATTTTTTACTGGTTTATTGCCTACACTTATACAGCATAACATTTTCAAACTGTACAACTTTTAAAATAGGTTTAATTCCTAACTTTCTTACTGCCTCTGCACAGATTTTTCAGAAGCAATAAAACACTGCTCGGGGGCCTTAGACACATACGAGACAAAATGCGCTTGTGAAAACTGTGGCACCTTCATGGTTTCTACGCGCTTGAGCAACATCCAAACGTCGTTTCTTTGATTGAATTTATTTAGATTTTTTTCAGTAAAATTAACCCAGTGGTCCCTTGGAAGAAAGAAGACTTCCTATTCTAATTTTTTTGGATACCCGTATTGTGCAGTAGCTACCATTTAAACAAATGTGGGTAGAAATGATTTCTTTCTGTGATCTTTTCACCTCGAGTACTGTTTTAGCTTCATATTTCTCACCTTCTCTCCACTTCTTCCCAGCAATAGCATCTGCATTGGAGATGCTAGTGGGTACATCTACTTTGTATTTGTACACCTTCGCTTCAATGGACCAACTGGGGAACGGAGTAGCTCCTGAAAAGCGTGAGTTAAAGCCCGTAATAAACACATGAATCAAGAACCTAGCATTTTTAAAGTTGTCGTTTTTCGCGTTATCATCGACTGACACGAAAATCTGAATAAGATTGCATTTGAGCAATTTCATGAAATCATTTATTTTCTAAGTGATGTAGTCTGTGCAGCTAAAGCAACGGGGTTATCATTACCAGACAAGGCTTAGCAATCCAAATGCAATGCTTGCTCAGAAATGTCCTGAGCCAGCTCATAATCGTCATTGCAGTTTGTACATGAAAACTAATAAATAGTAGTTTACCTCAGGTGTACGAAGTTATTTATTACAAGCTAATGGGTTGACATATGGGAGTTTGGTGGAAGCAATTGCCCAAATTTTGCTACTGTAAGCAACAAACGCGAAGGGAAAATCTTAACAAACTAATTTTTTTAAACTACGAAAAAATCATGTTTCGACGTAAAATTGAACCATTGCATTTGGTTACTAATAGCAACAGCTTGCATAAATGTCAACACATTCCCATTTTGGCTTGACAGGGAACTTGGTACTTCAGGTAAGTTTTCATTTAAATTAGAATCAAATTTGTCGAATAATGTGCATCAATCAAACAATTGCATCTTCCCTTTAATCTCCTGATTACTTTTTCTCTACGGTGTGCGCACCATCAGATTTCAAGATAAACAGTTTTGTAACAAAAGTTCAGCTTTTCAAAAACTTGCAAAAAAATTCGTGACCATTAACATTGTAAGAGTTTTGAATGGTGATTGAAAAAGCAAATGCGAAAAACGCGGATGTACCGGACATGCAGAGAACAAGACAACTGGAGTGGAGATCACAGATTAAAACAGGTTTGAACTAACTTCCGATTGGACAAAACTTTTTTGGCTGCCCCAGAGACTTCTAGCGGTGCACCGTGCAAAAAATGAAATGCCAGTGTTTGCCTTTAAGATCATAAGCCAATGATGCTGTTCTCATATTTTTCTCCAAACTACTTCAAAAATGCTTCAAAGGGTACGACAGATTGCTGATGCCCAAAGATCAATTGTCAACACTTTTTTGTGGTAAATTAGACTGATAATTATTCTCAATTATACTGCTTATTTCCAGTAGTTTTTCAGAACAAAACTCACTTTGAAGACCAAAAAATATTTTTGTAGTTGCAGTTCGGAGATAATGTCAGTGTTTCGAAATGCGCGAAGCGAACTATGATTGACTGGTTCTAACATTGCTGTTTGCAAAAGACGCAACTGATATCAGCATTCATTCTTAAACAAAAGTTATCAACTGCAAACAAAAAACAGCTTGAAAGGTTTTGAGAACACAGACAAACTAGAATGCTAAGCATTGATTGTATAAGTGCATGCAAATGTTCTTCCAAACAATTTTGAATGATCATTTAACCGTTCTCAAGGGTGGCGGAACCGGGAGGGCCGCATGGGCCTAGGCGCCTCAATTTTGCTGGGGGAGCCTGTCCCCCCACTTTTTCATTTCGAAATTTGCTTAAATAGGTTTAAGCAACACAATTAGTATTGGGTCTATTGTTAAAGTAAATCGTTTAATGAAAAAGTTTTCTATAGTTTTTTGACGTGCATTTGTGCCCCCTCCCCCTTTCACAAAGGTTCCTCCACGGCTCCGCAACTTACTGTTCTTCACAGCAAATGCTTCGAGTCAATTAAAAGGAATGTCCAGTAAATGTACGACAGGTATACTCAAAAATACTAATGAAGCATATTTTTTTTATATTAACATCGAATCTATGAAAAAGTTATGATACACCTCAGGAAATCTTCCCAGACTCCAGAATTCTTATCTCCCTCACCTGGTAAGCTTTGTTTCTAGTATTTTTATAGTTGCAAACTTACTAGTAGTAAGTATCAATTGTACTAGAGGGAGCAAAATAGCATCAATTATAGGAAGACCAAGCCTTCTGAAACTATGTAACTCAAACAAGTAAAAAATTAAATGCTTCAAGAATTTTTGTACGGTGTTGTCGCTCTGTTTAAACTTGTTCGAAGAGAGATACTATCTTCCGAACCAGTCACTTGTTCTGGCAATATCATGAAATGTAGTAAAACTCTTTTCATCTTTCACATTAATCGCGTCTCATACATTTTTGACGAAACATTTTAACGATCACGAGGGCCTGATACAATCAACCAAGAGAGAAACCCATTACTCAGTTTGTCGACTTAGGAAGACCCCATTGCAGGTATGCTTAAATGTATGAAGTTTTCTGTCTACGTTTAGTCTAAAATGATCGTGTTCAGTCCTGTCGATCGCACATTTTTTCGTAATGCAGGTTCTTCATAACTTTTATCCTTTGGACAATGCTGGTTTCGCCATCAGATATATGGCTACCTGCAAAGCAGGTTGCGATGCAACTTTATCTTTCCACCTGACTTGCAGAAAAAACTTGTTGGAAGCAAGCTGAAGGAAACTACTTTTATTACTCTTCATCATACGGTTTCAAAAATTAGAAGGAACATGTAAAGACCATGTGGTATGATTTCAGTGCTCTAGTAGAATCAAATTCAGATGTTGATTCATTGTTTACACTTCCAATAATGTCGTGCTTTGAAATTTAATATCTTGCTAAATAACACTCTTCGTCAAATCTTTCAAAATGAAGGTATTTCTGTTTTCATCCAACTGAAACTTGGTACAGAGAACATGCGATTAGAATACATGTGAACTTTCAGCCGCCTGCTTTAATCGTGAGGGCCGAGTAAAATTGGTTTATTATTTTTAAGTCAATTTGCATCATTTGTTTAATATAAGATGCACAACCGGCTTACTTTTTCTCTTTCTCGTTCTCCTCAGACGACGACGGAGCTTCTTCTTCGAAGAACTCCTGCGTTTTTTTGTCAAGTAGTTTTTCATTTTCAAAAATGGTTGCAGTATTTGCATAAATAACCGCAAATGATTGCAATAGATGATGACTGCAATAGTTGCAAACCGAAAATGATTGCAGCAAATATGAGGTATAAGCAATGAAATATTATGAACCAATTGTTTGTTGTCAAAGGTTTCTGTGACGCCACAGAAAAACTGCTGCAGCATTAAGAAGCTTTTTCATGTGTGGAGTAGGCTACTTGTTATTACGAAGCTAGAAGGTTTAGTCAAGGGCAAGGAAACATATATACGCTTTCATGGCATGGTCCAACACGATGAATAGCAAGGCACAAAAGAACACCAGAGTGGAATAAAAGTTAAACAACCATAATGGACAGTCCTTAACATACGTAGCGCCTCGGAATTGCCTGAAGAACAAAAAGTCCATACTCAGCCGCTCAAGCTCTATAACATGCGGTCCAACACGGAAGGAGTTTGTTGGATACGAAAAGGCAATTTCAATCAAAAAATGACTTTTGCCGCAAGCCATCAAACAACCTTAGCCCATTTCCACAAAGTGTTTCTTATGTATTTTGTGTTGTTTCACTTCCCACTGTAGTATCCAGTTGCCATGCTTGTTTATACGTAACAGTTGCTAAGCAGTGTCATAAGATCAAGATGATCTTATGATCTTTCCAGTAAAGTTATTCATTTCCTGGGACAATTTTCAAAGGCTTTTTTATGCTTTGACATTAAAAGTAATATGGATTTAGTCGATGTATATGCTGTGATACATCTGCATTTGTCTTTGTGACTTAAGTTCTTTGTGAAACAGTTCCAAATAACTAAACTTGCAGTCTGCAAACTCAGAGCTCAACCCGACCCACAAGCTGGTGGCAAAACTGATTTTATTACCCTGTTTGACATTACGGTTTTCCTGAGTTTGTGTTGGTTCATCGTAATTAGGTTTTTGAAGATTCGAAATAGGCTGCGCGATATATCCGGTACACAGAGTGAAATCATTTTCTCGGTTGAAAGCACAACAGCCGCCCCCCGCAGCGGTATGCAAGCAGACTGGCCTTTGCCGGTTGTTTGTGTTGGATGCATTTAAAAATTTTGGAATTTGACAAGGCGAACGCACATTTTTTGCCTGCTGAAAGAACGAACGAAAAGGCCAGTTCAGTGATGCGAGAGGCTCGCACGAATTTCCATTCGTTACTCAATGTTTGCGTCACGTCGCTTTTGTTGGCTGGTTGGATAAAGATGAAAGCTCCATCATTTATTTTGCAGTGGCAGTGCAAACCGCAATGCAGGCGCAGAATAAACGTAAAACAAAAGCATTTTGAAATGCATTTCAGTTTGGTGAGGGTTTATTGCCTTTGTAAGTGGTGCTGAATGTTTATCGTCTTCACACCTACTCACAACGCAGTAGAACTAAAGCACACGTGGCGCTAGCAAGAAACACACAGATACAAGATAGATTTGTGGCAGTAACGATAAAGCATAGGCATAACGGCGCTTAACATTTTTGCTTTTAAGAAACACAAGCAATGATATATGGTGCTAGCAAAGACCATACGCATAGATGGCGCTAACACGGTTGCTGCTGGTGATTAGCAACGCTGCATAGTACTACGCAGTACGTAGTACTGGCTGAGTTCCACGAGGTCGGATTCATAAAATGTGGAAGATTTAAGCAATTAGTTTAACTTTGCCACATACAATGTTTGTGATTTTCGCGTACATTGTAAATACTGATGACAGTGGGGCAATGGAAATACGTCATGGTAGTTATGGACAAAATTTGGGCACTTTGAGAACGAGGCGTGATATCGTTCGATAGGGAAATGGATTTCCAGTCGATGTGATGACACACCTAAAGCTATGGGTGCGGAAATTTTCTTAATGCTCGGGAAATACACGATTTGCAATGATCGCAATGCGACTGAAGACTAAAAACATGCCTCTAAATTATACGAAAGTCTAATACAGAAAATACAATCGATTTGAACTGAACTCAACAAAAGCACGTGACGTAAGAGTTGACAGAATCATGTCGTAGAACTACTTACGTGGTAGCACCAGTATTGAATCAATGCTCTTAGTTAGTGCACACACCAAAAAAGAAGAATACCATCAATCTTTCTAGTACCCAAGTAAGGCAATTTTTTATAGTGGGCTGTAATAAGTTCCAAACACGGTTTATTTTTTACTTCTGAAGGAGTTTGTGCCTACAGATTTTTTTCAACTGTACTTCAATATTCACGTAGCTGCGTTTGAATGTGCTTTCAGTAAATGCAAATTGCCAAGTTTTAGTTTGCCTCGTGTTATGCAGACGAACTTCTGTGATGAGCTTGAAACAATCGTTAAATGTACCTGGCCGTCAAAAACAACAACACAGCTTATCATGCATTCGGGAAATATTGAAAGTAGGCTAGCCCTGCTCAGGAATTGTGAGTGGTCCATTACCCAGGGGTTTGTTTTTTTTTGTTGATTTTACATACTTAGAAAAATGTTACAAACCTGTGCTTCCATGACTTTTCCTGATTTTCAGAGACAAATTGAATATTGCCAGAGTTATTTTGCATAAATGTCCATGAAAGTCTATATATAGAATGTATGGGTACTATACAACCCTGGGTTACCTGCTGTGTACCAAATCTTGGACAAGTTACTAAGTTAACATTTCAATGCAATTCTAAGTTCAAAACCTGTTTGGTCAGATATGACCACCAACACCTTATATGAGAAGAGTCTTCCAACACCATGACTTGACCTGAAAAAAAACGGATCTAACACGTTCATGACGTTTTCTACGCACAAACAAAAAATCCCCTCCAAAAATCTTTCTTTTTTGGTTCGCTGCACAAACTTTGTATGTTATGTACGATTCCCTGGGCAGATACAATCATTGTGCAAAAGTGATTAACAATGGACAAATAAAAGTAAAAAATATTTTGGTCTCGAAATAACGGATGCCACGTGTTCCACGAACACGCATTGCAAATTATGAGTAGCATTATACCCTACTTTTACTGACGCGTTTGGTAAAATATGGATTTATGATGAGGTCTAGAGGACTTCTAAATTATCATTTAGAATATTGCTGGCTGCAAGTTATCTGCTGTATATGTCAACCAAACGAATTTGAACGTGAAATTAAGCATAAAACTGGGGGCCAGCCAAAAATCTAGGGGGCATGACCCACTCAGATCACCCCTCAGAATCGCTACTGATGAGGCACTAGTACAGGCGAAGGACAATTTCGGTATTTGGAAAAACAAACACAGGTCCATGCCGAAAAAAGGCGTAACGCAGGCACAAAAGTGAAACAAGAAATACATGAGAAAAACCAAAATGCTGCCAGTAATCTTTGTTGGATGTCTGTACAAGCGCCATGCCGTATTGTGTAGATGTGCATGAAATAGAAGGCAGGGGTGTAGTGGGGCGGGAACGCGTGGGAACGGCGTTCCAGCACCTTTTTCACGTTTTTCTTTAAAATGAGTTGGAAGCTGTTTTAAAATGGCTATATTTTGGATGGGTTCCCACACCTTTTTTGTTAGCACTGCATCCCTGATAGAAGGTC
>Ga0210059_1017327_pt1 | contig 10279 bp, 12 predicted proteins | sample Ectturendosymbi2_FD_188042 | JGI IMG/M metagenome (GOLD analysis project Ga0210059, IMG submission 188042) | Ecteinascidia turbinata endosymbiont from Florida, USA - Sample 2 (SPAdes) (version 2) | ecosystem: Host-associated > Tunicates > Ascidians > Unclassified | place: Key West, Florida...
ACTACAGTCCCATGCTCTCTGAACTTCGTAACCCAACTAACAATCGTTGATTTTGGTGGAAAGTTGCGACAATGGAAACGTTTTCGAAACTGAATCTGTACACTCTGGTATGATTTTGTTGCAAAATCGGTCTCCAGGGAGAATATCTTCTTCTGATTTGTCGAAGACATTTTTGGGGCAACTGTAGCTGCAAACGATCATCCATAGATTCACCTATCACGTCCTGCAACAGAAAAGACATTCGTTAAAAAATGGGTTTTTTATCGAACAAAACATGGGTACGCATCTTTTTGGGTCACCCTGTACTACTATAAATAGTAATGTCGTTCCTGTAAGTCCTAAGCAATGTGTCTTGTGTTTATGTTTATATGTTGATGTGTCTTTGTTTGCTTTCATAATGTTCTAACCTATGTTTTTCTTTAGAAACTATTCCAGTAGGATTTACTGTAATCTCATAAGTAATCAAATAGTGACATAATGAGTAAAACTGACAATGAGAAGAAAACTGCTCTTGAAAAACTTTTCAGGAAAAAGGAAAAGAAACATCTACCTACCCCGGGAGAAATTAATCAAGTAGTAAAAGCACAGAAAGACAGTACTACAAATATAGGAAAACTAATACATAAGGTCCAAGACCATCAGCAGAAAGCCGCTGTAGGCACCCATGACCTTTTATCAGAAATAAGACATATTAAAAATATGGAAAAGAAATGTCAAAAGCTCACAGAGGAATATATAGAGCATCAAAAACGTGATACTGAGTTACCACCTTTGAGTGCTCAACTTGTGTTAGACGAAGCTTCATTACCTTCATACTCACAAGCATCCACAGGAGAAGAAAAGAATTCTCCTACAGCACCCTTATACCCACAGTAAACGGAATACTTGAAAAGGCCATGCCTGCTAGCACTATTTCCGACAGTAGTGAAACTTCTATACCTAATAGCGTTGAGTCTAAAAGCAGTGAATCTACTTCTTACATCCCCTTATACAAATCACGCATAGACCGCAGATATGAAAGATATGCACGGCTATGGGGATTTGACGATACAAAAACTAAAGAAGAAAATATAAACTCTATCCAACGAAAAGTAGCTGCTCTTGAAGAACAAATAAACTGGAAATATCCTAACGACGAAGAAGAGATTGAATTAGAGGGAGCAAAGAAATTGGTAGAAATCCTTCCTAAAATAATCACATCTTTAATGCCAATAAAAACAGAAAATAACCCACAACAGGCAGATTGGTCCTTTGGAGATATATCCTCCACTCTACCATACAAAACTCGAATAAACAAGCCAGTGACTCCCATGTCTAACCTCGAATTGGAAATACTTTGGCAAAAAGCCACTAAAAGATTTGGGTTCTTAAAAGAAGAGCCAGAAAATAATGTGAAACTTGCTAAACGTCTTTGGGATATTAAGCATTCCTGATGGGAATATTATCTTGAACATCATGATGAGCTTATGATTCAGGCATATCGACGGGAATTAGATATGCTAAAAAGCATCAAAATCAATTTACTTAAAGAAAAATCTCCTATATTTCAAGAAGAAAATAAAGCTAAAATAAAAATTTTACCCTTTGAGGATGAAAATGAGTTTTATCATTGTGCAGATCCTTGGAGAATAAAACGGAATGATTCTCCACAGAATATAGAAGGTACATTGATTGTGGTAGAAAGAAACACTCGAAAACGATTAAGCGACATTCCCCTAGTAACGGTCTGTGAACGAGAGAATTTTGAAAAATTTTATCATGATTTAGTAGAAATTGATAAATTACAATGATATTTAAAAGAAAGTTCTTTACAATCATCTGAAGTTTCTATGAACGCTAGTCAAAAGAAATTAACCATTCCTAAGACCTTGGTTACACCCCTGTTAGAAGGTCATGAGATTGAATGGGCAGAAATTACTGAGGATACTTTGAAAGAATTTCCTCACTTATCTGACAGACTTAAACTTCAAGGACTTATTCAGTTCGTGGACGAACATCCTATAGCTATAGAAGAAGCACTAGCTCAACTTCATAGAAAAGCAAAAGATCCGACTTATGAAGACATAACAAGCTTCTTTGATTGGCTCAAAAATGCATATGACTTAACTGATCAACAAAAATATAAAAAGGTAGAACACGCTATGTCTCAACAACAGTTTGATTGGAAACATAGCCCTGCTAACGATTTAAGAAGAGCTTTACAACAAGCTCAATTATCTTTGGAAGAAATAAGTGAAAATAAATTTTTGGAAAGTTCATTACGAGATCTATTAAAACATAGAATTGCACCTACTTAATACATGCAGATTTATCAAACTCCCATACGACAAATACCCACTCAACTTAATGAATTATGGAAACGTGCTGCTGTACCTACAAAACATGCACATCGTGAAAGTGGAATATATTATTACCCTTTAAATGCCAATAATGTTAAGCAAAATTCAGACAATAGTGACTCGAAGGAAGTCCGGGAACAAACACATTCGGACCAAGAAAAATTCCAGCAAGTCACACAACAACTACAAGAAGTTTCTAGTGAATTACAGAAAGTCAAAAATGACGCGTCTAATAAATTACAAGCAAGAAGAATACGGGATGAACCCAATATGAACTACAAACGGGATTCTTCCCAAATGAGGTGCTATCATTGCCATCACATAGGACATACTGCTAAGTCTTGTAGAAATGATAGTCAAACGTATAAAATAGGAGGTATCAATCAGTCCCTTAAACAACGAGGACAAGACAAACATCAATTAGCACAATATACTGAAGTGACTTTTGACAAGGATCAAACTGAAAATTACAGAGGGGATGATGAAAGCAAAACCCACACTCACTTCAAGGACGATGTCGAGAGATTAGACAACCTTCAATTAGATTCCTCAGAAGATGAAAACATTGACTGAACTCTTCTGTTCGATTCTAGATCCAGAAAAACAATTTTGACTGACCATACTGTGTTAACCAATAGTTTTTTCCTTGTCTTACAGGAAAATCATTAGCATTTTGTTCTTTTGAAATATAGAGAGAGTGAGAAATGTGATTGCATTTCACCCGAGTGATTGTTATGTTATTCTTTTATGATTTATATAGTTAAGAGTGTACAGTATTAAAAATTAACGTTGAAGTATCTAAAATAGATTTATAAATCTAGAATTACATCGTTTATTACTATTGTTTCTTTTTCAGAGATTCATACAGAATTTGTAGAGCAAAACTAAAACAACAATGAATAAACATGAATCTATACCCCCAAAATCAACCTCAACTATTGACAAGAATGAGAAGAATGCAACAACAGAAGCCGAATTCAAGAACTATGGCGTATGCAACAAGCATTTAAATCAACAAAAATTGAAATTTCCTGCAACCTGGGAATGAGATAGAGTGGTTAAATATAACTCAAGACTTTCTCAAAAAATCCCCAAAGGTACATCCTAAACAGAAGCTACAACTGATCATCACACTTATGAAATTCCACGTAGAAGCTAAAAAGATGGCTCTCATAAAACTTCACCGAGCCTTTGAGGAAGAAGATTGTGACCAGCTGATACAGTTCTTTCGATGGATCACAACAAATTATAAATTGTCAGAAAGACAAAAAACTATATTGCTACAAAAAGCAGTAGAAAATAAAAAACTTGATTGGAAAAGTAACCCAGCTTCCGAAATAGAAGCAGCAATTCAAGAAGCTCAATTAACTGTTGATGAAGTAACTAAAAACCAATTTGTATCAAACCTAATAAAAGACATTTTACGAAATAAAATGTCCAAGGCATATTACGTAAAAATTGCTGAGATGAACATTGCGGAAATGTTACAAAAAATACCGGAAATCTGGAAAGAATGCGGTTCTCTTGGAACCACATTCCAGTATAAGAAATATAGATATATGAGAGATAAACATGTTAAATATCACGGATTTCATGCCCACGACACTAAGAAGAAAGTCTGAAATCGAGTGAGATTGTGTTATTGTTGTAGACAGACAGGACATCAAGTGAAGGATTGTTCATGGAATACGAGTGCCAATACAAGTAAACGAAGAATGATAGGAATTAGTAAATAATATGTGCAATTACTAGGCTTAGTAACAAGAGCTATGTGCGTTTGAAGCCCACAAACAATCTGTGATGATGTCATTATGGAGATTGTTAAAGTCTATCATGAAAAATGATTGTAAAGCTTTATACTATGTGAAATCTCTACCCGAGACTGTAAGGCTATAAGCCATACTATGTGATATCTCTGAATCTAAAGAAAAATAATTAAGAAAAATATACAATCGACAATAAAACAAGTGCACCGATGAAGATGACTATGGACGATTGAATGAGAGGAGATGATAGATTCTTTAGTCTGATAAATACAACACTGACGTCATGTGGCTGTAAACGACTACTGTTTTATCAATTTGCCGATTCTTATGATATCTGTAGATATCATACCTATACTACCGAATGTAAAGGTAGTCTACAGGATTTTCGGACCTCTGACAATCTTGTACAGTGCCCATGCAGATTGTGTTCTCACCTCTTCATTATTCCACCAACCTTGTTATCATCATCCACATCGAATACATATAGAGAAGAGATGTTCCTGAATGTTAACTATGATTACTGGTGTAGTTGACAAAGAGACTTTCTTGAGATATAATATTCTCAGCAATTGAATGGAAATATCATTTAAGCCGATAAGCTCTTAGTAATGATTTTCCCATAATAGTAGCAAAAGTTTAGAAATTAGATAATCAGGTTATAATTGATTTTCACATCTACCGTTAAAGAAATTTTGCTGTTCTCATAACCATTTATCGTTACAGGATATTTTAGAATTTAAGACTAACTGTGAGAAAAACATGACTTCCAAGATTCAACAATTATTAAATACCTTCCTGGATTATAACTCGGAAGAACAAGAGAAGTGTCTGGAAATTGTTGATAAAATAACCGACATTGTAAAAGACGAATTTCAAGAAAATAAGAAAAATCAACAGACGGAAGCTTCAAATAGCAACGAACAAGAAATACCAACAATGATACAAAGGATTCCTGAAACATGGAAAGGCTTTTGGCGAAACGAACTTTCTAAGGAAAAGTGTATAGATAACGCTGAACTAACTATAGTCAAACCAGAAAGTGAAGCTCAACATTCACGAAATAACTTCATAAAAGTACAAGAAGCTGAAACAACCTCAAAGAATAAGGAGAAAAGAAGAAATATTCAATGCTATAACTGCACGAAACGAGGACATATCATGAAAGCTTGTCCATTCTCTCCAAGAATAGTAAAAAGGAAAAACAATACTCATTCCACATTTATATACTTGTGAATTATCTGAACTTCACACTGTATTTTGTATTTATATTTAGTATTGTGGATTGTTACATGCTAAGTAGGGAGTTAATTGTTTTAAAAATTGTTAAAGTAATTATCAGTACCTTATGAAAATTGTTTATCGTTGCAGAATACTTATTGAAGTAGAAAAATGCTGAAGCTGATAGTACTTATAGTAATAGTTCAAATAATTTCTAATGATGCTAGTCCATTTCCAGAGGATATGTATCATGGAAAAAACTTGACGATACTGCAGACTTTCCTACGAACTCAAGGATTACAAACTGTACCAAGTGAAAGACACAAACAGGTAAGTCGACGCTATACGTTAGCAGAATTAATGCCTCACAAATGTAATGAAAAACACATTTCAAATATATACCAATCTAAGGAATATGGGAAAGTTGGTTTTAGTGGAAAAACTTACACAGAGAAATATTATCCAAAAGGAAAATATTTTCCTGATGTGGATAGTTATGACAAAAAATGTATGTGTCCTGTATTTAGGGATGAAAAATGGAATCCCGAAATCAAATGGAACACTGTATATTCCGGAAAATATTTAAATGATACTGCCGCTGTGGAAGTATTGCGATTAAGAGTGATTGTTAAAAGAAGATACAATCTCCTATCTAACTTTAAAAACATATCCTATCATTTTAATCAAATACAGGATGTGAGAGATGCTTTTCTTTTCACAAGTAATCTGCTAGCGTATTACTATGACCGCTATCAATGGGCTAGCTGGAATTGTAATGTATCCCATTACAAAATTTTACGTATAAAAACTTAACACATATCTCTCAATACACTAACCCTGTGCCACCATGTTACTTGAACCCAGAACTCCATAACAAATTTGTTTATATTCCACCTTTCAAGATGGAAAGGCTATTACTTAGATTAATAAGAGATAATATCTCTGAATGTAATTATACACTATTTGTTCGATGGGAAACTAGACCAAATGGAGAAACTACTTTTATGATCCCCGGAGGATCTTTTCGAACAATATTATATTACAGAAACGCAAGATCTAATTTCCATTATATGGGAATTAGAACATTATAATTTAATGGAGAGAGTGGATTCTTGACCTACCACAATGGTACGCCATTACTATAAGACATGGACCTGTAAGGCAATTAAAGAAAGATATACATTATATATCAGATGATGTTCATTTTTCATACCTAGAATATGAACCCAATATGTTCCTACCAGAACTATTTAGAACAAAATACTCATTTATTGCATATGATAGAGGAAATAGCTATTGTGAAAGGAAAAACACTGCAAAGATTGATATTATTAGTAGAAGATATTCATTGATGAAGTAAGAGAACAGCTGGAAAATGTGCAAAAAGATTTTACCAAGGAATTGAATACTATAGAAGATCAAGTCAGAGAGATTAATGAAAAGGAATCACAATTAACACAATCTCTGAGCTGTTTAGCAGAAATAACTAGTCATCTTGCTGGTAAGCAAGAAGACTTTCAAAATTTGCAGTTTTCGGTAGATCAACAATTGTTAGAGCAACAGATTGCTAACTCTCGTATGATTATTGAAAACAGGCGATTGGCCTTGAGTATTAACGTTAGAGATACTCAAAGAGAAATTGAAGAATACAACATTCGAAAACTTATATTGAATACTTTAAAAAGTTTAAAACCATTCCTGGTCTTAGAAAGGATACAGTTTACTCGAATCGAATTCACAGAGGAAGTCTGATTAATACAGAAGTATATCGTATTATCAATCAATCCCAAGCTAATGCCTCTAACTGGGAAAAACAGCATCCCATAAAACAAGTAAATGCTGAGCAGCAAAGAAAAAACTTGGAAGAAAGCTATGAGAGACATAATCAGAATTTTGATTTAACTCAACGTTTGAAAGACTGAAAAGAAATAGCTGAAATGACTATGAAACCTGTTGAAGTTTATAACTTCACATATCATTTTGTTCCTATAACAGTTCTTGAATTGGGAATTGAGGACTTCAATGAAGGAATAGGTAATGTTATTCAATTCGGATCAGATATTGTTGACAAAGGAGCCCGATCTGATCACTAATGTCGTTGACAAAGGAGTAGGTTTGGTTTCTGAACCTATAAAAATCATTATCATTGCCGCAAGCATTGTAGGAGGTATTATCCTACTGTTTGCAGGAATTACGATATTAAAGAAAATATTACGTGAAGAACCCACCTATCGGGTTGAACATGCTAATAACATATCGGCTCAAGTTGTTCCTGTACCAATCTATTCGATCATATCGAAACAATACTAGATTCTGTGACAGACATCTTGCAAATCATAGAAGTCTTTTATTCAATTATTTTATTCCACATATAAAGATGAGTCCAATAATAACAACAACATCAATGATTCTATTTGAAAATTACGATCCCGACGGGGAACATCCTTATAACGGACTTATTAATGAAGAACTTCGGAATTTCTAAGCATCTTCATTTGCCATATACATTCAACTCTTATGAAAAGACACCGACGTTTTCAACCAAACGGAGCGGAGAGGAATGTTGAGTTCGTCTTGGCTCCTCAACATAGAACGTCTTATGATCCTGAAATAACAACGAAAGAAGACTTCGATAACCGAAGAAAATGAGAAGTTTACTGACAAAAATATGCCAAGTCAAACGAAGCCGAACATTAAAATAACAACCAAAGATATTAACTCTCTAAAATATTGCTATGTGTGCCTATCTGATGCATTTGTACTTTGCACATTATTATGAGTCACCTTTCAAGAGAATAACTTAAAACGATATAGAAACTATTACATTGAAAAATAATTTCAAATTGAAAACATAATTTATAATGAAAACATATACAAATATTATAATCAAATATCGATTCGAAATTTTCGTAAATTACGATTGACCACTTGTGTCACTAGTGCACTGTGTAGTACTCGAAATTTGTCACGTGACCGTGATGTCGCACCTCACATGTATATAAAGAGCGGAATCATTAGTTTCATCATCAGTTGAGCTCATGGGTATTCCATTGGCAACACCTAAACCAATCACGGACCTTACCGAATTGGTTTAGTTTAAAAAGACCTATCAATGTATAAGATTACCTTAAAGAGAATGACGATTTAGTGGCTGTGATGCTGCTAATAAATTGGGTTTCTCTCTCTCCTCCATGAAAGAATTGAATTCGTATTTAACCCCTATGTTTAACCCCTGACACTTGCAGTAACTTATGTTACGTGCTTTAAATTAACGATTATTGATATAAACCCTTGTTATGATGCTTATCGCAGTGCTTAACTTTATACTAATAAAACCATGAGTGAATACAATTTTGTTGTGATAAACTGAGCGGTGTCGAGTGAAACCGGCAGGTCTAAGTTTCTTAATTGTTAAATTGGGCGAGCCATGGACACTTCCACTAACCAGTGCTCTTGCGGAATTGTCCTAAATGTGTAGTGGTTCTCTTCTTTTAGAAGTGGACTGTCACACAACCCTGGTTTACACCTACCGCAGTGGTTTCAGCCTGATGGTCCTAAACTGAACATCAGACTGTAATAGCAAAAGCACAGTGCAGCGAGCCACAAACAACAATGCAAACACTTACAATTATAGATGTTCACTAAGTGGCGTCGAAACGAAGATCAACCTCGTGTCAATTCCAGGTCATTCCTTCAAACGTGAAACGCAGATCAACATTCAACACGTGATGACTACTAGTGTCATCACACGTGATTGATCAGTCACACTTTGCTTTCTGTTACGCAATGTTGGCCACCATGTTTGCTGAATGCAAGGTTTTCTTTTCTTACGTTTGTTGAAAACCAGAAATGCGTAATACCTTTCGTTGTGCTAGCGCTGCCCAGAAGATAATAACTGAAGACGGCACTCAATAACTGAATAGACTGCAATTGCACACTTCCTGAGCTGTATTTCAGTGCACTAATGCCTTTTAGTCTTCATTAGTTTCTTATGCGCACAAACGACAGTAGCCTACTCTGACGCCCGTCATATCACGTGATTCTACAGCAGGGGTGTACAACCTTTTGCTATTGCCAGCCGCATTACTTTTATTTAGTGAAGTACTGCCACCAATGAGCTCGAGTTATATTTACGAGATACGTTTAATTAAATAATAGGTTTTATCGGGTATATGTCATTTTCATTTACAAATACAAAGTGCGTATTCATTTTATAACTGTTTGTGACATCACCATCCAGATTTTTACGCATTGTGCCGACTGATTTTCTTGGGTTGCGGTTGTTTCCCTTCAATGTACGCTAGCACGGCCGCCAAGTCTTATATTTTAAATTACATGTGGACGGCTGAAAATCTCATTATCGAAAGCCACATGCGGCCGCAGGTTGTACTCCCTTGTTCTACAGTTTCGTCTTGGCCTTCTTCCTGACTGCCATTGGAGAAGAAAGTCGGTTAATCAGTTGTCAGTATGCAGTTGCCTGTTGACAGCATTAACAGTTACGAATGCAACCAAGCCTTTCTCAGCATACCAATGCACATTTTACTGCTAGCAATGCAAAGCACTGCACACCACTTCATGTAATTTCACGAAGTGGTTGTACGGCATGTGAATAACGAAGCTTTTGACACTTGTTGCTAACATTTTGCGTAAATTCCTTCACTTGGAACATGTCTACTAGAGTCCTGTGCGGGTTGAAATTTTGTGTCCGGGCCCGCCCCGCATCTGCAAAATTCAAACCCGCCCTGCCCCGCACCCGCAGTACTTTGAGAAATTTTGCCCGCTCCCGCATACTTCTAACCTGCACCTGCCCCGCAAACCATCCCAACCCGCGCCCAGACCCGCACTTTTTCGGTCTCAAACCTGCACCTGTCCGAAAACTACTAAAAACTCATAACTAGGGCAAGTTTTTGTTGCAATGCAGTCGTAAGAAATATGCATTTATTTTTAACAAAATTG
>Ga0210059_1017328_pt1 | contig 10279 bp, 5 predicted proteins | sample Ectturendosymbi2_FD_188042 | JGI IMG/M metagenome (GOLD analysis project Ga0210059, IMG submission 188042) | Ecteinascidia turbinata endosymbiont from Florida, USA - Sample 2 (SPAdes) (version 2) | ecosystem: Host-associated > Tunicates > Ascidians > Unclassified | place: Key West, Florida...
CAACACTTGAAAAAAATTGCAGTAAAAGTTGCACGCAAAAATCGAAAATGTTGCAAAAAGTTGCAATATAACAACCCTGGAAACAGCTCAAAACATTGAACTGCATGTATTTTGAGTATTTAGGAAGTTGTTGGAAGCTGTAAAAAAAAGTTGCAAAATTTGCAAAAACTTGCCCTGGTGATTAGCTAATTAGTCAAACAATTTTACTACTTTAGCTCATAAGTTTTGATCCTGAAACCAGGTTATCCAAAGTATCAAAAGACTTGGATTGTAGCCTAGTTTCCAACAAAATCTCAGCGAAATACTGCCATCTTACAGTTTGTTTCCAGCACCAGGTAAAGGTGACCAGGGTGGCGTTAAGTTCTCCACTTATGATGTCACTCACAAAAAATCCCAAACCCCCAAGTTTAAAAAATATTTGTCGAGTGCAGATTAGAAGACTTGCCAAGTCTTTTGACACTTCGACAAGGTCCGTAATCCTAACAGGATGGGAGAAATTCCTGCGCAAAGCTACATGCGTTTCAGTGTTTTTATCGGAAATCCTCAAAAGCGGCTGGACGCCAAACTGTAAAACAAAACTCTTACCAATGAGGGAGAGAGAAACAAGGCATGGATGGTAGAAAAACAACTAACATAAACAGCTAACGCAACATCAAACTCACGCGGAACATAAGAACTTTGTTCCTGCAGGTGTGGTGCCACTTGTTGCATATCTTGTGAAGCTGATGTTGAAAAACAAATGTGAATTATCACAAAATTTCACTCATAACCATGTAACAAAAAATATTTTACTGATTTTGTTAAAATGAAATATAAAACCATTTCACTCAAAATAACGTGGCACACATGCAAACTACAGCAAGGACCACGGGCCACATGCGGCACAGAATTCACAGGCCAGATGTTGTTTTGAGTGGCTTAGCTGCAATACGTTCCCAACTAGACTTTTCAAATTTAGTATTTTTTTACAGGCTCATGAGTATTTGACATCAAAACACACCAAAATCATACCAGTTGTGTTTGTCATGGGCCAACCACCTAAACACTTATATAACAAACGCATTGAAAATATGTCAATTTTGTCATTTAGTTTACATCCATACAAGTTGGCAACACTGCCTGCAACTATAGGACACATCATTACCTCGTGTTATAGCATAAAACTTATCAAAATCAAGGTATTTGTTACATCAAAATAGCTTTTTGTTAGGTCACAAAAATGTTTGTGGCTCGCAATAAATTTCCACATGGAAAGTGGCCCGTTAAACAAAAAAGTTTGGGCAGGACTGGCTTACAGGGTTCCCACAATTTTTAATAACGATTTTTCTTCCTTTCAATACCTTTTCAACACTGAATTTAAAAAATTTAACACCATGACTCATCTCCATTATTCCACCAAATTATGTTCTTGGAATACAAGGCAAGAACATCTACAAAGTGTCATCAGGTGTAAACATTCAATTTGTTTGTTTGAATGATCCACACTTTTCAAAACCTGATGTACGTTGTGGCCAAATTCAATATTTTTTTGAAGGACTCAAAAATGGATTTCAAACTCAATTCTAAAAATTACTTGTATACTATCAGTACCCTCATGGAAATCACTGATAGGCACCTTGTTGGCACATTGCTTAAATTAACATTTTCATATTTGGAAAAATGAAGCTTTTTTTGGGTATTAATACTTTGAGAGCCGGCGTACGATATATTCATACTTCGATTTCAGCCTATAAAACAGCAGTTTTTGGTTGCCTTACCAACGCCCTAGCTCCTTCGCCGATTGCGCTAGAGAGCTTTTCAAGGGCTCAAACGGATCAGTCAGTCTAGTAGATTGCACTCGAAAAAAATTTTTGTTTGGTGGGTGCGGATTTTTTGTGACTGACGTCATAAGTGAAGTAGTTTTGGGGTCATTTTGGTTTATGTTGCCTGGCCTATGGCCCAACCACTAATCCAAAGTGTTTCGCTGTTTTCATTCCAAACTAGGCTCGAGTCCGAGTCTTTTGAGCCTTTGATCGACTTTCTAACGTTTCTGGTTCAAAAGTTATGATCTAAAATAAGCAAAATAATTATCTAATTAGTCAAACATTTTTACTAACTTACATCCTAATTTTGAACCCGGAACCCCAGCAAGGTCATCCAAAGAATCAAAAGACATGGATTGTAGCCTAGTTTCCAGTAAAAACTTCAGCGAAATACTACCATCTAACGGTTGGCACCCAGGGCCAGGCAAAGTGGGCCAAGGTGTCCATAAATCCTCCATTTATGATGTCACTCACAAAAAACACGCACCCCCAAGCAAAAAAATTTTTTTGAGTGCAGACTAGAAGACTTGCCGCGTCATGTGACGCTTTGACCAAGTCTGTTACCCGCACAGGAGCGGAGATATTCTCACGCAAAGCCACATGCTTTTAGGCGTTTTTTGCCGAAAATCGCCAAAAGCAGTCAGGCGTCAAACAGTTGAAACCAAAAATTGGACTATCAACAAAAGTAGTAATTAACAGGGCATTTGAGTGACAAAAAATAAGTTTATCGTTTGATGACGATAATTAAGTTGCCTGACGATTCTGTTGCCTACGTTACTAAGTGTCAACCCATGCAAAAATACATGCAAGTACACAAGGTCGCAAGACTTGCTCAAGGAGGCCACAAAACTGTTTAGTTGTTTTGTAAAATTTGCCCTGAAACACAAGTTTTATTTCAAAACATCTACATTTTGATAACCAGTGAGATTGAACACAGTTTCAGAACTTCATGAGAGGATCTTGAAATTTTGTGTAGAATCTCAATTTACTTGCCTAACCCTATTTGCCAGTCACTGCTCAAGATTGATGCCGATTTCACAAAGCTTTTTCAGGAAAGCATCTGATATTACACTGTATTTAATCCAATTAAATAATCAAAAAAATCTTACAAAATCCCTGCATCGCCCGTCGCTTGGGTAGTATTTGTTCACCTGTCAGACAAAGAAAAATCAAGTAAATTTGTTACATATAAATGCAATGCAGAAAAAACAAATTAAGCACTATCAAACTATGGTGAGAACTATGGTGAGAATAACCTGATTGAAAACAGTCAGACTTTTTGCTAAAGAAATACTTCAGTACATGATATACCAATTCCTTTAGATAAATACTATGTTTTCATTAAACAGTTTGTTAATAGGGAAAAAAAACTTTTCAGCTAATCAAACAAAGATGTTGCCATTTGCAAAAATCTGCATTAAAAATCACTACATAGAAGTAGTTTTCATTCAATGAGAGAACTATGTACCCTCTTCCAAACTCCTTTTTCGTCTGTTGTGGATATCTGAAATTAGATGAAACACCTGCTAAATATTATGAAACCACCAATTGCAAAATTTGCAATATCAATAAACCCAGAGCACATTTTCATAGAATTTTATAAAAAATTTTCATAGCTGCTGGCACTATTAATTAAAATGCTTGTTTGCACAAGAATGATGATTATCACAAACATTGGATAGGGATTTTGACGTAGTTTAAGTTAGGTGATAAGCAATTTTCTTAATGTACACGATGAAAAATTTTGTTTAACCCTTGGAATCACACAAGCACCAGCATTTTGGCGTCAACTTCTTAGGTCGTACGTTCCCATAACTTAGCAGGCTGATTAACCCTCAAAACATTTGCAAAATGTCATGTAGTTTCAATTTTTTTTATTGAAAAGTTTTGATTTTGACTTTTTTGTGGGTGACGTCACATTTCAGGCAGGTTTAGGACTTTTTAGATGCCGTCACTGGGCTTTGGGCTCCAAAATTACGGGGCAATTTTTAGTTGTTTTTTTTAATTGGCAAAAATCCGTTCAAGTCCTGGAGTCCTTGATTGACCTTCTAGCATTTGTAGATGGCGAGTTATAGCCACAACATGAAATGATTAATCTTCTAGGAAATTAATTAACTGTTGTCACATGAGCACTTGCCATTTCTGATCGCAACACCATCAGCCAATCAGATGTTAGAAATTTCTGTAGTGATGCTTGTGGTCAAACAGATTGTGGTCAAACAGAATGGAGTTAACTGAAACACGCTTTCTAACCAGCATCAGCATTGTCGTATGTCACTATAGTGCCACACTGGGTGAGAGCAATAAGCATTTCAGCCTTGATGATAGTGTTGATATACGTGACATTTCCCAATCCAGATCGGGAATGTAAAAAGTCATGCAGCAACCATAATACTACAGGAATAATGTCGTGGAAAAATGCATAAATCATATTGTATTTAGAGATCAACCAATACATTAGCCTGCCAAAATATATCGGCCGATATGATGAGGTTGCCAATGATATCATATTTGCAGCATCTTGCCGATATATATTGGCAATATTTACATACAAAAGTGCTACCTGGTGCCTAGATGGAATGTTCAGAAACCCAAGATGCAAAATTTTCGTTAACGGTGCGCAGCCAGGCACAGCCCTTCAACTGCATCAAGTAGTATGCAACAGTCCAAGGTAATCATACCCCAACACAAACGCCTCAACAAAGCGAGACAAGGCCTTCAGTGTGCATCAAAAAATGTGCCTACATCACAGCAAACAGTGACCTAGGTTGGTGCAGAAATCAATGGTTTAAGGCTCTTCATCGCAGTGCAGGGACAGTTTCTGTTAGTAATGTGTCCTGCATTAACAGATTTACACATCATAGGGTCCTGCGCAATTCCTTCCTATGACAACTCATAACTAACATAAAATTTCGGAAACTGCATAGAGGCATAACCTCACAGTTCACTTTGAAATGAGCGAAAATACAAACATTAAGACTCTTATCAGCACAGTAGCAACACGATAATATTGTTTATTGTGTTTTTAGTATTGTGTATGTGTTTAGTATTGTGTTTGTTTAGTATTGTTACACAATATAAGAATGATAACACTGCTTTTATATTGGCATTCTGCACGGTCTGGGGGTCTTGCCTTAAAATCTGATGCTACAGCCATCCCAAACTGCAAAAAACATAAGAATTTTGCTTGTTTGAAGGCAAAAAAAACTTTGTGATAGACTGTGAACTGCTGGCAAACATTTGGTATCAGTTGATGCAGATCATATATTTGCTCTCCTCTTCATGGCTACAATGCTTTAGTGAGGGCTACCTGTGGCAACGGTTTCAAATGTGCTTTACAGCAAAACTAAGACCAGTAGTGTAGCCAGACATGTTGATTGGGTGATCAAAAACACAGATATCTAACTTTGCTCTAAATTTGGTAATGCTTGGAAAATGACAATTTGAAAACAGCACAACAAACCTTGTGTCCAAAGCTCACGGGAACCACTAGTCAACACTCACAAAAACGTTTTGGTAATGATAGTGAATCTGGATGTCGTGGATGAATATACTAGTTAATAAACACAAAAACACCACAAAAAGGCAAAAAGAAACAACCTACTGAGAGCAAAAATATATGCTAAATATCCAAATGCCACTAAATGGATTGTGCTTGCTTGGTCCATAACATTTGTGGTTACTAGGCTTTAAAAAAGGAGTTTATGTACAGCTAATCAGATCAACAATTTTTTAGGGACAGTAAAAATATTGAACAGTAACCCGCTCCTGCAGTAACACAGTCCCACATGAAAATGTATATATCCAAAAAAAAACCTAAAAAAAATGCTAGAAATCAGATAAATGTAAGGAAGAAAACTTCTGAACTTTACAAAAGCACTAAAAATTACAAGAAAATATTGCATTGCCATTGGTTGTTGAGAAGAATGTAGGAAAGGCTTCAATTTCTGTTGAAGAGCTAAGGCAACGGTGCACAACCTGTGGCAATAGGCCTTCGATATTGAAATTTGCGGCTATCCATATGAAATTTAAAATATAAGATTTGGCAGCCGTGCTAGCGTATACTGAAGCAAAACAAATGCAAAGCAAGAAAATCAGCTGACACGATGCATAACAATCTGGATGATCATGTCACAAATAGTGCTCTCTCTCTCTCGCGCGCGCGCATGCTCTCCAAATCCATCCCTGCACATCTGCCTACACAAGGGCTAGGGCGCATGCAAAGATTTTTTGGGGGGGTTAAACCCCTTGAGCTTGATATCTTTTAAATCTTTATTATCTGCGCAAAGGAGATTAATTGTTTTCATATACGCTTGCTTGTTAATTTCTCGACTTAATAAAAATACCACAGAATTACTTTGCATGCAAATTTCAAGGAACATTGCAAATGGGCCAAAAAGAAATAATTAGGCCTAAGTGGGAATCTGGGTTATCGTCTGCGTCCAGAAACCATCTCACCACTTCTTGCACACTTTTCATCCACTATGCATGTTTAAGATTGTATTCTAAGATATTTCGCTTAATCTGAAAAGATTGTCATTGCTTTGCCTGCTACGGTTGATCAGCACAAGTGCTGACTGGACTGGCTACATTACTAATTTGCATAGCATGATAGAACTGTTGCATGAGCAAAAAACAGCACTTGTTAACATAGAACCATTCAGGCATTTGATAATGTCTCAGCAGAGAAACAGCAAGACAAGACGTTTGCTGGACTTTTATGCATAACAAAAAAACAAACTTTTTTTTCTGCATACTATATGCACATTCTCAATTTCTGTATGGTTCTGCAAGATTCGATCTTGCAAATTGTGGTGTGCACCAGCCAGTCCAGCCGCACACCTTCCACACCCAACTGCTCATATTCGATGAGGCATTAGTGCAGCCTGATATTTCAAAAGTAAATTGCTCTGATGCAGTGATGAGAGTGTTTACTCCTCTGTTCTAATGCACAGCCTGATATTTTTGCAGTTATGAACGCCTGTATTACAGTGTTGGGTGCATTTTTCTCTGAAATCCTGACTTGGAGCAGTAATATTTTATATTCAGAGCAATAGCACATAAAATAAGGAGTGCGTGTAGAAGAATATGCATATCATGTCAACAAACTTGACAAAACGCTGGCTTGGAAATACAAATGTGATGTCAAATTGTGATGTCACAAACAACACACACCAACTACAAATTGCCACCACAGGCCACTGAATGAAACCCCCAGGAAAATTTTCTGGATATGCCACTGCACAAGGGAGTACTTAAAGGCAACACATGTTTGTGTGATTGTGGATTCACTTGCATGCTTGATTTTTAGAGTAACAATGCAGTAGCTACAACAGGTAAAAACATACCACAACAGTTTATGAAAACATATTGTGGCCTGTTTTATGCATTGTACTCGATGCTGCTGAGGCAGTTACAAAATTTTTGTGGGGAGGTGTTACTAAAAAGAATACTTGCGACAGACATCACAATCAACTGAGCAAGTCATGCGTTCAAAACTTTTCACGTGGCCAGCTCAACCAATCATGTTTGGCTGAATCCAAAGCAGGTCAAGGAGTGTTACTTTTGTCTCATGAGGCAAAGTAGACACTGCTTGAGTGATGCAAAACTATCGGTATCAGCATTTTTCAACGGCAATGTAAATACAAAAAAATTCATATCAGCCCAAAAAAACCTTATCAGTCAAGCTCTCATTTTATTTCTTCAATTGTAAATCGCCCTTCATTGTAAGCCAGACAAAACGGTGGGAAAATATTAATGCACCCACCTGTGAACATCGGTTACCTTAGCCTCTGATATACGTTTTTTTAAGGAAAATGCTAAGTACTTGGTACCTGGTATGGACCTGTGGGGACTCGATTTCTGTGATTTTAGGGACCTGATTTTCTCCAATTCTAGGGACCCGATGATAATTTTCTGGTTCTAGGGACCCGATTTGCAATTCTAGGGATCCAAACCGGGTCCTTAAAAGGCCTTAAAAAACCCTAAATATACTTTGATGTACTAGCACATTTTGCGCTTAATTGGCAACCCTTGTAATGATGTTGCATCACTACAACTGCCTTTTTTTCATAATAATAACTCCTGCAACAGAATGAGTACGTGATGCTGAATAAAAAGAGAGAAGGAAAAAGAATTTGGTCAACAAAACATAGAAAAGACTGTGTCATGTAGAACTTACAAAAACGAAAATCAAAAAAATGTAAGCTGGCCTTGATTTCAAGCCACAAGAAATATGATAAAATCATTTAAGCTCTGACTTACAATGGAATAAATAAGATACTTAGCAATGTTCAGCAACACAAGACTACGAAGATGCAATAGTGTGCCGAAATACCCTATATTGATAGGATTTGATATGTTAGAAGTAATGTACACTGTACAGTATTAGAAAAGTCATCCTAAACAACGTTGGCAATTTGCCTTGATGATTGCAGCATAAAAATACATTAAATATTAAAGTTTTGATGCTAATAATCAAAATATGAGCAGACCAGTGTAAAATCAATTTCCGTGATCGCGCTTTACACTTGAAATACTGAGCATTTTTCAGAACTGTAGTGCTGTGTATGGGATTTTCACAAATTTGATTATGGGATTAACAATTTGTAAATAACCTCAATGGCTGATACAACCAGTGCTCAGTGTTCCATTCAAAATGCATCGAAAACAACATTGCAGGTCCATTTTTATAAAGCTTAACGGCAGTATTGACCAACACACTATATTTATATTATAACAGGCTGTGATTCCCACATTTCACAACAAAATTTCACCCTCTAAACACATCATACATTAGTTGCTGCAAGCGTGACCAAGGAACATGCTCAGGTGATTGACAAAGGGCAATATCAAAAAATTTGCTAATCTCCTTTGAAAATGATACAGAAACGGATGCCCACACACAGCCCCTGCTGCATGTCTGGAGATGTAAATGGGAACAGCACAGAGTGGTTCCATGAGTGGTAGGCCTGCCACATAACATTTGTGTGGTTCCACACACACAGCCCCTGCTGCATGCCTGGAGATGTGAATGGGAACAGCACAGAATGGTTCCATGCTGGGAGATATGAAAACTATGGGGCTAACATTTATCTTGCAATTAGGTAGCAACTTGGAAACAAGTACAATACTAGACTCACAGGTTGGCTGGTGGGAAATGCACTGCTCCTTTAATGCTACAAAAGTCAAGTATACCTCTGCATAGACAAAAACTGACTGACTGAACTGAAAAACTGAAACATAAATTGACAATTCTATCAGCACTAAAAAAGCCTTCAAAAAACTGTACGTGTTTTATTTTGAGACGTTTCGCATGATTCTTAATCCATCTTCCTGCTTTCACTTTGAGCAAATTTGAAAGGGTTGACAGTCTTGGTTTTCATTTTGACGTCTTTTGCGTCACACTGTTATTTCTTGCATCACAGAGTCTTTTGGTTTTGAAGTACTAGCATTGCCAAATGTGGGTTTATTTTTTGACTGAAGATCGAGTAAGAATAATTCGAAACGTCTCAAAACAAAACTTGCATCATTTTTTGAAGGTTTTTTGTGTTGATGAAACTGTTAAGTCTATCCCAATTTTATGCTCCATAAATTGACAAGAAAGGTACCTCTTTAGGCCTAAAGACCTGGATGCTTATGCAGCCAAATATTGTGAGTTTAGCCTTGCTGTTTATACTTCTTCAGTTTATTGTTTTATGTTATTACCTATGGTGTTGGTGGTGTTGTCTAATGTATAGTATGATGATAAGTTAATAGCATGAACACTGCATCTCAAGTCCATCATTTTAATTTTCTCAGAGATATTTCCTTGACTGCTCGCCATTTCTGAAATGCTTAGAAAATTATCTAAAATCTTCAAAAATTTCTACATGTCCATGAAACGTTTAAACATTTGTTCTACACTCAGTGAAAATGTTCAGAGATGTATGTATAAACGAAAGGATAAGAAATTTCAAATGAATTTCTACATTTCATTGAAAGGTTTAGAAATTTCTACATGATATTACGATGATAGCATTGCTAAGAGATTGAAACATTTTTGCATTTGATGCCTTGAAAAGCAAGGAATTGTTGCCATGCAACCCTCATGGAAAAGCAAATATAATGCACCTGAACAAAACACATGCACATCTCACTTTCTGTTGTGTCCGTGAATACTAAGTTAGTGCTTGAAAAAAATTTTTTTTGTTGGTTGATATCAATGCTACAATATTCACTAAATTTTCGACAAGTCCAACATGCTCAACACGACTAGTCATACCTTGATTTGTATTTTGCGTAACTAAAGGTTGCATGGTTGACGTTGGGCATGGCAAAAGTAGAGGCGCCTCAGATGGCAGACATGGATAACGCGAAGGTGTCGTCTGTCAGAAAATGAACATGCAACATTAAAACACCCAATTATTATGGCAAGTTCTCTTCAATGAAGAGATATTGACACGTTCGGAAAACAATAAGAGTTTTGTGAATTGAAA
>Ga0210059_1017329_pt1 | contig 10279 bp, 6 predicted proteins | sample Ectturendosymbi2_FD_188042 | JGI IMG/M metagenome (GOLD analysis project Ga0210059, IMG submission 188042) | Ecteinascidia turbinata endosymbiont from Florida, USA - Sample 2 (SPAdes) (version 2) | ecosystem: Host-associated > Tunicates > Ascidians > Unclassified | place: Key West, Florida...
CCCCCCACCAAATCTAAAACCTAAATCTAACTTCAGGTTCGTTCGTGAAAGACCATTTGTTGTTCCTTCTTTTCACCAAAGGTGCCGCCCCGGGGCATTGCCCCCTCCCCCTTGTCGGGGCTGGATATCGCTGAATACATCGTCGATTGCTGACCAGTCATTCCAGCTCATTTTCTGAATAGGTGCAAAACTTCCGTTTGTCTGAGACACAGACAACAATTTGTGTCGTCACAAATTCATTTATCCTCCCCACTTTGTCACAAAGTGTCACAAAAATTTCCACCCCTCCACTCCTGGAAGCGTGACATCATTTGTGAACGGCCATATATATATGCGATGCACGTAACGTAAAGCGATTAAAATGAATTTTTTAGTGAGCAGACTGCTAAAACTGTTTGTCCCTGACGTTGTCAGTAGCAACAGCATAATAGGGAGTTAGAAATTAACCGATACATTTCCTGTGGTTGACGACGGTCATCTCAAGGGTATGCGCTATCCGCATTCGACAATTCTCTTCCAAACTGCTTTGGTAAAAAAAAACTGTTGTATCTCACAGCTGATGGCTTGTAATCAAGCAAAACTAGTATAATTCTTACAAGGCGTGTTGTAAATCACCAAGCTGTACTACCAGTTTCAAACAAGAAACAAAAAAGCGGTTTAAAGCAAAAATAAAAACAAGGAAATATGTGAAGCGTTTGCTCATATTGGGTGATCAACTACCACCTGCTTAGGCGAGAAATGTGATCACGTCCCAATAAAACATCGAAAAGTACGGTAAGATACAGTATTTTTAACCAATTCATTTCATTTAGGCAGCCGGATTAACTACCATGGAACCGGAAGGCAAGCGTCGGGATCAGCTCAAAATTTTACTGATTTGTCAAGTGATACATCCGCCTCTTCCAGCGATTACAAGCAAGCATTAGTTAAATCTCACGCGTAAGGATCTTATTGCTACTTTGCCTTGGCTTAGTCCAGGGGTCTCCAAACTTTTTTGTCAGAAGGCCACACAAGCTATTACGCAACAGCTCGAGGGCCTGACATCTTACTTAATGTAATTGTTTCGGGTTATATTATTTTCTACCAATTCAACAAATTTTTCGTTAATATATTAATTTTTCATTGTGACAAAATGTCTTTGCGGCTGGATGAAATAGTTTCATGTGCCGGATGAAATGCCATCGTGGGTCGTAGTTTGGAGACCCCTGTCTTAGTCAAATGGAAACAAGTAAAGCAATCAAGTTGCGTAGCATATGAAGCACTTTTTTCTTGAGATTTTAGCAATTATTTTTTGCCCATCATATACCCTATGTTAACACTAAACTGTTGTTGGAAATGCGTCCCTGTCACCACTTTTGCAAGAATCCTGAGTAGTTTTCTTCTGGGATTTTCCTAAAACAGCTAAATTTTCTACCAACTACACAAGCGTTTTTACCTAGATAAAGTTGACACTGCTCAACATTTCCTAAAGCCGTACACAATCAATTTATCGCACCACTGATGGTGTTTTTAAGAAATGCTTGTCAAGTATAAGTAGAACTGTTTTCATAGCTCCAAAATTTTAGTTTAACTCGGCCACACGTTGAATGATTCACAAGGTGTCACACCCTGGATAACATCGCGCAATTTATAAATTAGATTGTTAGCATGTTCGTCGGAAGAATATTTTCCAGGGGGGAGGAATTTTACGAACTCCGAAAGTAAGAGAAAAGCATTTTTCTACTGAAACGTCAATAGCAAAATATCAAATTTCGAAATCCAAGTGGAGAAAGGACTCCCCGACCCCCTTCCGACGCCCACTGTTGCTATGACTACATCCAACGCACACTGTGCCAGTTCAGTGTAATGAAACGAAAATAGTACAAAAGTGATTGTTGAGCCGAGCCGTAGCTTCCAAGTTTGCTGGCTATACTTCGATATATTTTCAGAGTTTCATGCTTGCAAGTGTGTTGGCGTTTGTCTTACTCACTGATATCTTGCCCAGTTTCAGATAGTTTCATAATATTAAAGCCTTTAACATACCACTCCTTGTAAATCTGATTGCAATGCCATATCATTAAAGATTCTTTTACATGTAAACAAAAATCATCTTCCCTTTAGAGCAGTGGTTCTCAAAGTGGTCGATATCGACCCCAAGGGTCAATTGGACCATCCAAGGGGTCGATAAATAGTCACGGGGTCGAATGGGGGTCATTGAATGGCCCCTAAGTTCTAAGCGTACTTTCGGAATGTGTATTATTTTATCATGCATTTCGTGTAAAAAGTACTGAAATTCATTTTGACACATGCTTTCCTTGTATTAGTAACTGTTGGACTAGGCCACGGGGTCTATAGAAAATTGTAAACTTTAATTGGGGGTCAACGTGCAGAAAAGTTTGAGAACCACTGCTATAGAGTAATTGTTATTTCCAATTGATGTTTCGCGTTCCCAATTATTCCCAATTGACATTTCCTTTTCACGACCTACCAAATCGATCGGAAAATAAAGCAAGTAGTTCAATTATATAAACCAGGTGTTCCAAACTACAGCCCGCAGGCCAAATCCGGCCCGCGAAGCTATTTTGTCAATAATGAAAGAATAATATATTTATGAAAAACTTGCTGATTTGGTAGAATGTAACAAATCCCGGAACGATCACATCACGTGAGATGTCCGGCCCTCGAACTGTTGTGTAATAGCTTATGTGGTACTCTGGCAAAAAAAGTTTGGAGACCCCTGATATAAACTATCAACTGAAATGTTATTCGTTCTAAAATAGGACAAAATAATAAAATGATATTTGTTCTGACTTAGCAGTGTAGAAGAGTTTGTCTTCAACAGAAAACAAACAATCATTTATCCAAAACAGTTTGAAATCGTTTTCTTTGGCAGTTTGAAGTAAGTTTATTTGCAATAGAGAAGACTTGCATCCGACATCATTCATAGCATCAGATATTTTGTTAACTAAAGAAAAATGAGTTCTTCTTCCTAGTTGACATCTAACACTTGAGTCGGTATCGCCCAATAAACTCCCGTGACTTCGTCTTAGAAAACGCACTTTGACATCAACCTTTATCGCTTTGCAAAGGAATTTTTTCAAGTTAGTCGCAAAAGCAAAGTATTTTGTACTTTGTGCCAACGATAGGACATACATTAGCCACTCTTATTTTGTTTTTCCTCAAGTTCACTGATGCTGATATCATGGATGACTTGTGTCGAAATCGGAGCTTTGATTGCGCGACACTTCAAGCCTCTGTTTCATGGCAGAACCTGTTGCGGAAACAAGATTTGGTTTCAGGTGAGCCAGTGCTTTTGCAGCAGCTATGCGTCGTTTCTTGAACAAGAAACTGCTAAGATTAACCGTGCAATTTCAACCGCATGTGTGCATCCAGCTCAGGCAATCCGACAAAGGAATTCGACCACGCTCACAGTCAAGAAAAGAATTCAGAGAGGTTTCTGCAAAAATTTAACCACTTTCTCAACATTTTTTCTAAAAGTAGTGTTGATGTTTCTGTGATTTAGTTTGTAGATAAAAGCGATTGGAAGGTGATGGAATATATAAGCTATACGTTTTTAGATCAACGAAGTGATAATCAAAGATTTTGTTAGGAGTTAAATTAGTGTTTTCTGATTGTCTCTTAAGAATGGTTTCTGCATACTGTCCTAACTAACAGATTATGGCGATGAACGACTTCCATTGTTGACACGAAAAAGTGCTGTAAGAAGCTAGTCTGAATCATACCAATTGCGTTGTGTTCAGAAATCTAAGGCTGCTTCAGCATGCAATTATTGCAGAGTCGTGCAGTTAGAGTTACGGAACGTAAGAAAATCAGAAGCTCATGTGTCATCAAGAACAGTGAAGATAAAATAAGATGTACGTAGGCTTCTGCATACTGCATACTGGCTCACAACCTGTCTTTGTCACACACTGGTGAAAAGTCAGAGGAGCGTCCCAACCATAGCGTGGTTGGTGTGCAGCATCATTCTTACGAATTTTTTACCGCACACATAGATACACGTATACATTGGCCACAATCAAACTTTGAAATTATGACAGGTCACAGGATTTTTGCAAGGATTCGAATTTCCAAAATTTAGTAAATCTCTCCGTTTTTAAGTTGAACAAGGACCGTTCAGTATTTTATTTAGGTTTGTACGAAATCAACGCTACAAATTGCAATTTGTTTCTGCGCCTCTGCAACAAACAGCCTCCTTTCTGAAACGAATATCCCCAAAATCACAAACGCAAATGTTGGTGTTTAATGTAACTTATTAACATCAGATGCGCACACGGTCATCTCAACAGATATGATTTCAAACAGTCAACTAGAATGGGCTATTTTTAAAAAACAAACATAGAATTGATTCTCTGCCCACCATATATGACGCGTTACCGAAATGGCAACACTGACGTAACAAAATTGTTGATCATAAATTGGTTCTTACGTTCGCACTGTCGTTTTTATGTTCTGCTGGCATCTAAACAAGCAATCTGTAAGCTGCATAAGCTAAACAGTTTCAAAAAGTCACTTTGTCCTGTGAAATACAGATGGTAGTGGTCACTCGGTGGTAAAGTTTAACCAGGGCTGTTTCGAAATCATGTGGGAGCCCACAGAAGGGGCGAAAGATATATGGGAAAGATAAACTCCTCCCCAATGTCTTCCGGAACATGTGGTAAAACCTACAGAAACGGTCTTCAAATTCCGGAATTCTATCTAAGTTTGAAAAATTTCATTTAACATTTCACAAATTTTCGGTGTAATACTATGCTTGTGGAAGTGCCCCTGACCAATACTGAGCTCCCTGGTCGCAGGTCACTCAGTCAAGCCCTGACCTTAACTTAAGGGTTTTTCATTACTTTGCAAACGCATCTGTTCAAAACCTGGTGTTGTTTGTATAGGAATCAAATGTTCAGCAAAATTTTTATCTGTAAAAGGTAGTCGTATTTTTACAGAACAATGGAAACTCCCTTAAGTCAAATTGAACCGCACACAAGTATTCTTAATAAATGATGTTCAAGTTCTTTACTTGCGTAAAGTAGGGACCGCAGAAGCCGATATGTTGCCATGGACTATTTCAGCCATAACTCCAGAGGCGATAGGGCTAGAGACGTTTTCAAACCCTCTAAAGATGCGGAAAGTCTTCTACTTTCGATTTTTAAAAATGGGAAGTTTTGGATTTGAGTTTTTTGTGGGTTGCGTCATAATAAGGGTAGGCTTAGGTCTTTTTGGTGCACTTCATCTGGCTCTGAGCCTCAACTTCAAGAGTGAGCGTTTTATTCTTTTTAAAAGACAACTTAAAAAAACAACTTAAAAAACAACTAGGCAAAAATTTGCGTCTTTAGAGCCCTTGATTGGCTTTCTACAGTTTGTGGTTGGCAAGTTATGACCTAGAAACCACAAAATAAACAATTAATCAATCCCTAGGGGATTAATTATGCAATTTGTTGTTTTTAAGCCATAACGTCCAAACCACAAACGGTAGGAAGCCAATCAAGGACTCTAAAGATGCGGATTTTCGCCTAGCTTTTTTTAATCACAAAAAGCTCCCTCTTGCAGTTGAGGCTCAAGACCAGATGAAGTGGGTCAAAAATACCTAAACCTACCCCTATCATGACGTAACCCACAAAAAAACTCAAAACCAAAACTTCCCAATTTTCTTATTAATCGAAAGTAGAAGACTTTCCGCATCTTTAAGGGTTTGAACTCCTCCCTAGCTCTATCGCTTGGCGAGTTATGGGTGAAATAGTCCATGGCAACATACCTGCTTCTGTGGTCCCTAAAGGGTTTTACCTGCTTTATGAGCTCATTACCCACAGAGGAATATAGTACTCAAAAACTTTAATACGCTCTATCAACTTTTAGTAACTGAAAAGTGTTGTAACGAGATATTGCGAACTTTCTAGGTCCTTTTCATATTACATTATGAAACATTTTGTGGCAACTGTCTAATCCATATATTTTAAATTTTGCAGCTTCACCGAGCGTTGATGTCTTCAGCAGTGATAGCAACTGTAGTCGCGTTTATTTTAATTTTTGTCAGCATCGGAAGATACAGCTCGGTAAGGAAATATTTTTACAATAACAATTGTGCAAGAAAGCTTGGCCTTTAATTGTAAAATATCAATATGCTAGGTGCATTGTCACTTACACGTTTTTGCTTTTGGCATCCTTAGTTTCCCATTTTGTAGAAGCAGATATGGCCTAGAGCAGGGGTCGGCAACCTCTTTCGCACTGCGGACCGGTTTCAGCCTGGCATTATATTGCGGACTGGCCCTCAATAAAGTAATGAATGTTTGGCACATGCACATTTATTACAACTCGTAAGTCATCATGGCACTAATTCAGTGAGAGATCTAGGCTTGCTTTGCCGCAGTAAGATGCACCGACCTGTACGGATTGTGGTGGTCAATGGCACCCACAGTGTATGCCTTATGTCAGTCGTTTCAGTCACTTATTGACCAAGTTGGCCTTGATACCTCACGGCCCAGTAACAGTGCAGTTCAGTTTATTTTTGTATCCCAACCAAGCACAGAATACTTCATCAGGAATACAGGGACTGGAAGCGACGGCCGTAGCTGTCATTTAAGTCACTGGCCCCACAAAGTCACTGCCCTAACAATTTCTTCACGGACCGGCACCGGGCCGCGGCCCGGTGTTTGCCGATCTCTGGTCCAGAGAAAGCTGCTTGCTGGGACACTCTGTAAAAAAGTATTAATTACTAGTTTGCACTCTTCGGCATTGTAGCATAACCGGTCGTGCATCAGATTTTTTCCCTGAATATTCCCATAGTCGTTGCTACTGTATTTGCCATGCAGTAAAGTTTCAGTTTCACACTTCATCAAAGCTGTTTCGTTTTTTGAGTGAAACGGTGTTGCGCAAATACAGAAATTGGAAAATAATTGATTTTACCGCGGAAATCGGCATCAAAGAATCTCCTTTTGTACAAATTCGTACTTATACCAGGCATGAGATTTCGTTGCAACATTTACTGCTGTTATTATTTAACTAATCAATTTCCAGAATGCAGGAGCACACCCAATCATTGGAATTATCGTGACAGCCCTTGCCATTACCAATCCAATCATGGCTCTATTTCGTCCTCATCCAGATCAACCCAGACGAGTCTTTTTCAACTGGGCTCATTGGCTAGTGGGAACAAGCGCTCGTGTCCTAGGAATCGCTGCAATCTTTCTTGGTAAGAATATGTATAGAGCGCTAGTTTCGTAGGAATTGCTGGGAATCTTTTCGGATAAGAATATGCATACAATGGAACCGCGATAACACCCACTGGACGGCACTCAAACGGTCGTGTCAACGTATAGTGGGCGCATCAGTGGATTTAATCACACTTGCATTCCTAAGGGTTTCACGTGTTATCACGATCACTTCGTTTTTGTTATTCACGTAATGCTGTTGCCCGAGGTTCAGTCAGAAGCTTTGTAACAGCTAAACCAGGGGATCCCGACCTTTTTTACTCCTGCACCCATTGGCGTAACTAGGGTTTCCCGCGCCCGGGCACAGAGTCAATTTGGGCGCCCCCTCCAGCCTGTTCGTGGCAGAACAGACGCGAAGAGTGAGTCGGGAGTAAAGTGGCGTCGAAAGCTGACTCGGGCCCCGCAAAAAGTTGTTTCTAGACCCGTCTGAAAACTTCATATGGTTGTGCCGTCACGGAATTGATGCCGACCTTTGAATCTTGGAAATCGTTAACCATCGAAGGCTTGAGAATCCAATCGTTTGGGTGAAGCTATTCCCACTTTGAAATTTCAATCACGATTGAGCATTCAAACTGCTGTATGGCGACATTCCAAATTGTGATAAGCCCTAATACATTCGAATTGTAGCAACCAGTGAAAGAAAATGCAAAAACTAGGCAAAAAGTTCCCTGATCATCTGCAAAAATCTGTATGAATTTTAATTACAGAATATTTTAGGCAAAAAAATCTCATGATAACCCAGCATATAATTGGCCAGAGTTGCAGCTTGTTTTCTAAAGTACTTACTTATCAGAGCTTTTTGAAGATCCCGAATCCACCGTACCCGCTTGTTCCCTCTCTCGTCAGGTCGTTCACAGTCACCGCTGGTATGAGCTATAGGGGTTCTGGAGCATGCACTCCAGAGTTTTGAGTTGTAGAACGTCAAAAAGATTGAGGGCAGACGCACGAACAAATGAAAGAGGACAGGCAGAAGAATGCATATGAAAAACTGAAGGCAAATAATTTTATATTACACTACTCAGGTGCGGATTTACCATTAGGCTAAAAGGCTTAAGCCTAGAGCCCCCGATTGAGGGGGGCTCCAAAATTTGTGGAGTAAGGACAATGGCCAGCATATCTGTAAGCAAATGTATTTGTATTTTTGTTTTGGTTCAACGCACGTTTCTTTTCTATGCCGCTAACAAAAGATCTGTGCAGAACAGAGGAGTTCGCCATAGTCTTCCAGGTGGCACGCGAGTAACTTCCATTTTTCACAAAAGCCTGGATTCACAGCTTTTTAGTTTACGTTTCGGGCTTTGTTTCTAAATAAATAAATTTTCCTGTAGCTTGCTGTTCCTAGTGTATCGTAACATTGTGATTTTCGATGCGCTGTTAGCAAATTTACGCCACGCATCGAGCAACAGCTGGAAGGTAAACAAAAATCTCATTAAATTTAGTTTGTGGTCTTTTATTGTTATTTTAATGTATGTTGTTCTTCTAAATAAACTAAGATTCGATCAAATTAGTTGTTCTTGAAGACGTGGCACGCGTTGGCAATACGGGGTTCCCACGAGATCGTAAAAAGGTTGGGAACCACTGCTATGGAAGAATGAGGGTGAAACACTGAAGTGAATGACGATGAGCATTCTCTTTTCATGGCGTTGAGAATTGGTTATTGTTGCGTATAATGTGTGGAACAAAACGCCTGAATTAATTTTTCAGATTATACAAGGCCAGCGAGGTACTCCATGAATATGTAATGGAAGTGTGGTCAGATAACTTCACCGCTGTCTTTTTCGTTAGTTTCAATAATACTGCTTTTGTTGCTGATATCGAGGGAATCAGAGTAAAGTAATATGTTTATGAATTGGAACAGCAACTTGCCCAGTGAATGTAACGAACACGCTTAGTGCTAATTTGTATGACATCAGTCGTCGCAATCCTTCCAGAAGGGCCCCCTATTAAAAAAAGCCTAGGGCCCCGAAAATGAAACTTCGCCTCTAGTATACTAGAAAAATATAAAATTGCAAAATCCTAAAACATTTATTTGCACATGATACCCTGAAAAGTTAAAAGACAATTCAACAACGCTGCGATCTAACGCTTTACTTGTAAACAACTAACCTCAGCGGCAAAGTTTTCTTCCCTTTGCTGCATCAAATTCCGCAATCCGTTAGCGTGACACAGTATCGAAACTTCATCTGTTTTGTGACTGAGTTTCTACTGCATTGGTTTTGGCAATACACGTAAACTTCTGACCAAAAGCTTGAAAGACATCTTACGATTTTTATATTATGTTGTGCAGGAATAGATCTGAAAAGGTTGGATCTGCACAAATGGGTCACTTGGGCTCTGGTTGCGTTTGTGGCGTTTCACGTCTTGACTGAAATAATAATGGAAATCTTGTCAGCTCTTTATGGACATATCTCAGGTAATAAAGTATCTTATGTTCTATAAAAACAGTACTGATGAAATAAGCTGGGTTTAGAAGAGTGGAAAGCTCGATTTTATTGAGCATTGTTTTTGACAACATTCATAAAAAAGTTTGGGAAAGCAAAGCTTATAATTGCTATTCTATCATAGGACAATGCATAAACTACATATGAAAATAGATGGTCGTAGAATTGGCTGAAAATGAAAGGTGGGATGGCCTGAACTGGCTTCCAAAAATTAGCCTTTTTCAATGCTGCTCATATGTTTGCGAGCCACAGCGGTTGTTTAAATAATTGAGAAAACTACAAGCGCAAAATTCAAATTGCAACTGAGGAAAAACGCAAATATGTTCTTCATTTACAGTTCTATTTTATTCACTTCTTGCAATAAACCGTGATAGTGATTTGACACAATACTGAAATTGCAGTCAGATGTAAAATAAAACTGACTGTGTCGCTAAAACGTTTCCGAACAATTGCTGAAAATATTTTCCTCCGATAAAATTCATCTTCTGAAGCACCTGGAACAGTGTTCCCTCTAAGAGAATTCTAGACTGAGCAAGTGTTTGTTTTGTTGCGCACGGAGCGCATGCAACTGCGCAACCATGCAGACACACAAACAGTGAAGCGTTCCCAACGTTAAAAGGACTATGCGATATATATACACCGCAT
>Ga0210059_1017330_pt1 | contig 10279 bp, 6 predicted proteins | sample Ectturendosymbi2_FD_188042 | JGI IMG/M metagenome (GOLD analysis project Ga0210059, IMG submission 188042) | Ecteinascidia turbinata endosymbiont from Florida, USA - Sample 2 (SPAdes) (version 2) | ecosystem: Host-associated > Tunicates > Ascidians > Unclassified | place: Key West, Florida...
GGCAAACTTAGCTCTCAATGACATTTTCTGTTTTAGAAGGATGCGGATGTGCTCAGTTATTTTCGTGAGCCTTCCACGCTTTCCGTCTCAGCGCAACGCACAGGATTGTTTTGTTTAGCTTAGCTGTTCCACTTGTTTTTTTAACACTATTTATACCTGAGTATTATAGCTGCGTTTCCAGTCGGAAGTGAGTTGTTTGAGGAAATTGGTTGCAGATGCCGCAGTCAATCAGGATTTTTGCAAAATGAGCGCTGCTTCCCACTGTCATGATCTATAGCCTACAGCAGATCTGCGTTTCTCCTCACGGGTGTTTTTGCTGTGGCTTACTGGCATGTTTTCTTTATATTTATGTGTTTTGTAGCTGTTAGAGTTTGCCTCATGATGTTTATTTCTTCTTCATGCTTTCCTGCAGTTACTTTTGAGTTTTGTGCTGTGACCGTGATGAACACTCCTGTTAAGAGAAACTCTTGTCAGCTTAAGCTTTAATTCTTTGCTGGTACCTATCTATGGCAAATAGACTTTAGTGGCTACATTTTATGCATTGCATTCTATCTGTGCTACATTTTATGCATTGCATTCTATTAGTGGCTACATTTTATGCATTGCATTCTATCTAATGCAAGGAGTGGCATGTGGAAGAAACCGCAATCGAAACGGTAACACTCAATTTCCGAAAAATTGTGGACAGGTTAGTGTTTTAGAAAAACTGTGGGTATTTTTGAGAAATGAGCGACAATTGACATTTGCCTATTTTTGGTGGGAAATCATCTGTTGGGAAATTGTTTCAAGAGATTAGGAAATATGAGCCATTTGATAATTCAAATAATTTTTATTTTCAGTACTTGTACTACTTGTATGCATTGCACTGCTTTTTGTTGCTGAATGAAAAATGATATGCAGGAATAACGGTGCGAAAATTGTCGAAGTTGGAAAGGGGGGATTAGTCATTTAATTGTAATACGTAAACCAAAAAATTATAGATTATGTTCTTCAAGGTTTTTCAGCGGGTCGTAGCTGTCGTTATAGATTGACTGCCCCAAGTAAAACTTTTTGTTACTTCTCAACCCATTTAACTGTTTGCAAAGACTTGCTACTTTGTGAAGCGTTACCCTGTGGGGGCAGCAGAGTGTCAGTCGGTGACAATTGTCTTTATAGATTTTGTAGACGCAAAATCCTCAAATGTACCACTACATACAAGTACACAAGGTATGCAGTAATCCAGAATTGCAGTGCGTCGCATTATTAAGCTTGCACAGTAATGAAAATCATAGTAATGCACGCCGCATGCCAACTTGGTTCACTTTATATCAAACGGCAGCCATAGTGAGACGTTGAGTTGCAATGGAAGAAAATGTGTATCAAGTTTCCATTGAGGGGCTCCTTCTTGTTAATACGTCTGCTGATGTTTTAATCAGTGGTGTAATAGCTGGGGGTTTTGGGAGTGCAACTGCACCCCCAAAAGTTTTGATTTGTCATAAACTTGGGCAAATTCCAAAAATAGGCAAAGGTCACTTGTCGCTCATTTCTCAAAAATACCCACAGTTTTTCTAAAATACTAACCTGCCCACAATATTTCGGAAATTGAGTGTTACCTTTTCGATTGCGGTTTCTTCCGTATGCCACTCCTTGCATTTCTAGATATTTTTTTCAAAAATCACATCATGCGGTTTTGTCTCATGCTTTTTTTCTCTCATTCTATAACTGCTGAGGCTACCAGCGGTTTACGTTGATGGTTTCACAATTCGCATGATTGTTTTTGTTATGTCCGTATTGGCTTCTTTGTTTCACTTGTGTTTACAATTTCTTTGCCTAAGTTGTTTTGCTCTGGTTGATTAGCTTTTGTTGTTTTTTTTCTATAGTTTTGGGAGGTGGCCAGTCTAGTTGAAAATATTGTTTACTCAGACTCTGGTGTAATAGAAATCAAAACATGTGTAGGAATGATGGCCACATTCCCCATTAAATGAAACGGAGAGTGGGTTGACAGACAAGAACGAACAAGAAGGCTTGCGCGCACGCAAAAGCGCATTAAAAGGGTGACCGGGGACAAAGCATAGCGGTACCAACCTCGACTCCTGTGAACAGGATCGCACAGATAGAATGGAATGCATACAATGTAGCCACTAACGTCTGTTTTCCATAGATAGGTACCAGCACAGAATTAAAGCTAAAGAGGACAAGAGTTTTTCTTGTGGTATTTGCAAAGTCAAATCCTAACATCATATATTAGTCAGTTCGAAAAACAATAGGAAAGGCCATAGTGAAAGAGTGAAGGATGAATGTTTATCCTGAAATATTTGAACGTACAATCGAAAGACCATGTTCCAATGATATCTCTTTTTCCCGGATGCAGATTTGCGCAATTGATTTAGTGGGCGTACCAAGGCTCATCGCAACGCAAAGCACTGCTTTGTTTAGCGTATGCTCCACTTGTTTCTTCATCACGTTCGATCCCAGAGTATTTCATAGTTTCGTTGCGGGTAGGAAACGGGTTGCTTGAGGAAATTGGTTGCAGAGGCCGCATTCAACCAGGAAATAAAAGTGCTGGTGTCCACTCCTTGATGTTGCTCGTCCTCATCATGTTTTGGTCTTTGGATCCCATCATTTGTCATCAGTAGGCATCCTGAAATCTCGGAGTCTAAAGTTGAGGTAGTCATTGCACTTGTTTTTGGATTTGATTTTCAAATTATTTGAATTCTCTATATCCTAGACCCACACACGGGACAACAGCGCGATTCTTTGGCGGAACTGTTAGAACTGTTTCACTGCTTGAATATGGTATTTTTTGAGGTTATAAAGCATGTCATCAAGTAGCTTGCGTGTAATTTCTATTACATTTTGCAGACAGCGTTTTCAATTCATCTTCTTTCTTGGATCTCTGACATACACGCAAAGGGTCATGAAAGCTAGGTTGCTTAGAAATTTTTTCCCTGTTTTTTCCAAAGAGATGTTAAAATCACTTGGAGTATAAGCAATGCATAATCGCTTAATTCTTTATCATTTGCACCAAAACGGCTTTTAACACCATTGCCATATGATAGATTTGAGATTTGGATTTTTACGAAAATGTTTGATGTTTTTGAATTTGTTCAAATGACCAAGATTATTATCAACATTTTCTGCATGTTAAATTACGAGTTTTATTCCTTCAATCAGCAGACGTTTACAAGCAACCAAATGGAAGGTAGGAATGTGCTTTTAGTATTTGTTTAAATTTTTTAATTTCCGTTTGTAGAAATGATGATATAATACAAATAAGTGTCATGTTTCAGAATTTACGAGTAAAACGTTCTTAACGTCTGGTGGACTATTAGTTTAGTAAACATTTGCTGCGCATTGCATTGAAAAACTTTTGTAAAACGTTCTTCGGTGTGTTTAGTGATTATTTATTTATAGACAGCAACTCTAGGTCGACGAGCAACCAGTTTAATAATTTCCGATGATGTTAAATTATGTTCTGAATTATGTTCGATTTGTAAAAAAACTAGTAAATAGAAATAGTTACATAGGCAAGTTGGGAATAAGTTGCGTTTCGAAACCAATTTTTTCGTGATGCCTGGCAGAACGGTCACAATGTGTGAGCAGCTTCGAAATATCGGAGGAAATCTTCACAAAATGTGAGGAAATAAACTTTCACTGCTTCAGAGAAGAACCAACGAAATGCGTTGTTACTGCACGTAACACAAAGTGAAAAAGCTGTAATAAAGATTTCTTTCCGTCGTGATAGAAAATCGAAATTACCAATTTCGTGCAAATGAAACAACTTGTATTGAAAAACGTGCTCAAAATCCCGTGATATCCCAAATATATTTATACACAAAAACAAATTTACGTTTTTTAGAATGCTTTTTTATCCCCTAAACATACATAGCAGGTGATTTGCCAATCACTATCACCTGATATGGGTGTTGGGTGGGCTAGCGACCCTGTCCTATGAATTGGTAAGCGATTAGAATGAAATCGGCAAATTGGACATTTTTTGCAATATCATGAATATCGCTTGTGAACATGATAAACTAAAGCTCAGGAACGAAAAAAAACGTATTAATTTAAAGATTCCTGCATGTCACCAAGAGTTTGACGAACGAAAGTTCAAAAACGAAAACCTGTAATTTCTCCATACAAGAAAGAACAGTATGCAAAATCACTAACATAGTGTTCAGTGACTCTGTGCAGCACGAACAAAGTAATGTGACAATTCCATGTTCGCTGCAGCATGGTTCCCCACAGTTTCAGAAAAAAAATTGATGAAATTGTGTAGAAAACTAAAAATTGTTTTTCTACCTAATTTGTGGATTTTCGTTCATAAGTTTTGAACCAAAACGTTAAAAAAACAATGAAGGGCTCAAAAGACTTGGAGTACAGCCTAGTTTCCACTAAAACTTGAGTCTTAATATTTGCTCTTGCGGTTGGGGCCCAGGGCCCGATGATCTTGGCTAAAAAGACCTAAACCTACCCCACTACCAAACTTATGATGTCAAGCACAAATAACCCGAAACCCCATACTTTAAAAAAGTTTTTATACTCTAAACTAGAAGACTCGTATTTTTAAATCTTTAGAAAAGCTGTCTAGCTCAATCGCCTGTAGTGTTGTGTTGTTGCTCAGTGGCGCAAGAAACTGCACCTCAATTGCCTCTCAAGGTGGAATTTTCAAAAAATCGATCTCGAAATATTTTGAATATATTTGTAGAAGAACTCTTTACGTTTGTGGTTCCCGCAGCTGATTAGTCTTTACATCAAGCGTGCATAGCGTATTTGATACTGTGGGCTAAAATTTGTACATGGCAAAGCTGGATATGCCGATTACACAACGTCACAAATTTGTTGGTCAAGTCACAACAATTTCATTCTGCCTAGCTAATCAGTTCGCTGGCCGCGCAAAAACACTTCGTGGGACGCAAGTGACCCTCGGGTCGAATGTTTGATCTCGTTTGCTAGTATGACCAGCGGGGCAACGGGGTTAGATGGCGCTCGAGGCAAGAAGCAAGTTTGGCGCCCCCATGTTCAAACCTGAGGTCTTTCGGAAGCAAAAGTACTGTATTGAGGGACTACTTGTGATACTCCTGGAACTTTTCGGCATTACCCACAGTCATTCGGCGCCCCTCACAGTTATTTGGTGCTCCCGTAGTCATTCGGCGCCCGGGGAATTGTTACCTCCTTGCCCCCCCTCCTTACGCCCCTGAATATGACATGCGCTTACGAAAAATGTTGCATGTTTACATAACATAGGGGGCTAGGCACACTATACGCTTTTGAGGAAAAATTATTTTTTCTGTAAATTTCACCAAAGGAAAAACTTAATGTGTATGAAAGCAATGCCAACGAGCAACTTGAGGTATGCATGGAGTGTCAAAGTAGTGAACCATTACATACGGTTAGCACACACTTGTAAAGTTCCACTCGCGTCTCTAGCGACCCGCAAAAGCGTTTAAGGGTACTGGAAATTACAATTCGCTTATGGTCTTTACAATATGTCACTAATTTTAATTGCACAGATGCTGATGCACTGCATGATGTGAACTTATGACAATTTAATTGTGACATTATTTGAGTTTGACGTTTCACATAAAATGCGCATCGACGTTTCTACGGTTTTTAACATTTTGCTTTCTAACTATCAGGGCTGTGTTGTAACTTATATGAAACAATCGTTTCTTGAGGTAATTTCACAGACGATGGTCAGCAGAAACAAATCAAAATTCCCACAAAGATGTTCTGCATGGTATCTGATCTTCCTTCTTGTGCTACTGCTGGCACTTGAAACAAGTATGTATGAAGTCACTTTTTAACATAGATTAAACTTTGTTTGAAATATCACTGAGCCAAAAATTTGAAAACGTTCTTTGTGTTCCGTTTTCATGTACGCCTTAAATGCCCCACTCAAATAAAAAAATACTTTTTTTTTGGCACTTCAGTGCTGTGTGTTTGCTGATAACAGGTACACAAAAAATTTAATTTGAAAGTCTTTTGCATACACAACTGAAGTGTTTCCACTAATTTGTTTACTTGTTAGCTGCAGTATCCACCACATTCACCGCATTCTACACAAAGCAATCAGAATAAAAAATGTCAAAGAAAACATACGTTTTATTTACAATTGATTTTCGTTATTTTCATATTTGAAGTAATATTGTTGTAATACATTTTCAGTCTATTCCTTACGCGTTCTTGAAAACTTTATGAATACCTCATTCTTGACTTTTTCACTAAAACATTCAACCTTTTCAGGGTCTAGGTCAATTCGTTTGAAAAGTCATTCGGATCACAAAGAAATACAAAAACTCGCACTCATACTTTGTCTAGTTTTGCTTTGTAAAATATATACGTTGTAATCCTTTGAATATGCTTTCCTATTCCAGTTATTTTCTTTCGGTTGAAGTGATTGCTTTTAATTCTTTTTTTCGTTTACAAAACATGTTCTTTTAATTACCCTCTCGGTGATTGTGAAGGTCACCTTCATTAAAATAAATTGTGTTTGCATTTCCCAAAGTTTCCACAGGCCGTCATACGAAGGAACTGATTAACAGCGACACATCATATGCTTGTCACATATAAAATTTTTGGACATAGTTTTTTTAGTGTAAGAAAATCCACTGTGCGTTGAGTGGTTGTATTATATAAAACGACATACAAATCTGTGATGAAACGTTTTAATGATTAAATGTTGTCGCTCATTACGCTGATTTCGTGCGATTTTATTTTGAATCTGGTTAACTTGAATGATTTGACAAACGTTTCCAAGCTGATTTGCGTTGAATTTGGTGATTTTTCAACCCGAGAAAAATGAATTATTTTTTTACTTTCCAATCGCGTCATATTCAAAACCGTGTTGTGGAAAATCTGTTTTTGTGAATAAGTCATTTTGTGCAATTCTTCGTCTCTTTTGTCTTTAAAATAATGTATGGAATGATGTGATTTGATGAAAATGATTTTGTACTTGTACTGGTTAAACACTTGTTCAAAAGCTTATCTTTTCTTAAGAAACTTAGCACATAATTTTGAAGATAATATGACAAAAACACAATCCTATAAAATTTTCAACAACCTTTTCCTATCTGCCTACAAAAGAAATTTAGGTAACTGTTTTATATTTCGATCAAATATTTTTTTGAGAACCTATTCTCAAAAGAGGCTCTATTTCCGCATTCAGAATATTTTTGCATTTGAAATATTTCCATTTTTGTTTCAGTGCGTTGAACATATTGACATTGTTTCAGAAAATTACTCATCTTATCAGCGTGTCAATCTATATCACTCTGTGTTACAGATACACTGCAGCGGTGTAGGAGTCCAAGCCACGGCTACAACTGTAATTGTTACGAACGGTACAGCGGGGAGACATGCATATGCCCGGTAAAGAGAGCAATCTGCCAAGGTAAAGAAATGCATTGAATTAAATCATTAAGCATTTATGACTATGGACATTGAGCACCATACTAACCACGTGATCACCACAATAGACCACGTGACAGCAAGATCGGCGTAAAAACAAACTTTCAAAATTCACCTCATTCAACATGAGACAACAGTCTTTCAAGTTCAGGTTAGTATTCAGTTTCAAGTTTCTTTTATTTCAGCCGTAAGGCCCACAAGACATTACTGAGTGCACATAGAATACAAAATAAGGCACTTCCGCAGCTTCAGCATATTCGAAGCAAGTATATACGCTCCAACATATACGAGATGAAGCTACTGGCGGCGTAGATGGAAATAACTTGTCAATTGGCGTTTTAATGGACTGGAGTCGTACTTGTTCATAAAAAAACAAACAAATTTGAAATTTTGCATCCAGAAAACGGAAAAATCTTGCGGTTATCGAGTCGAAGTGTCTCAGCACAATGAAACATCTCAGTGATAGCTAAAAATGTAAACAAAAACACATTATGTATAACAATGAAACAGACTTGAGGTAAGGACCATGGAAATAGTTCAGCTGCCTACATCAAAATGCCAAGCACCACGTTACAAACCACACAAGCAATCAGAAACGCATACCAAAAGTATGTGTGAAGGATAACACAGATGAAGTTATTTTACTTTCATTAAAAATTTAACAGGACATATCCAGTAATAAATTTTTTGGGACATTCATTCGTATTGCAACAACAAAGTGATAGGTATTGCATGCTAAAGACGTCATTGGATATATTTTTGAATTGTTGTTCTACGTTTGCCCAAAGAGTAGATCCTAGATGAGAAATTGTTTTTTTACCAGCGTTTGTGCAAACTTGTTGTATATAAAACAGTTTTAGTTGGTTGCTTATCTTGTATTATGACAATGAACGTCAGCCGTTTTATGAAAAGAGTCATTAAATGATGTTAGCAACATTCCATGGTGAAATTTGTGCATCCCTTTAGCTAATTCTAAATAATAAACATCGTGAAGTTTCAGAATATTGAAAGATTCATACAGAGGTGAAATGTGACATCGAAAATTGCCTTATGTAATACTTCGTAGAAAGTTATTGCGCACTACTTCTAGTGGTGCAAAACAGAATTAGCAGCTGTGCCCAATGAATCAACGCAGTATTTCAGATGACAATGTCCGAAACTAAAATATGACATTTTTGATATTTCCATTGATCCCACATTTCTTTTTAATTGAAATAGATAAAATGCCCTGACCAGTTTTGATTTTATGGTTTGCACGTGAGTTGACCAACCTCCCGTTAGCACAGTGTTACGCAAAGCTATTTTAAAAATTGTGATAAAAACTTGTCATTTTCCACATTCATTGTTCTGCATATTTCGCAAATTTATGTTGGATGTGGAGCCTTTTTTGATTTGATCTATGATGATCTTGAGAGGTCAATGACGCAGGACACTTTTCGCTAAATGGCAGAATGCCATCTTCAGGAATTGCGATAACTATGAAAAACAGCATATGAATGAAATGAAATACCTGAACGGGTACTGTACATTATAGACTGTACACAATATTTTAACACTCTTCTAACAATACTAAGCTGCTACAGTCGGTCAAGAAAGCAGAAACATTTTTTTGCACAAACAACAGGCACCAACTTGGTAATGCTAGAGTACTTCAAAATAAACTACAGTCACTTCACCAATTGCATCCAAAAAATAAAACAACGCATTTACAACATCTAACCGATTATTCAACTCAGATAGACAAATTTGTGAATATATGGCATCAGCTTCATTGTGTTGCTAAGGGTACAGCAGGTGGTATCTGGCAAGTCATAAATAATGCATTCAGCCTTCTGCGGAGACTGGTACAAGTCCAATACATCTTGCACAACATAATATATTAGTGACAAGTATGTACTTTCCTCGATGGATGTAAGCAAGGAATCGATCAGCAAATTTTTAATAGGAAATCGATTTCACGTAAAATAAAAAAATTATCCTCAGTCCTGAAAATTGCAAGCAAAGCGTGAAAAGTTGAAAGGCTGAAGTAACAGCAGAGAAAAAACAAACTCAAGACTACAATAAAAATTTCGTAATACAAGCTCATAAATCATAACATCTTAACAAACTGACTGACGTCAAGAATACTAGTGGCGCCAAAAAGACTGACTCATGAAATAAGTGTTTACTCAAAAATTAAAAAGACGTTTGCTCAAATAAATAAATGACTGAAACATCTAACTATTTGATGCTTACGGCTAAAAAATTTCTGCAACTGAAAACTAACCCTTGGTGAAATGACTAACAACCGTAGAGAAAAATAGTAAGCCATGTGCGGACAGTAAGTCTCTGGTGTAGGCATTTAAACCTGCTACGAGGTCGCTTTAAACGCTGCGGTGGGAGTAAGCAAGTTGTGTTGAGAGAAAAGCTAGCGCACAAAGCGGAAGACAACATCGGATTGAGTCAAACAACACAAAGCATCGTAACAATTATTTCACATGGAGGGAGGATCATCTTCTCAATGCTGATTTGCGCGTCAATTAGGTGATGCCATTTATTTTGACAGATATCCAGAGAGTGACAACTTGATTGTTCAACAAAAGTAACGGTGTGTGCTTCGTGCAGAGGTGGCTTGTTCACAGTGTCGTGGTTTTCTGAATAGTGCCGCGACAAGGCCATCTGGTCCTTGTCACTGTCAGTTTTACAATCTTGTTTGTTCCAATTACTGCCATGCGCTGACCATCTTTTGGAAAATTTGTTGCTAGTTTGACCAACATACTGTTCGTGACATATCACACAAGTCGCGACGTAAATGCCAAAATCTGCGCAAGTCAAGCTTTGGTTTAGCTTAAAAGTTTTGGTTTTGGTCAGCAATTGTGAAACATTTGGTACCATGGATTTGTTATTTTTT
>Ga0210059_1017331_pt1 | contig 10279 bp, 2 predicted proteins | sample Ectturendosymbi2_FD_188042 | JGI IMG/M metagenome (GOLD analysis project Ga0210059, IMG submission 188042) | Ecteinascidia turbinata endosymbiont from Florida, USA - Sample 2 (SPAdes) (version 2) | ecosystem: Host-associated > Tunicates > Ascidians > Unclassified | place: Key West, Florida...
TCATCCCTATTGAACATAAAATCCAAGCCGCGCAACAGACTTGATGTTGCAGCTGACATACGCTGCGCACTCTCATCGACTGCACCCAGAATACAAAGTCTTGTGGACAAAATACAGCAACAACCTTCTCATTAAATTTGTGTGAATGTTCAGCTGATTAATTTATTGTGTTGTTGAAACTTGGTGTTTTTCATTGAACGTTAATGGGCCAACGCTATTTCTTACTAATTTAGTGGGTCATGAGCAAAAAAAGATTGAAAACCCCTGGTGTAGACAAAGAACAATTCAAAATGAAAAAACTTCAAATAATTACGATGTGAAATGGATTTTCACGCAGAAGCAAATTCTAAGACAAAAGAAAAATTTAACTTCCTGTTAGCGAATAAAGTTTCAGTACAGCCTTTGCAAAATACAGAGGTTCCTTTTCCGAAATAACGTGGACAAATATAAGGACCACGGGCCCCTTTTTCAAGACCGCAAATTAAAACAAACTTATTCCTTTTGTTCACCTAGCCAATCCCACATCAACCTCTCACAGTGGCGATGCTTTGATGCCCCTTTCTGAGAGGTTGCTTCGTTCCCTTAAATCAGGCATGTGCAACCTTTTTCACTGGCTAGCCATATTGGATTTTTAGAAAGTAATTGGGGGGAAAATCAATCTTTATTGGATGGAACTTTAATCATTCTCTTCAAAAATTGGTAAAGTGTTCACTCAATAGATATGGAGTTATATGGTGTAATTTTCTTTGTTTAAAAGTACCAACTACATGTCGGCGACAGGCTTATTTGGAACAAACTAAGCTAGAGTCATCGCATGAATAAGGCGACAGGCTAGCTGTTAAGTGGCTGAGACATATTACATTATGACCTCTCGCAATTCCGCCGAACATAGTTTACTCATACATATCGTTACTCCGCCTCTTAAAAATTAGTCGACTGATACGATGCTTGACGTTGAAGGTCTTTTCAGAGTTTCGAAACATTTTCGTTCATAGAGTTGCAAGCAACTCGAAGTTGACCAATCAAATGTTGGTCTGACAACAATGGCGCAGCCAGAATGAGGCCGAAGAGGCCATGTCCTCCCCGAAACGAACTTGCTAAAATTTGTACTGGTGCTTTATATCAAATTTAAAGAAGACGTCAGTGACTGACGTAGGTTCGTCCGGCTTAACCGCCTCCGCACTGGTGTCGGACGTTTCCGCTCCTGCTTGTACAAATGGGGTCTGGCCTCCTCTGCGGCCTGTGAGTGTGGCACAGAAGAACAAACCGTTGACCGTGTGGTCCTCCAATGTCCAATCCATCGACCTCCTCATGGACTGCATGGCCTGACGGTTCTGGACGATGAGACAACCGAATGGCTGCTCAACTCCTGCCCCGAAATCTAGCACGGCTAAGCACTGGTTTGAAGGACTGGCTCAAAAAAAAGAAGTGACTGACGACGTCACTGACTGGCGCCTACCGAACAAAAGTCTTGGCTGCACTACTGTCTGACAACTGACCTCTGTGCTTTCCTTTGCAATGCTTCATTTTTGAAAAAAATTGTTCACAACGATAGGTGCTTCAAAAAGGGAAATGTTCTTCAAGGCGACCCTTCAAGAATTTTTCGTATTTTTCGAACACGACATGCTTCGCATAAAATCGCCAATCTTGAGACTAAACTACCGTTAAAATTGCTGATTTTATGAATTGCAAAACGAACACTATTGTTATCATTGATTGGCAACCTTTTCAACATTCTGGTTTTCTTTTTCCTGCTGCGAACTTTTATCATTCTCCATACATTCACAATCCCAACATTCGCAAAGCCACAAACAACAACAGCATCAAAAATCCGGTTATGATGTCAGACGAATTAAGCTGCAATCCTTTCTAACAACACTGCTCAAGCTGAAATGAAAACTAATATCAATCATTTCACAAAAACAATTGCGAACTGCCAGACAGGTCCTGACAAATTGATCGAACAATTTTACACATCAAAGTCTATGGTTCTCAGGTAATCAAGAAAATGTCACAGGTAATTGTTCGTGAACTTCAAGTGCTGTAAACCTCTGATCAAGTGTCAAAGCTTGTGGTAAATAATTGTGAAATGAGTGGCACGAAAAAGTGAGGAACATGTTTTGTTTTCAAATACCATTTCAAGATCATGAACAATATCACGTGGGTCGCAGGTTGTACATTTCTGCCCTAAATTCTAGTATCCACCCCTGCATCTAACACAGTTGCAATATATTCACTCGAGCAGGTCTTCGCACCGAAACTATGGGTCGACCACACGAATGGGGTCATCAGAAGCCCTGAACGAAAGCCTGTATTTGGTGAAAGCCTAATTTTGCTAAAAAAACTCACACTGATAATGTCGCTCGGGGCGGCAGTAGCTCAGTGGTAAAGTGTCCTCCCCTCAATTGGAAGGTTGGGTGTTCGATCCATGGCCACTGAGTGAACTGCCGTAGCACTCCTTGGGCAAGAGTGTTTACCCAAAATCACCCCGGCAAGGGGCAAATTTCAGGCTTCGGCCTGCCGCTAACTGCCGTAACCAAAAATTCCAATTAAATGTCGCTAAGGTGCGTGCATTCAACATAAACAAAGGATTGACAAACCTGGGAACGCGATGTTTTACTTTAAAGTAGTTATTCAAATCTACTTATCACATTTTGCTGCTTTTCAAACCAGAACCGTCACCAGAATGTCGTCAATAGGGCGGCTTTGCGTTTGTGCAGGGGGGGAGGCTTGACATTCAAATTTGACAAAAATTCCACTGATTTATACTGTTTCATATTTCAATTTGGGGGCCATTGGATTTTTGTTTTAGGGGATAAGCTGTTTCAAACAGATGGGCGTGTAAGGGTGTGGTAGGGTAAACTTGTAGCGATTTTCTTATTTACGTAGGGACTTGTGTGATATGTCATGAACAGTATGCTGATCAACCAAGCAACAAAGTTTCTAAAAGATTGTCAGCGCTTCGCAGTGATTGGAACAAGCAGGTTTGTAAAACTGACAGTGACAAGGACCATATGGCCTTGTCACGGCACTGTTCAAAGAGCCACGACACAATAAACAAGCCACCTCTGCACGAAGCATACACCGTTACTTTTGTCGAACAACCAAGTTCTCACTCTCTGGGCATCTGTGAAAATAAATGGTATCACCTACTTGACGCGCAAATTCGCATTCAGAACATGATCCTTCCCCATGTGAAACAATTGTTGCAATAACTTTGTGTTGTTTGACTGTTGGGGTTTGTGGGATTGAACGTTGACCTCATTATGTGTCCGACACTTCAAACCTAAATTAATACACCAATTGATTCAGAACATGGAAGCTGAGATTGATGTTCGGTCGTTTTTACCTCATAGCTGGTTTAGTCTTGCTGCAGTGCTAATGTTCAGTTCATCACTCACCTTAACTTTTTACTTCTAAGAGTATTTGCACACTCGACATGGAATACTTTGAGTTACAAAAAACGCACTACGCTGTAGATGTGGCAACGAGTTTGTTTTGCCTTTGCTAGTATGCAGTCTAGAAGAAGCATAGTTTATTTTAGTCCATCTGCAGAACAAAGTGATAGTTGCGAACATTTTTTCTACATTTGTTTTGGGTTGGCACTAGGAGCCTAAATATGTCACGCCATGTAGTTTAGATTGTAGAGCAAAGCTTTAAAATAAATGGCACATTTGTCTCATTCGCTACCTGCTTGTGATTAAAAGCATGTGGACAAGGTGACTGATGATTACATATGTGTAGGAGCAGGCAAATTTTTGGAGGTGCGAAAAATGTTGCCCGAATTTCCCCAAACTTGGCCGAAAAGTTTATGTGCGACTTTTGTCAAATTTTCTCCCCACAAAAACCACGAAGACCTTTTTTTGCTGTGATCTCCAAAAATAGGAGCAAAAAAGTCTGCATGTGTGTTTCTGCAGACGCTGGGCGCAAATTTGTGAAGACAAACAACATTAGGCGCCGTTTTTGCCGGATTTTCAGGGATTTTCGACAAATCAAAACTTTTGGGGGTGCAATTGAACCCCTACACTCCCGTCTCTTACACCACTAATATATTATGAATTGTTTTGTCGCCATACAACCGCGCATCTTTGCCGCGTGACAATTACGCATCGATGTAGCGTCACAACCATGCATTTTTTGCGTCATAACCGCACATCATTGTTGTGTCAGTAAAAAAATGCTGTACCCGATGTCTTTGCCACGTACATGACGATTAATTGTTGAACTAAAAATTGCGCAAATGCTTTAAACGTCATCATTACTTTTGTTTGCTCTCTACGTTGTCACGTGTAGTTGAACAGAGCGTAAGAACAACTGCTTTGTTGCTGACTAACAGTCATGTTGCAGAACCTTGCATGTTATTCCGATTTGCTACCTATAACACTGCAACTGTTTATCAGTTCAACACTCTAGCTTTTCGATAATGAAGATACTTAACAAAAACCAGAAACTTCAAGTTGGAAGATATAGTGAGAAAAAGGAGCAAATACGAAAGAAATACTCGTGTGAAAATCAGGTATTGCAGATAGCGAGGGGCAACTTTACTGAACACTGTGCTCAAGAGTCGCTTATATTGCTCGCCAGAATGTTTGTTGACTGCTTCTTTCTTGCCCAAAGTTATTGTTTACTTTTGATTTATCATCTCAATTGAAAAACTGCTAATTTATTTAAAAGCACAATATAATCGGTATTGTGATCTTGGCATCTAATCAACGTTCTACTTTTGCATTATAATGTGTTGCTCAGGCATGGGCGTCCGCAGAAATTTTCCAGGCGGAGGGCAACGCCAACATTTTGTTTATCCTTTTCCAGGTTACTGACGATGCAATGTAAACGGAAGTTCACAAAACGCTTTACCCTTTCTACATTGCAAAGAAAATTTCCCAAGAAAACGCGTGCTCCATTCGCATCCTTTTTGAACTCGTATTAAGGTGCGGTTGTATTCACTGGCGTAACTAGGGCTTTGAACTAGGGTGGGAGAACTTAGCTGAATGGTGTCCAGTAGCCAACACTAAGAAAAAGAGTTGAGAAATGATAGTGCATCCGCATGTGGATGCTACTAAAACCCGGAATCACCAGAAAACACTTCTGAAAACGCAAGAAAACAACAATCTACTGAAAACCAAAAGAACACTAAACACCGAAATGCAAGCCAAGTGGGGCCATTTTTTACATTGAGCTTGTCAGGAAGGGTGGCTCGCCCTGGCAAGCTAAATATAAAAACTGTGCCCCCTTTAGCTGACATTTTAATATTTAGTATTCTTTTGACTTTCATTAAGTGGTTGTTTTTTTGCGGTTTTTCGGGAGTTGTCGTTGTTTTAGCTGATATAGACATCCACGATATTCGGATTCACCATCATTTCTTGACTTTATTTTGAGTTGGCTCGCCAACGGTGTCCAGTGGGACCCCTTCAGATTTATTTTGAGTTGGCTCGTTTTGAGATTTATTTTGAGTTGACTTTATTTTGAGTTGGCTCGCCAACGGTGTCCAGTGGGACCCCTTTGGTCCGCCAACGGTGTCCAGTGGGACCCCTTCAGATAAGTTTTGCACTCCCTGGTTCAAACCTCTAGTTACGCCACTGGCCACTGGTTGTATTCGAGTTTGGGAAAAGGTTGTATTTTCAGTCATCCTTTACAGCTTTTGCTGAATTACAGTACAATTCAATACCTATAGTATTGTGAACTGCAGACAACTGAGTCTGAATTGGACTTGAACTATCCACAACTGCGTTTATGGTGCTCACATTATTATTAGTGTGTGCGGGTTGAACCTCGTTTCTCAACCTTTAGTCTGAAATGTTTTCTACACTTTGGCTATCAGGAATACTTTTTCTTTTCATAAACTAACTAATATCCATTTTAGAGCACTTTCTACAAATAAGTCATAATTTCAGAATAATCAACGTCCAGAACACCAGTAGCGGTGAAAAAAGAGGAAAGTTGCATAACTGTTTCAAGCAAAATGTAGACTTGTAAGTTGACAACAACTATCGGACAACTTACTAAAGTTATAACACCACGCAGACTAAAAATTGAGCAGGTGAGTCATGAAAACTCGCCACAGCAAAAATAGCTTTGCACGCGCTTACTCAGAAGTCAAAACCAAGCCTTAACGATTGACATTTTCCCACAAGCCTTTCATGGAGGTATTTCTAACAAGCCACGTAGTTTCATACTGTGTGAAAAGAAGCCTGCACAAGCGTAGTTTAATTAAGCTATTCACTCAGGCACATTGGTTCAGAGTTGTAAGTCGGTCTAGGCTTTTTGGGTCGGGCCAGATTTCTGGCCAGGTTCAGGCCGGTTTCGGGCTTAAGTTTGTCAAAATGTTTCAGGCCGATTGTGGACCTGCATAAAAATTTTTTGCAACGACGGACACTTTTTGCGCCAGCTGCTGTTGAAGCAATCGCGGTGATTAAATCTTCAATAAAAAAAGATTAATTGTGAATAAGTTGGTCATATTTTGCTACAGCAGCTACGCCAAGTAGCAATACCCCGCTGCTGCGCGTATCTCATTCACTCGGTAAAATTGGCTTTCGGCGCTTCCGGTCTAAATCGGGCTTTAAAAAGTAATGTCGGTTTCGGGTAAAAAACGCCAAATTGCTAAATAATTTGAAATTTAAAATTCTTTATCAGTTGTAAGACATTTTAGAAGAATAAAGTTGTAGCATTGCCTCTACACTCCACAGGACCAATTCCAAATCTTTATCGTCCATATTTTTCACCGTGTTTCTTCTCGAACCTTCGGTATTATGGTTTGCCAGATATGCGAAAACTTTATTCTTCCATGGGTTGCCAGATGAAGTTTGAGAAAATACACCAAGCACTGTCTAAAAAATCCTAATAACACTCTTCAGCAAGATATTTAACAAGCCAAGACACCAGTCCAATAGTAAGTGCCAACTCTCTACAAAAAAAGCCAAATATTGAAGAGAAAAAGCCAAACAATTTTTTTGACGCCAACTGCCTGTAAAAAAGCCAAATTTGTGAAATTTGGCGTCAACAAAGCCAATCTGGCAACCCTGTTAGATTAAGCAATTCACTCGGGTACGCTGATCACGGTCTCACACTAACAATGGATTTTTCAAATTTGTGGATGCATTGCTACAAATTATTCGTGCTTCTTTTCACAGAGTATAAAACTATACGTGGCTAACCGCTATCAGCAGTGTCACTGTCTCGTTGCATTACATATCAAGATACCTGTGTTCAGCAGTCACACGCAGGCTCCCATTCAGTGATTTCAAATAAACCCAGATTGCGCATCAAAAAGCACGTATTCATACGTAAAAAAACAGAAATCTTGTGTTACGAACAAAACATATGAGTGTGCTTATTTGAATTGAAATGATAATCGAATATTGCTTTAATTATAGTTCCTCTTCCAAATTTTCGTCTACAGCGCAAACATTAATATTTGGACGACCTTTCTGTTGCTCAAGACGTTTTTCATAACGCTTGTAACATACTCCGTTGATGATATCTCTCACTAATTGTAGGAGTACATTTGCTATTAAACTAGGTGATTTTGTGCAATACTGAGCTGCAGCAGGATTTAAAATCCCACAAAAAATCTAATCCCAATGCTTTCTTCCTCTTATTTAACATCGAAATTTAAACAATTGGCCCTAACCCTTGTTTCACCAGTTTCTTCAGTTGGCGTTACAGACAATAACATTATATACATAACCCCGACAATCATCTTGTATGAGGTTATGAAACCGATTGAACACGTTCTGCTTCATCAGATATGCGTGCCTTCTTACCTGATGTGCGCGTGCTTATGCAAACACTGTAATATAAAGTTATATTATTGAACACATTGAAGTTGCTGATGAATTTTTCAGTTCAAAAAGACCAGAATTAACGCGACTTTTCATAATTAAACATAGACACCCACGTCGACAAAAAAGGAGATCTGGATGGAAACCCCCGCAGTGAGATCCCTGGTCACGTGCGGAAGAACGCCTACTACCGTAACTTGAAGTGAGCGTTTGAAGATTTATTGCCGTATTATTGTTAGTGTTACGTAATAAAGACCAGCAGTATAACAATCCGCTAGCAAGTTTCGCAACAAGGAATGTACATGAGTGAATTGCAATCCCATCATTGCATGACACCAGGACAGCGGACCTGGCTCTTGTGCAGTGTCCGTGTCATATCGGCAAATATAAACTGTCATTCCAATAATTAAATGAATTAATCGGGACTTAGCTGTGAACTTCAGGTTTTCTATAAATTTTTGTCCTTAGTTACAATTTCCGGGGGGGAGGGCAAATGCCCATTCAACCCCTCTGCGGACGCCCGTGCTCGCGCCTGCTGAAATTGTAGAATTTCGTTTGCAACTTAGATTGAAACAGGGAAGAATTTGCTGTAACACAATTTCTGTTGATGGGTTGTTGCTACAAAATTGCTGACAGCCAAACTTCATCTACGTTATGTTGAGGAGTCGGAGTCGGTCGGAAATTTTGGAAAGGTTGGAGTCGATGTCGGATTCGGAAGTTGTGGAAAGGTCGTAGTAGGACATTTTAACTTTGGCAACGCAACCTAGCTGATTCCTCTATGATTTAAGCCAAAACAATTTTCAATTCGATGGAACTGCAAAGGAAAGCAACTGCTTAGTGAAAGTTTCCATCTCGCAATCGAAAGGTTTTCGGTTCGGTCCTGTTCAACTGCGTTCATTGCTGCAGTAACTTCAAATCACCGCAGTGTCGTTTTGACCTACCACATAATTTTGTCAAACAAATACAGTAGTACTAACTAAAGAGAACTGGAAACACAACCTGTACTTGAGACAGCGTATTCATACTTTCTGGGCAAACTATATGGCAATGCAAAAAACGAGCCGTAGCTTTGCGCCTTGTTGCATACAGTCATTACATTTAATCGAGCTAGATCTCAGTAATTCCGGGGCGACAGAGCCTTAACCACATTTTGGAAAAAAAGCATTATAAACATCTGAACTGCCTAAAGTATTTTGGCTAAAGTTGTACATTACAGTCGTGAATTGTCCAGAATCTGTCTTTGGACCTCAATTTGCATGTGTGTCTGCAGGGGGGGAAACTGGGCATTTACCCCCCCTGGAAATTGGGATTGAGAACCATAATTTTCTAGAAAACCTGAAATCAGTAGCATAATTCCGACAAATCAATTTAATTCTTGCATTGACAGTTTGTTTCCCGGCGTAAGCGTCCGCAGGTGGGGGAGGACAAAACGGGCGTTTGCCTCCCCCCTGGAAATTGGAACTAGGAAACAAATTTTCTAGAAAATCTGAAGCCAGAGTGTTATTTCCGTTTTATTGACTTAATTCTTGCAATAACAGTTAATTCGCCGGTATGATGCTCACTCTGCACAAGAGCCAGGTTCACTGTTCTGGTGTCATGCAATGATGAGAGGTTGCAGTTCACTCATGTTCGATCTTTTGCTTGCAGGGGTAGGTTGTGAAACCGGCAACCGGGTTTTGATCGTTGGTTTTATGCGTAACAATAACGTGGCAACGAATCTTCAAAACGTCGGTTCAAAATATGGTAAAAGGCGTTTTGCCGCACGGTTACCAGTTTGTCTTTGTAATTTTTGGCTTTTTTCAACTCTTTGCATTTTTTTATTTTTGAAAAACGTTTTTGGCTTTTTTTGACCAATTCATTTTTTTATGTCGATTTGGCAGATTTCAAGTTGCCATTGGCAGATTTCTGGGCACTGGCAGATTTCTAGACGCTGGTTCTGACAGAAGGGTAAACTTTTGTTGGAAACTCTGCACGAGAAATCATAATTAATTGTTGTTGTTTCATGGTTTAAGGTTTGCAGTTTTAGGTTCCTCTTCAGCAAAACGAATAGTATCGAGAAGGTAATTAATGAAGTGTGAGTTTCTTCTTTCGTATCAAATATGTATATACTTCCTTTGAAAAGGGCGTGTTTCAAAGGTGTCGTTGTTTATTTATTTTGTATTTGGCTTTTTTGGTGCTATTTGGCATTTTTCAAGGGTTGATCTGGCTTTTTTTCTTACGACTACATGGCAACCCTGTTTTGCCGCATGTGACTGTTGAACGCAGGTGTCTTGGCAGGTAATGCAGCGAAACATTGACTACTGACAGTGGAAAGGCACGTAGTTTTGTACTGTGTGAAAATAATTTGGATGAATCTGGAACAATGCTTCCACAAGTTTGACAAATCCATTGTTAGTGTGAGACTGAGTGTGTACAGCAGCGGTTCTTAAACCTTTTTTCCACCACGCCCCCCTTAAGTAATTTTCCTTTGCTTCACGCCCCCCTGACTTAAAATAAGT
>Ga0210059_1017333_pt1 | contig 10278 bp, 5 predicted proteins | sample Ectturendosymbi2_FD_188042 | JGI IMG/M metagenome (GOLD analysis project Ga0210059, IMG submission 188042) | Ecteinascidia turbinata endosymbiont from Florida, USA - Sample 2 (SPAdes) (version 2) | ecosystem: Host-associated > Tunicates > Ascidians > Unclassified | place: Key West, Florida...
CAAAATAGACTCTTTTCACCGTCTTAAACAAGCCTTTAAATCGGTCCGCGACTTTCCGGTCTGGCCGATTCGGTCACGGGACATTTCTGTCAGGTCGTTTCTGGGGACGTTTCGGTCGCGAAATATCTGTACAAAAACAACTGATTATATGATGCAACCGTTTTGCAGACAACCGAAACGATGAATCGAACTTTCTCGAACACTGCACATGCTGAGATTTTCTCTTTGCGGCAAAGGGAAACATGTGATCTCCTTTGTTTTGCCTGTAATTTCAGCTCGCTTGGCATGTGACTTAAAAGCGCATTATGCTGAACTTACTAAACATATTATGTCACACAAGGTAGCACCTTGTTCTTGACATGAACGCACTGTGTTGTTTTGTTGTCATTGACTGTCGTGAACACCTCATGTTGTCGTAGCAAGAATTTTAGTCTTCATGAACAACTTGTTTGAAACGAAAGAACATTGAACAGCTCAAACTTGTTTCCCCTTGACACAAGTTAGGATAGGCTGTACGCAATAAAAATAATCCCAACGTATGTGTCGTTGCGAACGTTAGCATGGTTTTGAACTCTGAATCAGAATTCACCACAGTACTGTGAGACGCACCGTCTCGATATCTTTCGGAAAACATTGCATGATGCAGTTGTTCGTGAACGTTAAAATTTTGCGTCGGAACAACGCTCAGATAAGCCTCTAATTGACTCGCTAATCGCTCCGACTGTAATTTCCACTTACTCCAGTTTCTTCCAAATACGTATAACTTTTGACCCCAAAATGATTTACCAATCCGTGTGAATCTCCTGTCCTGTTTTCCATGATTCTTCAACTGGTGATGAGCTTCAGTAATGACGTATGGCAAATCTGAAGAAAGATTAATTTGCGGGCGCGTTTAATGAATGAAAATGTACCTGCTTGAAGGTTTGTTCTTTGCTAAATGCTATAGGCATGTTCTAAAAATGTACGAAAGACATTTACTATCGATTTTATCGAGGGCTTTATTACTACTTTGCGGTAATCATCTTAATGCAAAAACATTTCGCAGTGTTTCAAATGTGCGAGTTGTGGCGGGAATGTTTAACTACAAAATTGGTGGATCACAAACACTTCTAATCGCCGAGGTCATCATTCATCCTGATTACCACAGGTTGGTTTAGATGTTTTAATTTAAGTTAAATTCGCATTTAACTATGCAATCTTTAAGCTGATATTCATTGCGGCAAACAAACCTTTTTAGAGGAAAACCTCATTTTGTCATTGACACGCGAGAACATTGTGATTTATTCAAACATGATTAATTTATTTATGATAATCGCCCAATGTTGTCTGCATTGCATCACAAAAAAACGCTTTGGACTTAATTTTCAATACAACTTGGCGGGCAAGAGATTATTCCATGACTCTTAGAAAACCTTTGGGTAAGAGATATTCGCATTGTGAAAGTCAATGCTACCAACAAATAGCTTCGACCAAAGCACCATTTTCTATAAGAAGATTGGCGATGATTAGAAAGCTACAACTTTGTGTCAGTGATCCTTCCAGACGCAGTTACAAAAAAGTAGGTTGTTTTTGTTTGGCTCTTGCCGACATTCACTCAAAAATAACTTCGCAGAGTCGGCCTACTTTCATTCCTGCTTTGTTTAGATCCAGCAAAGAATATTTCATATTGAAATTGGCAATGTTTTATCTGCATTTGCTTACCTACACGCCAAAATCAAGAACACTTGAATGTGCGTGCAATGCAACTTATTGTTGATTTGTGCAGTGCATTCCATGGAAACGACATAGCTTTGATAAGACTCTCTAGCAGCTTGACTTTTTCCTCAAACGTGCGGCCAATTTGCATTCCACCTTCCGATATACAAGTATCTCCAGAAACAGAAGCGATTGCTACCGGATGGGGAGGAATGTGTGAGTTAAACAAAAATGTTAGCAGTAGCAGAACTGCTCAATGTACATTACCTGCCATCTCATCACCAGACTGGTTTGGACCTCAACCACAAACTCTCTATCAAGTACGACTTTCTTTAATCAGCAACACGGTATGCGGTCAGCGTTATGAAAAATACACAATTTACCCATCACAAGTGTGCGCCGGAGATCCTTTGCGAGGAGGAGTTGATACGTGTCAGGTAAATGAAAAAAAAATATTTAAAATTTGCAACAGATATAAAGTAGCATTGGCATTGACGTTGGACTTTCGTCTTAAAGATTAAATAAATGTTGCTAGCTTTTAGGCTTATTGTCCAAGCAGGATTGAAGTGCTTTCCCCGCGAATATAGAATAAAATAATGGATTTGACTCACTGTAACTCCAAATATCCATGTTTTTTAAAACGTTGGGTTGTGCAATTACGGGTTGCTTCCCGCGGTATCGGCCAATGGTTAATTTTGCACTTGGGTCACAGCCAGTGATTTTTCGTGCTGCTATCTCCATGCAGGATTTCATAACACTTTTTGCCGGAGTAAATGACTTCCTTGCGGACATATTGACAAGATCTATTAAATTATGACAATACGTGACGCTGATCAGACGGTGCCACCATCAATCGTTAAAATTATCTCTAATTGTCGTGGTTGAAGAATGAAGCCGACTTGTTTCTGAGTTCTAAATATTTAGGTATGGTGCATTTGCTATTTGTCATACTAAGCCTGACTGGGATTTTTATGACCGCGTAAAAGTAACTATCAATCCACTAAGCTGTTGATCAGAGTTTCTCAACCTGTGGGCCATTGCTCACCAGTGGACCACGGACGAATTGTTTACAGGCCACAACCTGGTATTATTGAAATTTTAGTACGTTGTGCAAGATGAACCTTTTAGTTGAAAACGAAAATAACTCATGAGCTACAAACGTCGTAATAAGCTCTTTCCGTCATGTGTTGGAAGTTGTTACAACATGGAAATTTCAATGTACTGCAGCCTACCATTTTGTGCGCAATATACACTTGCTGAAGGTATTTTGAGGCAGAGAGGTGGCTCTTGTTGCCATAAAAACGAATCTAGAAGTTAGCGTATTGTGGAAAAAAACTTGATCAATGCATTATTATGTGTTGAACCTCGAATGTCTAAGCTTTCTAACAATAAACAGGCTCAATCTTCGCATTCATTGGTGCGCACGTTGCGTTGTTAAATGCTTTTTAGTTGTTTTTATATCTTCTCTGTGCATGTGCAACAGTTGTCGCATTGGAGAATTTGTACATTCGGTGGGACACAGACCCTCTGTTTGTTTATTCATTGAGCCTCATTCTCGAAAAGCTAGTATTTTGACAAATTTTCTGCATTAGAGATATAGGCGTACAAGTTCGGACCGGGAGGATCGGGCAAGATTTTTAAAATTTCAGGAAAAACTTCCAGATATGTTTGGGCAAATTGCTTAAGCAGAATCATGGCCCTGCAAAACTTTCCTATTCGTTTTCCTCACAGTTGCGCAAGAATTCGGGCGAATTGAAAATTTTCCCCCCCTAAACCAAAGGTTCGCATATGCATCTGGTTAGAGCTGAATACCATGGATTGTTGAGGCGCGTCGCTGCACGCAGTAATCAGAGGTGTGACGACGCCGTGAAGGGGGAACATTTCCCCGGTCGCTGAATCACTATGAGGGCGTAGAACAGTCCTAGCAATATCCCATGCACTTCAATGCAGTATATTTGCTTCCGAAAGATCTCAGGTTCGAACATGTGGGCGCCTTACTTGCTTCTTGCCCCGGGCGCCATCTAACGTTGTTACGCCTTTAACAGTAATTCAAATACTCCTTTGCGTTGTCCATGTATATGGAGTGAGGGGTTGCACAATTGCATAATTACGTCAAAATCCTTTGAGATAATCGAGCACGTTCAATGCATTTTTGTCACACAGCGGCAATTTGTTTGCTAACGTGTACATCTATAGCTTTTACACGCTGCATTATGGTTCAATCAGGAGATTAGTTCCGTCAAGAAACTCACCAACTCTACGATGCAGACAAAACTGCGGACTCACGAACTGCACTGACAACAGCCCTGACACAAGTATTTCATTTTCATTTCGAACGTTTGTAAAATCTTGAATGAGTTATAAGTAGGGCAACCAAAAATCAATAAAGACAACAGTATTCTGCCGTTTCTAAAGTTTATGAAACGTCCACAAACCGAATTTCACATTCATACCATGATGGACTCCCACCTTATTAGGTCAAAAAAGTCAAAATTTATCATTAGGTTAAAATCTTCTTGCAGCACCATTTTTTCTCTTTATCGATATTTTATTGAAACTGCAACAACAGATAGTACTATGCTTATGCACGTTTAGTTGCAATTCTGTAATAATATTGGGCTTGTTGCGATTTCTGACGTAATACTATTGTTTCGCCCACTGCTGAACGATTGAATATTATGTAGGATAGGCGTAGTAGGCGAGAAATGTGATCTTACAGTACTGGTTTTGGTAAATGCTAAATCCATTGTGCATGTAGTGTTTCAGCTTTATGATGTTCTTAGGTTTGACTCTACTGTAGTTATTAATGTATTTATCAGTATATCATCTCCAAAGTCAAACAACCAATTTTTAATTTCGAAAAAGAGTGCATAAATACCCTTTTGGGTTAACCTCAACACCTAAGGCTGAATTAATTTGTAGTTGCAAACGCACAAAATTTGTGGGTCAAAATAAAGTCAAATTTGTAAATTATAGTCAAAATTTTAAGTTTTTAGGTCAAAAAATTTGTTGCCCTATAACTTATAACTTATAAGTTTTCCATATTGCATTCTTATTTATACTGCTGCCTTTCCAGTCGAGGCTGTCATCAGGCGTTAAAGAAATGAACTTTTAAAAAAACAGACCAATTTCGTGCAACTCAGCGGCAAGTCGAGAACTGTGTCAAGCCAAAGCGACTGCGTTTGTGATTACATAAGGTAAGGCTGGGCAGTTCTCACACGGCAAAGAAAAAACGAAACAGTGGTACTATTACGAAACAATAGCATTGTCCACGCTTTTCGATAAGATGTTGGTAAAGTCCGGCACGTAAATCGTGAAGTTTTACCAAGCGAGAAACAGTGTTTATATTAGAGTAATTTTATCTCTGTCTACTTTCATGGGCACCAAAAAGAGGCGCATATATGGTAAAGGTTCGCCATTCAAGAGGGCGCCACAGACCTTTGGGGGGGGCAGTTGCCCCAAACTGCCCCCCATCAGGTCAGTGCCATGGTCAAACGCCACATGTAATAAAACCATGCACGGCTGTCACCAGATAAACATGGGAGCTGGCCCGCTGCACACAGGTTTTCACTTAGACTAACTTAATGCTTCAATTCTCTGCAGGTTCGTACATCCATTGTAGCGAAAACAAGCTGAAAAGGAAAAATGATTCAAGATACACACACAACTGATTAGACTGGAACATCAGTGCACTGCATGGAGTGACGTAACACGCTTTGCGATAAACAAAGACGAAGTGGTCAGGGGATTAATGGACGTACTTGCGTAAAGCTGACCTTCCTGCAGGGCACAACGCCAAAATGCAATTGATAAATATTGCGCAGTACTTGCAAGAAACTAGATCGCCACCGCTTTATCAAGTGCGATGCGAGATGTAACGTTTCAAAAATTTCGTAACTGTCTGTCCTACATATGTCACACCACACATCATATTAGTTCTGATGACAGAGGGCATTTTTCTGTTGAAATGCAGAGGAATGACTTCAGATCAGGAATCATGTTTCTATTAGTTTGTCAAAATCATCACGCATTTGCATTGCCTTGTGTATCCTTGTTGACGCGATGTGTCGTTGTGTGCCAGTGTTCTTCAGTTGGAAGACGATGATCAGCTTTGGTAGGATTTTGAACATGATCTTGGATTTGTTGGCCAACACGTTTTTCTTTTCTGAGAAGTAATCGGACAACAAAAACAATTGATCAAACGCAATGCTACTCATTTTCACGTTTTTAGGGAATTGGAGTCTATTCTACCACATAGACGACATCATGCCATGTAACGATGGCAGGAAACTTGGATCTTTCTGGTATGTTCCATAATCGCCCAGTGCTCGCCAGGTATAATTTTTTTCATTTAGACGTCGTAGTCGGATTGCTTACCCAAATAAGCAGATTTCCAAGTCGACAGAGGATGATGAAATACCCGTGAACGTTGTACTGTAGAATTGGGTTTGGGCATAAGACAAGGGCTTATTCAGTCTCAATTGGCAAGGAGATGGCTGGGTAATGTTTTCCAGAAGTTTTTTCAGCTTCTTTTCTAAAAGAATCGTATTTCTCAAGTAATTGATTGTTTGTATTTCATTTTGACAAAGCAGTTTTTTGGAGTAATAAGGCAAGAAATGATAACCAGAAATTATTTACGATAAATTCGATGTTTGACGAATATATATTTACAGTAGAAATACCTTACAGTAGTAAATAATTTTAACCTTAACAACTTTTGCGAAAAAAACTCTTTATTACCAGTTCATCAACGAAGACAAACCGGGTTGCCAAGTACCCGCTACCTTGGAACTGCAAACATATTTGTGCAACCATTTCGATGTTGCGATAAAAGTTAGATGAAAGCTTTTTCGGGAAGAGAGCGAGATGAAGCTATTGTTCCCTATAAAGCCCCTTGCGCAGACCTTGGTTTCCTATGATGAACGTGCAGGGAAGCAGAATCATTGGTACGTAAAGCTGCATTTCATTTCTCTTTTCATCTGGAACGACTTGATGCAAAGTAATCCTAAGCTGGGAGGCAATGAGTTTTTTCGTGTAGCACGAAAAACCCAAACCAAACGCCTTGAGATTAAAACCACGTTGGTGTTTACTTGAGGGTTCAATATAAACAAAAATCTGACTATTGTGCCTTCGAAAGCAGTCACAATCCTTTGCACAATTATTTTTAACTGAACCGCGCACGAAACATAACGTCGTTGCGCATGGCTTGCCAGGGAGATTTGGTTTGGTGCGTTAGTCTACCAAACCGATGCGTGTGAACGCGTATGAAAACGAGCCTGCCGAAAAGAGGTGTTTTAAGCAGCAAAGTTCCCAGAAAAAAAATTAGAAAAGATTAGAGGCAGCAAAATTGTGTTCGAAACAATCTTAATATCCCAATATAATGCAAGTTTATTTCCGGGGCGTGTGGAACAATTCAGTAATTGTTCCACACCGCCGTGCATCTGTATCTATGGCAGTGGTGCTCAAACTTTTTGACTCGTGGGTCACATTTGTATTTCAGAAACCCTTCGCGTGCCACAAGAATTAATGATCCCAATAAAAATTCTCTTGAATGATTAAAGTGTTAAGTTTTTGTTCCATAGAAAATTGCTTCGCGGGCCACTCCAGAGGGCTTTGTGGCCCGCGGGCCACAGTTTGAACCCCACTGATCCATGTTATACTACAGGTTCCAACAATACTGTTGAAAATGAATTCCTGAATCAAATTTCTTATTTTTTGGTTGTACAGAAAGCAACGTTCATGAAATCTAGTAGTGCTTGATATGAAAATTCGTGAAAATCTTTGAACGAAATACACTTCGAAAAATATTTAGAAACGTTTTCAGTAAACTGCTCGAGCATGTGAGCGCGTATTGCTGATTTTGTTATTCTGCAGGTCAGTAGATACAGTATATCAAAATTTGACCCGCAATTTGTTTCCTTTCATTAAAGAGAAACAATGTCTTCAAAACACCTTTGAATTAAATTTTCCGGTGGATGTTCAACATTTGATATAGCACTAGAGGGTTTTGTTTCATGAATCCAAAAATAAAGATGCAAATGCATCTGACAGGAACTAGAGGTTGCTCATTTCTTCGTTACGATCTAGGTAATCAGCAAAGAGAATCACTTTAAGATTATGCAAAACCAAAATCGTATATCATAGAAACTTGAATATAAATTACGTCAAAAGCGGGAACAACGCAACCTTTTGTAATTGGAAACAATAGAAAAGCGTTTTCTTTCTAAAAACTCTTGCCTAGCTGCAAGCTTTCAAGGAATCGGCAGACTGAATTTAGCTTAAATGACTGTGAGATGAACGGTACGTCCACGTGCGTGTGTTCAAGTAATTAGTCTCCACAAAGGTGACACCGTCGAATCAATCAACAAACTTGTTTAACGGGAAATCGATTTCCCGTAATCCAACGCAACGGCAATCCTTATATCTACAAGCAAGTGCTTAGCTATGAATTGCTCAAGGACTAAAGCAAGGTCAAGAAAGAAAACAGGACGAGCAAATCAATTCGATTTCTAGACATGCCTTAGAAACATTTCAAACGTGTAATCGAATATCTTTAAGAAGAAGAATCTTGTTCGGATAAAAAAAACACAAACGAGCCGCATCAATCGACTCAAAATGCCGCTTCAAAACACTTGCAGCACCTCGTTCGATTGTTATAAAAACATAGGGATCGACGTAGCAAACTTCTCTCCAAAATATATGCGCGGTATAATTGGTTGAAATCTTTAAGACACGCGAGCGCCAAAAGTTTGGCGCAAAAAGGCGCCAAAACATTCGACCATAACACCCACCAGCCACTTTAGCTGGAGAGCTATCCAAATCTTTGGAAGATGCGGAAGGACTTGCAAATGCGATTAAAAACTTGGAAGTTTTGCATTTGAGTTTTTTTGTGGGTGACGTCATATATAAGGGAACTTTTACGCATTTTTGGCTCGGGTTTTTAATCCTGGACCCCAAGCCCAGGGGTAATGTTTTGTTTCGTTTTTCAAACTGAAACAAGGCAAAAGTCCACATCTTCTGAACCTAAGATTGGCCTTCTAGCGTTTGTGATTGGCAAGTTATACGAAATAATCGACAATAAATTAATTTATTTGGTTTTGTCTTTGTGAAAGCTCCGTGGTAAAGGTAATGGTTTATTGTTTCCGTGATACTGCACTTTGGTTAAATATTGAAGATATGTAGTGGTGTATACATTGCAAAGGTAGAATCTTGCTTGTTTTTCACTGTGCAGCCAAAAATAAGATGCACATGAACAAAATATGCATCTTCACAGATGGCAACTATCGAATTCAAATACGTTTACCGGATAGCTCAAAACATGAAATTGGTGCCATGATATACTGTATAGTATATGCGTCATATATTTTTCAGGTATCTGTGGAACTATTTATGGACAAATTAATAATGTAGATTTTTCTTTTATCTCTTGTTCTGACCTCTTCCGTTGTTAGACGAGGATCTTGTGTTAGTGGTAAGATGGTAGATTCTGTACACGTTTATGCAGCTGTTTCGCTTGCAAAGGAAAACCATTTCTCTAACAATTGTTCGACTATCTTCGACATACCGTAAGGAATAATGCTTCCAGGCCTAAATTAATTTAAAAATTGCCTCAAGTTATTCAATGAAATCACGTTAGCTGTATTTGCTTTAGTGTCCCTCAATGGATATTTGTAGCAATGAAAAGTAAACATTTCCATATGTCTCACATTGTCTTTCTGCAAAATGTTTGTGCATTATGGTCAAAAAAACATGCCAAATTATAGTTCAAACTTGCATCTGAGCTCGATGAAGCAGAATCAATTGCAGATGCATATGTAAAGTTATTTCGCCTAGATTGCGACAGCTTCGAACCTAGCAAAGTTCATTTGAAAACGTACAGGTACCACTGCCAATATAGGACGGCAAAAGTATTTTTTGCTAAGAAAATAAAAGAAAGCTGCCACTCTAAGTAAAAAAATAGCTTACAGAAAATCAAGGAGAACTCGCAAGCAGAAAAATGTCCTGAAAGGAAATCACAAGTTGAACTCCAGCCACGATTATACAGGGTTTCCTAAAGTTTCCGTTGAATAAGTTGAAGTGTTTGTCTTTAAAACTACAATATTAAAATTAACTGTCCAGTAAAAGACAATGTTCAAGTGTTTGTACTTTGAAAGACGGCAGAAACCAGCTACGTGGTATATTTGGCGCAATCAGGCGGACATGGGCGCCAGCCAGTGGTGTGTTTAAGGGGGGGCGAGCGAGGCACTTGCCTCGGGCCCCCCCTTTTTTTGGGCCCCACCTTTGAGGTTTTACGCGCGCAAAGTTTCCTTAGTTTTGATATAAAATTTATAACTCACACATATAATGTACTACAAAGCAGATAATAAGTAAGTACTCTGCTTTGAAAAGGGCCCCCTACAGAAACTGTACTGTGCAGTTACTTTGCTTTTAAAGGGCTCCCAACAGCAACTGCAATTTGAAGGTACTCTGCTTTCAAAGGGGCCCCCAACAGCCACTGAAATGTAAGTACTCTGCATTTAAAATTCATTGAAGGGGCCCTTAAAAGAAAGTGTAATGTGTAAGTAATCTGCTTTGAAAGCCCCC
>Ga0210059_1017334_pt1 | contig 10278 bp, 8 predicted proteins | sample Ectturendosymbi2_FD_188042 | JGI IMG/M metagenome (GOLD analysis project Ga0210059, IMG submission 188042) | Ecteinascidia turbinata endosymbiont from Florida, USA - Sample 2 (SPAdes) (version 2) | ecosystem: Host-associated > Tunicates > Ascidians > Unclassified | place: Key West, Florida...
TTACACCCATCGTGGAAAGTACATACTTGAATAGAGATATGTGCAAGTTTGAATCATCGCAAAAAGACGAAAGCAGATGGCAGTCGACTGATTCCTCGAAAGCATACAGAAACACTAGTGCTTTTAAGTATTCAATAACAGTTCTCATGTTTTGTGGGCGGGCACATTCTTATTTTCACTGCTATGATATTGTAAGGTTATTCCCTTTGAACAGTTACACAAGCGTTTATGATAGGCCTACAAAATAGCTGAGGTTATGTCTACAACATGCAGGGGATCCAAAATTTATTTTTTCGCAGTTCTAACAATTTTAGCCTATTATGTAGTATTGTTGTCAGTTGAATGATCTAGGTTATGCATACAGCAAATCAACTATGTTAGATGTCTTTAGAGAAGGTCTGTTTGAATATAGATGTTATTTAGCTTTGATCAACACTACTACATAGAAGTTACTCAATATTTAATGTTTGACCATTACCTTTGTTGCATTAATTAAGATTATACAGGAACAGCAACATGGCTGAATTGCGGTGCAGCGTTTTGGCCAAAAGAGAAACAATTCCTGCATGTGGTGGATGGTGTTTGCGCAGTGTTCAAAAACACGTTGAACTTCACTACATTTATCAAAGTTTATCAAGAGAAATCGCGCGTAGAGGAAAGTTATTTTCATAGAATGTTATAGCAATTTTGACATGACCTAGAATTAAATTATTTGTAAAAAATATATTTTTTTAACTTTTCAGATTCTATATCGCGCATGAGCACTAAAAATCAAAGCCAACTGATGATTTTTGCGTTAAGTAACGAAACAATGAAGGCTTGTTGGCAGTTGGGATCACTGTCTAAATCTTACAAACACTGTCAATTTTTGGAATTTTTTACAACTTTGTATGCTGATGTAAAGAAATATTTTATGTATATGTGTGGGTGACTGAGCGTTAGCCGTTAATTACACAGTAATTGTTTTTAGTCTCGTGGCATAGCTAGTGGATTAGGAATATTTGTTTCTTAGGCTATTTCATAGCTAACCAACACACTGTTAAGTCAGTCATACTTCAGACAGTATGCTACAAACCATTTTCAGATTTTGGACACAGGATTTAGCTGCTAGATGCAAAACCAATCTGAAGGAAAAGAGACAGACTTGCTAGGCGCAAAACCAATCTGAAAGAAAAGAGACAGACTAAGTAAAACTCTTTCGTTGTTTGAAAACTGCTTTTATGCTCTTTTCTGGAAATCTATCAAATGGTATTTCAGTGCGGTCGTAAACATTCATGCATCGCAAATCGACTATTATGAAAAGCAGGAGTTGGATGTCAGCCTTCTCCAGCCCTTGTTCAAGTCTCTACACCTTATTAATGTTAATTCGAAAGTTTCAAGTGCAAAATTGTACTATGTTTTGAAGTTCAGCAAGTATTTGTTAGCGTCAAATTAAGCAGTAGAAGGGTGGCAATATCCTGGTTTTAGAGTTTTGGTTGCAATTGGGACAGCTTCTGCAGCCAGTAGTGCTGGAAGTGAGAGAGGCTTCTTTTTGATGAATATCATTAAAACCAAACAGACGTATGTTAATTTACAGCTCGACGCTTCATACATCTACAGTCGACTAAATACATGAAATTCTATTTTTGTTTAAGAAGAGATAAATGTGGAAACTGGATAAATTGATGCACTGTAGCAGCAAAAAACAGCCAGTTGAAAATCTGACAAGCTTATGGAGCTTAATAATGAAAATAACGGCCAAAGAAAACGATATGAACGACATGCAGCCTTCTTATAAACACTGGGTTTCTTCAAAGAACCGTTGCGCATTGGACTTCCAACACATGTCAGCCACAAACAAAGATTTTGACTCAGAAGAACATTACATTTCATTGTTGTGTGTTACATGTGATTTATGATGTTTTAGTTTAAGATGAGTCTGTATATCTCTAGTGCTGTGTTGATTCTGTTATTGCCATAGTGATTTGTGCCAAATCTTTTTTGTTTGAAATTAACTTTCTTTAATCGTTTCAGTGCAGGGCATTTCAGCCAATCATAGGCCCACGGTGCAGTTGGTGGACTTGGTTAGGGAAGAGTGGAATGATCCCTTAACCGTCATTATTGTCAGATCTATTCTGACCCGGAACGGTACAGCACCTGACAGGGTTCCAAATTTGGGTTAAATAATTTGTCAATATTTCTGAGGGGTAAGCTACGTGACTTTTCGGTCTGGAAACATTTTGGTCATGACATTTCTGTAGGCTACATAAACAACCAATGACATTTGTTTATTCAAAATAAATGCCTATATGGGCAGCCGAAATGTCATGCCAGCTGGTGTTATACAAACTTCCTTTGATGATGCAGCAAAGTGACAAAACAGTCTGACAGGTGAAATTTAATGTTAGTCGGTTTTATACCAAATTGATTTAAGTGTGTTTGCAGCAAACTTAACATGAAAATCATTTGTTGATGCTGATTAACTGTTGGATCTTGTATCACGTTTGCATTTTTTGAAAATAAAACTTCTTGTTGATTCAAGTACGTTTGCAATAAGACGTTAGCATGTAAGATTTAATAGTCTGACCAAAATGTCTCGAGACTGAAAAGTCCCATGACCGAAACAGCTCAGACTGAATCGGCCTAGCCAAAAATTATTGTTTCGAGAGTTGCTATGTTTTGGCTAAGTTTAAGTAAAGAAATTGCACAGTATCATTAGATCATCAGCCCGATTCAATTCTATTGTTGGTTCAGTGCAGTGATCTTCCACCTGGCGGTCGTGAACCATTTTCGGAAAGGCCACCTGTAGATATTTTATGTACAGAGATGTATTACATTTGCTTTATTCAAGTTTTAGATGGGGTTGTTGGGTTAGAGTAGGTTGCTGTAATGGGTCGCGGTACAAAAAGTTGGAAACAACTGGTTTAGTGTGACAGTAAGCAATGCACAACAAAACAAGAACATTCATTCAGGACCGTATGAGGGCAACCACTGTCTGAGAGAAAAGGTTCACATTTGGCTAGGAAGTTTGCATGCAGCTGATTTTATTTATTGGCTTTGTGATGACTGTGTTTTCGTTTGCTTACCAGAAAATGTTGCGTGTGTACATGTTGGAAAAAGTGAAGACCATTTTTTATTTTTCTTAGTCATCATGGTTGATGAAAAGTTTTTCGGTAAAAATAGATGCATTTTAGGAATATGTTTTTTTATATAAAAGTTTCTTTTGATCTTGACGGCATTTTTTGGACACCAGCCGACTTGTAAAAATCTTAGAGGGAACACTGGCAGCAACAGATCGGCTGGAGCTATTGTGCCGGCAGTTGCAGATTTTCATGGCTTGACGCAATACAAACAAAAAGGTCACTTTGTCAGGAAACCGCTGTCCTGCTCGTGGTGTAACGGTTAGGTGTTACAAATGCTATGCCAATGGTTTTCGGTTCGACTCTCACCTTGCTGACTTTCGTTTTGTTTTTCTTTGCTTTTCTTCAAGCTCCGCTTATGTGTTACATTTAGGGGTTAGTGTTGTTAGGATTAGACTTAGAATTTGGGTTAGGTTAGCGTTAGGTTAGTGTTAGCTTAGCATTAGGTTAGCTTAACGTTAGGTTAGGGATAGGTTGGGTTAGGTTAGGGCTAGGTTAGGGTTAGGTTAGGGATACGGTTAGGGTTTAGGCTAGGGTTAGGTTGTATGTTTATCTTTTAGTTACATTTACTTTCTACCAAGCCTTTTGCTCCTGCCATCTTGGCGGCAAAATAGACACTGCCTTAACAAAAAATAGTAAGGTTGTTTATTTTCCTAAGCCTAGCAGTGCTGGAAGTTCAGTTGGGAAAGGGTAAGAGTTTCAAATGAAAAAGGGATTGATGTGAACATTTGTTGCACTGCTTTAAGAAATGATTTAATTGGGCAAAAAATTATCGTGATGGTTCTGTCATAGTTAAATTAACGTACAATAGCTGTTGGCATTGCGTGGAGTCTAGCAAGTGCACAAATGCAGGTTAGTTGTAGGCTATCATTTTATTTAAGCATCTCCATTAGAGGGCATATGAGAATTGTGCACAAGTATAACTTGTGCTACCATATAGAAAGGCAGTGGCTATAGATACACCTGTGGATCTTGAAATTTGCAAACTTATGAATACACCACTTGTGACAACAGTTATGCATGACGAGAGTGCAGGCTTGGTAGAAACAAACTAAATGTAAAAGAATAACCTTAACCCTAACCATAGCCCTAACCTATAACCTAATGCTAACCTAACCTATTGCTATTTTATCCTTAACCTAACACTAACGTAACACCTAAGCCTAAAATAAAGTAAAGAAAAAAACAAAACAAAATGAAAGTCGGCAAGGTGAGAGTCGAACCTAAAACCATTAGCATAGTAGCCGTAACGCTTAACCACTACACCATGAGATCCACACCGTTAGAATGACAAACTGACCCTTTTATCAGGATAGGCATATCCGTAGTCACTTCCATACAGAAAAAGAATTCTGCACTTGTCAAGGTCTCTCATAAACTGATTGTGGTAGGCAGTTGATTGTAGTTATGGCATCCAAGACAATGTATGTTGACAGTGTCTATTTTGCCTCATGAGGCAACAGCACTGCTGGAGTTCTTTTACCTTTAGACAAACACCTTTGTTTGAAATTGTCACATGACAAGTTGCTGGAGGTGGACATCACTTTGTTTGACTTGAAATCTTCATATTGCAGCAAGGGTGCTCCTCAAAAGGGTAAATCTGAGCTTTGTCCTTGGGCAGTGTCTATTTTGCCGCCAAGATGCCAGCAGCAAAAAGCTTGGTGAAAACAAAGTAAGCACAAAAGATAAACCCTCAAGGTAACCCTCTCCTTAACTTTAACACCTAACACTAATCCCTAACCCTAAATGTAACCCCTAATCTAAAATCCAACCCAATCACTAACCTAATGCTAACCCTTAACCCTTAACAACCGCGATTGGCCGGCACTTTTTTTGCCAAAGATCACCAGCTGCTAGAGAGCTGTTATGCTAACCCCTAATGCTAGCCCTAGTGCTAAACCCTAAGCTTAACGTTAACCTGGAAGCCAACGCTAACCCTAACCCCTATCCTTAACTGTAATGCAAATGCTAACCGAAGCCTAAACCTTATCACCTAAGGGAAAAATTTGGAAAGTTATGAAAAAGTAAAAAAAGAAAGGGAAGTCGCCAAGGTGGGAGTTGAACCGAAAAGCAATGACATACTAGACTTGAAGCATAACCACTATGCTACAAGCAGCATGCCGGTTACATGACAAACTGACCTTTTTATTAGAATTGTATCATGCCATAAGACCGAATGTTCGATTGGCGGCATGATAACTCCAGCCGATCTGTTGCCGCCAGAATATTGGTAGTAATATAGACACCACCTTGTCTTTAAGCTTATGTATGTCATGACAGATACATATGGCTCCCTGCATTTTTTAGCTATTTTTTCTGCCAATCTTTTGTTGACTCTGTTGCATTCTGGTGCCATTTTTCCACTTGTTGCAAGGGGATTGAATGAAGACTTCTCAATGTCAATCGCTCTTTATTTGTAATTATCTTTCGCGTACATTGCCATTGATGCATTGCCCCTTGTGTCACACCCTCCTGTGACAGTATGTGGTCCCCATTTTCAAGATTCAGCATGGTGGGTGTGTTGTAGCTGTTGTGTAGGTATGTGTACATGGGGGGACATAGTCCTTTGATGTTTTCTAGACTGACTTTTCTGTTGAGTTTGTTAAATGCATTGTCTGCATCTACCAGCAGCAGGCATTCACTGTTTTCCTCTTCATAACATTTTCTTACAACATGGGATGCTGCTTCTATGGCTGATTCCAAGCCTACACATGTCTACAGTGTTCCCACTGCATGGATGATGTCTTCCTTTAGCAGTCCTGTGATTGTTTTGCCAATGATTCGTCATAGGCAATCACCAATACCTACTGGCCTACAGTAATTCCATTGTCTTTTTTCTTGAGTGGAACAAGTCTGCATGCAAAGAGAGTTGATACGTAATCATGTGGAATGGTGTCTGTCACGAGACGCCTTCCCAGATTGGCAATTTTGTCAGCTAGCTTTTGTGAATGGGTGCTATATGATTTAGAACAAATCATTTCTCTCCAAGTTTCCATGCCAATCTGTGTTGGTCTCCCAGACCACAATGGGTTTTTTGCGTTGGATGCAATTTCATCTTGAGTTATGTTTTCTGAGATAACCCTCTCTGTTTTGGTTTTGGGCTTATCAATTAGGGCAGGTTGTTTTCATTATGCTGCTTTTGGGTGCTTTTTTTCAGTTTCTTTTTGATGTCTGTAGTGATGTTGTGTTTTCCATTGATATCATTGGCATTATCTGCAAATGTTAAGGGCCTTTTTAACTTGTCCCTGTAGCATTAGTCTACAGACGGCTTTCTGGTCTGATTGTTTTTTGGTTTTGAATGATTTTTTAAGGCTTGTTTAAATAGCTTCACTCTCAGATCAGTTCTTCTAGCTTTCTGTGTTTCCACCATTCCATTCTTTTGTCGAAGTATTTGATGTGTTCTCTGTTTTTTTGATTTGAGTAATGGCTTCTGGATTAGCAGTGGAAGAAATAAGCATGTGGCTCGCTACTGGCTCCCATCTTTTATTGCCGTTAGAGTCCTACCAGATGAGACACTTCTGCAATTAGTGTTTTTCCAGCTGTTCCTCTTGGGATTTGGATATTTTTTTTTTCCATTTTACAATTTTTTGATATGTTGAATTGAGACTTTTTCTGATATCCTTTGTCTTTAATTTTGCCCCATGCTATAGGCATTTCCTTTTGGGAAATGGGACCATTTCAATTTGTTATCCCTAGAATTGTCTTGGCAATACATGATGTATTGATCCTGTGGCATTCCGACAATGATGCAGTGGTACCATTTCATGCACCGTCCATCACACCCTAGGCCCTCATCAAAGTCGGTGACAATTTCCTTGCAAACTCCACATTCACTCATCCCAGATGTCCTCGTGGCCTTTGAGAATTTTAGGAAGGCTTTCTTCAGTCTACACTATACATTTGAGCCTATTATTTTCCTGAAACTTATTCAAATAGAATTCGGTGAAATTTTGTTCAGGTGACAACAATATATGGTTAATGGAATAATGGTTTATTATTTCATATGACTCAGCCAACAAGCAGAATCACTGCAAGAAGCCATTGCACTAAGCAAAACCAACCTTTAGTGAACATCAGAGCAAATGAAAATGCAATGGCACAATAGCTGATCAGTGTAAAGAAAGAGGGGTGCTGTGTCATATTGGATTGGTGAGGGACCACGGTGGCCATCTAGTCAACCAACCCTGTTTATCAGTTTTTGAGAAATGCTTCAAACAAATACAGAATGTGGTGAAGAAAATGTACAGGTGGAAGTGCTTGCCTATGTACACAGGTGAGTGGGTCAAATTTATTTGAAGGATTTTGGTGTGGTTAAGAATATGTTTAAACAAAATATGAAAATTAAAAAAGTGACAAACTAATGAGGTACAAAAGAAAAGCAAAGCAAAAAAATATGATTCTATTTCTTGGTTTCAAGTTTGGCAGTGTCTTTTTTTCCTTGTGAGAGAAAAATTATGCAGGGGCTATTTTGCCTTTTGTTGAATACAGTTGGGTAAATTGATCAAATGACAATACGACACACAATGAGATAACGGGTTAGGGCTGGAGTTTAACCTGTTAATCAATAAACACGCAATGCTGACAAGAAGCCACTAACTGCTTGCCAGCACTGAAACCATGACATAACTTGTCTATATTGGGAAATGGCAAAATAGCTCTGACAGTTATTTTGTCTCCAGAGGCAAAATAGACATTGCCTTCAAGTTTTTGGAGTGCAAACAGGAGTCTGAGTGTAAATTTCCAAAGAGTTCCGGAGCAAGAGCAAAAAAGTGACTCTGATCACCTCTGACCCAGATCTGGAAGCATTTTTCAATTTTGGCAGCAGCAGGAGTGTGCGTGGTCATTTCTTAAGTAAAAATATGGGAAAATTTCGATTGTGTGATTTGGTGGTATGATTGCATCTCTGACCTCATTTCGTCCTATTTTGGTGTCAGTGTAAAGCCAGCCAAACAACAGAGATTCCTGAAAACCATAAGTTATTTCAAGACTTACAAGGGCTACTGTCCACAACTTTACCAAGAAGAAAAGCAAGAATGAAAGTAAATGAATGAACTGTCAAATTCTAGAACACTAGCACTTAGCAAAACAAAAGGGGGCAGGCAGTAATACTGGTAAGCACCAAGGAGCCTAACCAGGTATGCTCCATGGGTAGACATGTGTGAGATGAGGCTCGCAAGCAACCAGCCAAACAGCTATCAACAATCCCTTTGAATATTGCCAAAGATCCAGTAGCACTGGCACAGCCACAGTTTTCAAAGCATCCTTTTGACTCCAAACAATTTTTCTGATTGTCTTTTCCACCTGCCTTCATGATTTTCTTGGTCGTCATATTCATAGGTATAGGAGCAGGCAAACTTTTAGGAGTGCAAAAAAATTTTACCTGAATTCCCCAAACATGCCCAAAAAGTTTCGCCTTTTTTATGCACCAAACATTCCATGAAGAAGTTTTATGAAGACCAAAAAAAGAAATCAAGACCAAAAAACATCTTCAATTGTGAAAAAAAGTCAAATTCAAACATTTTCATTTGAAGGTGTCAAAATATCTGTGCCTGAATTTTCAGAGATTTTCAACGAATCAAAACTTTTAGGAGTGCGCTTGCACCAGCTCCTACACCACTGGTTATCTTCCTCATCCATTTACTTTGAAGTCTGATGACCTCTCAGCACATCATCATCTGTTCTCAGAACATGCTCATACTAACATCATCCCATTTGCTCTTGCCAACTTATGCACTGTATCCCATAAATCCAACATACCCATCAGTCCCTTAATGTTCTTCCTGTCCATCAGTTTGACTACACACATCACTCTCACTGTACTTTTCTTATCTCTTTTCAAAACTGCCATTTCATTTCCTCTTAAGCGCCCTGTTTTGCTTCAATAGAACATTGTTGGTCTAACAAAACTTCAGAATTTTTGATCTGACACAACTTAAAAACTGGAACTGTTTTCCTTCTTCTGAGCCAGTTGTTGAAACCACTGCTTGGCTGCGCTAGATCTCAGGGCAGATGTTGAGCAGCCATGTGGTTGTCTCATTGCCCAGCACCGTCAGGCCGTGCAGTCCAATGGTGAGGTTGGTGGATTGGACATTGGAAGACACCATTGTTCTTCTACGCCACACTCACAGGCAGCAGAGGAGGCCATACCCCATTTGTACAAGAAGGAGCAGAAACTTCAGACACCAGCACGGAGGTGGTTAAGCTGGACCCAGGCTGTTCTTGAGAGGGTCATTCCAGAGGGATGGGTGCCAGTGTCGTGAATAAAAATATGGAGTCTTATGGGGCTGTCCACCCACTCCGCATTCAATTGGTGATCTGCCCACTGTGCTGCACGTATGATGTTGTCAGACGAACTGATGAGATGTAGTGCGGTAGGCGACGAAGCTCAGCAGGTTGGATGCCTGTGAGGATTAGAAGGTTGTCCGCTGGTGTAGGGTGCAGGCATCCAGTCACAATTCGCAAGGCGTCATTTATGGCGGGGTGGATGAGGCGGGTATCAGCACTGCGGCACCAGACAGGCGCACAGTGCTGTGCGGTTGAATGGACCAGGGCAAGGGTGGCTATTCGCAGAGTTGTTGCTCTAGCAAGCCGCCTCAGGAGCGCGATGCGTGATGTCAGCTTGTTGCGAAGTGACTTGAGGTGTCAGCGATATGTGAGCGACCTGTCCAATGTTATTCTGAGGTATTTGGGCTTGGAGCAGAAGAGCAGGGTTGCGTTGTTGTATATGACTTAACACTTTGGTGTCCACTAGGATTTGGGGATTTTGGAAAAAAAAACGCCTAAACGCATGTGGCTTTGCGCCGGAATTTCTCCGGTCCGGTATGCTCTACAGACCCGGTAAAAGTCTCAAAAGATGCAACAAGTCTTCTAGTCTGCACTCGAAAAATAATTTTTTGCTTGGGGATGCGGGTTTTTTGTAAGTGACGTCATAAGTGGAGGACTTTTAGGCCACCTTGGCCCACTTTGCCTGGCCCTGGGCGCCAACTGTTAGGTGGTAGTATTTCGCTGAAGTTTTTACTGGAAACTAGGTTACAATCTGAGTCTTTTGATAGTTTGGATTACCTGCTGGGGTTTCGGGTTCAAAAGTTGTGATGTAAGTTAGTAAAAATATTTGACTAATTAGATAATTAATTAATTTGTTTATTTTAGATCATAACTT
>Ga0210059_1017335_pt1 | contig 10277 bp, 6 predicted proteins | sample Ectturendosymbi2_FD_188042 | JGI IMG/M metagenome (GOLD analysis project Ga0210059, IMG submission 188042) | Ecteinascidia turbinata endosymbiont from Florida, USA - Sample 2 (SPAdes) (version 2) | ecosystem: Host-associated > Tunicates > Ascidians > Unclassified | place: Key West, Florida...
TCCGTCATATAGCCCTTTTTCATGCAATCAAAGAGAATAGAACTAAACTGAAATAGTTTTGTATTTTTTTTAATTACACTTTTACATTTTGCGCAACACTTGAAAAAAATTGCAGTAAAAAGTTGCACGCAAAAATCGAAAATGTTGCAAAAAGTTGCAATATAACAACCCTGGAAACAGCTCAAAACATTGAACTGCATGTATTTTGAGTATTTAGGAAGCTGTTGGAAGCTGTAAAAAAAAGTTGCAAAAGTTGCAAAAACTTGTGCATGACTTCAAAACATTTTACGTAAGTGGTTCGTAACTACAGTTTTAACTCTACCCAAACATGTCCTGCAACCTGCAACCTCAGCATTTTGTACGGATTTTATGTAATGATTCAAAAGCAATTTTTCGCGTATTTCAGCTCTTTTTCCAGGAGGTCAAATATTTCTATCAGAAACACACTTGAAAAAATTCGCAAATCATATTCATTTAGTGAAAATGATTAAAATATGAACTAACAATGTCAAAGAATTTGCTTCCGAAGGCGTCGAAGCTGCCTATATCGCTCGAACAATTTTTATCTTTTATAGCTACTTAAGAAGCTGCGTTTGGTTGTTGCTGGTAGTTGTAACTCTTCCCATCACCAGCGCTGAGAGAAGTTTTTCAAAAATGAATTTACTGCAAAAATTTCCAAGAAATTCCATGACCAGTGAAAGATTGGGTAACCTTGATCTCAGTGGCGTATCTAGGGTATGGCAGGCATGGCACATGCCATGGGCGCCACTTTGACGGGGGCGCAAAAACTGCTTAGCAAAATTAAAATCTTTATTTACAGTTTCTTTAACCTCTAATTTGCGCCCCATGCATTTATAAACTGCAAAGTTGCATCAACGCCGCACCCTCACCTGAAGCAATTCGACGGGCGTGTTTCGCTAGCGCCACTAAGTATTATGACAAAATTGCGGTATTGTGACATAACACGAGGGTCAGACATTGCGACAGAACAAGAACGCTCGCTTGCCATTTCCAGTGTCTACGATGCCTCGTCTTTCTCACGCTATAAGAAAGGATAAGTTAGTCCGTACTGCTGCCTTTCAGGCAAGTAGATATTAGTCAGAAGCTGGTTGAGATGAGTTTAAGTCCGTGGCTGTGAGAATCTGATTGTTATGCAAATAATTGCTGTTGAGGCCGTACATATTTAGAAATTACTTGAACCGTTGCGGCCCACTCCGACTTTATGGAACTTCTTCGATGGCCACTAGTGCCCGATATATAAGCTGAATACAATGCCACAGTCCAGCAACTAAGGTTGAGAACATTAGTTAGTCGAAAAATTAGCAGTTAGTATCCTTGTCGTACCAGTTGAGCAAAAAATGTTAACTCATGCAAGAGATTTGTTAGTTCTGTTCAGAGCTAACTTTTTCTGTCCAAATATGGCTTTCTGTTCGATGTCCAAGGCCTTGTAAAAGGGTTCTGACTGTGAAAAACTAAAATCTCCGTGTGACAATTTAGGAGCTGTGTACAGTTCAGATGTAGATGGCTAGCAATTATACGAGAAGGTTCAAGATGATTGCAAAATGCTGTTTTCAAGTCGTCTAACTTAAATTATCGCATACTGAAGTCCTGACATTCTTCGAATTGCTCTGCAAATAATGCTGACGATGGCAGTTGTATGCATTGCAAGCTGCGAACGATCTTTCAGTAAACTGAAACTGGTCCTTCGTACCTCCGGGCCTCATTAATTAGTAATAAGTCAGGCCAGGTTGTGTGATCTAGCTTTGATGAGAATAAAAAGAGAATAAACGGCGAAAGCTCACTTTGATGAAATAATAAACGACTTTACTTCGATCAAGGCATGGAAAGTGTTGTTTTAATTACAATTTTTGTAATTTAACTGGAAAAGGCTGAATATATTTGTATCATTAGAATTGTGTTTTTCGAACACAAGTGATATATGACTTGCATTAAATAATTTATTTTATATTCAAATAAAATTTGTTCCATTTAAAAAATTGTCGTTTACAGTTGCAATATGCTGTTTGATTTTTTTGTAAGATATACAATTTTGTCAGGCAACACTATGTTGACCTATAAGCTACGATAACGTTATTATGTTTTAATATTAAACATAGCAAGAATAAATGAGTACAGAAGTGTGTTGTAGACGTTATGGATTGTTTATATTTTGTTTGCTGAAAATTTTAAAGCAAAAATAAACGCAAATATTTTCTGTTTTAAAAAATTTGTTTTCTTCATGGTTTATCTTTCGTAAAATCTGTGCTGACGTCTTATATTTAAATAATTAGAAAGGGCGCACATTTAAATTTTGCCATGGGCGCCAGTTTGCATAGATACGCCACTGGCTGATTTATTTTCAGTTGAAAGGGTACGAACTGAAAAAATATATTTAGATGATTTCGTTGATGAATTTGACAGTCGACCTGACAATCGAAGGATTAAGTTATACTGAGTTGATAATGATATAAAATTCTAACGTAGCCTGTGCAGGGATCTGTGTGAGAATTATGTTGCTCATTGTCTATTTGTCTGAATCTTTTTTGGTTTAGAGGTAGTGCGTGTTTCGCGTATGACAAGACAGTCATAAATCAACTCAAGGTTGAAAACAATGAAAAGCTCTACGTTTTCTACAGGCTTTAGAGGAATCAGCCAACTGGGCTCTGCTTTCATCTTTTTGCGATGATTCAAACTTGCGCATATCTGCATTCAAGTAACTTCACTCCACAAGTGAAAGAAGCAAGGAATCAATCACAAATTGTTAATAGGAAATCGATTTCACGTAACACTACGCATCGTCAGTCCTATCATCTTATTCAAATTCTTTCGCTTGTGGAGTGAAGTTACTTGAATCAGGATTGAGAAGTCAGCTTTTGACGATCAGTCAGAGGAAAAATCAGTGTGAATAATTAAATGAACGACTTTGTTGGGAATATTCTGCAAAATACATTTTACGCCTACTGTTACATTTTGCTATCACGTACATGCCGATGCACACCTATCTGTGGCGCTGATGTGCTACTTAGATGCAACTGGTGCCGAAACCTCGATGCTGTTAAAATGCATACTTCAGGGGTAGGCAATTATTTTTGGTGCTCAGGAGCTACTTTCAGAAGGCCGCATTTAGCGGAGGTTCGTGCCTTCTTATGAGAGTAGAAGCAAGACTAGGTTTATAGCCTCAGCACTAATATTTACTATAAGTTGGAGGAACTTTCAGATTTCAAGATTTTCCTGAATACTTCTGCGGGCCACTGAAAACGCTGTGTCGGGCCACATTTGACCCGAGGGCCGCTATTTGCCACCCCTGGCATACTGCATTGAATAGTCTTCACCCTATCCACGCGGCACACTCGTAATAGTAGTTGCATAACATTGTTATGGTTACACCACAATCACAAAATGTCCATAAGCTTCCAAAAAAACGGATTGGTCTGTAGTCACCAAACCGTTGGAAAACGGTTTATTTTTATGTGCTTTGTAATAAGAATATTTTGATGAAACTAGTTGGCTATCAACAGCCTACTTGTCTCTGTGTCATGATAGAAATCGTGGTTGGAATCACTTCGCTTTCATGTGAATTGTGTTCACTTTCTAAAGCTGCTTTCGTTCATGCGAGGCCGGCACAATTGTGTACGGAAAACGGTATTTCGATTTACATGTGCAGTGCTGTGGAAGTGCTAACCATGCAACTGCATAGCAGCGCCACAGATAGGTGTGCATCGGCGTGTACCTGACAGCAAGATGTAACAGTAGGCGTAAAACTTATTTTGCAGAATATTCCTAACAAAGTCGTTCATTTTATTATTCGCACTGAATTTTCCTCTGACTGATCCTCAAAAGCTGACTTTTCAACCCTGCGTTGATTTATGACTGTCTTCTCATACGTGAGACACGCACTAACTCTAAACCAAAAAAGATTCAGACAGATAGACAATGAGCAATATAATTCTCACACAGATTCCTGCGCAGTCTAGGTTCAAATTTTATATCATCATCACCTCAACGTAACTTAATCCTTCGTTTATCATGTCGACTGCCAAATTAATCAAAAAAATCATCTAAATCTGTTTTTCAGCTAGTACCTTTCCATTTAAAGTATATCAGTATTACCCAATCTTTCACTGGTCATGGAATTTCTGGGAAATGTTTTCACTAAATTCATTTTTGAAAAATTTCTCTCGCATGAAGCACTGAAGACGGAGTTCCAGCTACCAGTAACAGTTAAGCGCAGCTTTTTTAGTAGTTATAAATGACAAAAATTTTTCGAGCGATATAGGCAGCTTCGACTCCTTCCGAAGCAAATTCCTTGCCGAAGTTATTTCACGTTTTGAATCATTTTCACTAAATGAGTATGATTTGTTAATTGTTTCAAGTGTGTTTCTGATGGAAATGTTTGACTTCCCGGGCAAAGAGCTGAAATACGCGAAAAATTGCTTCTGAATCATTACGGAAAATCCGTACAAAATTCTATGAAGTTGCAGGACATGTGGGTAGAGTTGGGCAGCCGAAATGCAATACCACAGCCAGGATAAATTGATAAATTAACTGAAACCAATTCTTAATGCTTTCACAAACGTTTTGCTACTGGGACAAGCAACAATCTGCTGACAGTAATATAATCCAGTTCATCTCACACTGAAATGCACGAAAGATCAATCTTCCCACTTCTGTGACTGTTTCTTAGTTTCTAAATGAGTTTTTCAACACTACGACCGCGGTCTGAGTAAATTTCACGCAGGATCCAAGCAACCCCTGGTGTGTGTCGTCATAAACAACTCGATACCCAACCGTCAAAAACAACAACACAGCATATCATCCATTTGGGAAATATTGAATGCAGACGAGAGGGTTTCTAAATTATCTTTTAAAATATTGCTGGCCGAAAGTTATCTAATGCATATGTCTAGGGTTGTCAGATGGCCGGTATTTCACCGGCCTTGCCGGTATTTTACTGCTAATTTAGCAGAGGCCGGTTAAAGGCCGTTTTTTGAAAATCAGTGTCTGAAGCCGGTAGTATGAAAATAAAATAATTTGCCGTAACTTCAAAAAGAACTAACGCAGAATTTCGCAAATAATAATGACTCTAGTATTGAATCTTGTCAGGACAGATCCTTCAGCGAAGTTTATTTGCTGTTGTTGACGCAATCGTTGATGCGATTAAAACGTCACACACACACACCGAAATGTAACGAATCAGCCAAAATACGGGCAAATGATCAATTATGGCTTAACAATACTGATTGCCTCTCTCCTTTCCCTGTGCCGCTTACGAATTACGACACAGCTCAGATCTGGCGCTGTTGACAAAATGGCCGGTATTTTTACAAAATGCATTTGGCAACCCTGCATATGTCAACCAAAAGATCTTAAAATTAGGAAAAATACTGGGGGGGCGGCAAACGGGGGGCCATTGCCCACACAGGCCCCCCTTAGAATCGCCACTGGCGCTAAGGGACAATACTCCAGCTCTGTGTTGGAGCAAACTGTTGGCACATCGCGGTCAGCGATTAAAAATTAACAACAGGAAATTTTTATTCGGTTACATTCGCTTGAAAATATTAGAATCCACTGGAGCGAATATGCAAATGAATCTTGTCGAATATGGCCCTAATGTTCCCGGAAATTTTCAAAACGTGAAAACGTCCGACCAGAACCCCTAACTGCAACATAGTGATAACAAATTTAATTGTAATTTCTTGGTTCCTTCACATCCGTTTGCACATTTTCCCCCCTAAAACTTGGTGCATCTCAACGCAAAGCGTATTCTTCGCAGATACTTTTTCCAAGTGATACGAAGGATCATGGGCGTCGGAAGAGAGAGTATGGAAAGTAAAAACTGAAATCACTTGCTATTTAGAAAATGCCGTGCTCATTTTTGCAGCAAACCGTATGTGAGCGTCAACAATATATCAGTTATCGTTTCCTTTTAGTAACAGTTCCTAATAGTTCCCTTTTATTCAAGTCTTCACTACACTCAGCAGGAATTTTCTTCACTACACTTAAAAGAAACGTTCTGTCGAGGAAAGCCTGGTGCATCATAATTTCATATTGCTTGAGTACTTCACAAAAGCACATAATCACCTTGTTTCTAGCAATCACATTATTAGCTTTCTTGGAATGCCAAGATGTAGAACCCCTTACACGAGACGTATTGATGTTGGGTGTTGCAAGAATTTTCATGCTTCTGAAACATGCGAAAACCTCTTAAAATCAAAAGACTCTGCGCTGTGCTGGACGGAAACTTCAGTTTCTTTGCAAATTAAATTCCACTGAAAACGATTTCATCAAAACGGTTTGCATATCTCTTATGTGTGGTAATCAATACCCTGAAGCGTAACAGTTGCGAGCGTTCATTGCTTGCTGTGCATTCCTTGGTTTGCGTCCTTACTTTCGTGTTCGTCATTGTCATTCTGACTTGACCGTGGCTCTGTTCACTGCTGTTCTCTTTTGCTGAATAAAGCCTTGTTGAGGTCTTGTAGTATAGATTTACTACAGTTTATTCAGCAAAAGACTTTTCCATGCTTTTGGAATAATGGAAAAGCATATGAGACCACCGTTGTTTGATGCTGACGCCAACCCACCTGACGGACCTCGGAACTGGCGGCATTGGAAACGATATTTCCAGAGTTACATTCAAAGAATCGAGGGCGTCACTGACGCAGACAAGCTTGATAATTAATCACCTTACTTCATGCTTCAGTTTATGCGTACATTCGTGACTGCGTAACCTACGGCGACGCTATGACTTGTCTCGACAATGCTTTTCTCAAACCAGTGAATGAAGTATTCACCAGGCATAGACCGAATATTTGCCAACAGAAAGTGGGCGAATCGCTGGAAGAATTCTTGCAACGATTGAAAACGTTGAGCGCCGAGTGTAATTTTAGAGCCGTTACCGCTGCTCAAAATCAGGAAGCTGCTATTCGAGACGCTTTCATTGCTGGCCTTAGTTCTGGATATATCCGTCAACGACTTCTGGAAGATGAGGCCTTGGAGCTTCAAGCTGTCTTCGATAAAGCTCGATCACTCGATGATGCTCAGCGAAACGTAGAAATTTACTCCTGGCGATCGGAAATAACACCGGGAACTCTGCCGTTATGTGAGACTTCCTCCGAAACAGAAATGCAAAGTGAAGTTGAATGTTTGGCTGTGAAGCAACTGCAGTGCGCTTTCTGTGGAAGTAAACGTCATGAGCGGGAAGATTGCTCAGCGAAGACTTGTACCTGCCTCGTATGCGGTAAGAAAGGTTATTTTGCTAAAGTTTGTCGATCGAGACGCAAACAGCTGTCCTGTGGTCAGCCTTTAGCGGTGTGTAAACAAAAGCAGTGAAATGTTGCAACGTCGTATAAAGCCTCAGATGATGAAAACGTAAATGTTACCGTTATGATAAACGGTTCGGGCAAACGGATTGCTAGACACTGGGGCAAAATGCAATCATCTTAGTATGAAATTCGCTAAACAAGCGAACGTAACTATTCGAACAACCAGTGCTGATGAAATTGAATTAGCAGTTAAAGCGGCGAGTGTGAAGACGCAAGGTTCCTGTTCCACGCTGGTTGAACTATTTGATCGCAGTTATGAAAACGTCGCATTTTCTATCATGGACGGGCTGCTGTGGGATGTGATCCTTGGCCGCGAGTTTTTGAAGCAACACAAATGTGTAAACTTTAACTTTGGCGTACCTGAATGTCCCTTACACTTAGGTATTTTGGAACCTTGAAGGCTAACCCGGTTAGATTGTTCGAACACTTGACTCCTGAATGTCAACCGATCGCTGCTAAGTCGCGCCATTATTCTAGACCGTATCAAGAATTTATCCGAAATCAAGTTTGCCAATTGCTGAGAGACGACAATCGAACCGAGCAGCTCTCCATGGCGTGCCCAACTCGTAATCGTTAAAAACGAAAAGCACAAGAAGCGTATGTGTGTAGATCATAGTCAGACTGTCAACAAATTCACATGCCTTGATGCTTATCCGCTGCCTAACATGCAAAGCGTTACCAATAACGTGACTCAGTACAAGTGGTACTCTAGTTTGGGTCTCCGCTCTGCATACCACCAACTGCCTTTGTTGCCAGAAGAGAGAAAATATACGGCTTTCGAAGCTAATGGCCAATTGTACCAGTTTAAGAGGATTCCGTTTGGCCTCAAACGCTGTTCCTTGTTTTCAACGTGTCATCAATGACATCATTGCTGCTCATGGTTGTAAAGGCACATTCGCGTATCTTGACGACATCGCGGTGTGCGGCAGAACGAAGGAAGAGCATGATGAAAATTTAAAGGTTTTTCTGAATGCTGCGAAAGAGTGCAATCTTACACTAAATGAAGGCAAATGCAAATACGCTACGGAAACGATCAGTTTACTTGGATACCACATATCGAAAGGCGGTTTGCAACCTGATCCAGATCGTGTCAAATCGGTATTAAACATGCCTGTACCCAGGAACTCTAAAACAACTGCAGCGGCTGGTCGGGTTGTTTGCGTACTATGCGCAGTGGATTCCTCGTTATTCTGACAAAATTAGGCCCCTAGTCGCTGCTAAAGTATTTCCACTTGACGACAATGCCGTTGGAGCTTTTTAAGTGTTAAAGGGTGATTTATCTTAAGCAGCGCTTGGAGCAATTGATGAGAAGCTCCCGTTCGTTTTGGAAACATATGCGTCCGAAAACGCAATTTCAGCTACGTTAAGTCAACAAGATCGCCCTGTACCGTTTTTCTCTAGGACGCTAAACTCGAATGAACGTCGTCATGTAAGCGTGGAGAAGGAAGCCTTATCCATCGTAGAAGCTGTTAGGAAATGGGCGCACCTTTTGACCGGTCGCCATTTCAAAATTGCAACTGATCAGAGGTCAGTGGCTTTCATGTACGACAACAATAATCATGGCAAAATAAATAATGACGAAGTACTGCGTCGGCGGATGGAGCTTAGCGAGTTCGATTGTAACATTGTGTATCGTTCAGGGAAATTAAACGCTGCTCCTGACGCCCTTTCTAGGGTCTATTGTGCTGCCATGCGTGAAAATACGCTCTACAATACTCATGTGTCGCTGTGTCATCCTGGCATCACCCGTCTTAATCATTATGTTCGCGCAAAGAATTTACCGTACTCCGTCGACGACCTTCGTAAAGTAGTACACGATTGCACGGCATGCGCAGGAGTAAAGCCGAACTTTTATAAACTGCCAGATGCTCAACTAGTTAAAGCCATTCAACCTTTTGAGCGATTGAGCTTAGACTTTAAAGGCCCATTGCCGTCCTCGACCAACAACCATTATATGTTGACTGTTGTGGATGAGTATTTACGCTTTCCGTTTGCTTTTCCTTGCCGCAGTACTGATGCTGAGACCGTGATTTCTTGTTTGAATCAATTGTTGACGTTATACGGAATGCCTGCCTATGTACACTCTGATCGGGGCCCGGCCTTCGTGTCACATGACCTCATTTCGTACTTGCACCATCGAGGCATCGGCTGCAGCAACACTTCTATCTATAATCCTAGAAGCAATGGTCAATGTGAGCGATACAATAGGATTATCTGGTCGTCTGTGAAACTCGCTCTCAAATCTCGCAAGCTCCATATTTCGCAGTGGGAGTTAGTGTTGCCCGATGTGCTGCATTCAATTCGCTTGTTGCTTTGCACCACTGCCAATGAAACGCCGCACGAAAAGTTTGTTTAAACATCAGCGTCGATCATCATTTGGTGCATCCGTCCCCACCTGGTTGAGCTCACCAGGTCGTGTGTACTTGCGACGTCACGCGACTCCAGCTAAGTACGACCCAGTGGTTGAAGAAGTTGACCTTGTACATGAAACGCCGTCTTACGCTCGTGTGCGCTTTCCTGCTGGTAGAGAAACTACTGTGTCTTTGCGTGACACTTCAGGGTCTGGGAACCTCGTAAATCCCGAAGCGAACGCTGACGCTTGTGATTTGCCTGATGCAAGTTACGCGTGCAATCGAGTGTGTGATAACGGTGAGAACCCAGACGACAGCGGTTTCACTAACGCTGGCGAAACTCCCCTTGCAGACGTACCCTCGCCTGAGATGCCGGTAATGTCTCCGGTGGCGTGGGAAGATCAACACGTCAAAGAAAGCCCGTTGATAGATACGGTGCTGTGCCGTATATTTAGTAATCTTCAGCTGTTTTTATTTTCTTTCGTTCGTTCAACGCATGTTATTTGTACGGGGGAGAATGCGGTAGTCAATTTCCTGAAGCGTAACAGTTGCGCGAGCGTTGATTGCTTGCTGCAGGCCCGTCGCCAGGATTTAGCTGCGGGGG
>Ga0210059_1017336_pt1 | contig 10276 bp, 7 predicted proteins | sample Ectturendosymbi2_FD_188042 | JGI IMG/M metagenome (GOLD analysis project Ga0210059, IMG submission 188042) | Ecteinascidia turbinata endosymbiont from Florida, USA - Sample 2 (SPAdes) (version 2) | ecosystem: Host-associated > Tunicates > Ascidians > Unclassified | place: Key West, Florida...
GATATCAACGTTCAACAAATTCTCCGGAGTTAGCTTGTGTGTCTTGAAAAGCGGGTAAGCGTACGCTGGTGTGTTGCAGCGAAAATATTTTGCTGATGCACCATTGACCTTGCGGTACGCGTTGTTCTTACATTTCATTCCAGTTATGGGTAGTAGCAGTTCATCCTTCAATTCCCCTATAGCATGAAGTTTAACCACTAGTTCGTTGCAATCTTTTCTCACTTTTTCAAGGTAGGTGTCGCTTCCATCTACAGACACATCTAATTTTTCGAACTGTTGCAGTTCCCTGGTCATTATAGCGTCGTAGTCGTGGTAATTAAGGATGACAATTTTCCCGTCTTTATCCGCTCGGCAGATCACAATTTTCCTTTCTTCTGTTAGTTTAGCCAGTTTGCTACAACTTTTTCTTTGTTCTTTCGATAAATTGTTTTTCGTTCGGTACGCTTTCAACACCAAAGGTTTTATGTTCCTTAATTTAGTACAAACCATTTCTAAGTATGTTTTGGTTTCTTCATCAATTTTTCCACTTTCGGGTCTCGAAAATTTGGGAATTTTCAATTTTTTTGGCAACACAAAATCCACATCATTCTTTTCTCCCAGCACCGCACTCCATTCAGTTCTTCTGATATGTTGTTGGACATTTAGCCATTCTGAGTTTTCAACTGATTGACTCCAGTTAGGTGTTGGGGCAAATCTCAGACCTTTGCATAGTAAAGCTTTGTCGTGATCATCTAGTTCGATCGATTATTTGTTTAAAATCATTTTTTGCGCTCCTGCAAGCCTGGTTCAAAGAAACAAGCCTGGTTCAAACAAGCCTGGTTCAAAACAAGGCTGGTTCAAACCGTGTTTTTGTTATGAGAAACAAGCCTTGTTCAAGCCGTGTTTTTGTTATGTATAACAATTTTTGTGTCTATTTCAAGGTCTTACTTATGAGGTTCTTAAAAAATGTCATTGCTTGTCATATTTTTCAAAAATCAATGTGCTTCGCGTATTATGAAACGGCTTAGCAAATGGCGAAAAATAATTGTCCATGAGTACGACTTGAGCAGACCTACATCCGGGCTTGTAGGCAAGGAAAAGGTAATGCGATCTTTGGTTGTGTTTGTGGCTGGCAAATGACGGGCGTTCAAAACATTGCGCTTCTAAACGTACAAACCTAAGTGCACCTGCGTTGACTGACCTGCCACAAGCTTGCGTACTTAATCAGAACACTTACCAAGGTGCGGGTAAAAGCAAGCGAACCTACAATCAACTGAAACCAATTAAAACATCTAACACAAATTACACAGAAACCTCATCAGCTTCCGTCCGCCTCAAAACCATTAAATACAATATAAAAGGATAGGTTTACTTCGATTAACTACTTTTGCCCAGTAGACAACTCAAGAGCAGCTCCTGTTCCAAAAACACCAGCTGTGAGTCTAAGTCTAACGAGCCAATTCTTAACTAGCTTACAAGTGCTTTTCCTCACCGAGCTATGGCAACTGAGGACACGGTACACTGTCACAAGTGCAATTTATCAGCTCGCATCAATGTGCATCTTCCTGTTTTGATTTTGTATTTTAATAGGTAGTGTAGTACGCCTATACTGTATGCTGGTGTAGTTGTCGATAGTGTGAACAAGCAACACCGTTTTTCTAAACACGATAACGCCTGTAATAGATTGCATTAGTTTTTATGTACCATACCCACTTACACAGAGAGCAAAGTTAGCCTGCTATGAGAAATACGTTAACACTGACCATAAAAGGGTAGAAAATCAAACAGTTTGAGTGAAAAAGTCGGTGGACATCGCCTTTGACATTAAATGGCTTCTTCCAGGAATCGCTACTAGCTGTTTTATTGTTTGGCATAGATGATTTTAACGTTGGCAAATTATGGCTTACTGATGTTTGTCTTCATTAACAAGGCTGTGCAAATCGTGATGCACCAAAGGTCAGTCGCCTTCATTGGAGTGGATATCATCTGGGTTTACTGAACTACTTTCGTTGGAGGTGAGACAAATTGCTCAACTGACAATCAAAAGTGCTTGGTTTGCGAAAACTGATGCTTCGGATTTTTTTGCAATCACTGTGTTCCTGAGTACAAACTTTTATTATCCTCAGCGCTCTTACAAACATATTACTTTGGTGATTCTTCCCCGTTCCTACCACAGTTTGGCAGTGAATAGGCAGTTACGTTGATCAGATTGACAAAAGTTTGCAAATGTTTCATTCGTAACGCCATAGGTACGTTCGGTAAAAATCAATAACACACAAGAAATGGTTTCATGCGCGCAGTCAACGCTTTTTAGTTATTAATGGTCAAACAGTGGTGGAGGAACCTTTTTCAAAGTAGGGGGGCACAAGTTCACGTCAAAAAAACTATCCAAATTTTTTCCATTAAGCGATTTACTTTAACCATGGACACAAAACTAATTGTGTTGCTTCAACCTATTTAAGCAAAATTCGAAATGTAAAAGTGGGGGGCTAGTCCCATGCGGTCCCCCGGTGGTCAAACCTGTTATTTTCGAATGTTTTCCCAAACTTCAACGATCTATAGCTTGCATTTCGTCATAAAATAACTAGTAGCTTTAGAAATAGGAAACGAAATTTAAAAGTTTACTGCACACGTGAGTAATGAAAGTCTGTGTTGAACACTTCGTCTTAAAACACAGCGTACAAAGCGTGTATACAAAAAATACAGGTAAGATTTTTAATGGAACTATGCAACGCATATAGTTAAAAACACCTTTTCGAGTTGCAGTAAGCAACATTATTTTGATTGAAGTGACCAAAGCGCAGTTGTCTCTGAAGATTTTGAATTTCAACGCTTAGATCCAGCACCTCACTAAATCAAATTCAATTTGCTCCAAACATAGGTTCGCTCCTATGGTAATTACCTAAGAATGTAGTATTGCATGCGTAAATCATGGTTTGCTGGATAACAGTTACATAACCTTTTAGGGATAACTTGAGACAAAAGAGATGTCACTGAAGCAGCTGTTTAAGCTAATCAGTAAAGTCACGTCTCTTTCGTGAAACGTGAAAAGTTCTGGGCAGCAGCAAAAATATTTTTCCAGAAGCAAACCTCACTTCTTTCATATCTCGGTTGCCCACGGTCACAGTGAATGGCGCAACTTTTGCAGTTTACCCACGATTTGTGATAATATTACTCAAAGCGTGTGAAAATATGTGGTCAGCTTCGAAACGTTTTATTGTCTCCAAGGTTGCAACTAACAATTAAGCCAGCAGAACATGTGGAAAACTAAACATTTCTTGCTGCCTGGGCATCACAACCTACTCTTTTTTTGACTTATGCCTAAACCAGCTCAAGCGTATGACTGACGACTAATTTTTGAGAAGACACACGCATTATTTTCTTAAATCTAGGCAGAAGTGCTGCCCCTCAAAATAGTCAAAATCAGTTGGGTCATCTACGCTTTCAAAACAACGCTGCTTCAGCACAAAAATCAGTAAACACCTTGTGGTGAATGTATGATTACCTTGTCCTTGCCACGTAGTGGCGCCTGCAATCTTGCAATCCTTAATTGTGCCCCTGTGTTCGCCCCGCGGCTGTTGCGTTGTGCTTGCGGTCTCGGAATGCAATACTGCCAAGCGTTCTTTTAGTGCAGTTTGCCCGCCCTGGGAAGCATTTGATCAGTTACGCTGTAGTGTTTGTTTCAGAGTTTCATTGCTCACTTGTTCAGCTCCATGATTGAGCGGTGTCCTTAGTGAATTAAAGCCTGGCTTTCTGCAGATAGTGTTTAGTAGAATTCGCAGGCGAGTGCACGACACACCTCAACTCTTCCGAACCACTCGGACTGGAAAACGTTTTCAGCGAAAACAGATGTGGCTGCTTCAGTTAGGAAAAGATGTGGTTATCATATATATTTTCAGTAGTTTTTGCGGTAACATTATGACATAATTTTCCGACGTTTTTGTAAAGTTTTGTGATGGAAGAGTTCACTAAAGTGTATGCGATTAGGATGTAACTGCATGCATTTGTATAATTGTTTGATTAAAAAGGTTTGAAAGCTCCACCGTTATCGCGTAATCTGAAAAAAAATGGGTGAACCAATCAAACGGAGGAAACTTCCTTCTCTCATAACGACCAGTTGTGGAAAAACCAAACACACACTTTTGCAATTCGAAGCTTAGGCTGCAACTCGCAGAGCGGCAAGAACAGTGAAAGCTGGGATGCATCTACCAGACTTTTTTAAGAAGTAGTGATGTAAGAAGTTACAAAAGCGCTTCGCATCATTTTTATCTGGTTGATAACGGACAACAGGTGTAGATATGCGGAATGCGAAACCGCTGCAATACGTTGAACGCATACAACAATGACACTGGCTGTCACAGTGATAAAGCTCAGTTCATAAAAAAATACAGCGTGACCTACTGCCAGGCCCGTGGTCAGGTTTCAAGGTTTCGGGGGAAAAATTTATTTTGACGAGGCAAGATTTTTTTTTATCATATGTTTCACACAAACTTTTTAAGCACAACCTTGGACCACCTCCCCGAATGCCCCCATTTGACTACGGACCTGCCTACTGATGCTGATCATGTGACAAGAATACAAAGCAACAATGTCTACGCACAAAGTAAAACCACGTGTGGAAAATTAAAGTTTGGACAGGTGCTCTTGACGCCTCCGCACGTAGGCGTGCACATGAGCAACGGATTTGACAGACTTGTTGTGGTGCAAGTTCTCGAACACCAAGACTTCGTAGTCGCTTGGGTCGAACTTTCTTTTCAGCACCGACTCATACTCGGCAAGTTCGGCAGAGCTGTTTGTCGACCAGACAATGTAATGTGTAATCTCAGGTGCCAAATTGTATGGGAAGTCGTTGAGTGCCACTACAAAGGATTTATCTGCGAAAGAATGACATGATGCAGATTGGCGTTTGCCACAACCGACAGCATGAACCAACCATTCCACCAAACGCAAATCGTTCGTGGAGAAAAAAGAACTTTTGTCGCATGGGTGCTACGGCCCTGTTGTCAAAGCACGGTATTAAGTCAATGTTCAAATACACAGAAAGCGATTTTCACACTTGTAATTTTCCCTCAAAGCCTCATGAAATTATTTCTCGCATCAAAATTTCAGAACTCGTACTGTTTTCAAGAACTTGCAAATTTTGACGCCCAAATTGCTGTCTTGGAAGTTTTGCAGAACTGCTAGCGTGCAAGACGTGGATCAACACAAAAAATCCAGGTAAGGTACCTATGTACCAACGACCAACACTTTTTATTCGGATAAACACCACTAAGAATTGCTGAAGTTGCTCTTCTACTCTTGAAAGGATCATCTGCTCATCTTAGAGTCAGTTTGATCACTGTGAGAAGGACACCTAGCCGTGAAACGACGGAAGTGTTTGAGGTTTAGATATTTTTAAGAAAACATTTAACTACAAATGACTGAAAAAACGAGTTCGCAGTGATGAAAAAACGAGTTCACACTGATGGAACGAGTTCGCAGTGATGAAAAAAAACGAGTTCGCAGTGATGGTATTAATTCCAAGCAACTGCAGCATATCTCATCTTGGTTAGGATGCAAAGACGATCAGCAATTGAAAATATACCAAGTTCTCATTCTATTTTTAATAAACTTGAAAATTTCACAAACTTGTCTGACTTTTCAGAAAGTTTCCTTATTTTTCCCGAGACTTCCACTATTGGGACAGCATATTGTCCTCAGCTCCTCGCATCCTCCACTAAACCTGGAGTGAGTTTTGTGAAGTAAAGGAAGATTCATTGTTCTCGCCTTGTGCAGTCCTTATTGTGAGTGGTCTGCGGGCATGCATCTGCGCTTATTCTGTAACCCTACAAACGATGATGGCAAACTTTAACGCCAAAGGGACCTCGACTGAAAAAGTTTAAGAACCTCTGATTTTAAACTAATACCTTCTGCAGCGAAAATTGGTAACTTTGTCTCTGTAGGTAGCGTTTAGATGAGAGCAAACGTAAAGTTTTGTGCTGCGTGTGGATAGTACTTGCAACAGAGCTTCTTGAAACAATGAAATAGAACCATACAGAGCTCATTCTGCTTCCTGTTGGCAAGCGAGTAATAATAGCTAATAGCTAAAAACTGAGCGCGATTTTTAGAAGTACCTGGTGCAGTTGCCGATGCAGGAACGTACTTCACCACTTGATTTTGCGAACCTGACCCTATTGTATGTCGTACTTCGCATTTGAAAGCGTAGTTCAAGAAGCGGTGCTTGGTGTAGCTATCAATGCTATCCCATTCTGATTGGATCTCATGTAGTCGTTGTTTGTAGTTCTGAGCATTTTCAGGAGATCTGCACAGACGCAATACGATATTATTTCTTCAGTTAATGACCAATATACGTGATGAGCCGGGAATGTCCAACTGAATTTTTGCCGGCGAACCATACTGCTCTACGCTTGTGCGATAAACTGCTTTCCGGTTCCACAGTAAAGCGGGAAGCTTAACACAGTAGATTGTCTTTTGCTGGTAGAATTTGCCCAGTATTCTATCTCGACAAGAGTATCGTTTGCTTGATCACGTGAGACACAATTTTCAAATACACCTGGCTATAGCGGAACGTGATAGTTACGATGCGTAGTACACAGAACAGCACAATGTACAGTATTTTTTCCCTTGAATCCAGAATAAACTTCTTTATTCACAATTCAAACAAGCTTGCTCTATAACATGCAATAATGATTCAGCAATTGACCATTAGTTAGTACGGATTGTATCAACAAACCAACGAGTTCTGAAATGTCAACCATTATGGAAAGTATATATTCGGTAAATGTCACTGTTGTAGAGCGGGTAAGAATAAAATTGCTGTCATTGAAATTATTTGCTTTACCTTCCGAATTCCAAATCTCCACGCAGTATTTTTCTTTCTGCTACTTCCCATGAACACTCTTCTTCTGACACCAAAATTCCTTGTTCGTTGCGGTAAATTACTGGCTCTTCAATTTTATGCATGTCATTGCGAACGGCGCGATAATGTTGCTGCTGCCAAGAACGTGAGTGTTGTTCCACTGTGACATCACAAGCAGGCATTGTGCAGATATAAACGATCTAACCTGTCAATGAACGGTATGCATATTTGAAACTGAGTAACACACATACAGTAATGCTTAATTTAGGTGGTGTTTGTTCGCTAAGCTGTGTCTAGATTTAATCTGTCCGTTGTATTGCGAATCACCTCCTATCTGATGTCTCTAGGTGATGCATACGAATGGTGACAGCGTTTTTTCATTTTACACTTCCACGTATTTTCTGTGACGCGCTGTCACCATTCTTATAACGAGTTGGCCAGCTTTACGTTTTTGTGTTGTACGTCATACTACTCATTGTTTCTTGTTATTGGTATGCTGCATGTTTTGTGGTTGAAAACATTGCCCTGAAGAAGCCCACTTGAATAGGTGGGCCAAACGTTGGCTGATAACAAATAATAATCACCAGAAGAGCTTATTCATCTGTTTGTTTGATTTGAAACCTGTTGGAAAACGCTACGAAACAACATGAGTAGCAAAAACAACAGTAACTGTGTTAGGTTGGTAAACTTTGGTACATGCTGAAGCTTTAGTAGTCGAACACTATAGAGTATCTGTCAGTGACGTAGCCGGGATTTCCGACTGACGACAAAATTTGGAACCTGCAATACTTGTTCAATGTGCAGAAATATCACGTTTCGTAAATAAAAGGTTATCCGCTCTTTTCCAAGCCCAAAGTGCATCAGAAATCTTCCAAACCCATGCGTTTATATGAAAAACCTTGTAAAACTCAAATCACGTGGGTTTTTACGAATATACATTTTATTCCTTTCGTATATTTGTCTTCGAAATACGTAGCCATGGCCCACCTAGGTATTTCTACGATGTCTGCCACATTGAGGTTTTAACCACCTCGGTCATTTCATGACATAAGAGTGAATTTTACGCGTGATACTTTTGTTCTCTGTCTATGGTTGCTGCTGAAATTATCTCATTGAGTTCTTACTATTGCTACCACGACTGAAGCATAGAAAAAGTACGAAATGCTGTTAAAGCGTTTTGCTCTTCTCAATGTTGGTCATGTGCAAACATCGATTCTGCAGTGGGCTGCTGTACGACTGACCATTTTTTGTGCTCGTGTGTCTATGATCGCATCTGACCATGAGTCTGAAACAAACGACTATTATTACCAGCACGAATTTCGATATTTCTGATAACGATTTATTTTTATCACTGAAACTTTAACGCCAACTTGCACGTCATTGAGTAACTGTCGAGTACGTTGTGCCTCGGTTATATAGCATCTAGAAAACACCACCTCGACGTGATTGCGCAACGTATCAAGTGACAGTCACGCGAAGGCGAACAACAACAGCGAATGCAAGACGCACCTATTGCGTCACGGAAGTGATTGTGTAACTGTAAATCAACAGGATTGGAGAAGAGAATTTCACCAGGGACTTCACCGCGTTGTTTACACTTTTCTTTTATGAGTCGCGGGGTTGCCAGGTTGATTCTAGGATGTCGGAAACGCAATCTCTGTGTACGCAATACCGGAGGATTTCGAGCGCGTCAGCTGTTACAGGAAACAGATGTCGTCAGTTTTTTTACATTGATCCATTTGATATCGGCATCATGCAAATTCCAGTTCCTGGCAATTGCTCAGGTTTGTGCTAAGGCTTTGGTGCAGAAACTGTTGGTAATTTTTCTTTAGCTTTAATACTAATGTTGACAATTGCAAGGAATTTAAATTAAATCATCGATCAGACGTGTCTTCTGAACCAGTGCCGGATTAACAATAGTAGCAATTGTTATCGGCAATTGAAATTTGTCTCTTTAAACATAAAAGGGTAGATATTAGAATTTAGGTACCCGAGGCAAATTCTCCCTATATTTTTACACGTCGTAAAAATAAACTTTATTCGCTGAAAGCAAGTTAAATTTTTCATTGTCTGGGAACTTGCTTCAGCATGACAGCACGTTTTACATTGTGAATTGTTTGTAGTCATTTGATTTTCAATTGTTTTTGTCTACACATGCAAGTTGTTGAGGAGCCCTTTTGGCATATTTACACATAATTTTTGCTTAATTGTGCCCCCACGACATCTCTGAAAATGGGGGTGCGAGGCGACCGCCTACTTTAATATCCACTCCCGCTTGTATATCTTATACAAGTGTCGATAATGATTTGCGCACTGATTTATCTCCCATAGTAACCAACAGCAATGGAGAACGGTCATTTTCTAAACTTAAGGTGGCAGAATGAACAAAGAAGCTCTGTTAGACAAAACAAGCCGGACAGCCTGATTCTAAAGAGTATAAACTTCCATATGAAACAGACACTACCAGTATCACAAATAAAACGTAGCGCAACCGCTACATGTGAGCAAAGACGGCCAAAGCAAGAAGAAGGGAAAGACCAAGCAAGCGACCTTATAAGTGACTTCCATGCACATGGAAGTAGAAGCTCTCTTTGGGCGATTCGTCTGGCGCGGAATTAACGTTCTCTGACGTCACAATCCATCCTTCCCGAGGATCAATCCCACACTGAAACACAACCGGGCCGCACACTATTCACATATTATCACTATTCACATAAATGACAGCCTGATTCTAAAGAGTATAAACTTCCATGTGAAACAGATACGGATATTAACTGTAAGTGATTCAAGTAGATTAAAAGTACAACAAGTATGGAAAAGAACAGTGCAATTACTCTAAGAAAGCACAAGGCTGGTCAGGCGCCAGAGGGAAACGACGCTCTGCAATTATCGGACCTGTACAAGCTACTGCAATCAGTAGAAAAGAGACTTTCAGAACGCCTCTCAGCAATTGAAAAAACTCTATGGAACGCTTGCAGCTGGCTGAAACAAGGTTAGAGCATGCATACAACACAATCTCAGATCTGACATCTGATCTCAAAGGTGTTAACAAAGAGTTGACAGAAATGCGCGAGAATACAAGGAAGTCTCAAATAGTCTCTGAATTGCGATCGAAAGAATATAACCTTCTCTTTCATGGTCTACCTTCAGAATCTCCCGAGGAAACCCCAGAGCAAAGCGAACATGTGATACGCTCATTTCTTACCAATTCCTTGCGATGTTCCGAATCTGACCTTGCAAAAATATCGTTTGCCAATGTTCACCGACTTCCAAAACGCAAATCAGCATTACAACCCTCCAGCTCAACTTCTTCACAGGCTCCAGCTATAGTAGTGAAGTTCGTCAAAATGAAAGACAAAGATATGATTTTCAAACTGGCACCAAGAGCAAGACAGTTTAGAAAGAATATTACAAGACATCTGCCACGGTCCATGCAGG
>Ga0210059_1017337_pt1 | contig 10276 bp, 7 predicted proteins | sample Ectturendosymbi2_FD_188042 | JGI IMG/M metagenome (GOLD analysis project Ga0210059, IMG submission 188042) | Ecteinascidia turbinata endosymbiont from Florida, USA - Sample 2 (SPAdes) (version 2) | ecosystem: Host-associated > Tunicates > Ascidians > Unclassified | place: Key West, Florida...
AGAAAGGTTAACTATTTCCCTATGACAATCTGGAAAGAGAAAAATGAATAAGGTCATCGATAAAGGTTTTAGAAGCTGCCGCTTTGTTTCAACAATTGTGAAACACCCTGTAAAAGCTTGCGAAATTAAGAACAGCAAACGCTTTAAGCTGCCTACAGTGGAGACTCATCTACGATCTGTGCTGCAAACTGTTCCTCTCTGTGAAGTGCGTTGCGTAACGAAAAGAGCCTTGTTCCAATTGCAAAGCGCTTACAGCCCGACTGATGTTCACGTTGCCTGTGAACTCTGCTTCAATCCATTAAAAGTTAGGTCAAGTGTCCGAAGCAAAAATGCCCTGAGTATTACTTTTTTACCCTTTCAGGGCATTTTTTTCTTTCATTTTTTCGCGTATTCAGTTTCATCGCCGCGTACCTGATGCTAAGTGACGTACGGTTTGGAAACCATTACCTTAAATTTTTCTTGCACTGAGAACATTTTTCGTATTATTTGTGTGACGTCGACCTCGCCAGGCCGGAGCTTGAATTGTAGCTCTTGCCAGTAGGAAGGGGAAAAATCGTGCCTACGTAGCTGTACAGCGATTCAGTGACTGTGGATCATCGGCCCTTCAACTATTTCAAGGGCGGATGCCACCACTGAGCTATCGCCACCCAAAAGAACCTTGTGTATCAAAGAAATGTATGCTGGTAGAAAACAGTTCCCGAAGTCAATGAATCCGATATTCAACCGTTATTGTTTTACCATCTATAACGTAAAGGGTGTTTTCTTACACTGTGAGCAGCATGTGTTGTACAACGTGCGAGAAAGTTTCCGTAATCTTGTAATAACTCGTCCTTTTTTCTTCACGTGTTGGGGTCGGTGGTGGTTTTGTGCAAAGAGTTGCTTGCAATGCCGCAGTACTCGACCGTTTTTATCAACTGCTTTTTTACTCGAGGCATCGACGGGCAACGTAACAATGCGCGAAAACTGCTGACGACGTGGTTGGAGATGGCTGTTTCGCTTTACGAACACGCTGACAACGACACCCGAATGCAGTTCAAACATATCGCAATCATTACCCAACGTGAGGCTGATAAGATGGAAACCGGAGAGGCTGGGAAGACAAAAGAAAAAAAGTTGGTGTTTTAATGTTGGCCTTTCTGTGAAATGCCATGTTTTTATGAACTATTTCATGTCCACTTTTTCAGGAGTGCTGTCTGCACGCACAAACACAAAAATTCGGTTCGTTAAAATGAACTGAATTTCTGTTAGCACGACTGTGTAGCTGCTTTAGTTCTCGCCTTGGCACTTACGCTAATTCCAGCTTTTGTTAAGTTGCCATGCCTTTCAGTGGTCAAAAGTCCGTTCATGACATTATCTTCAGCCAAAGGTGGCGAACGTTGCAGTTGACTCCGCTAAGCGTTGCTTTGCTTAAGAACTGGAAGACGCGTGGCTTTGTTGTTTACGCGCCCAAAATTAAGTTATCGGAAAAGAAGACGCTCTCAAAGTTTTTTTCTGATCGAACCTGTTGTTCGTTCTCTCTCAGAAAACACCCGACTTCTCCGGTTACCAGTCTCTGCATTGAACTTGTAGCGAGGTCAGGCGACTCCCCTGCTCTGCTGGTTCTTTTAAACAAAATCCTCACCAGGAAAACGATGTTGAAAGTATCGTAAGTGTTTCTTCCCTTGTGCTTTGTCGGTTCGTGTGGGCTGGTGGGAATAATCTTCAAAACGCTCTAGTCAAGTGAATGAAAACGGCAAGATTAGAAGAAAACGCTCGAATCGCTTCCTTGCTTCATATTTTTCAACGAATCGCTGTTTGACCGTATCTGATTTGCGGATCGCACGCAGCGAAAATAGTGTCACTGTCCATTCAGAAAATTGAGCAAATGCGTTTTGCCTTGTCGTTATATACTTTCTGCTGTCGTTTCGTCTAAGTAATCAAGAATCATTCATCATCAGCATGATCTTGATAAAGCCTGTTACTTTTGCAGCCACCGTGCGGTGAGATTCTGCGCTGAAGCTTTGGAAAATGTTGAGAGCAAAGCGGCCCAAGATGTAAGTGATGCCTGGTTTGCAGACGATCCAGGCCGGTAGCTGTCGGTTTGTTCAATCAGGAATTAACCGGTTTTGGTGATCAGCTCCGCTTTCTAACCTGGTAGTTTTCTTTACAACTATACCATTTGTCACAGTTCACATTGTTTTTCTCAGCCTTCAAATGGGTGTTTGAACTAAACTTATAAGGAATTGTTGAATACGCTCCGCTATGGAACGTGCGAACGCTACAGCGTTTTAAGTTATGTCTGAGCCACTGGAGCTTAATACAATATTTTCAATGCTGTTGTCTTCGTACTTCCACAACCTTTACAGGCTACGTACAGCGAACGCGTCATTTTTCAACTCTTTGTGTCGTTGAAGTTAGCTTTTTGAGTGATCACGTGTACGCCTTTAGGTATATTTTAGTTTCTGAGGTGACGAGTCGTTTACAATTGTAATTTACTGTTTGCAGAAGAGAGCTATTATCAAATGCCACAGTGGATTTGATTGTTGAACGTGGAATGCTTAGGCGCGCTTTTACTGTAAACTCAGGCTTCCACGAATTGTCCCTTCCTGTCAACATGCGTCTCATTTTTCAGTCACTGCGGAAATTGGAAGAAATTTCTGTCTCGGCACCAATCAACATAAACAAGACGAAGCGGTCAAAGAATAATGAAGATGAGTGAAGCCCCGTCGGTCCTCCTTACGTCACATCGTTTCGCGTGGAAGTCTCAAGCGACCGTGCACAAGATATCGGTCACGCGTTTGCATGGCAAAAGAAGTTAAACGTGCGGTTTGCCGTTCTGTGGCGCTTAGCAAGAGTTACTTTACTGTGTTCTGTCGATGACTTCATACGGAGCCGTTCGCTTCGTGCACTACTTCCTGATGGCGAGTGAACGCGAGCGTTAATTGCTGCCGATGCTGTTGGTTGGCTTGAAAATACACCTCCCCAAAATTTCTAACATCTTCTGCTACGTGCTGTAAAAAAGTTTTTTTTACAAATTTACCAAGGTGATGTTTGGGAGATTGTCGCAAGTGTGTGTAACATAAGTTGGTAAACCTTCCAGTGCAAGGGACGCAGATGAGATGAAATTCAAAAACTGTATTTTCGGTCTCATCACTTGTTCCAGTGTCGGATCCAGTCCAGGCGTTTGGGGGGCAGTCAAATAAGGGGGCGAAGAAAAGGCTTAACTTGTTTAAAAAGCCCAGCTTTTCTGTGACAGTCGTTGGGTATCACTATCACACAAAAGTTGTTACCTTTTATAGGCCGAGAAAATGGCTATTTTTGTTGGTCAAACTATGTGATTATTCAGGGAAAGAGCGCTGCTCTGCAGGGCACTTACACTGAGATACTTTGCACAGAGTAGATTATACAAATTTAGGGGCAAGCACTCAGAAAGGGTCTCCGAAACATCGCCATTGCGGAAGGGAGATGTGAGATTACGTGGATAAGAGTCAAATTTGTTTCACATTTCAATTTATGAACAACATTCAAGAGCATAATATAGGCTACTTACAAAAGGAACGAAAATTTGTGAAGTTTTGTAGCTGGACACCTGAAAGCTTTGGCACATTTTCCCCATAATTTTTGCTTTATTTTGAAAAACATATGACTTGCTTCAGAGCTTCTTTAAATGTGGCTCTGGAGTAGTACACAACCTTTTTAAATAAATAATGGTGCAAAGCTCTCAGGGGGGCACAGTCTCTCTGAAAGAAAAGTCTCGAGGCGACTGCCTCGTTAACTTTCCATAATATCCATCCCTGAGCTCGCAATCTGTCTTGTTGATAAAGCGCATGTGACTACAATGAAACTAAATGTAAATTTTGTCAACTAGGGCTTCAAATTCCGCAGACAAGTTCTTGTGTTTTCGAAAAGCCCGTGATTTGCACAAATTTAATTACGTGCAGTGCTAAGCTATTTTTACATGCAGCTGAGCGTGGTCAATAAGTTTTGTAATACTGGGGTTACGAGTGTGTTTACAGTTTAATTTCATTTTATATTTCAGTGAAGTCAGTTAAATTTAGAAAAGTCTCAAACAATTCAAACGAAGTTAAGTTTAATGCAGCTACAAAGGTTTTACGGCATATGTTGGACATAGCCAAAAGATCTTACGAATTATCAAAAATCCAAACATTTTTCAAACGCGTTGAAAGAGTCCAGCATTTACGGTTCTCAGCTGCGGGGAGGATGACAGGTGTCTTCAGGTGGCCATCCCTGTACGAATTTCGCCACAAAATGTCAACCAAACCTGTCAATACGAGAGCAACCACTGCTACTCGCCCTGAATGTTTTCGGCAATGGGTGGGTCATAAAACGCCCTTCTCAGGCAGCAGAAATGCTGCCCACGACCCAACATACTGCAGCTGAACACCGAGGGGCTGACTGCAAACAAGATCTCTGTCACTGAGACATCGCAGGAAATACGATCATTAACGTCTACAAACTTCCACGCTCGCGATTCACACCAACGGCCATCCCGACGTTCCCACACCACAGTCTGTATGTTGGCGACCTCAACTGGGGTTACAACAAAACATCTGACGGTGAGAGCCTGGACTCCTGGGCAACATCCAACAACCTTGGACTGCTGTATGACCCAAAGGAAACAGCCAGTTTCTCCTCTCACCGATGGAACGTCGGCACCAACCCGGACCTGGCCTTCGCGAGTTTGGGCCAGGACAACCGACTGCTGGACAGACGTGTCCTTGGAAAGTTCCCCAGGTCACAACATCGGCCCTCCCTCATAACGCCACCAAGACTCAAGGTTCCTGCCCACAGCGATCCAGTGAAGCGTTGGAACTTTCGCAAGGCTGATTGGAAGCGCTTTTGCCTTCTCACAGGTGAATCCGTTGAGAGATTGCTACCTCTGGACACATCAAACATTGAGACGGCATAACAAGATTTTTGCGAGAGCCTACTTTCTGCGGCCAAACAATGTATCCCACGTGGCCGCCGGAAGAACTATGTGCCATGCTGGGATGAAGTGTGCGAGACACTCTATCGCTCCTTCATCCGAGCCCCAGTGTGTGTAACGTCTTCACTCCCACATGCAAAACGCTAGACTTTTAACATGCATCGCAGTAAAGAGAAAAAAACACAAATACACGAAAGAAGACGAGGATGTATACTTTGCGGCAGTATAGAGTATACGCTTGATGGCGCTAATGCATTTACTGTACTTTGATGGAATACAAGCTTTTTAAGACACACGCATGAATGACGCCATCATGATTATTATAATGAAGAACTCCAATGACTTCCAAGTACATCGATGTATAGAATGCATGAGGGAATTGGAGGCTGCAGACATCCCACAGACGAAGCTGCTTTCAGTGTAAAGGGAACAGTGTATAATAATTAGTAAAAGTCTTACTCTGGGTATAAAATGCAATATGTGCAAAGCGGTTATATGGCAAATTGAAGTAAAATGCGTTGCAGGCAAGGAAAAGCCACCAGAAGAAAACGGTTCAAATTTGTTACGTTAAACATTCATTGTTTTTATACATTCAAAAATATTCGTGAATGCCAAAGAGGAAATGCGTCAAAAGCTATAGACCACTGCAACATCGCAATAGTGTCACGAGGTTTAAGCAGGTTGAGAACCAGTCGCGCAATCATGCTGTGCGGAAAAGAACTCGTTTATACATGCGTGAGAGCGGAAATGGATTTGTTTTGTAGGCATCCCACAACTTCATACGCTGGTTTGATGAGACCAGTTTCTGTGAATGCATCAAAAGCCTAACGATGTAATACATAGCAGAGATACTTCATGATTTGACATTTTCCACTGTAGTAGCGATACGTCATTAAATCAATCCACTTGCTTTATGTACAACGTTAAATAAAAACATAAAATATGGTTCTAGTAGTTGAGTAGTACATATTTCTTATACTCTACCAGAAAAAGCGCCAAACAAGTTTTATTTTTTATCTCCGGAGGAATTTTTGACCAGATTTCTATTGCACTATATTTTATCATCTAAGCACCTGAGTTTGAACGTGCTTTTGGTAAAGCAAATTGTCGAGTTTTAACCTGTCTTGTGTTATATGAATGAACATCTGTAATGAGTGTAAAAAAATTGTTAAACGTAGCAGGTAACTGCGAGGTAGTATATTTGTACATGAATTTGCTCGCTTCACGGTTGTGTATATCTTTTAGTGGGAGAATTTTTTGCATTTTATAAATGGTAGTAACTTTGCTAGTCAAAAGTTTATCTGTGATTGAGCATCTCATGGCACGGTTTAAAACAGCCGATATTGTCTGCAAATGACATGAAGCTGCTTTTCCCCAGGCAATAATCCCATACTGTGCTCGTGAGTTTATTAAGCTGTGATACAGCATACGTAATGCGTGGTTATTCACATAATGTTTAACTTTATACATTACACCAACGTATTTGGATATAGTACTACACAACTGTTTGCAATGCTCTTTCCAAGTCAGATTTTCATCTACAATTACACCAAGGTACTTGTAAGTCACAGTTCTTTCAATACGATTTCTGTTTACATTTATTACAAAGGATTCAGTGCTCACATGTTTGTTTGTGATCAACATATATTTTGTTGTGGAAATGTTTAGTGAGAGTTTGTTTGCGGTTAGCCAATCCATTACTTTTGTCATTTCATGATTAACCGAGTTTTGTCATTTTCCCAGATTGTTGTCGCTTTGAACTAAAACTGTATCATCAGCAAAAAGTATACTTTTCATAGAATTTGACTTTGGTAAGCCCCAGTGGGGACTGACTTTGTTGGAGCCGCCTTGAGCCTAATATCTCGACTTGAACGGAAGCAGGAGCGATGGGAGGAAGCAGTAAATTCCATCGACTTCTCGAACTTTAGCCGCAAGGTGTGGAGAAACCATCAACAAACTAGCTGGCAGATCTGGACGCTTCCTCTCGCCTGTGCCCCGTCTCGGCAAACTCCATCGCCTCGCAACTCGTGAAGAACGGGGCACACAGGACTGGGGGCCTCAATTCCATCAGGCTCTTCAACAAGGAGCTGTCCGACCTGTGGAAGATTCCTACACCTGAAGGTCACAGTATCTATGAACCCTTTAGGCCGGAGGAGCTTGCTGCTGCCCTCAGGTACCTGAAGCCAGGGAAGTCTCTCCATCTTCCCGGAGTTTATACTCTACGCCTGATCGACTCTCAAATCTTGGTTGTGCGACTTTCTCAGTTCCTGCATGCATCAACTCAAAATTCCAAAGATCTGGAGAAGAGCACTAATTGTTGCGATCCCTAAGCCAGAAAAGCCACCGGGAAACCCAAAGAGTTACCGTCCCATATCTCTGCTGTGTGTCCTCTTTGAAATCCTCAAGAGACTCATCTACGCTCGTGTCGAATCATTGCTCCCTCGGGAGCAGGCGGTCTTTCGACACGGGAGGTCGACCGTAGACCAGGTCACCCTGCTGACACAGGACATCGAGGATAACTTTTCGGCTAAGAAGGCCGGAGCTGTGTTTGTCGACCTCACAGCAGCCTACGGCATTATATGGCACCGCGGTTCACCTCAGGGTCGTAGCCAGGAATTTTGCTTGGGAGGGGCCAGTCGCTGACGTCGTCAGATTTCAAATTTTAGCTATTTTGCACAAAGATCATTTTGATGTCACTGGTCAATTGCAACAGGATATGACGTCAGATATCTTCTACCAGTCGGTATCGATAAATTTTAATAAAGACAAGAAAACCTTTGCTTTCGCAGTGATCATTATCAAGCAGTTGTTAACCAAACATTTTTCAATGAACATTAAGAGTAGCGGAAAGCGAAGCGCCGTGTAATGTTGTGCTCGAGAATATCACTGATTATGCCTATTGAATAAGTCAAAATGAACTAAAAGTATGTAAGTGGATTCATAGGAACAAATCAGAGGGTGCCAATAAAATTTAGTCTGCGTTTCTTTTTGAACAACTCGTCGATAACCATCTCAGGATCAGCTGTCACATCCCGATTGTACGTCAAAAAAGCCAATCCATCAGACGGTTTTGCCCAGGCCCATAACCAGGTTGGAACACCAGGTGGAGCGAAGAGTTTTCTGAGAGAGGTCCAAATTAAGTTATGTCCAGTCAGCCCCGTAACTAGCTTGGGACGCCAGGGGTGGAGTAGAGTTTTCTGGGAGGGGCCCAAATTTTTCAAACTATGTCCAATAGTTTTCAACTACGCCCAACAGATTTTACCAGGGCGGAGGAAAGGTTTGCAGGGGAGGCTCCGCCCCCCTTTCCCCTGGTTACGGGCCTGTGTCTAATAGTTTTAAAGTATGTCCAACACATTTTTCCAGGCGGGCCGAAAAATTTCCTAGCTAGTTACGGGCCTGGTTTTGCCCCATAGTGCTGCGTAGATAGGCTAGCAACAGTTGAAGCGTAGAAAATGAACGTTCATTTTTGCTGCTGTGACCGGCAACGTTGCAAATATGTGTAGTGTGTGAATGTTTGAGAAAAAGACACAATTGCAGTGTCTCTATAAGGCTTAACTCGCAGCTCAGAGTTTGGGTTGCTGGCTCAGGGACTATGAGAGGGGATCCACCAGGTACATTGTTCCGGGACCCGACAGCTACGGAGGGGCCTGAAACAGAAGGACAGGCCCGTAACCAGCTTGAGACACCAAGGGGGCGAAGAGTTTTCTGAGAGGAGCACAATTTTTTTTAACTTTGTCCAGCACATTAGGAGGACAAAATATTTTCTAGGGGTGCCTTCGCCCCCTGATACCCCCCTAATTACGGGCCTGCTGAAGGAACGATTGAGTGTTTGTTAGTAACACACTCGGAATAGCAAAATTAATCCCACCCGGTGATAAAACTGGTTTGGCCGAAAAGATTTGGTAAGAAGTGTGATGTATTTTAATATGACTTGCTGGCAGTGCATTTTCCTGATACGATGTATTGATAATAATTATTAGCCGTAGTGATTGTTGAACTTGAAGGTTTGCCTATTTTGTCGAATTTAAGACATTCATGACTTCTGTCCTAGTTAGAGATGGCACGAGCCAGCAGTTTTGCTGCCCGGAGCTAACATGAAACGGCCCGACCCATTTGTGCCAAACTACAACATATTTTCTGGCCCGGCCCGTGACCCGTAATATAAAGTAGGCAGTATCTATTTTGCCGCCAAGATGGTGGCAAAATAGACACATGACAGGTTCGCCAGGGGGCTTTCATTAATCGATTTTGAAGACTTATTTGCCCTATGCCTGTAACATGACACTAACACATGACAAGAGTGCCCCAGGCTGCACTACACTTGCTAGTAGCCTAATGTACTAAGCCTAAACCAGGGGTCACCAAGATGGTGTCTGCCGGAGCCAGGTCGTCGGTATGGACCATGTGGGTTGCCCGTGGCCTGTTCTGACAATAGCATAAACATGATCAGTTTCTTTACAATGATGAATATCTTAAATTTTTATTTTTAATGATAGCATGATATGAAGATAAATAATGCAAAATTTTATTTTCAGAAGTGTGTGTATCAAACTGGTAGACCTTCGCATGAATCTGTACCAAGATGCAGCTCTGAGTTTGAGGCAGGAATTTGGTGACTCCTGCCTTAAACCCTAACCTAAGATAATATCGAACCAAGGGTTCACAACCTGGGATGCATGTACCCCTAGGGGTAGATTTTCCTATCTCAAAGGACACATTTGAGGTTAGCAATGGAAGAGAAAAATTATGTTTGCATATTATTCATTTCGAAATACTCGCATTTATACGTAGGTCAACATCAGTGAGTATTATTTTCAAAATCAGTACATGCTTATTGGTACAGTAAATATATTTTTTTATTTTCCTCAGCCTTTTTGTCATAAGAAATTTTAGGGAACATGCTCATATAACGAAATCCTGAAGGGGTACATGGCCGTAGAAAGTTTGGGAATAATTGTCCTAAGCCTAAACCTCGGCGACAGACTATAAATGAAAACGTTGTTTGCTTTGATTGATTCCTAACATGGTTCACTGATTTGCGTGGAAACAAGTGAAACGGAACGTTGGCAGAAAGGTAAAATGGAGAGAACAGCAGCAAAAAATATTCATTGTTAGATTATGAAACTTTGCAAAAAACAAAAATTTTTGGCGAGCAGACTGCAGCGGCCCGGAATGACGTCATCGCTAAAAAAATTGCTAGCGGACTGTTTCAAAACCTTAGCGGACGGCCCGAAGACTGGACTGTTAGCGGCCCGTGCCATCTCTAGTCCGAGTGGGTCTATTTAACTGAATATTCCCTTACGTCTTTAATTTTCAAACATTTTCAAACTAATCTTTAATAAAAACTCT
>Ga0210059_1017338_pt1 | contig 10275 bp, 7 predicted proteins | sample Ectturendosymbi2_FD_188042 | JGI IMG/M metagenome (GOLD analysis project Ga0210059, IMG submission 188042) | Ecteinascidia turbinata endosymbiont from Florida, USA - Sample 2 (SPAdes) (version 2) | ecosystem: Host-associated > Tunicates > Ascidians > Unclassified | place: Key West, Florida...
GGAAGCATTTGATCAGTTACGCTGTTGTGTTTGTTTCAGAGTTTCATTGCTCGCTTGTTCAGCTCCATGATTGAGCGGTGTCCTTAGTGAATTAAAGCCTGGCTTTCTGCAGATAGTGTTTAGTAGAGTTCGCAGGCGAGTGCACGACACTCTTTATATTTTATAAGTCACCTCACGTGCAAGCACTGGAGTCTGCCGCACAATCTATCTTTGTCAGGTTCTGTCAACATAGAATCTACAAGTCTCAGTGATGTCTCAATAATGCGTGTTACCTATATTTCAATTATCTTCTCTGTTTTGTCAGTCACTAGGGTCTAATTTCCACTGCATAGCAGCTCGACAGGGTCTCGCACTTCTGTAGTTCCACACTCCTTACTCTGCCGCAGGAGTCAACGCGTAGACGTGCGCGGTTCTGCGGGAGCGTCGAGCTGAGATGGAATGGTCAGGAAAGCGTGTGCGGCCTTAACGTGCCGACGTCGGGCAAGCCGAAGGTCACAGTTTGGTTGCAAAAATAGGAACCAGTGGCGTAACTGGAGGTTTCAGCCAGGATGGGAAACGTAACTGAGGGAGGCCACTTGCCAACGCTCAGAAAGAACTTAAGAAATGAAAAAGTGCATCCGGATGTGGATTTCTGTACTAAAATCCGAAATCACCGGAAAGCACTTCGAAAAACGCAAAAAGCAACCTACTGTATACCGAAATACACGCTAAGTGTGAGCCCGGTGTTTTAGCTTAGCATGCGAGGGGGGCAGTTCGCACTTCGCACCACTGCCCCCATCAGTTACGCCGCTGGTGGCCAAGAAACTTACAGATATGGTTTCTGAACAACCATTCCAACTCATTTTCTGAATAGGCAGGGATTTTTTAAGGAAAATGTTAAGCACCCGGTATGGACCTGTAGGGACCCGATTTCTCTGATTCTAGGGAACCGATTTTTTTTTATTCTGGGCACGCGATGATAATTTTCTCTGATTGTAGGGACCCGATTTTCAATTCTAGGGACCCGAATTGGGTCCCTAAAACACCAAAAAAACCTGGAATAGGTGTAAGACTTGTATTTGCTTGAGACAACAATTTGCGTCGTCACAAGTTCGTTGAACTCCTTCCCATTTTTGTTATACAGCGTCACCCCACTAAAGAGCGTGATATCATTTGTGAACGACCATAAAATTGATGGGACATTCGCAGTTGAGTTAGTTCCCTAAGCTAAACGTGCTTGAAAAGCAGTTTTTCGTCACACATACCGTACCTTTCTGCAAACATGGTTTCCACGTGTCCCGGTGATATTGATGTAGATCTGATATGAGTTTTAGCTTCCAACAATTCCTGGCGAAGACCTTCCGTAAGAGCAGTGACGGCATATTTGGTTGCAGTATAAATATTTCCCATATTGACAACTTTATGTCCAAGTACGCTGTTTACATTGATAATGTGTCCATCGTCGACTCCAGATTCTCTCATCAACTGAACTGCTTCTCGTGTGCAAATTGAAAGTCCCATTACATTAACATCGAAAGTATGTTTCCAACCCTGCACAAAGTTCTTTTAGATTTGCGCTGAGCTGTTTGTTAAGGTAGGAAAAGTTTCTCACGCTCTTACGCAACACCATTTAGTTTATCAGGAAGCAGTGGTCCAACCTTTAAAATAAAACACCCCGTTTACAAAGCTAAAGAGTAGATTCAGAGTCACAGAGACTCTGTGTGAGTGAATGGAACTAAACATAATTGCAGAATACATCCTTTAATTTGAAGCAAACACGCAAACTCTTTCATATGTTGTTCAATTTCTGAGACAGGCCCGGATTTCGGTGTGGAACATTTAACTAAAAAATGTCAGATCGATACAGATGCATTCCCTAGTTTTATATCCTTGTTGGTTTACGGGAACAGCTCAAACTAATGTAGCTTAAGCCAGGGATGGGCAATTAATTTGGCTCGAGGGCCACTTTGAGAATGCCGCGTTTAGTCGAGGGCAATACCTTCTAATGGGAATAGAAGAAGTCTCGATTCAACTAAAGTTACTGTGATCAGTTGGAGGAAATTTCAGATTTGAAGATTTTTCCTGAATGCTTCAGCGGGCCACTGAACGATGTGACGGGCCACTTGTTGCTCGCGGGCCCCTAAACGCCAACCCCTGGCCTAAGCGGTGACATACAGCCAAACAGAATGCATTTTCTTACATGACAGGTGCTTTCCCAAATCGAAAACAGTTTATCAAACTTTTTCGACAGGACGCCTGTTTAACTGCAAGCAACCTTGAGTGAAGGTTGTTTTGATCATCTCTCAGGTAGATCAGCGTTTCTTAAACATTTGCGGATTACGGACCCTAATAAATTTTAATAAAAGTCACGGACCCCCTCAAGAACAAAAGTTACAATAAGTATTTGAAATTAGGTTTCATTCATCGTACTAAAGTCGAAATATCTGCAAAGCCTATTTACTCTTTTAAAATGTCAGAGCAAAGCCTGTTAGCCCTTTACATCACATTCACAGACCCCTTAAATCAAATTAACTGACCTCAGCTTTGGAACCCTGGGTTCAGATATTTGCTCAAAATCTATCAAACAGCTGTGGCTAAAAGCAGAATAACCTTCACGAAGCAGAAACACCGCTAAGATATATATGCGGCTCAAACCCTGACCGTAGTGGCGCAAACAGCACACCATAATCAGTAGTTTTATAAATGTTTACGAGCATTCGGCATCATTCTGCAAAGCGCCCTGTGAAGTACGCAGGTTTTTTAAGGCATTTTATGAGTCCAAAACGGTCCCATAAATTTCTTGTGCGGACCCATAAAATTGGTACTTCCACATTAAATCTGGACAACTACGAAAAATTTTAGCTGAATTGAATTATTGCTTCAATTAAAGTCCAAAACCAAATCGCCTCGCACCAAATAAGTGCTGTACAGACAGTAGCCTCGCCTATTCATCGTAAGCATCTCTGAAACCACATGCAATGTCACAAATAACTTGACAGCATTTATGAGATAAACAAATGCAATTCGTATTATCAACACTTTGAATGCCACTGTGTCTGGCGTTTTTAGCAAGCCAGTGCTAAGTCTTTTCCACGTTGTCAAACGTTTTAGCAAGCCCTATCAGATTGTACACATTTACGCTCTTGTGCGGGTAATTTGCAGAAGATACTGTCACAGCAAAAACGTAAAGCTAGCCATCCAAGCAAAAAGCACTATTTTTGTAGTAAGCCTAAACACACATTCCTTTCTGCAAGCCAGCCAGAAAGTGTAAACTCTAGCAGTGACCGCAAAGGTTCTTTGATTCTGTTGTCCAGAAAGAACAGCATTCAAATGTTAGAATACCGTTAGTTTTACCTAATAGTCAGTCAGTAACATCTAATAATAAGAATTTTCAATCATGGATTAACGTGAAAGATTTTGGTGAATCCCTCTAAATGAATGTGTTAACTCTGCATGCTGACGGAGGCATAGTATGTTTGCTCTGCTCTAAGCATTCAGGAGTTACAACCGGCCGAGGAAAGAATGGTAAATATTTACACTACCGGGCCGCCAGGCCTCCACGCTCAAATCGTCTGGATAATCAACCCATCCCTGACCAACACCAAAAAGCCAATAGACTGGAAAAAAGTCAACGCATTTCACTATTTCATGCTATTCATCAAGATCGCATTTCAGATAAAGCTAACAAAGTAGCTGAGCGCTTACGTCTGATATACTGTGCTTTGAAAAAAGAGATAACTAATCGAAAAATAGCTTCCTTGCAAACCTTGGTGGACCGCATTGGCCACAATGTTCGCTTTCGCGACTTCCACCATACCAGTTCTGTGGCAGTAACCGAGTTTATTTTGCTCATCTCGGAACATTTGAGTAATCGCACTGTTTCTGATCTCAAGCAGAGCCCATGCTAGCCCAGCATGGTCGAAGAGACATGGCGATGTCCATTCCACTAGTCACAGCCTGGCCATAGCGAGGATTTTCAAGTCTGTGTCATTTGAATCCAAGCAACGAAACCGGCCTCTTGATGTAACTCTGATTACTCTGGTACATGTTTCAATGAACGGTTCAGACAGAACTGTCGCCAAAAAGTCTTTACTAGAGGGGCTTCACGTTTGTACAGTACAGGAGGATTTAACATTCTGAAAATTGACAAAAACTACACTGATTTATATTGTTTCTTACTTCAAATTGGGTGGCTTGGAGCTTTGTTTGGGGGGCTTAGCCCACCTAAGCCTGCCATGGCGTCGAGACTGGGTCTAGAGCAGGTAAATGATGAGGGTGCGCTTGAGATTGCACATGAGATTTGTGATTGAAATGGATTAAAGCGTAGAATGGACGGAAAACGTCAGAACAAGCACTAAAGACCGTGGAATCTGGAGATGACGAGTATAAGAAACCATTGCTTTTACTGATGAACAAGAGTTGTTTAATGAAGTTGAAATTGAAAAATTAGTGTCGTAATTTTTGTAAATACAGTAGTACTAATTGTGCACTGTGATTGCTAAAACTGTAATAAACAATACGTTTAGGAATTATTTTGATCGTTTTCCTAAAGAAGATGCGGCCTCATAAAATTTCTTGGTGTTCGCTTAAACCAAACCTTTAAAAAACCTGCTGTACGAATGAGGCGACAAGTCAAGACGCTTTGCAGAATGGTGAATAATACCTGTCAGAATAAGGCGTCGCGACATTTTTGCTCCTATCGCAAGTTTCTTGAATTAAGAAAATCTCGAGATGTTTTAAAAAAATAGCAGTGATTTTGATGCATCATTCAAACCTTTTGAAAATTTCGCAGAACAAATCTACCAATTCATTTGTTGAGTCACACGCAGATTTCCTGTAATTCTCATAAAATATTTAGTTGACGAATTTCGCTCGTTTGAGGATTTTCAGTGGGGTGCCAGCACAAAATTGAAAATGTTAATTGGGTGAACTAGCGTTCATTTACAGAGTATCATTCTTTGAGTGATGCAAACCTAGGTTTGCAAAAAATCTGACAAACGAGCAAACTCGAAATTTTTTGATCACTGTCTTCATTGCAATAATTTCTTTGACGAACAGTTTTTTGCTACCAGGTGTTGTACAAAGTGTCAATTCGCGGTTGACGCTTTAAGTCGATTATTTACAAGGATAATAGGACTTTTTTCGGGCAGTAATTATGTGATGTTTCGCCAGCAGTACAACTTGTTATTACAAATGCAGTTCGTAGAATTCTACTTCTTCGTAACATCTTACTAAATCTTGAATATTTTGTACATCAAGGCACTTACGAAGTAAAAGTATCGTTCATTCAGCTATTTCCTTGCGGAGAAACTGCGAGAAGCTTTGTGTGGCGATACAGGATATTTTGTAAAACGTATAGGAGCAGGAACAACTTTTTTCCAAAACAGAAAAAAGTGCATTAATTGTTGAGGTAAATCGCACCAAAGGCTAATTTTTCGCCCTCTGGTATCTCACTCTGCAAAAAAGCAATCAACACTTACATAACTAATTTTGCGGTTAAACGTACCGGTCATCGTAAATATTGCTGTGTTTCTTTTTGCACAGAACACCAAAAGTTCAACGAAAGTGCAAAATGAATGACGTAAATTACTTGATGTAACGTTCCTAAAGACAGTAAGCTAACTCTGAACGTTCAATCAGTACAATGCAAGAATTTCAGTACCATATATGAAGTTCAATTTTCAGCTGGATTACCGATGGGAGGCGAAATATTACTTACTTCTGTTTTCCCACTGATTAAAGTATCCAATGTCGTTAATCCAGCATTGTTGACGCAAACGTGAAGTATACCAAACTTCTTCTTGATGAAAGCAAACATTGACAAGATATCTTCTTCTTTTGCGACATCACAACGAACAGGGAACATTTCACCAGGACCAGCTTAGTTGAGATCAGCTGCAATTTCTTTCAGTTTATCTTCACTTCTTGCACAAGCGACAACTTTCATTCCATGTTTCACAAGCTTCGTGGTTATGGATTTTCCAATACCAGATGAAGCACCAGTAACTATAGCAACTTTTGCTGCCCATCTATGCATTGCGATCAGGAATTTAGTTTCCAATGCCAATTAGAGGAATTGAATATTGATAAAACAATGTTTTAAGAATGAATGTTTAAACTTTTTGGCTATCCTATGCATGTAAAATGAACAAAAGATTTCCATTACAGGAAAGATATATTGCCAGCATAGGTATTTTAGAATCCGTTACAGGTCAAGATCTCACAAAAGATCCAAGTGCGATAGCAAATGTGATCCTACATTTCCCCACCTAGTACCTGAAGAAGAACTGAAGGATATAACGATAGTTTAAACATGTTGTTGTCCAATAAATCTATCCCTGATTTCTGGTATTATCTGCGTAACATCAAAGACGGAATGGATAACCCGGAGTTCGGAGTATTTTATGATTTAATGACTAGATTTATGGTTTTGCCAGTCTACTCCACCGCGAGAAAAAACATTTTCACTTGCTAATCACATTAAAACAAATACAAAATTGCTAAAACCGACACTGTTTAGAAAAATTGTTATAAAAAAAACATTGTCAAGAAGCAGCCATCAAGACGGTTATTGGACACCTAAGCCTGAATTACTGAGAAATGTCATCAATGGAATATATCACCAGCGTTACATAAAATGTCTTGAACAATGGGATCCAAATGTTACATATTCACGCTGCGGACGAAAATTTGGAAGAGGAACTTAAGTAAATCAGGATTTTAATCATTGTTTTACCTCAGGTATTTTCATCCGTTCTCTTTTGCAAATTAGAACTTCCGTGTTTTTTGGCAGACAATGATTTTTTCATCTACAACCTGAGTGCATTAGAAATTACTGAATGGGAGCCCTGGACACAATAGTCGGCGACTTGACCAACGATCGTACTGAGATTCACTCAAACTCGTTGAAAGACCCTGGCGTTATCAACATGGAATCTGATTAGGTCAATAAAACTAAATTTCATGAATAATTAAGACATGCAATTTTTTGAGGAATGTGTATCGATTCGATCATATACCGGCATTTAAATCTATGCGTACCACAGTTTTTTGAAGGCCCCCTTGGATCTTGAGGCCCTAGACTTAAGCCTATATAGCCTGTAGGTAAATCCGGCACTGGTCTTCGGAAGCATTTCTGCTGCCGCGCTCTGAGAAGGGCGTTTTATGACCCACCCCATGCCGCACACATCCAGCGCGGGTAGCAGTGTTTGCTCTCGTATTGACAGGTTTAGTTGACATTTGTAGCGATGTCGTGCAGGAGGGCCACGTGAAGGCACCTGTCAACCTCCCTCTCCTGTAAACCGGTTTGTCATTATGACAAAGCTCTCCTGGAAACGCTTTGTCATTATGGCAAATGCGATTTCTAACCAGTGTGCCACGACAACATGGAGTAGGTGCAGCTGTCTCCAGCCAAAATTACTGCAAGTTGTTAGTGAGACAAACTAATTGAAACACAAAAAGGTTTATAAACAAGTCTTGCAAGGATGCTATCAGCCTGCCATTTTGAAGGCAACGATACTGCAATTTTAGTTGTGCGACAAAGATGTCGAAAACGGACAAGTGATGGTAACCATTGTATTTTGTTTGACACCTACAAAGGAAGTTGACTTCGCTGTTTTTTCGCAGAGAAGATAACATGCGTTTCACATGAAATGTATTTAACTTTCTAACATACAAAAAAACGCGAAACAAATTATTTAAAGATAATATTCTAAAACAATCTGTGGCAAGGAAAAAACGACTGTTTTTTAACACACCTCACCTCAGTAGACCCACTTCTAAGTGAATCCAATCTAACATAACCGGCATTATTGATGCACACATGAATCTTCGCACATTTCCCTTTTACAAAGGCAAACATAGACAAAATGTCTCATTCCTGACTAATATCGCAACGAACAGGAAAGATTTCACCTGGAGAATTTTTGTTCAGATCTGCAGCAATCTCTTTCAATGCGTCGTCTCTCCTAGCACAAACGACAACTTTCATCCCGTGCTTTACTAATTTTATTGCAACAGCTCTGCCAATTCCGGCGGATGCTCCGGTCACTACGGCAATTTTGTTGTTCCATCTGTCCATTTTCAAAATTAGACGCTCTACACTTATTTAGCAGAAAAAGGTTACAGCATCTGTTATTGTAGTAAATGTTGTACACATTGATCAATGCACTGAAACGTCTAACTACTTATAAACGGTTGAAGCATGATGCAGCATAAAGCGCACATCTATCTATCGGTTAATCATTAACATGTTTGAACAGTGACTGTGCTTGAATTCAATATTCAATGAGAATGCTCGTTTCTGGGTTAAGCAGTCTTAATAATGTTTACCCAGAGGTATTGATGCTAGTGAAGTGATGAAAGCTTGAAATTCTTGTTGCTCACTGACATTATTGACTCAACTACGAAAATGTATAGAAAATATTCGCAGTATTATTTTCACCAGCCGTTCAAAAATGTGTTTTCAACATATTTTGACCTTATCTTAATCTTTTAAAATTATTTAAAGAAAGTTGAGATTAAGAGGAGGTTCAGATATTATAGGTGATGATGCGTATGGTTCAATGGTCCTCCAGCCAGGCCGGCAAACAGCTTATATTTTCGGGGAGGGTAAAAAGATTGTTACTTGTACTATTTTCGGGGGTAAAAATGGTTGTAATTTGTTGTCGTGCCTAAAAACTAAATATGTTTTTAAACATTTCTTGAGATAAATTGCCCGTTTGCCTCCCCCTTCTGGTTTCGGGGCTGCATTCAGCTGATTGCTCGAAAGTTTAGAGCACACTGCTTCAGTAGTTTTGAAATTTTGACTATTGGTCATTTCGCAACACCCAGTCGCATAAACAACAACAAAACTGATTCAAAAAGCCCACCGGAAAGCAATTGGCTAACTACTAGGCAAACTTTTGGTCAGCAGTTTACTCCGTTCCTGACTTGCCATGAGGTTTGCGCTTAAGGCCAGGCCTAATAAACAAAACAAAGCAACACCAATAAAGTTTGTTATTTCTAGACAAAATATGTATAAACAACACTCTTTTGATTCAACCTTTGATTTCTGGGAGTGTAATAATTGCCATAACGCTATGCACCTAAGATCACTGCTATGCTACTGAAAACTCAATCAAGGCAGCCGGATTCTGGCAATGCACGACAACGCAAACACGCTTCACCGCATGTTCTGACATGACGTCACAACAATCAGTCGGCAAGAAAACGGCAAAATAAGAGCTTGCCCGGTGTCCCATGTTTGGAAGCGTATAACTTTGCCATTTTAGCTCACCGTACAGAAAATTTTCAGAGGTATGTTCATGGAAACATATTTTATCAAATTCCACCAAAAAATCGCATTTGATGATTTTCGTGTCAGCTGACCTTTAAGTGACTCGCAGGACGTTAATTGGTTTCATAAGAAGGTAACTGTTAAAACTATTTTGAAGAACAGACTATTTGGTGTAGCAAGCAATTGAGCACAAGATTTTTATAATTCGATCAGGTGAAACATTGGAGGTTTTTGACTTAAGATTGAAAGTACATAAAAATTCTTTCCTATTCAAGGGGTCAGTATATCAAGGCCTTGTATTCAGGTCAGTAACATACGTAAAAAAGAAAAGGAGCAGACAGGGCTGTGTGTGAAATAGTGGAAATTGCTTGCTGCAGAGTTTTGCTTAATCCAGCAACCTCTGGACGGCAGTCATGCAACACTTTTTTGCACTTCCTCAACGAACAGAAAGCACCACAGATTGACGAAAGCTTTTCACGCTTTTTCGAAATTTGGATTAGGAATTTGCATATTTCTTCAGCTTTGTAAGATTTTCATTTTGCTCGTATTTTAGTAAGGAGTACTTTCTCGTGCAAGTTGTTGCAGGCTTTGGTCGTGAGGTGAGATGTTGTTTTTTCTCCATTTAGAAAAGTTTTGTCTTTTGCGAATAGCTTGATTAAATTTAAGTTTCCTCCAGGATTTCGTTTTCTCTTTAACCGATTTTGCATTCTAACTGATTGTAACTTATTAAGGGGCAAATGGGGCAAAATGATACTTAAAAGCACTAGTGTTTCTGTATGCTTTCGAGGAATCAGTCGACTGCCATCTGCTTTCGTCTTTTTGCGATGATTCAAACTTGCACATATCTCTATTCAAGAATGTACTTTCCACGATGGGTGTAAGCAAGGAATCTATCAGCAAATTTTTAATAGGAAATCGATTTCACGTAAAATTACGCATCCTCAGTCCTGAAAATTGCAAGCAAAGCTTACAGGTGAAAAGTTGAAAGGCTGAAGTAACAGCAGAGAAAAAACAAACTC
>Ga0210059_1017341_pt1 | contig 10274 bp, 7 predicted proteins | sample Ectturendosymbi2_FD_188042 | JGI IMG/M metagenome (GOLD analysis project Ga0210059, IMG submission 188042) | Ecteinascidia turbinata endosymbiont from Florida, USA - Sample 2 (SPAdes) (version 2) | ecosystem: Host-associated > Tunicates > Ascidians > Unclassified | place: Key West, Florida...
CTTCCATACTTACTTCTGTAGTTTCGCTGGGTCTGAACATCTGATTTTGTCTCAGTGAACCAGGATACACATTGCGCTTTTTCTTGAGCAGTAGTCATTTTATGGGGGTTCGATTCATATAACTCAATCATTAAACATAAGAAATTTTAATTAAGAAATTTTGTCTGAAACAATAAATTTTAGTGTCAATAAAAACTTTATGAAATATTGATTAACATAAAACAAACCTCATTGCGATATCTCATCATTTCATTTTTTAATAATTTTTTTAAATTGTAAAGAGACTTTATGGACACCCTGTATATCTTAAAAATAATGACACTTTGATGATTGTGAGGAACTTGGAGTTGTAAGTTAACCACTGACTCTTGCCAATGACTTGCTACAAAATTGTGCGTTTATGTGGCTTGGAAGGTGGTTATGGATCCATGCCCTGCAGTCAAATAATGAAGGTTTTAAAAACTAGCCAGGTTTAATTTTGGCATGCAGTAATTCTACAGAGCTTAGGAAGTTGCAGTGTGAGTCATAAAAAGCTGTCCATCTGTCAGCCTTGCTGAGATCAATGCAGCCAACAGCGTTGCTTTCACAATTGCAAAATGCAAACAGTTTTCATGTATCTTAAGTGATATTGCTAAGTGTTTAGCAATAGTGTAGTATGAACCATGGCAGAGCATGGATAGTAACATGGACTATTCATTGAGGCAACCAGTGTGCTGAAAATGATATTGTTGAAGTGTTAGGAGTTTCATTTAGTCAGTACTGCCAAGTCTACTGCATCATCAAAAGCTTGCAGTGAGTGTTTTATATGATTCAGACATCTGGGAAAGAATAGTGAAGAGAGAATTGCGAAGAAGGTGGAAGCAAGGGTTGTCAACCAGGGGCATAAGTATTAACATTCATTATGTATCAGTGTTTATTGCTAGCAGCTCAGCTTGTTAGTCTTTGCATGTAACCTCCTAGCTGAAAGGTAGGTGATTTTAATGATGTTTTATAATAAAAGTAGACTTAAAGAGCCAAGTGAACATGTAGCTTTTGGCTTCTGTAATCGCTGAATGTGACCATATTAAATATTTTGTTACATTTTTTGGTCAACCTCTATTTAAATGAAAGTTGTTGTCAATTACATTTTTCTGTTTGCTAGTGCAAAACGTCTGTGTCCGATAGAGCAGTAAAGTTTAAATTACCAATTCAGTAAAAGTGATGAATTCTGTTAGTCTCACTCATTTGTGTATGACTTGGGAAACATAAATTGCTACGGCTATGAGGGACAAAGCTTTGATTTAAACCAGTCATCATTCACATGAGAAAAGAAGGCATTATGTCATTTATACTAAAAGACAGCTTATGTCAAGACAGCCATAGTTTTAAGTCCTAGTGGTTAGTGTTTGTAATAAGCTTGTATGCTTTCATGTGTTAACTATCTGTGACCTGAGCCGCAATAAAGCTGTGATGTGTTTTAGTATGACTATCCCTCTGCTTTGTGCATGTACTATACCACTAAGGTATATAATAGTTAAAAAGATAATGTTTTCTGTATTTGTATTTGTTTGCAATAGACATTGGACACAGCAATTTGGCTACCAATGTATCTCTACTGAAAGCACGTGAAGTGGAAGATATTTATGAAGGCAATGATGAACAGTACCGAGCTGCTACTTTATCAACTACAGCAGAAGCTGCAATAAGGTTTACTGCCTTATCCTGTGCATGCTCATATTTACAGTAAAACTGTCTCTTCAAAACATCTTTGCGTAATTTTAAGTTCTTTTGCAAAAAATCTCATTATACTTAATTGCCACCAACGCTTGTCTTTGTGAACTTGCATGAGTGTTGAAAAAGCGTTCCAGCCCTATCCTGATTATGCAGGGATAGCAGCAAGCAGAAGCGGAGCAACCAGTGGGTTCCGGCTCTGCCAAATAGCTCGCACCACCTCGATGCTGTCCCATGTGCGACATCACTTACTCACATTCCGAAAGGGAAGAAGAAGATACGCACTTTTCCATTTTGGTTTGTAGTTTGAATGCATAACTGCTGCATGCGTCTCTGCATTTGCAGACTGTTTGGGAGTGCTTGTAAAATGGTGCTTTGTGAACTTTTTGCTTAGGGGGGAGTATTCTTTGTTGTTGCAAATTTCCAGTGGGAATGCCATGTGGATTGTGCCTGTGAAACTTTTAGGAGTGTTTTTGAATAGTTTTTAATAAAAATTCTGTAAATTTGTGTTAGCATGTGTTTGCACTGACGTTAAGTGTGTAGGACTGATGGAAAACTTTCTGACTGCATTTGCAAACGCGTCTGTACTTAAGCTGATCGCGCGCTCACAGAAGCACAACACACGAAAAAAATGAAGTTTTTTGACGTAGTGGTTCATTGCCAAACAAAGTGCATTTCATCCTTTGTGATTAAATATGATTATCAAGTTGTCGTCATTTGACCTTTCGCAACGTTGTTGTGGAGTTGCGCACGGTGCCACGACAAAAAAATTTCTGCCCTTACAGCTACGACGATCGTCGTCCAGAGTCGATACATAGCAACGCAGCCCAGCCAGAGGTTCTAGTTCCTATTCGGTTGGACATGGAGATGGACGGTCAGAAGTTACGCGACACTTTTAGCTGGAATAAGAATGGTGAGTTTTTCTAATGTATGCTGCTTGTTGTTACAGTACACAACAAAATAAAGAACAGTAGTTTATTGCAAAAACATCTCACTTCCTTGTCTGGTCGCGTATGACTCAGGAAGAGGTATCTTGAGCTAAATATCCGAAATGCGTAGGAGCCCAGCAGACATCAGAAAGACATTGCGAAGATAAAAGTTTCTACAACTTTTTGCAGTTATATCAAATGATATTTTTAGGCTCATAGCTTGTTTTATTTGGATCAGCGAATCTTACTACAGGCTTTATTTGTCACTGAAAAAATCTTTGCAACGGTCTACGTCAGTGTTGCATGTCACGCGGGTAGTAGATCACTGTGTCGCTGAGTTAAAGATATAACCATTATTATCAGGTTAATACATTCTCATTAAACGAAAGTTGACGTGCTCGTATTTACTAAATTTTGTTCCCCACATTGTTTCAAAACATCAAACTAGTCAAACGCTCCGTTGCAATTTGTGTGCCTGTGAACAGCATGCGTATTGTGTGTTTAATGCTTATCTCCATATCTTGAAAGTCACACACAGAGCTGTACGTCTGGCAGCTCTGCTGCAAAAGAGCGTGTGCAGTGCACTTGTCTGCGCCGGAGTACAGCCGCCTTTTTTCAAGGGATTGGGTTATTCTATTGCATTTATCCATGTAGGGGTTAATGTTTGAACTAGTCTGCGTGTAATATCTTTTTCTAAAATATATGAATTCCTTTTACAGCAGATTTAACGTTTTGATTAATCTAAAGAACCAGCTACCGGCGGTGAACAACTGAACATGCTGTTTGCCATAACTGGTGATGTACGTTAGAACTTACGCTTTACTCAGGGCAATAGGCGACTGCACGTCAACTATGACAGCTTGCAGCTTAACGTGCGCTTGCCGCAAGATAGGTCAGATGAAATAGGGCGTTCTGAAGCGCTTGCAATACGAATTCGTCGGCATATTAAAGTCTAGCGAAATATACGGTTGAATGAAAGTAACTTACTTTCGAATACCAAACTATTACAAATTTCACTGAAACCAGTGTCAAACTTTTGGAAATGACGCATGCTTATCCCTCTGTTGTCTAAAGGTCTCTTTATTGAATTGCTATCGTTTCTTCATAGTTGAACTGATATAATTTCCCTCAAAGTCGGAATCACTCACAAGCAATTCCTCGGTGATGCAGTTTCTGAAATCTACTAGTTGACATCCGTGCTAACAATTGATTTGTCAAATGTGAATAGGTGGTACACAAGGGTGGCACGCCAAAAATCCCAGGCTTTAAATAGTCTGCAATGGTGATGTGGCAAAAAGTGAGGATTCCTCACTTGGTTCTTACTAAGGAACCGTGTTGCTGTGCAAAACAGCATGTTTTGCTACAGTCAGGACAATTATAATGCTTGTGGGGAGTTTCACTAATAAAACGATAAAAACTCTCAATGCGTTGGTTGACGCTGTTCTCCCATTAAAAGATTTGAGGAACGCAGTTCCGCCGACTGCATCACCAAGAATTCCAAAATTCTTGCGCAAAGCGTAAAGGGAAAATGGCTATAGAGCGCTTCGTTTTCATTCGCAGAGCAACTCATTACGCCGGAAATGTTTGCGGAGGTGTTGTGTGACGACCTCGACCTTAACGCCATCACTTTTGTTCCACTGATCGCCCAGGCGATCAGAACGCAAATCGATGCGTTTCCTTCCGACTCGAGCATTTTATCGGAACAGACCGATCAAAGAGTTATTTTAAAGGTATGACTTCTTGTTTCTGTTTTAGCGTTAAGTGTACTGATGTTGTCCATCACAAGCGTATTGACTAAGAATTTTTAACCGGAAGGGCAGCCAAGGTCGGGTTTATGAAGCTCGACGTTCTTTCGGCATATTACTTCGCTCTATCTTCATTCGCTCAGAGGAACCCACCCGAATTATCCAGTCGTACTGCTGTACAATGCGAAGCCTTTATTCTCCCTTTTTTGTAATCCGTTTCAAAGTCTTTGTTCCTTCGCGTATCATTTTACCTCTATGTAGCTTTTCTAGTTATTGAATGTAACAAGTTCTGATGGCGACCATATCTTTAAAACATATTTAAATCTATTGCTGTGTTTAAGTTACATTCGAAAAAACCCGTGTGGTTAACTAGAAGTATCTGCCAAGCGCTAAGACAAACTTGTCCGTGTACCTTTCGGTTGTTTTGCTTTGTTTCAGTTGAACATTCACGTTGGCAACATAAGCTTGGTGGACCAGTTTGAGTGGGACATGTCAGAAAAAGAAAACAGTCCTGAACAGTTCGCGCAAAAGCTTTGCCAAGAATTGGGCCTCGGCGGCGAGTTCGTGGCGGCCATTGCGTACAGCATTCGCGGACAGCTAAGCTGGCATCAGAGAACTTACGCTTTCAGGTTCGCGTACTCATACTCTGGCTTGAGCGCTTTGCAAGTTGACTTTTCACCGTGACGGGAATTATTGAGTTGTTTTTTCAAAAATGTCATTAAGCTACTCCCGAAAGTGTCAAAATGCGTTTCGGCAGACATTGCGTTTTGCCGCAATATACATTTGATGCTGCCCGGAATATTGACTTAAGTTAAACGATGCGCTCACATCTGGTCGTTTGTCTCAAATTGTCTGCATCTATAGAGCAGGGCTTGCTCCTCATCTCAAGTTCGTTTAGTGATTTTGAATAGTGCGACGAACGAATTGTTGGCATGACGGTCACCGACGATTTTTGCGTCGCTTGAGCGCCATCTGATTTTAGGCGTTCTGCTTTCTCCGTGGACTTTGTGCAGACCAGAGTGGGTTTCACCCGGTTGACTCGTGCACAGGGTCGTTTTTCAGTTTTGGTAAAAAAGCTTACTGCGAACCGCCGAAAGCTTTTCTTCGCTTTCCAGTAAAAGCTGACGTATAGGTCGCACACTTCCCGCACGCATACGTTGACTTCAGGCATTGCTGTTGCGGCGCTCTGTAGCCAAGAGTTGCAGAAGCTTCTGCACCGAAAAATGCCATTTTTTCGTTGTTGCAGCGAAAACCCCCTTCCCGCGTTGGACGTGGCCATGCGGAACACCGGTGAAGCTGATCAGTGGTGCCCGTTTCTCGAAACTTTGACTGACGCTGAGATGGAGAAAAAGATACGCGATCAAGACAGGAACACCAGGTTGTTGGAGAATTCGTTTATAGCGGACTTTTTTTAACGCCAATGTATTAAAAACGTAGCTTTAAAGGGCTTCGATTATAAATACGCAAGGTTTACAGCAAAACAATGCAAAACGCGGCCAGTTTTAAAATGTTTTCTCCTTTGCAGGCGTTTGAGAAGACTAGCGGGAGCCTGGTAGAAACATCTGCGTGAAGTCAGCGAAGTTCCCACTGCCTCTGCTAGATGACGTTGCAGGGTATTCCGATTCGCCGGCGTGACGTCAACAGTGCGGCACTCACAGCAGTCTTGCACCGGGCGGATTCAGCTGCGTGATGAAAAACAACCTCACTAGCTCGGCCGTGCGAAAAAATCTTCATCTTGTTGCTTTTGCACTTGGGGTCAAGACGCGCGGGTCAAACTCGGATCCCTTGTTGCTGGTATTTGCTTTTGTTTGAATACAGTGTCGTTTTGTTAAAAAGTGCTATCGTGCTGAGCAAGAAGCAAAAGCTACCGAATAGAGTTATAGATCGATCCCATGATGGTCAAGCGTTTTATGTCTTGATTTCAGCATCTACATAAAGTGCAACTGTTATATGCGGAGAACTTGCCCAAGCTTATGGCTTTCGCTCCAGCTGAGAACAATGTTTGAAATTATCGATCGACGTTCTTTGTTTGCGACAGGAAGAGTGGTTCTGACCAGTGTTCCCTCTAAGAAAATTCTACACCGAGCAAATGGTTGTTTTGTTGCGCACCATACAACTGCGCAACCATACAGACGCACAGACAGTGAAGCCTTCCCAGCTAGGGTTAGTTCGGATAGCAATAATTTTTACTATCCGGATATTTACAGTTTAGCTAACCCGTTAACCGGATAATAACCGCTAATTGTTACAATTGTAATTGATTTCACGAGATTTTCGGGATAAATTGAATGCAAACGCATGACACGGTTTTATTGTAAATATACAAATGTGGACAGGGCCGGCTTTAGCATGTGCAGGGCCCGATTGGAAGTACTTTCGCGGGGCCCCAGTGAGTGGCGTGTGCAAAAATTTTCTAGGGGGGCATCAAGTCATAATGATAGAAGTTAGTGATGTGAAAAAGCTAGGCCCGAAGTGGTGACGCCGAGACATTGATGACGTACCGTTTCACCATTTGGCAGTAATATTGCAGTGAAACAAAAACCGTGCTATCACTCTAGTTTCTGGCGGTAATTATGTTGATTGTGGGCGTTCCTATTTGGATTAAATATCCCCTAACATTTCCGATTCATGACGCCTGGCCAAGTGGCAGTATCCTTTGTCCATCCAGTGCTTCCGGTAAATTTTGAATTTTCGTGCTCGTAAGACTCGTCAGATGCGCCAGCCGACGAACTTTGTCAGACTCGGCACTTTCGAAATGACTTACCTCACTTCTTGTACGTAAGCTTCCCCTTCAACTGTCTGACATAACATCATCAGTCTGGCTGCTTACGTTGTCGCAATTTTCACTGTGGTGTGGCTCTTCTAAAGCTTTTTCTTCATATTCTGAGGTAACTCTGTTAAAATACTTGTCCAACAACTATCCTCTTTCTCGGGTTCAAGCCCTTTTTGCCATTGTTTTAAATAGCCCTCTTTTGACTGCCACTCAAGGTTTTTGGCCTAAGTCACTTGGCCTTTGACACATGGTATTTACAGAAAAATAACATATTCTTAAATAGATAGCCCAAAATCGACTGTTAAACTAAAGAAAACTCCAGTACTATACTTGTCTACCAATATAATATACTTTACACGTGAAAAATGGTTACAGACGTGCAAACCGTTATTTGAGCCAGTTTTGAATATCCCGGAAAAGGTTAAAAAATTCCTTTCTCTTTTAACACGAAGAATATACTCTAATAAAGTGATTTAAGATTTCGCAGTATCTTTAAATCTGCTTACTAATTTTTCAAAACCGACAAGCAGGCCTACTGTAGTCTCCTCTAAATCTTCCACGAAAGTCATCCCACCTTTGCACTTTTTTAGGTTTTTGTAAAATTCAACTTTTAGGCTATATCTCCGAACATTTACAACGCCAATCTGTGTGAGATTGATGCCACGCAGTGGCAATTCTAAAGGGGGGCCTGGGTGGGCCATGCCCCCCAGTTTTGTTCTTAATTTCCCGTTTAAGTTCGTTTGGTTGACATATGCAGGATTGCCAAATGCGTTTTGTAAAAATACCGGCCATTTTGCCAACAGCGCCAGATCTGAGCTGTGTCGTAATTCGTAAGCAGCACAGGGAAAACAGAGACAATCAGTATTGTTAAGCCACAATTGATAATTTGCCCGTATTTTGGCTGATTCGTTACATTTTGGTGTGTGTGTGTGTGAAAATCACCCTCAGGATTGCGTCAACAGCAGCAAATAAACTTCACTGAAGAAACTGTCCTGACAAGATTCACTACAAGAGTCATTATGATTTGAGAAATTCTGCGTTAGTTCTTTTTGAAGTTATGGCAAATTATTTTATTTTCACAATACCGGCTTCAGACACTGATTTTCAAAATACCGGCCTCTGCTAAATTAGCAGTAAAATACCGGAAAGGCCGGTGAACTACCGGCCATCTGACAACCCTAGATATGCGCAATAGATAACTTTCGGCCAGCAATATTTTAAACGATAATTTAGAAACCCTCTAGCCTGCATTGAATACTTCCCAAATGCATGATAAGCTGTGTTGTTGTTTTTGCCGGTCGGGTAGCTAGCGTTTTTTATGACGACACACACCAGGAATGAAGTAGATGCTCGCATCCTGCGTGAAATTTAGTCAGACCGCGATCGTGGCGTGGAAAAATTCATTTCGAAACTAAGAAACAGGTGCAGAAATGGGAAGATTGATCTTTCATGCATTTCAGTGTGAGATGGAACTGGATTATTTAACTGTCAGCAGGTGTTGCTTGTCCCAGTAGCAAATGTTTGTGAAAGCATTAAGAATTGGTGTCAGTAAATTTATCAGAATTTATCCTGGCTGCAATATTGCATTCTGCTGCCTTGTGTATGACTTCGAAACATCTTACGCAAGTGGTTTGTAACTACAGTTTTAACTCTACCCACACATTTCCTGCAACCTCAGAATTTTGTACGGATTTTCTGTAATGATTCAGAAGCAATTTTTCACGTATTTCAGCTCTTATCCCAGGATGTCAAATATTTCTATCAGAAAAACACTTGAAAGAATTCGCAAATCATATTCATTTGGTGAAAATGATTTAAAATATGAAATAACTTTGGCAAAGAATTTGCTTCGGAAGGCGTCGAAACTGCCTATGTCGCTCGAACAATTTTTACCTTTTATACTGTAGCTGCTTAAAAATCTGCGTTTGATTGTTACTGGTAGCTGTAACTCTTCCCGTCACCAACGCTTTGTTTTTCAAAAACGAAATTACTGAAAAAATTTCCCAGAAATGCCATGACCAGTGAAAGATTGGGCAACGTTGATATGCTTTCAGTTGAAAGGGTACGAGCTGAAAAAATAGATTTAGATGATTTCGTTGATGAATTTGACAGTCGACATGACAATCGAAGGATTAAGTTACATTGAGTTGATATAATGATATAAAATTCTAACGTAGCCTGTGCAGGGATCTGTGTGAGAATTATGCTGCTCATTGTCTATTTGTCGAATCTTTTGGTTTAGAGCAGCTATGTCCAACCCGCCGGCGAAGGTTTTGTGCGGACCAGTTTAGGTTTTCGCTGTAGTAAAATTATCCTGCACACTGCCAACCTGTCCTTATTTTGACAATCTTGAATTTGACATTTTTGATGCAGGTGGTCCTCAGTGCCACTTTATCATGTCTGTTACCATTGCAGTTAGGATTCGAACGCTTCCAGTACATTAGCTTAAGCTAAATTTAGTTTGCTAAGATCAAAGTAAGCCATTCAATGGGCGGCCCTCGGCCCCTCATTAATATGTCATTCAATGTGCGGTCCTGGTTAAGATAGTGCCATAATTTTTGGCTCAGTAAGCCATTTGGGTTGGACATAGCTGGCCTGGTCTATCTGACTTGATGGGGAGAGTTTGTGGAGAAGCCTCGAAAAAGGGTCGCCTTGCAATTTACCGAAAGAGCTTTCAAAATAAAAGACCTACCGGGCCGTCAAAGTCATCGCCGCACCAGTGCAGCAGCTGCTTCAGCCGAGTGTGATACTTTGCCTGGGAATCGTGGCTCTCACCGATCAGCGAAGAGTACGTCGCGAAAATCACGCCTTTTTTTACGGCGCCGTTGTTACGAGCAGTGATCTTCCCGTATTTGAACTGGCAACAAAGTATTTGTCCGGTTAACACAAGTTCTCTCATCCCACCGAGTGTGGTTGGTTACAAGCGAAAAACTGCGATAAAGCGCAAAGTCCATAGACGTCGAGAAGCTGTGTGCAAGCAAACCAGAGTAGGACCAGACGGCCCTAGGTCTGGGTGATTACCCGCGCATTGTCTAGGACGCTGCTACCAAGACTTACATCCATACGTATCGAAGAAGGTATTATGGGTAATTTACAAAAAATTGAAGGGCATAAGAA
>Ga0210059_1017342_pt1 | contig 10274 bp, 5 predicted proteins | sample Ectturendosymbi2_FD_188042 | JGI IMG/M metagenome (GOLD analysis project Ga0210059, IMG submission 188042) | Ecteinascidia turbinata endosymbiont from Florida, USA - Sample 2 (SPAdes) (version 2) | ecosystem: Host-associated > Tunicates > Ascidians > Unclassified | place: Key West, Florida...
GAGACCGAGACTCGAGACCTCACATTTCTATGATGGTAATTAAAGCTAACTCCTTGAATAATGCAGCAACAAAATAAATGGCACATTGCCAAATATCAAGATAATAAAAATCATCCGAAATTTGTGCTAACGGCCAAACACTGCAAACGTTTATTTTCACTTTCCTCTTAGGAATCTACAACTTCAAACCTGTGGCCTTATTTACAAATTCCATGAAGAAATGCATGGACATTGAAAGTGTTGGCAGCATTTAGAACAGTAGTTTTCAACCTGGGGGTCGTTTGCCTTTTTTCTAGGGGTCGTGAGAGCTTCTAACAAAAATATTTATATTTGCTTCTCTATTTCATGTTTCTTATGGAACTACTTTTTGTCGTAGCCAAAATAATTGGTCACCTGGCAAAAATGATAGCCTACTTTTTCATTCAAAATTGTTTTAAGTATGATTATGACCACCACAATACAGAATACTGTTGCGTTTGGCAACGCACGAATAACTTTGTGATGGAAGAATGTGATGTGTTTGTAAATTAGATATCTGATTGCGGCAGCTAAGGGAGTTTTTATTCTAGTATTCAATGAGTTGTGCTGTGGATTGATTTGTGTACAGCACGGGTCTCTCTCACTGATGCTGCCATGTGCATGAATTTAACAAATGAGTCTTGGTTCAACACAGTGATATCGTACGTCATTTTATAGTCATTGTGATTTTGTATTGTGCAAACACAATTGCATTTCATATGTTTGACTGGAAATTTTCGGAAAGGGGTCGTTAGGTTAAATTGGGTTGCAAAATGGGTCGCCGCATGAAAAAGGTTGAAAACCACTGGTTTAGAGGTTCTACGCATTTTCCCTCGAAAAATGTAGGTGAGCCAATTGAATATTCGAGGTGTTTGCCGTTGCCATGCTTCAATAAATTTGTTTTGACTCAGAAAAATTTAAATTGTTTTGTTCGTTACAAAACAATACCAACCCTTCTGTGTAAGGACAAGAGGTGATGCCCTGTGTCAGTGCAGATGCCCTGGTGAAGGTCCCATGTTCTGGTATCCTACCTAGTATTGAAGTAGGCCTATGTTATTTGAGAAAGTGGAGAAGAGGCGAAACATTACTTTTTATTTTAAAACAAGCACAGTCAATGTAGGCGAGTGCAGGACAGCCCCAGCAGCACTAGCCAAAACAAGGCATTAAGTGTACTGTAAGCCCACAGGAAAAGTTGCTTTCCATCATTCAATTTTTTGCCAAGGTGTTTCGTCGTTTACATCATTTGCCATTGAAATAACAAACTTTTAAAGTTTTTTACTATCTACCACTTACCTGTTTCACTACATTCTTTTTATTTTAACACTGGGCATCTGCACTGACACTCAAATTTCTTCGCCACATATTTCTTGTATTTTGGCTAACAAAGCTTTACCATTTTTTTGTAACGTTACCTACACCTTTCCTAATTACTTTTCTCCTCACACGACAAGTAATTGAGTAAGAATTCTCCAAAGATTTCGAATTATGAGGTGATAAATTTAGAGATTTAAAAAAACGAAAGCACTACTTAGAATTTCAAAACGCAAAATTGTAACTAATTTTTCATCATTCCAAACTTGCTCACTCTGTCGAAAACAAGTTTTAAAAATGTTGCTCGTGATTCTGCTGTTGACGCAAAGAAAAATATTTAGGCCTATTAGAGCAATGGACTTTTTTGGCACAAATTAGGTTTACACTTTGAACCAGCGACGTAATATCCCCCTGCACGCTCTACTGCAGTTGCGCAGCGATGTTAATGTTGCCGGGGCCGACCATAACAATGCTTCCTCTTTCCACTCCTCACATTTGCTTACAACAATATAAAATGAGAGAAAATCATGTATCATGCGTATTATAACAATAAGGAATACTAAAGCATCTTAAACATCACAACCAAATACTCAGAAACTGAAAGGAGTCTTGTTTTTAATTCTCGATTATGGATCTTGCTTTCTTTGTTTGTTGGCCACCCTTCTCGTCACTTTTCTTATGTTTTTGCTTTCTTTACATTTGCATGCATGTATGGCTAAATAAATAGCATAGCTGGCACATGCTAGGCTGTGGTTTAGCGGGAAGGTTTTATTTTTTGTCATTAGTTGTGAATCAGTTGGCACCGTGGATTCAATGTGTTTTCCATGGCAACAACAAAGTGCACAAGGCTAATGAAGCTCTGAAGCAACTTGCGTTTGCTTTTTTGTCTTACTTAGGGCAAGGTGCTCGTAGTTTTTCAGTCTCTTTACAACTGCAACAGATCTTTTGCAGGAAACCATTGCCTTCGTATTGACGATTTTTTCTTTCTCTGATAAAAAGAAAATATTAGATGCTTTCGAAAGGCCTGGTTGGGACGCAGCATGCTGCAGTAGAATGAGCCAAGTTCGAGATTACCAGTGTAGTTGACTAGCAGTGAAATGGTGTCGCGCCTTCCCGCTGATTTTATGGCTCTATGTATAATTCTTAGATTTGCTATTTTTTATTGCAAATTTTTTATATTTTCAAGTTTTTCATAATTTCCATGTTTTTACATTAAACTGATATTCACAACTGTTCCAAATTTCCGTTTTTGCTGACACACTTAGAATCTTCGCAACACCGCATGTCGGTTAGAAAACGCAGAAAGGCCATAAAGCCTATACCAGTAGGCTATGTCAAAGTGACTGATCAGCCATGATGCATTATTTGCTCTCTGTATAAAACTCTTGAGCAAAACTTTTCCTCAAGTGAGTTCTGAGGCATTTTTGAACTTAAAAAAGTCTGCATTACCCAGACCAAAAAGAACTTCACCATCGTGTTTTTACAGAGTGCTTTGAAAAGCACTTCGAAAAAAAGACATGGTTTCATTTGGCTTCTCAAAAAAGAAACTTTTGCCACTCTCCCACCTCTTTTGAATAAGCCTATGGGTTTCATAACAAAACTCTTGGAAAAACAGTTCAGAGATAGTCCTTAGCAAAGTACTCCCAGCCTCTCAATGTAGAGACTACGCGCTGCGGTTTCATTGGTGCATGCACATTTTTTATTGAATACAGTATAAATTTTAAACAGGGTAGAGGGCAATTTGTTTTCTCCATCTCGTAAACAACATAACAACAAGGATAGCTTAGCCACTGACCTCTTTGAACGGCTAAATTTTGAACAATCGTTGTTTAAAACCGTTTTTTAAAAGAACTCCTTGCAAAACTTCATAAAAAATAACCTATGCAAAGTCTCGAGACCGAGACCGAAATCCTTCGAGACCGAGACGAGACCTGAGACCTTCGAGACCGACACCGAGACTTGAAAAAACGGGTCTCGAGACGCGTCTCGAGACCCAGACCAAGTCTCGAGACTCCATCACTGCTAAGCTACATCAGCAAACGCATATTTAATGGCACTGGATTCTCGAATGAAATTATTGAAAAGAACGTTTTTTTGACAATGCATTTACCTTTCATGTTGTTTTCTTTACAATTTCATAACTCTCCACAATGTTTGGTTTGAAAATGTTTCAAACAGTGTATAAACGTACGTTTTGTGAACCGAGTCTATAGCCCTATGCTAAGCATTAGCAAACTAACCTACTTTAAATGAAAAACGATAACTGCAGTGTTTAATGTGAACGGAGGCGTTTTCTTAAACTCTAAAAAAATGATGCGCTTAGCAAAATGCCAATTTTACATGTTGTGTATCTATTTCTGAAGTGAATATCTTTCTGTACAATCTGATGGTATTTGCTTTTCTACGGTAGTCTTCTCTGTATGAACTTCACGACACAACCAGTGGCGTACGGGGCGAGGGGGTGGGGGCGGTCGCCCCCCCGACTTGAAAAATTCAGGGCAAACTCTGTTTATAGGATAAGCTCAAGATGCACAAAAAAGTCTGAAATATAAAAAATATTTCAATACAGTGAAAATTTTCAGGGCAAATTCTGTTTTTCAGGGCAAGCGCAAGTTGTTCAAAATTCTGAATGATAAAAGATATATATTGAATACAGTGAATTCAGGTCACACTCTGTTTTTCAGTGGATGCACAAGTTGCTCATAAATCCTTAATGCATGTATAACCCCTGTTGTTTCGGAATACATTCTCGTAACCTCGCAGTGCTTAAAGCTATAATAATACAACCATGGGTGAATACAAATTCGTCTAATACAGTGGTTCTTAACCTTTATACGCACTCGTACCCCCTGACCTTTCATAAAATTTTCTCATACCCCTTGTCTGCAATCAAGAGTAATTGGTAGTAACACAGTTTCATCGCAACGAATATAACGATACGATGTACTTACAAAGTACACCAAAAATCAGACACAGGTAATGTTATTTTGTTGTTGTTTTTCAGTAATCATGCTGTAGCATGGCCCTTCGTTTGAGATAGCCACTTGCATGTCATCATCGAGCTCTTATAGGTTTCTGGCCTTAGTTTTGATGTGCAAGCGAGTTGAGAAACTGCTTTCACGTAAGTAGGTTGTTAAAAATGGCACAAAGACTTCCGAAGATGTCTTTGTTAACTGCGAGGAAGTGTTGAGTTGCGTGCACCAGAAGGTACCTCACTACATTGAATAGAACTTTATTTTAATTTTTCTACTCGTTTTTATTTCAACTAGATCTTCCTTCATAACATCATTGCCATCCATAAATTTTGGGTTAAAAATAAACGGGTCCTGTCCCGCATCAACCCTATGAAACAGAAATCTCTCCTGGCTGAAGCCTGAAAGTATCCCTGGAAGGACTGCCGTAACACCTGCAAATGCTTTTATTTTTCAATGACAATGAATAAGGATGTTTTTCCCTTGGAAATTTCACCAAGTTGTGGAAAATCAGCATAGGTGCAACTACTACAGATTGAAAGTTTGTTAGTGCAGACAGATATGCTTTCCCTAGCTGTAATCATGTACATCGTTGTTACCCGAATGGAGGTGTTCAAGTCGTTCGGGTTGCTGAATACATCTGGAAGGTATGCCAAGGACACAACAAATTCCTCCTTTTCAAAGTGCCCTGCTATGCCACTACCTCGGTGTCTCAGAAACTGCTTGATTTCTTTGTACAGCTCAAACACGAGTAGGCACTCGAACACGGGATAGCCACCTCATTTCTGTGTGGAAAAGAACATTGTGTTGATCCCCAACTTCGTTACAAAAAAACTTCGAACAGACGGTGATTCAAGGCTTGGCCTCTGATAAAGTTTACTGCACTCACAACAATCGAAAACACATTTTTATATTTTTGGGGCGCTTATCCCAGAAACAATTTGGTGCTTCGTACCCCTTGTTTTAGTGCTTCGTACCCCAAGGGGTACGCATACCCCTGGTTAAGAAGCACTGGTCTAATAGCAAAACTGAGCTTGAAGTCAAACGTAATAGGCGGGTCTAAGTTTCTTAAGTTATCAACTTGGGCGTGCCTTGAACACTCCGATCAAAATTTGCCAGTGCTCTCGCAGAGTTTTTCTAAACGTGTGCTGTTCTTCTTCATTAGAAGGGAACTGCCACATAAAAATGGTGCCACTATCGTTCGGCTTTTTTCTCTTGATGGGGGAGAGAGTGAACCCACTAAAAACTTTTCGTGTCTTTACCCAACAATCTACCATACCCTGGAAGGTGTAAGTTAACACAGAAGCTAGGAAATTAAGACAGAACAGTCTTGTATGCTGAAATTGAAGATAGTATTAGCGTGACTTGCAAACGGAGTACAAAGTCACTAGAACAGGCATCATTTAGAAAGGTTTGTGAACAATGGAATCCATTGGTAAGTCTTTGAAGTTACTCTTTCATTTTACAGAAAAATTGTGAGGAAATATTGCTGTAACGTAAGAATAAATATGACTAATGCTCATGACAGATGTTCTCGTGCTTTACAGATTTGCGCTTTGATTGGACTCAAGATCCAGAAGTAGTACTGAGCGAAAGATTAAAAACTATCGATTTGGAAACTGATTATTTAAAGACAGACTCTGAACTATTTGAAGGCTATTGCCGAATGTTATACCTAGGTCCAGAAGTAGAATACCACCAGCTGTTAGACCTTGCTGTATCTGCTCACTTTAGATGGCAAACGAATACTGTGTTACTCAGGCTAAACCCATGAGTAAACAGATAAACAAATAGGCAAAGCAATACTAACATCCCAGCGATAAGTATGATTATAGTATACAGTGAAAGGATTAGAGTGTAATAGGGTGGATGGAAAATGTTAAACACTAAAAATTTTTTGTTTAGATTAGTTTATAATCGATAAAAGTCAAATCTTTAAGTAAAAGTCATTAAAGCGTGTACAGAAAAGTTGCTCTCAGAATGGATTTTTGCCTCCAAAATTGTAATAATGACACCGCCTGTGATCTTGATTTCTGATAATTTGCGAAGTGATGAAATAGATTGTGCTTGTTAAGTTGGGGAAGTTGACCTGCCTGGTTCAACCTTAGATAAAATTGTTGGAGAACTAATTAAAAGACCTTGGTGCAACAGAGGCTGAACTGAATGTATTAGTAACTGAGTCGGAAGATAATACTTTACTAACTGACTAGGTAGACTGTGTACTACAAGTAATTAAATCTGTACGTTTCACTTGGCCTTAACGCCCCACGCAATGGCTGCAGACTCATCTGACATGGCCCAAACGTTGATAAAATTGAAACATGACAGGCGAATAATTTCCAAAAAGAGGTTTTAAGTAAAAGGGTAGGCCACGCCAGAAGTGAGAAACTCCTTCTCTGTCTACGCTTGATATGGTTTCAAAAAACATATAAAAAGATTAAGTATTGGAATTAATTTCTGCTCAGAATATTCATTTACATATTCAAGTCTAAGCGATTAGTACTATCAGATTACCCCCAGTAGTTTTTGCTTTGGGTTGTTGTCATAAAGTGACTCCTTTTTTTTCTGCGCAGACAAGTGTGGTGCCGGAAATTACCGAGAGGTGAAAAGTTGAATAGGAGTACAGCAGTGTTTATTTCCAGCAACGCTGTCCTCCAGTATTAAGGAAAACCCCATTGTTTAGTCAGGAAAGATATTGGTTTGTTTTAATTAAAAATAGAGGTATAATATTTCTTTATTAGTTCTTGGTAGAATTACCGTCGGTGATGAGTGATGAAAAATCTGTTTATTTTACTTGGCAATTGGTTTTATAATCGTATTGATTAACATTTTATGCAAGCATGCTGCTATTCCGTTTAGAAAGACACCTTTCTAGCATATAGTAATTTGTATCAACCTCATCATAATTATTCATAGTACATAAGAAGCTAAACTGTTGCTAGATATCTTGCCCTTGTGTGCATAAACTAATAACAATCAGACATGCTGCTGTTAGATCGAGCTACACGTGTATGCAGCCAAGAGGGACGCATGAATTAGGTACTATGACATCATAGATATGAGTTTCGACATCAGTAACCACTTTCCAAAGAAGTAAACAAAAGATGATTCAACCCAATTCGAACTGGTTCAGGCTTACCTTCAATCTAGTGGGTTAGTTTAATACTATAGGGTTTGGAGAAAGAAGCTGTACGCAATAAAAAAGATTTTTTTTTAAATGCAAATGGATGTGGTGTTGTTTTCCATGCCAGCTATGAACTTTTGTCAAGATTATAGAAAAAGAAGGTTAAGAAATTCAAATCTGAAAACTAGTTAGTTTGCACCACAGAGTAAAATGACGATTTGTAGGATTTGTGTTGTGGATCCCTGACCAAATTAAGGGGCGAAAATGTTTTCTAAATATTACTAAGTTATGGCTATTCTTGACTAGCACTTTTGGACAGTAGCCAGAGCAGCAGTAGTGCAGCTCAGGCAGAGTATGTATGTAAAAATTGACCACACAGTAGCTCACCAAATTGATGCAACTGTATTTCCAAGTTTTAAAACATTTAGTGATTGTCGTGATTATTTACGATTTGATAATGAAAAAGTAAGCGCAATACCATAGGCAGTACTAGATTTGTAAATAAATGCTTTGGTTTATGCTTCTCATCCTCATTACAGAATTAAAAAGTAACAAGTAAGAAAATAACATCACATACCTGTGTAGTGCACATAGATATTGTAGTGTAAATATAATTTCGGGTGTTATCATGTTAGCTGTAGAAACTCACTGCTACCATTCAACATTCAGTTTTGACCAAACGTAACTGACGAGGGAAAAATTCAGGTGTCTTTATGCCGCTGTAGAGCTAACTCCCTACTTTTTGACCTAGTGTGTAAACAAATTTCGGTGTTCCAGCAATAGGTGAAACAAGTACTGATAGTATGATATTACATATTGCGTCTTCGGTAATAAATACAGTGACAGACAAAGAATCGTTTTGCTAGAACAGCCTTTACAACGTACAACCTGTGTCTAATTTCCTTAACATTCGCAGTTTAACTAAAAGAACATGGTTAGCACATCGAAAGGAGTAAAAACACCTGTTTCGGTTACTTTAGTATGAGTAGAAAACTATAGTGAAATGTAATATTGGATCCTACCCGAATATTGCTCAAAACGGTAGTTGAAAAAATTAGAAGCATCTTTGGTTACGGATTCACGCACCGAATATTGGCATACTAATTTTATTTATGCAATTTTAAGAGACGCTTTGAGTCGAATTACAAGCCTTGGGAGCCGTTCTAAGTGTGCATTAACTTAGGGGAAGTTGCAGTGTAATGAAGAGGTGACGCTGTAACCGGATTAATGGACATCACCACCACTAACTTTGAAGAGACACAGATAGCATTCTAAGTCGTTTTATCAAACATTTAAAAACGTCTAGTACCTTTTGTGAAAAATGGTTGACCTCATCGGGTGGACTTTTATACTTAAAGATAAATCAAAAATTTTCAGCATTGACTGTACTTTTGACATTAACGCTAAAAATGCGTGACCGATTTCTTTATGCATAAAAAGGTCAAAAGGTCATACGATCTATCAACATCGTTTATCGAGAACACTGCTATGAAGACATAGGGTGAGCCTGTCCGAGGTTCGGTGTCCTGCTACTCCACAAGATTTCTTAGAAGAAACAGTAAGCACAAACTTTATAGTTTTGATGATTTAAAAATAGAAAAGGTCCTATAAAATGATTGTGAGGTTTTTGCTCTTATCATACTATGGTTAAAATTTCTTTTGACTTCGGTCAAGCATCTTGTTAAAACTATCATAGTAGTTTGCAGTGCGACCGTTTCTTCTCAAATAAAAATGACAAATATGTAATGGTTGTTGCGCCGATGTACTCCACTGTTACAACGTCCTAGTGTTAACTAGGTGCATAGTTAGGTATAATGGTACAGCATGGTTTAAATGAAGGATGTGATAGTGAAATATTGTCAATGCAAAATTTAAATTTCACAGCATCACTATCCTACAGGAAAGCTACAGGAGTCCATTGAATGCCTCCTGCCTATGATCAACCATACCGTGATAATAGAAGTAGCTTCAAGTTTCACCACTTAATCCTACCGACGGGAAGCACTGAACTTTAAGGTAAATTTGTGAATGCAATTCTAATAATAGGAAGTTGTGGTATGATTGTTTGTGAAGACACATTTGCACAACAAAGAGCCAGAAGGAGTAGGTGAAATAAGTTATTGTTTTTATGATAGGATAAAACAGCCATAGTTCAGTGGTAGAGAAGCATAGAGACTGTGCGCCTCAAAAGATATGGTTATAAATTAGAGTAGAAAATTTAGAGTAGAACTTTGTGGTTCATTCTCGAGCTTATTAAAAAGTGCACTTTATTCCGTTTTGAAGGGAATTATAGGGACGCCACTGAGTGTTTATAAAGAAGCCGTAACTTTGGTTTCTGTCTATAACACTGACTCATCACATGGTGCGGTACTTTACAAAACTAAGTTTCAAAAACTATATTATCACAGTGCCTTAATAAAGATACCAACATTGCCATTTGATATTATGACTTGAAAAATCTGCCTTACTTGAGGAGTTGTTTTAGTTGAATTGGTGGGACCTGACGTTTGGCATCTTTATAGTGTTTTCTGATTGACGTAACGTGATTTCTTCTTAATCAAGTACTTTCAATAAGCATCTTCATATCTAATAAACTTCTCTTTTCAATTTTGGTACCTATCAGTCAGTTTTTCGATTCCTACTACTTAGAAAAAGGCTCAATACTTGATTCACTCTACCCCAGAAGCTTACATTTCAACAAAAACAAACTAAAGAAAATTTGGCATTTACAGTAACAGGCAGTAAATTGAAACATGGCAGTAAGTTTTCATGAACCTCTGCTTTTGAACCAAGAGGTCGAAGCGGTTTCGAAAGATGCTTCTATAGGAATAACATTTAAGTATAAGTGG
>Ga0210059_1017343_pt1 | contig 10274 bp, 6 predicted proteins | sample Ectturendosymbi2_FD_188042 | JGI IMG/M metagenome (GOLD analysis project Ga0210059, IMG submission 188042) | Ecteinascidia turbinata endosymbiont from Florida, USA - Sample 2 (SPAdes) (version 2) | ecosystem: Host-associated > Tunicates > Ascidians > Unclassified | place: Key West, Florida...
CCTACCTAACAACACTAAACCTAAAGGTAACACCTAAGCGGAGCCTAGAAAAAAGCAAATAAAAAAAAACGAAAGTTGGCTTGGCGAGAGAAAAACCGCAAACCATTCGCATAGCAGCCGTAACACCTAACCATTACACTGCAACAGGACAGTGTTATCCTAAGAAAGTGACCTTTTTCTTTGCGTTGCGTCATGCCACGAGACCAAATCTTCGAGTGCCGGCACAATAGCTTCAGCCGATCTGTTGCCGCCAGAATATTGCTGGTAAAATAGACACTACCTTCATTATTTGGGAAACAAACACAAAAAACAAACAAAATAAAATAAACAAGCAAGCAAACTCATAGAATAGAAATATAATCAAAATTATATTTGCATCGTCCCAGGGTTAAGGGTACCTAATATAACCAGGTGGTTTTCTAGTTAGATCTCCCGCTAGCCTAATGGTAAGATAGTGTGATATTAATGAGATTTAATGTTTGTACCATGAGAAAGGTTTATTATGATACTGAAGAATACTAAAGGTAGCATATAAATACTTGACACAGGTTAATATTGGTTTAAGATGTGTAGCTTGCATTTCTTTTTGAAAACATAGAAAGCTTGTACTTTTAAATTTCGATCTAAAGATTCCCAAATCTTAACTCCTATATAAGCAAGAGATTTTGGTCCAGTCCCCAATCTTTTTCTGTGAACTATATATTCTTAAGATGTTTTTTGTCTAGTAATATTACATTGATGTATATTGTCTAACTTTGTGAATAAATTGTTAAAAACAGATAGTAAAAACAGATAGTAGAGATGCCGATATTTCCAAAGAATTTAAATATTGTTTTTTGCTTCATTATCAAAAATGTGATGCATTTTATGCCTTACCTTTTTTTCAAACCCTTAAAAATCAGGATTTATAAGAATTTTTGAAATTGCAGCATTTTCAATACTTGATTAGCCTACCTTGTTAGCATAGTATACACTGTTTACAATGAATAAACACAGTGCCATGAATAAAAAAAGAATGTTAAAATAACAAAGCAATAAGAACATAACACTGAATGCGAGAGAACTGTCTACAGTGTTTACACCCAAAAAAGCAAAAACAGTGCTTGAAAGTTGAAAGATGCTCAACAATGAAAAGGAAGTACAAAATGGAGTATCAAGTTAAGGAGGTTAAAGTTAGTACAAAACTGTATTTAATTGACCATTGCCAAAAATGAAAATATTTCCAAAACAGCAGTAACTTTTTTGGTCTTTGATAGTAGTTTGTTAACAGTTACTGTACTACATAAATCTTGTAAAATTTTGTTTTTGTATATATTTCACAAATCAAGCTTTCAGACTCTTTTGCAACTCAGTGGGTTTTCAATTTGAAAAGTAAATCCAAGTCCTAAAGAACCAAATTTGGAAGTTTGATGTAATGTAACATTTAATAACTGCATGTCCTTAAAAAAGAAAAACTAGTTCCATTAGTCACTGCAACTGAAATACTGGTATTGGTATGAAATGAAATACCTCAACTGATTTGTCTATTCTCTGTAGTTCCATATCAACAGTTTAGGATTGTCATGCAAAAAGCAAAGTTTATCTGCATTTTCACCAAGTAGGCTACAGTGAGTTAGCCGGTCATCTACAACCTAGCCTAAACAAAAGCAGCACTAGGCTATAACCAATTACCGCTCCTCCGCCAGAAGTAAATTTCATAAGAACAAGTCGCCATAACAATAGCTAAGGTGCGCATTACGCATCCGATGATTGTGCAATAATGCCATGGTAGTTTTGATCCAATTAATAGCAATGCGCTTTTAACTTGCATTGTTTCAAACCCTGCTTTTGCTGATCGTGTTTAGCAAACGGACAACAGCAATAGTGCTGCAACAATGAACACTGACTACCGCGCTGCTATCGGATCATCGCTTCAATGTATTTGTGAAATGTTGGAGTAGCGCTTCTGTAACCTGTGTGCCTCATCCATAAACGCTGGTTTCACGTTTGCAACAGCTTGGATTGTGAGATCACAGTTATCATTATCATGCCTCGTGGAAGATGGCAATTAAGTTAACCCACGAACACGTTGTTTTAGCTTGCGTACACTATAAACCAGCGCGCTTATAGCCTAATACATCATGTTAAGTTAAAAGTAGAATCGTTTTAAGATGTTACGTGCAGCTGCTTCATAGCGACAGTTGTCGTCACTAATGAGTAACGATTGCATTTGTAATCATATTCATAACACCGTAAATGTTGCTTAACATAACGCAATTCATTTTTCATGCAAGCTTTTTAAAATTAATCTGCGCTAAACTAGGCATCGCTTGGACTTCTGCACCTAAGTACCAGTCAAACTTTTCGTGCTGCGAAAACTTTCAGAAGTATAACAGGAGTTTATTCGTACACAACACCTGCACATGGTGGCTTCAAGCATTGCAAAACCTCCCGTTGATGCTTTTGTTTCGGTTGTGACGGCCGACGCACGCTCCATGGTTAATCTTGTCTGTTTTTTTATGAAACCCCACCTGCTAGCGTTGTTGTAAGATAACTGTCTCGACTTGCTTCGTTGTGCTTTCTTGCGCAAGTTGTCTGGATGCATGAGGAATATAACAGCGTTTTGTCAACTCCTATTGAGGCCGATAATATTGGCCGATACCGATATATCGGATATATCGGTAAAACCCAAATATCGGTCGATCTCTAGTAAACAGCCATGCTTGAATTGATGCATCAGTCTTGCTATTTGTAACTTATGTCATTAAGATCTACAATTTTGAGCTGTACATACAGTTTTTCAGCATTTGTTCTATATGAAATGAATGTAAGCAATCTTATTATTTTATTCTGTATTGTTTTTATTGTTTGAAGCATATATGTTGATGCTGATCCCCAACTACTTATTGCATACTAAGAATGAGAGTTTTAACTATAGACTAGACCAGGGGTTCTCAAACTTTTGGTGTTATGGAGCCCATGAAGAGATTGACCATAATTTACGGAGCCCCACAATAAATTTCTTTTAATATTTTAATAAGTAAACAAATAGCTCGCGGAGCCCCGAGGTTTCTTTCGCGGAGCCCTGGGGCTCCGTACGGAGCACTTTGAGAACCTATGGACTAGACCATACTTAAATTTTTTGTTCTGTGACCCCACTTCAAAAAAATTTTCTATGTGACCTCATTGGTGGCTAGCCTATAGTTAATGATACATGTAAATCTCCCATTAGAAATCTAAAGTGGCATTTTTGTCTGTGATGAAATCATACAAATGCACATAATCCACAAATATAACCATCAAGTAATAAAAGAACCCTGCAATGGAAGCAGTAAAGCGTATAAAAATTTTTTCTCTTTTGTCAAGCCAATATGTTTCGTGACACCTAAATTGCATTTTGCAACCCCATTTTGGGTTGTGACCCATAGTTTGAGAAGCCCTAGACTAGACTATAAATATACTGTTATTAAGGAATTGATAGGAAGGTAATGCCTAAGCCTTGAAAAAGCTCCACAGGCTTTGGATATATGTTTTTTAACTTGAGCTATGTGCGAGTTCCAGGATAGCTTGTTTATCTAATACTACTCCCAAGTATTTAACATTCTTAATTGTGGATATAATATGATTATTAACATTCATGTCAAAGTCCAGAGGTATTTTTTGTTTTGTAATCAGCGTGTAATGAGGTTTATTGTAATTTAGGAGATAGTTTATTATGTTTTAACCAGTTGTCAATACTATTTCGTACCTTGTTAACCTTTTTAAGATCAATGATTAATTTTGCTAAAAAAGAAAGGACTGTATCATCTGCAAATAAAGTTGTTTTAAATTTTGAGACATGTGTAATATCATTTGCATAGAGTAAGAAAAGCAAAGGCCTGGATTTGAGCCTTTTGGAACACCACATGTTATACCAGGCTTGCCAGATATTTTGTGTAGCTTATGGCTAATATCTTAACAAAAAATGGCCAAAATGGCTATTTTTTTAAGAAGTTATCGCTGAAATTAGAAAATTTTTTAACTGTGCTAATTTATATATATATTCATAAGGTCTCAACATGTTCAGAAAGCAGTATATTTTTTGCTGAAAAAATCTGGTTTTGCCAAAAAACTAGTTTTGACCCTAAAATAACAATTTCTGCCATTAGCTTAAACTGTGTGTTATAACATACCTTTATTTATCTTAATAAAACCTAGAACTGTATATTAAACAGGATCATTCTGCAATTCTGACCCACTGCTGGATTAAACAGTTTAAAATTAACTTTTCAATTTGATGATCATAATATATGCTCAAAACCATCATTACGTTCACATACTGAATGAAAGTGTAGGAAAAGTTGAGAGCAAACACTGACTCATGACAGGTCCGATTGAAACACTTTACCAAAATCTGCAAGGGCTAAAGAATTACTATATACTTCAAACATTACAAGGTTGAACCAGCCTACTGCAATACAGTGTTACTATAAAGGCGATGAGAAACTTGTAAAAGTAAAGTCTAACTAATAATGCCAAATGCTTTTACTATACCAGGGATAGGCAAATAGTGGCCCGTGGGCCAAATGTGGCCTGCCACAGTGTTTTCAGTGGCCCGCAGAAGCATTCAGAAAAATCTTCAAATCTGAAATTTCATCCAACTTCTCATAGTAAATATTAGTACTGAGGTTTTATAAATTGATACTGGCTTCAACTCCTATATGGCCCTCCCCTAAATGCGGCCTTCTCAAAGTGACCCCGAGCAATAATAATTGCCCACCCCTGTACTATACAATATAACATGATCAGTCGCACCACTGAGTGCAGCAGTCTTCAGATACATAGTACACCAGTTACCAATGTCGGTAAACATAAGATTGTTACTGACTGACTGTACAAATCTACTGACTGCAAAGACTAAATCATTACTACACACTTCAAAGCAAAACAAGGCTGAAGTACCATGATGTTACTGTAACAGTGGCATGCAGTCTGTCCAAAAAGACAAAATATCTAATGAAAATTTCGTGTTACAGTGATAAGCTTAAAAAATGGCCAAATGTGTTTAAAGTTTGTTCATGGCCAGCGCACTTAAAAAATGGCCAAGTTTTTCGAAATTGGCCAATCCGGCAATCATGTGTTATGCTAGCTTTTTGTGATTAAATATCCTCAATACTTACAAAATGCATGCAATGATGACCTTCCGCACAAGCAATGCTATTGGTTCCTTAAACCTCCACATTAGTTCCCAGAACAAGAAAGCTACATTTGGTACCCAAACCTCTATACATATATACTAGCATACATAAATACTCACATCTACATTATAGGATATAGTGATAGCTGGTACGTTTACATGTCACAATAACAACATTGCTTGGCCTATGCCTCTCAAATTTCAGAAAGATGCAGAAAAGACAAAGTAGGCTGAATATTTACCAAAGATAATTGTGATGCAAAAATTTACTGGCCAGTAGTGGCTGTCAGTCTGTTGAATTATTACTCAAGGAAAGCTATGTCAAATTGTAGGTTGTTTTAATCTGAACGGTGAAGTAGGTTTTACTAAACATTGTGTTGTTGCTCAGGGACAAGCCACCAATATAGTCCTTAATTAATTTTAAATTATATTCATATTTTACCCATGTCAGGTAGTTGCAGTAATTATGAAGTAGAGCCTAATAACAAATGATGATATAATGGAAGGACAGGTTTCCAAGTAACAAGGGACACTTACAGACTACATATAAAGCAGTAAAACATCAAAATGACAAAACAAACCTTAGCAAAACAAAGGCAAAACCAAAAACGCCAAATCATATATGCAGTTTATTCATTTAAATAGCACAGATGATGAAGGTAAGACATGCATGAAAAATTAAGAGATATATAGAACAATATGTGAGTCATGCACATAGGTAAAAGAAATGAGTGACAGTGAAGGTTATGAATGAAGCAGTAAGCCATGCAGCAACCATGGCATTACAGAACAGGCATGTGGCAGAGATAAAAGCAATTTTTATCAGCATAGATAGGAACCAACACAGTTATTCATGGACCATGATGGAGTACCACAGTTGCATACTGGTACATGTCTCAAGCATAGTGATCACACATCTTTCCTCACCATCATATTTCAGGTAGACTCTTTCACAGGTCTGCTAACAACATGAAAAAGAGGATCAGTACAACCAAAGAATGATTGACATTGAAAAGTCTTCATTCAGTCCTGTTGTTTTCACAACAAGTGTTGGGATGGCACCAGAATGTGCCAAAGCCAATGAAAGACTGGCCGAAAAAATTATTGAAAAACGCAGGGAGCCCTATGCATCTGTCATGACCTGCGTTAGTGAAAAGCTCAGGTTTGCACTTTTAATGAGTACCCTTGCTGCAATACAGGGTTTTTGAGGCAAATGAAGTGATGCTCATGTTTCACCTCCAGGATCTCTCGGACACTGACTTCAGTCTAATACCTACACTCACAGTTCTGTAAAGCTAAATTATTGAGAAATATGTCAATGTCATGGACTCTGACATTAGTTGAAGGTGAGTACTAGAAGTGTTTTCAGTGACCCGTGAAAGCATTCAGCAAATATCTTCAAATCTGGAAGTTCCTCCAACTTTGTGCTGAAGATAACTTGTCAGAGCCATTGCAATATACAGCCTTCCACTAAATGCGACCTTCCAAAAGTGGTCCTCGAGATAAATTAATTGCCCAATACCACCCTGTGTTAGATGGATATATGAATATGTCATGGCCAGGGTTTTTTAAAGTGTTTTAGGGACCCGATTCAGGTCCCTAGAATCAGCGAAAATTGTCATCGGGTCCCTAAAATCAGAGAAAATCAGCAGTAATTTAGTGATCGCGTACAGCTTTTTAGAAAGTCATGGGAAATTTTTGTCAAAGGATTATGCCCATCTGTTTTGACCACAATCACCATAAATTATTATCATCTTGATATTTCTGGTTTATAAAAATGTTTTAGTTTTCAGCAATTTAAGTACTAAGGCTTTTCCCCAGGAAAACAAGCTGGATACTAAGCTAATTTCGAGAGTTAATATTTTTGCCAGTTTCCTAAAGCGCTTCGTAAATAAAGCCCAAACAGGTACTTCAATTGGCAAATCCGCTATTTCTCTAGTTTTCATATTTAAATGTATGAACTTTTAAGAAAAAATAAATACAGCTGGTTTCCAATAAAAACCAGATCCATATTTGTATGTTGTTCAGTATCTGTTCTGTAAAACTTTTTCCATGTAGGCCAGTACCAACATAGGTGCCCAGTACCACTACCGGCATGCATCGCACCCTGAAATTTCTTTTAGGAGTGTAGTACTCTTGCTAATTTTTCACAATCTTTTCGAACACTCATCAGTTTTTATGCAACTAAAAATTTGTATTTAGTGAAATTTGTAGTTTAGTGACACCACAGACTGCTCATGAAGTATAATACATTCATCACTATGCATGTTTGTAATCATTCCACTGTGATAGGCAAAGTTAATTTTGAAAGATTGATCAATGTTTGTATTGATAAGGGCTGAGGTTCACAAAAATATTTTTAAGTTATTTTGTGTTTTTAATTTTCATGATTCTAATTTCATTTTGAAAGACTGTGGATGGTTGGATTGATATGGCTGTAGTTTGCATAAATATTTTCAGGTAATTGTGTGTTTTAACTTTTCATGATTCTAGTTTAATCTGCTGTGAACATGTTATAGAGATTTAAAAATTTTTGAGTGATTGAATAAATTTGAACTACTGGTAAAATTGATATGAGATCCACTTTGTGATTTTTCAACTGATATTGTTTTACCAATTTAAGCAGATTTTGATATCATATTTTGTGATATTATGGGTTTTGCACACATCTAGAAACATCAATCTTGGCACCTCTGGTAGAGTTGCCATATCTGATGAGGCGCAATTCCTGACAGATCCATGTTGGTCACTGTAACCAATTTTTGCGGCAAAAACACTTTTATTATGGTATAAATTCCAGATGCATCCAAAGCACATTGCCACTGTCGCTTTCCCGTGAGAATAGGATAAATACACTACAAAATGAAAACAGCAAAAATTAACTTTCATTTTACATCCTGTTGTGACAAAATAGTTTGTCACTTTACTTGATCAAAAGCTCCACTTACTGCTTTGCAATGTTTATCAGAACTGAGATGTGATTTTAAATCCGCGATACTTTGTATGAAACCGAGATGCATGTTCCTGGTTTACAAACTAAGCATTCTGCTTCCCATTCATTTCTACCTTTCCGGAAACATGTCTGCATTGCCGTCATCTCGTCAGTAAATTTACATTTTCGCTTAGCCATTTTTAATAGTAAAAAATTACAAAGTTTAATCTTTAGCACTAAATAATTCTTACTGTGAAAACATTGCGATTAGATTTCATAAAAGGCATTATTCCAGAATCCCGGACATTGAAGCACTTTTTAACATTTCTCCCTGACGCATATTTGGCTGCTAGAATCTCGGACATGTCCGGGAAAAACCTGACATATGGCAACCCTAACCTACGGGTACAAAACATAAATGTTTAATTGATCTCAATATTACCACTTAACAAAATATCTGTAAAGTTGTCTTAGTGTCACGTTTTTCTTACCTACAGTATATCAGCATCTACTTTGCCTAAACCAGTGGTTCTCAAAGTGGGTAGAATTGCCCCCTTGGGGTGATTTTTACAGGCAAGGAGGTGAAAAGAACAAATGGGGCGAAAATACTCAACCACTAGTCGATCATTGAGTTGAATTCAGTAACCTACTTGCCAATTTTAATTTACTATGAAAATTGTTGGAGGTTGTTGCTAAAGCAATTAATCCGTTAGATTTTTATATACTCTGGAACGTTTGTGTGACCAGCTGCAGTGTAGATTATTTCCAAAAGAATTCTGAATGTAATATTAGTGTCATAATACAATTGCTCAGTTCAGCTGTTTAATTGCTTGGTTCTGCTATTTAATACTTTAAATAAAATTGTTTAAACTCACTCCCTTGTGTTTGCCCATCAGGCTTGGGGGCGAAAACAACATATCAAGTATGAAAAGGGGGCTGTGGAAAAAAATGTTTGAGAAACACTGGCCTTAACCAACTGTTATACACACTTCTGAATTGATGGTGTTATCAATGCATTGTGCGAGCTTTTTGTATTTTATATATAGCTTTTTTTGTATTTTATAAATACATTTTATGCCTGGTTCAGTGTTGGGATAACCTCACAAATCTGTGTGCTTACTTGTTATGTTTGTTGCTTTAATTATTTGTCTTGAAATAATGATATGGCAGCAAAACAATGGGATATTCCAAATGTAGGAGAAATTTCATATATATTGCAGATTTGCACAAGGTTGGATTTAGTTGTTTTGATAAATGTCAAGAGCATTTATTTGTGCGTGGCTAAGAATGGGTATATGTATAAAAACAATTCTTTTGCAGATGGTGGCATCAGCAAGCAGGTCGTGATCTGAGTAGGATTTGATAATGCTGTGAATGCAACAAAGTTTTTATAAGTTATAATTGTATGTTTAACTGGCTCGTTGAAAAACTGTGGCAGATGATCTTGTTTAAGTAGCCATGCCTTCTCGATTAGCACGTCGTAAAGATTACAGTCTTGTGGATGATACTTATGACACTCGCCTTCCTCTTCACAATGAAGAAGCATTCCAGCATGGAATACATTTTAAGTCAAAGGTAAAGAAAAATATTGTGAAAACCAACTGAAATATTGTGAAAACCAATTGAAGTTTAGCAAATATGTTGTGATGGCATGATATACTGAACTGTGGTGGTTTATTGCTGTTGTAATCTTGTGAAATTAAGATTCTATGATTATTTGGCAAGTTGTTGTTCTACAATCTGACAATGCCTTATTTCCATAGCAGTAACCTGTCAGTTGTTGTGTTGTTGAAATGTCATACTGGTTAAGACCCCAATCACTGTTTGAATGGTCTAATTGGTTGTTAAGAAAATGCTCATAGCAAGAGCTTCAAGACTAACACAGTCTACAATTAAAAGCACTAGGTTATCTGTATGCTTTCGAGGAACTAGCTGACTGGGCTATGCTTTCATCTTTTCGTGATGATTCAAACTTACACATATCTATATTCAAGTATTTACTCTCCACGATGGGTGCATGCAAGGAATCAATCTGCAAATTTTTATACCCCGGCGTCATGGGCGTATGCAAGGAATCAATCTGTAAATTTTATATGTACTTTAAAACAGTCTAGTAACATTCCTCTCAGCCTAAATTTTTCCTTGTATAAAGCAATTGTTTCCGGTTCTATTGTGTTTTGTACTGAT
>Ga0210059_1017344_pt1 | contig 10273 bp, 2 predicted proteins | sample Ectturendosymbi2_FD_188042 | JGI IMG/M metagenome (GOLD analysis project Ga0210059, IMG submission 188042) | Ecteinascidia turbinata endosymbiont from Florida, USA - Sample 2 (SPAdes) (version 2) | ecosystem: Host-associated > Tunicates > Ascidians > Unclassified | place: Key West, Florida...
AATGTGTCTTTTTATTATCGAGTTTTCGCCGTTCCAGCGAAAAACGTTTACTGCAGGACTTCCTGTAGGGTTGCCAAACAAAATTTTGCAGAAACATATCCCGCTCACCTACAAGGCAGGCCCTCTGGGCTGGTGGTTGTCATTTCCTAAGGTTCCGAAAAAGCATGCGAGATGCATGTGTGCTTTACAAGGTTGACTTCTGGTTTGAGTGTTTTTCTGTTTCGTCGCTTATTTTCCATCAAAATATAACCACTTGAGATTTGCGCCAATGTGTCTTTTTATTATCGAGTTTTCGCCGTTCCAGCGAAAAACGTTTACTGCAGGACTTCCTGTAGGGTTGCCAAACAAAATTTTGCAGAAACATATCCCGCTCACCTACAAGGCAGGCCCTCTGCAGTCCTTGCTCAGGCTTACAAATTGATCAATTTTTTGGGGCCTGCATTACATCTTTTCTTGAATGCCGTTAGCAATATTTAGCGTTATTCGATGCCCCTCTATTTGCAACGGCTTGCACAGGAAACGGATTTGAACAACGATATGCGGGCTTTCAACCATTTAATGGATCATTGCCTCAGACTGCGTTTGAATAGTCCTGGCAGCAAGGTAACTTCGTCGTGTAAGCCAAGTGTTTGACAACTAGATGTCCCTAAGCAAACTCGCCTTTAACGTTGATGGCGTCCAGAAAGAACCAGTTCTTGTTTTGCGAAGCAGTGCAAACAACAAAAGCTGGCGTCAACCTTACAGACAGTCTTTGAAAGTTCAAATTGACTGAGTTGAAACAGGTTTGCAATACACATCTGGACCTTATTTGTCAAACCCCGTGTGCTAGGTTACAGGCAGGATTCCCACTTCTCGAATTTGTCCCTAGATCAGCAATTTTATCAACCTTTGGGAAAAATATGTAGATTTGCGAAATCTAGGTATTTTTAGCGAAAAAGCATTCTTTGGGTTAAGTTTTGCAAATTTGTGGCCACGCGTTTCCATCTGATGTGAAAATCAGGTTGTGATTTACTGTCACTCCTAGGACAAGTAAGTAGCGTGTTACGGCGCGCAGCGTCTCTTCCTTCGCCTTGTTTAACCACTCAAGCTGTCCATCCGGTGATTTATAGTAGCTAACACTATGACGAACTCCCATGCAAAGGCCGAGACCGGGCCATCACTCACTTTTTTGGCGACTTGCTTAATCTCACGTTGAATGAGTAACATTCAATTTCTATGTCGCGGCCTTGTGTCTGCTTAACAGGATGTAACTACAACTTGCGTATGTTTCGTAGTCTCGAACAGTTGTGACAAAAGTTGTTTTTTCTGTTTTGCCGCCCTTAGTACGATAAAAGTACAGCTCGTTTTAACTAGAACTTTAGTAACGTTTCGGCTCTCGTGTAAACAAATTCTGTTAAGTCACCGAGAAGACCAGAGATCTGAGCTGTGGACGTACACCATTTTTGATATGTAATTTTGTTATATGTCTCCGTTGGAGAATTTAATCGAGCAGTTGCAACTTGCCAATCGGCACTGAAGTAATGCCTTGATCACAATCAGGCGTCTGAGATGCATGTTTGAATTTACTGTAAATAGCCGCGTTGTGCGCATGTCTAATCGTTGTCTGTAGCGCGCTCAGCTATCGGTGTGAAGTTTTCCTGCTCACTTAGCTACGCTGGCAGAATGTCTTTGGTTTGTTTCTGTTGTGCTTCAGTAACCGTGCTGACGATCAATTGCCGCTGATGTTTGATAACAAGAAATTGTGCAACTTTTTTGTTCCGTTAGCAATGGCTGTAGGGAACACGAAACTAAAGTCCAGTTGATGCGTGGATTCGCAAGGGTCAGGTTCTAGGCGCGAAAGACTGTCGGGCGCGTTTCTCAAATTTCTGCGGACTAGCTCCCTCACGGCTCGCGATTAAAATGCTAGCTGCCGCAACAAGGTGTACAATCACAACAACGCTATACGCTTTTGCCTTATCATAAAAGCGCTACCTACACATTAATTTCATCGATGGAAAGGGCATCAAAAGTAATCCTTATTCAGGCTTGGATAAAAAAAGTCGGGCTTTAATGGTGCTTCAGTTTCAGAAAATTCATATTTCATTGTGGTATGAAATGTAACAGTGTCGGATTCACAATGGCAGCAAATGTAGCAATTGCAAAGGCCCGGCACCGCGTTTTGGGGCTCCGCGTTTTTTGTGGTAAATTTTTTCGTTAAATATTTCGCATTGTGTATTGTTTGAAGTCATTTAATTTTGAAATATTTCTTCTTTAAAAATTAAATTTGTTGATTTCTTATTAGCGCATTTTCACATAATTTTAGATTTATTTTTACAAAGGTTTGACTTGCTTCAGGATAAGTGCGACACTCCCAAAAGGATCCTGATAAGACCGCCTCATTTGCTTCATTTGATATCCACCCCTGATTATATGTATAGAAATTTTGAGTCCAAAATTTCACTATTTTGCTGTATTTTGCAACAAGCAGTTAGGCAAATTTTTCAATTGAATTTTTCACATCAGACTACTGTGATTTGAAAATGAAAGTATTTTACAGTCATATGCAACATTATACGACTAATCAAGCAGTGAGGCGAAATTGCAGCAATTTTCAGATATTTCTTGATTGTATTTTTATGAATGGCATTTTTACAAAACATGTTTACATCATATTGGCTTGTTCTATAAGTTGCGTTACCTTTTTGGTACTTTCAAATTGATTTGGCCAGTATGGCGGCAAACCTGGCTTTTCGTTCCCAGATCTGGGTTTTCAATGCCTTTCTGGGTTTCTGCGTTTTTCATCTGAAGATCTGGGGTTTTCAGGATTTAGCTTCGTAGCGGTGATAACGCTATGATTTATATTCTTCTTATTTTTAGTTTCATATTTCTTTACCTTGTTTTTTCAAGGTGCTTTAGTCTTCAACATAACCAACGAACAAGCATGTAACACCGTATGAGCTGCAAATATTAGCTAGATGCATTGAGTACAACCGACGCAGATGTTTTCTGAAGTAAACGCAAAGAAAAGGATGAAGTGGCACGCACAGCAATTATAAAAGGAGAGTAGTTGAAAGATACTGATCTCAAACGTTAGCTACAGAATTACACTGGGAATGAAGATTTCATTCTTGCAAATGCTGTCAGATCACCGTCAGAAATACAAACAAGTCGATGTTACTGCGATATAATAATTTCGACAAACACATGACTTCATTAGCAAAGCTACTTGCACGCTTTGTGAATTACAGATTCCCAGGTATACAGGATAGCATAAGTATTCGCTTAATCTTGCGTTTACCTGAAATTTTATAATTAAATATGTTTTTGGGTGAGCCTATGTGGGGGTTTTCAGCAAATGTTAGTAGGTAATGATGTGTGTGTTCTGTACCACTTATATTTCATTAATATGCTTTTAGAGTGGTTTGCTTGTGAAAGCATTTAAATATAATGTCTTTTTTTCACAAAAAAGCAGAGTGATCTTTCATGATCCCTGGATATCTCTATTAAATTATCAAATGAGGTTTTTTTCAAGTAAAAGCAGTTGTTTTTAAAGAGATACGAAGAAATACGTTTTTGTCGTGATCTCATGCTGTGTTGAAAAATCCTATCACGTTTTGAAAGGTCAGCGCGTCGCTCCGAAAACGCTGAGTCCCAAGAACGCTCGTTGATGCTGAAACAATGAAAGCAATCACCGCGTTATGTTATGGTGCGTCCATGCATGTAGTGCCAGAAGAAGGTGTTGGGACGCATCCAAGTAAATAGCCATTTCAAAAAACAGCTTCCATCTCATTTTAAAGAAAACGTGAAAAAGGTGTCGGAACGCTGTTCCCACGCGTTCCCGCCCCACCACAGCCCAAAGTTCGTCGGAACAAAAGAACGCCGTTGCCTAGTTACACAGTGACATTCCACTCGCACTCCGCGCAAAGGTCGTCAGTTGCAAACGTCTTTAGCCGCAATGTTTTAGTTTTTTATTGGAGAACAACACTTCGACACTTATGGAGATTTAGAGAGTTTTCCAGGCAATGAAGGTCAGTTTATTTAGAATAATTTAATACTTGTATTTTCACTGAAGAGCTTTATTTTGGTTTCAATGGCATACCGGTATAGAGAGATGTATGTTAGTTTCTGAACGTCAGCTGTGTTGGTTTCTGAACGTCAAGACAGTTCACACGCGAGTATCGGACGCGCTTTCCCAAATAAACGTTGAAGACTCGTTCTGGGATAGGAAGAACGTCGATGCTTTTTCAGAACATAAAGCCCATCATAAGCGAATGCTTGAATGCATTGAAAAGCTTGAGAAACATGAATTGAAAAACGTAACTGAACCAGGGGCGCAGCCAGGATTTTTCTAGGGGGGGGGCTGACGTTACGGAAGCAACGGACTTGGAAAGGAAACATTGCTTGCAATTAGAATAGTAAAGGAAAGCACATAATTTGTGGATAAATAATTAATTGACTGCTCTCACCACGAAAACTGTAGGTCCTTCCAACTAAAGTACCATCTTGTTTCTTTGATATTGTTTCCTGACGACCGCAAAACTCGAAAAACTTGATTGGTTGTTTTAGCCGAGTTTTGTTTTGATCTACGATTTTTTTCAACTTTCGGAACGCATATTTCTCACGTCCACGTTTCCTTCATTTTTGCAAAGTTTACGAAACGCATCAAACTTCTCTGCGCAAAACTTGTCTTCTTTCGCTTTTTCCAATTTTTGTGAGCTGATTTTACCAACATACCAAGGGCCTTAGCTGACAACATCAGGTGCAAACGCACGCAACACATCATTTGCAAAGTGACCCTTCATGAATTTCACTGTAGGCTAACAACTTAAACTCCTTCAACCATTGCATTTGGAAACGTCGCTTCTGGAAGCCTGTGTGTACCACACGAAAATCGTATGAAGACAAAGGAGTCCAGCGATTTAACAATAAAGTTCTTCGGTCGCGTTTACTCAGAGAATAACTCATAAAGTTCCCAATGTCAATAATATTATGCATAGGCACACGAAGCGGGTAGTCGGGGAGGGTGGCCACCACCCTGGTTTGAAAAATTTCAGGGCAATCTCTGTTTTCAGGGCAAGCGCAAGTTGCTCAAAAATCCAGAGTGGGACAAAATATTTAAATACAGTAAAAAATCCCAGGGCAGACTTTATGTTTCAAGGCAAGCTCAAGTTGTTCAAAATCCTGAATGATAAATAATATTTCAATACAGTGAAAAATTTCAGGGCAAATCTCTTTTTCAGGGCAAGCGCAAGTTGCTTAAAAATACTGAATGCAAAAATATACTCAATCCAGTGAACAATCTCAAGGCACACTCTGTTTTTCAGGGCAAGCGCAAGGTGCTAAAATCCTGACTGATAAAAAATATATTCAATACAGTGAAAAATTTTACGGCAAACTCTATTTTTCAGGGCCAGTGCAAGTTGCTCAAAATTTCTGAATGATGAAAAATATATACATATTCACAGTGAAAAATTTCAGGGCACACTCTATTTTTCTGGGTAAGCACAAGTTGCTCAAAAATCCTGAGTGTGCAAAGTATATTCAATAGAGTGAAAACTTTCAGGGCAAGCGCAAGTTGCTAAAAAATCCTGCACGGTGAAAAAATTTTCAATACAGCGTATATTCACTTGGGGGTTATCCGTGTAATTTGGGCTAGTGTATTGTGTAATCTGGACCAAAGTCGTGAATGAGTATAATGAATTTGATCTGAACCAAGCCCCCGTTTTCTGTAAAAATCTAACAAACGGATGTCGGTAGTTTAACAGCTTGATATATAAGAATTCGGTAACTCTTTCTTTGTTCGTGTTGGAGTTTGCGCTGGGTAGAGGTGCATGGTGTTAAGATGATAGATTTTTTGATTAACAGGAGTTTAGAAGCGAGCCGCACGTACGTGCAGATGGCTTGGCCCTTTTGTGTGCGCGTCTTGAAGTGCCTTGCTCAAGCGCACAGCAAAGATAACACAGGCAGGTGCATGGAGTCAGATCCTTCGATCCGGAACCGTCGCTTTTAGAATATTGCGTTGCGCCATTGAAATCGCGTACATATTTGCATCAGTAAAAGCAATTACCATAAAGTTTCTTGTCTGGGAGAACACAAGACGCAAGGAACTTCACCCCCTTGAGTTAACAAGCAAGGTAACTACAGAATTTGCCTTTAACGGCACTTCTAGGGGATTGCAGTATGAACCTTATTGCGGAATTGACGTTATAAGCGAATTGAACTGCATGTAAAAGATGTGATCGGGACCGAACAAAATGTAACGCTATAGGCAAATTGACATTACAGAAGGAGCCGTTACAAACGAATTAAATTTTATAGAACAGATTTACAAGAGGTTTCTGGCTCCCTTCAGATTAGACTAAAAAAATAGTTTCAGGGCAAATTGTTGATATTTTCTAGTGACGGTTCTGTACCAATACCTAGCAAAGTGCGATAACCCACGTTGAATCCGAAACCGAGCGAACGAGCGAAGTATCGTCACTAAATGGAAAAATCGGTTATATGCGTAACATATTATGTTATTCCCAATGCCAGGAAGAGTGCTTCTCGAGTTTGGATTGATTACCAAACACACATGAGAGTGAGAAATTGATGAAAGAAATTTAAAAATCATGAATCTAACTATCTTCATCCTGAAAATATATGAAATTGGGGGAAAAAAACAACAGCTCAGTCAACATCAGATTTGCTGCCAAAACATCAGACATCAGAATTTTCTCTTAAAACATCAGAAGTGGTAACACTGAAGCATATCATCCACGTGTGCACATTAGGAAGGCCCCAGCTTTGTGACGTATAAACTACACTTCGATCATCACTGTTGGTAGTTCAAGCTTGTTTCAACGCTGGCAGAGCACGGTAACACCCAGCGCTTGTTACATATGGTACTATGGTACCACAAACCACGCAGGAACGAAGAAAGCTGCTTCAATATTTCTCAAATCTCGAAAATTCATAACCGCTTGGTTTGATAGCAAATGTGTTGCTGCGCCTTGTGGTACTGCTGAAGAACATTCTGCAATGCACCCGATCTCAACTTACAAAGTTGGTGAAAAACTAATAAAACAAACATCAATATTCTGAGTGCTGAGGGGGGAGCTTGAGCCCCTTCAGCCCCCCCTCTGGCTGTGCGTTTGAACTGAACCACGAAAACGCCGCTCTAAGCTGCCATCAACAAAGCCCCAGCGCCAAACAAAAAGTAAGATTAAAAAATGTCAGATTTGACCGGAGAAGAGCTACATTAGTTCTTGCTCAAAAACTTAGCTTCTCATGAAGAAGTTCAATGTCCTAATCCTGAAGACGTCCAGGTTGCTTCATTGGAAGAATTAAGAGGTTACTTGCAAATGAAATGCGCTACTCTTGAGCAATAGTAACTCTAGTCTTCTGTCTACAAGCATTGAACTGCGCAAGTGGCTCGTGATAGGTTGTCAGTTTTTCCAAAATGCAAAACGTGAAAGGAAAAACACACTCCAACGTGGCTTGAAGAAAACGGCGCTTTGAAAGCGTCTTACGCAGCTAAGCTTAGAAAGGTTTCGAAAATGCTGAATTCAGAAATTCAAAAAAACGTGCAATACCTTTTGAAAGTATTTACAATACAATAATCGCAAAAATATTCGCGAAATGCTTAGAGTTGAAAGTATTGCCGAACAGTGGCGTTAAAGCGATGTCACAGACTGCGCATTAGAAAATCACAATTGTTTCTTATGTCTCTCCGGTGTAGAGCTTTAGCGAATTTTTGGCATTTATTATTCAAATATTTTCTAGATTTTTTCATTATATCAATTTAGTGTTCATATTGTCAATATTTTTAGTGTTTATTTTAATTTGTTTTAAGATTGTTGTAATCTTCTCCATGCAGACTTTACAACAGCGTAAATTTAGAGACCAGCTTTCTCTATCTAAGTCTCACTTTTCCTGCTCTGGAACATTCGCTAGTTCACTAAGACTATTTCTCAATATACTTACCATCATTTTCTCAAACCCTAGGTCAATCGAGGTCATTGTGTCGACGCCGATACATTTGCCAGCGCATAAAACATATCCTGACCAGTGCTACATTTTCATGATATTAAACATGATCCCTCAAATTTAAAAAACCTCCAATTTTTCTCCACTGGGCAGTGTGACTAGACTTTACTCTTTGTTTTTGCTCTGCAGAATAATGACGGAGTTTTGCTGTTCAGGCAAATAGACTTCTTATTGACTGTTCATTTGTGCTCTGCAGACAAATCGCAGATTTACTCTCTGTAGAATATGGATGCAGACGAATCGCTGAGTTTTACAGTCTACGGGACATAACCATGACTACAGTAACGATTTGCATCCGCTCGTGTGTTGTTTCTCTTTCGTTTTGCTGAAGTGTGTTTGAAACGATGCGTAAATAAAACAACGAATTAAATACCCGTAGAGTTTCGCCTTGATGTAAAGCATACTTTTAGATTTTATGCAGCTCGTAGTGGCTTTGATTTTTTTATAACTTAGCGTTTTCAACAGCACAAAAATATACTGAACCCAACGTTAATCCCCCTTTCACTGGCGTGTGATCAGCAAAAATTTTTCTGCATGTTTCACAATCAAAATTTTCACTCTGCTTTAATGTCCATGAAATACATCTAAGTATTGTTGACCCGCATTCGCTAAAGCAAAGCCTACTTTCAGCCAATCTGTGAAATCGTCTGCTCTGGATTGTTTTAAACTCATGATTGTCGTTCTGACAGCATCATGTTCACTCTTGTTAAAAAATAAGTCGAAACCTGACTTTCTGTTTTCCAGATAACACAATGCTGTCAAAATAAAGTTTCACGGATTGTTTGAGCGGCAACAAATAACATTGTTGATTATTATCTATAATTAAAAAATGCACGTCGTCTTTCACAGCAAAAATTGCAAGATCTCCTGATGTGATTTTCTCATAAATTGACGTTAGAGCATATGGCACGCCACTTTTTTAAAACTGCCAGCCAAAAGAGAAGGATACCGATACAGCAAAGCAAAGTCTATCACCTCTCTAGAAGAAGTTGCTAATAAGTTGTGCCTTGTACAAAAATTGTTTTTGTTTAGAAGCTCACTAACGTTACAATAAATCAAAATTTTTTGCTCTGTTGTAAACGCTTGTTTTTGAAAATGAATATGCAGACCATGTTTTATACGGTTTGATTCTGCCTTTTTTCCTCTCGGATTTTCTAATGCGTAAGCATCGCAATTACTTCTGTTATCTGAAACAGCGCAGCGACAACCAAACAGAAATGCACAAACAACTTTTATCTGTGATTCACTGAATCATCTCATAGGTTTATCTACAAAGTCTGTCACGTCAAAATCAGCAAAGTCATCGCCATCAGATGCAAATGAGTTGTCAATTTTCCATTCTTTGATTAAATCTACATCGAAAACGTAAGGCGACCCTTATGGTATCTTTTGCGCTATGCAAATCTTTTAATCATCTTCTACAACGTTTGCATAAAGCCTCAAGGAACCCTACTTTTTTTGCCATCCTTAAAAAATTGCAACATCTTATTGGTCCGCTTTTATCCAGTCTGTTGTCAAACAAAACTTTCTTAACCCATTAAAACCAAATTTTGATTCTGTGGAGTTTTTAATTTTTTATTGTTGGTTAACTAGCTTCACAGGAAGCACTGACTAGATTTCGTCGGAAAAATCCTGAAATCTGATTGCGTTAATCACAAACTCATATCCTTCCCGAGCTGATTCTGAAAATCATGTCTCAGTTGTGCAGTTTTTCTAAAATGGCGAATTTTTGACGGTAAGCTTTTGTAAAAGATCATCAAATTGATTCAAAGCAATCGTTTTGGTTGCAATGCTGTTCAAATTTAAGTAAATCAAAAACAGTTGTTGACCAGATTATGAAGTTCTGTAATATTTAATGCAGTGTAGCTTGTCAATGAAATAATTGGAAGCTTGTCAATGAAATAATTGCAATAAAAAACAAATCTCAACAAAATAATAAGCTTTTTGAAGACTCAGAATGCCAAAAACAATGTGAAGATTTAAACAATTTTTTCACAGGGGTGGGAAAATCCCTATCTACAAAAATAAAACCATCCCCTACCACTTACAGACATTTCATCAAACATATAAATTCAAAAAATTCATTATTCCTAACTCCTACTGATGCATGTGAAATCCAACTTCTCATCAAAAACCTTAAAATGAAATCTAATAGCTCTCCCAATGACATTCCATCCAAATTTTTGAAAATAGCTAGTTGCATTGTGTCAGAATGGTTGTCCAAATTATTCAACAAATGCATGACTACTGGTGAATTCCCAGACTC
>Ga0210059_1017345_pt1 | contig 10273 bp, 5 predicted proteins | sample Ectturendosymbi2_FD_188042 | JGI IMG/M metagenome (GOLD analysis project Ga0210059, IMG submission 188042) | Ecteinascidia turbinata endosymbiont from Florida, USA - Sample 2 (SPAdes) (version 2) | ecosystem: Host-associated > Tunicates > Ascidians > Unclassified | place: Key West, Florida...
ATCCAACCAACGTAGGCGTTATAACGACTCCCAAATCTAAGGCGGCTGCTTCGCGAACACACTTTTACCTGGGAGCTCACTTACGAACCAAGCAATTACGAGCGTGCTGTGCTCACTTTCCCGAGAGCTCATTCGATCACTCAAGCAGTTGGTGATTCAGCAGTAATCGTGTCACGTGACCAGGAAAGTGAGCTGATGAGCTCACTTAAAGCGCCATGTAAAAAGCCCTATTGATGCACTCCATGTTTCGAAATTATAAGAAAATTGGTTGTTTAACTTTGGAGATGATGTATTGACAAGTACATTAATAACTACAGTAGAGTTAAACCTGAGAACATCATAAAGTTGAAAATATGCTTCATGGATTGAGCATTTACCAAACCAAGTACTGTAAGACCACCTTTCTTGCCTTACCACGCCTCTCCTAGATAATATTAAATCGTCCAGTAGTAGGCAAAACAACAATGTTTCGTCAGAAATCGCAACAAACCCGTTAATATTACAGAATTGCAACTAAACTTACAGAAGCATGACAATGTCTGTTGTTGTAGTTTCAATGAAATATCAATAAAGAGAAAAAACTGTGCTGCAAGAAAATTTTGACCCAACGATGAATTTTGACCTAATGATAAATTTTGACTTTTTTGACCTAATAACTTGGGATTCCCTCGTGATATGAGCGTGAAATTTGGTTTGTGGACATTTCATAAGCTTTAAAAAAGGCAGAAAAAAATTTGACTGTATTGACTTTTGGTTGCCCTAAATATTACAGTACTGTCATATGCACAACTATGGTATGCTTTAGCACCAAAAAACTCTAATATTGTAACAGTTAAACAAAAATTAAAAATGACATACTGTATTGAGAAAAGTAGCAAAAAAAGCATAAAAATTAGGATCATCTTTATTTCTGAAATGAAAACTACATTTTTCTACACAATAACTTTTCTTGCCTTTTTGTTGGCAAATCCTTCAGTGGCAATGTCAAAATTTATTTCATCTGTCAATTATTGCTCTATAGACAGTATGGCAAGATTTCTCAACCGCAAGGTCCTCAACTAGATCTTATGTGATTCTTGATCAGTTTTAGTTTCGAAAAACTCCTCTCACAGGCAGCAGCACTAAAGGCAAATGTGAGGAAAATCCACAGCATTATTACTATATTTGAAACAGAATTCCCATGGTTATACTTTTGAACAAACTTCAAAAGTTTCTTTCTCTATTGTGAACTGCACATCGGCAATATGATATGACTGTGATGCAACAATAACGTTCTTCTTAATTGCACAACAATGAACAAACGACGCAACAACTATCAGTATTTATTTATTGCAGCACGGCGATCTAAAAATTTTCACAATGACGCATCAGTATGCTCAAGCAAGAAATCATTTCCCCTAAACAAAACGAGGAACACTTAAAACTCACGTAAATGTTTTGCGGAACACTAGGGTACCAAATCCAACTACATATTTATTAGATTTATACGGAAATGTTTTTTAGACCCAACAATGCGATTTTACTCGCAAGTACAAAACTTAAGAGCTTTTACAAAAGCTTAGAGCTCACCACAGTCACACGTTTGCCCACAGTCATCCACCATGCTCCTACTAAGTTCTATAACGTCATATAAGGACTACGATCAAACGTCAACGACCCGACCCTCGATCAATCAACCGTGTGGTGAATCAGTAAAATCTGACATCATGTGAGTTGATAAGCGTGTTGCAACTTCATGTAGAAAAAGCCTATTGATACAACATCTTTGATATACGATTGTTTATTGTTTTGGCTAAGATAACAATCGCAATACACATGCCATAGTTTAAATTACCCAAAATCAGAAGCGTCCTTCAACTGCGAGTAGTGTCCCGACATTAAAACCACTTTTATTTCAATACAGCCTTTGCAGGTTTATAGCCTACAGCACCATAGCCCATAGCGCCGCCCCCATAAAAGTGCCGCCAGGGGCGGACCATCCCCCCTTAGCTACGCCACTGACTACCAGTAGAGATTGAGAGGTTAAAATGGTTAAACGACTTGTTCAAAGCAGTGGTTCCACGCAGGCCCGTATCAGTTTGGGACACCAGGAGGGGCGAAGAGTTTTCTGAGAGGGGCCCAAATTTTTTGAATTATGTTCAATAGTTTCAAACTATATCCAACACATTTTTCCAGAGGGGCGAAAAATTTTCTAGAGAGGGCTTCGCCCCCCCTGGTTACGGGCCTGGTTCCATGTTCCAAAGCAATACCATTGGATGCGTTGCAGTGGCTAACAGAACATGGATTGCGTGACTCTACTCCATATTTATGCTTGTGCGCAGTAGCGCAGCCAAGAATTTTGTTCGGGAGGAGCCAGTCAATGACGTCGTCAGTCACTGATGCTTTTCTAACGGTTGAAAACAATGGGAGAAGATAGATTGCCTGCTTTATCTATTCTTCTATTGAAAATGATTTGGTCGGGAGACTGAATTTTGATGACACCATTTCGGATTTTGTGTCAATGAAGGCTCAACTAGTTGATTTTTGAAATGTCAGTGATTAAAAAATTGCCTGCATACATTTTTTTAAAACTCGTCACATGTTGCGTGTTGCGGTCGAGGTGACTGGAAGACATAGCTAACATCTTTTCGTTAGATGTGGGAGCATCATGTGAAGTGTTTAAATATTGCGGAATTGAGATGAAAAAGACAGTTGACTTTACCCAAATCATGTTCTGAGCTACTATACTGGCCACAACACTAGTGCGGATGAGAAAACCGTGCGGTGCGGATGACAAACACGGTGCGAACGAGTGCGGATGAGAAAACCCTGTTATGTTGTTGTAAACGTATTTTAAAAAATCCTCTCTTTATTTAATAACCTTGTTGCTTTTTTTGTAAAACATGGTACCGCGCGCAACGAAAGCTGGCAGACATTGCGCTCATATTTTGACAGTTTGAACATCTTAGCAGATAAATGTACAGTATTAGAAGTTACTGGCAGCTACTACGAAACTTTTTATCTGCTTGTTCCATTGTTACGTTATAATGGAAACAAAAGATGTGCAACTGCAAGACAAAGCTGAGCTGATATAATTTTTTGTTGCTCCTCCAGTTGCACAAGACCAGCGTAGCTATTCTATCTATGTGCTGAGCCACGAGCTATCTGTTTTATCTTCCTACTGGCATAGACACCACTGCAGCCAGTATCTTTGCAAAATTGGCCGATAACTTTTCAGAAAACAGTGTGATGTGGTTGGAGTGCAAAACTGTGTCCACAGATAGTGCAAGGGCTGTGTTCCGCATTCGAAATGGCGTTGTTGCGCTAATAAAGCAAATCGCACCAGAGTTTGTGAGCAAGGCCGGCCTCAGCAAGTGCGGAGTTCGATTGGAAACACTTTCGCGGGGCCCCACTCAGTGGAGTCAGGCCCGTAACCAGGGGAGGGCGCCCCCCTAGAAAGTTTCCCCCCCCTTCCTGGAAAAATGCGTTGGATATAGTGATATACTTTGAAACTATTGGACATAGTTCCAAAAACTTGGATCCCCTCAGAAAACTCTTCGCCTCTCCTGGTGTCCCAAGCTGGTTACGGGCCTGAGTGTATTGCGCAGAAACTTTGAGCAGGGGTCCAAGTCATAATGCTAGAAATCGTTGACGTGAAAGAGTGAGGGCCGAAAGGGTGACACAATGCTAGGGAGGTGTGGGAGCGTGCCCCCCAGTTTACGTGCCCACTCTCGTTTTGGGGAAAACCTCTGTTGTAACTGTAGGTGCATGGTCCTCATTGGGCTACATACTTTTCCACTCGTTACACCTGGCAATGAAGCAGGATCCAAAAGTTTCGAAAATTTTTGAAATTTCGTGCTCAAGCTTTACCAGATGAGCAAGCCGACCAGGCTGGTCGATTTATTTATTCCTTTTTTGTCAGACTCGACATTTTCGGAACGACTTATCTCACTTCCCGTGCATAAAGTTCCACTTTGATTATTTGTCATATCATCAAGCTGGCTGCCTGTATTGTCGCCATCTTCACTGTAGTATAGCTCTTCTGGAGATTTTTCTGTTTTGTGAAGTAGTTCTGTTAAATACTTGTCCAAACACCTTTCTCTTTTTCTGCTCCCGCCTTTTTTGCTTTAGTCATCTTTGACTGCCAATTAAATATTTTTGGCCAATGTCTCCTGGTCTTTGACTGGTCTTTGCGGAGGCATTCAGGAAAAATCAAAAAATCTGAAAAATTTTGAAAAGTGTATGAGGTTACATTTGTCGCATCGAATTGCTTGTGCTGGGTAAAGTGTGTTTGCACAATGGCAGTTAGGCTTTCATAAAAATTCGGTGTACCTTTATTGTTTGTTTTTTTTATTTACTTTACAATCAAATCAGAATGTGCGGCCTTCCGCTAAACGCGGTTTTTTCAAAGTGGCCCCCGAGGCAAATTAATTGCCCACCCCTGGCCTATGGAATTTGTCTTGGTAACTAATCGACAAATCAGTCAAACCTGCATATTTGCAAAAGTTCTAAGAATGCAACATGCTTTTCCGCCACACAAAACTCACAGTCGTTGCACTTTCTGCTTAGGTGCGACAGCAAGGAGTGGGAAGTGTTGTTGGATGTGTTATGGTAACAAGTGACCATAACATGACTGGCTCAGAACATGGTGAAAATAGCAGTGAATCAACATTGACGGAACAAACTGAGCAAATGGTCCATTTAAGTGGATTACCATAACCAGTGAAGAAAAGGTGTTGTGTGCGTATTTTTACTGTGTGCTATATTAATGGCTTATAAGAAGTTACAGTGTGAATATTGAGAGAAACAAAAGTGTAAGGACGTGTATTTGGTATAATAAGGAAAACGCAACATATACGAGGAAGCTAAGAAATTGTGAAAAACCCGAATGTTAATTACGAAATTCTTATACAATAATAAGTTGGCTAAAAGAAACAATTCAATTGGGTAACCGTAATCACCAAAAGGAAGCACCTGCTAAGGCAGAAGTAAAGATTGACTGAAAAGCAGTTATGACTAACCATTTCACGTTTTACAGAAATAAATATGTGCAAGTGAAGCGCTTACACAGTGGTGGTCGCACATTTAAACGAAAGCATGGACTAAAGTAACAGCCACCGTAAACGAAATTGACACTGAAACGGTTGACTTTAAGAGTAAAAGTGGACGAAACGCTGGAATACGTACTGTAGGCTCTGGAAAATGGAAAGTTTACAAAATCTAGGGCAATACGTGAACGACAGCGAAGGTGCATCAGGAAAATAAGCGACCGGAACTAATTGAGACAAGCATTGCAATGTTGGCTTCATGGGGTGTGTCACTCAATGCTAACTCCTAATGAAATGCAACGAAGCGTGAAATGCAAGCACTTGAATAGATGAAGAGGTTTAAAAGAAGTGGTACGAGAAGTTGCTGTAAAAGGCAAACAAGTGAAAAGTCAGAACCCAATGATATTGGTGTAGCAGAAAATAAATTGCGAAAGTACTGAAAAAGACTTTCTTACCAATGTTGCGTTATTCCCAGATACTGTAGCGTTTGAGAAACATAACGTGCAAGTACGTCGCTTTAATGTTAAGCCTGATTAGTTATGCAAATGTGGCTTTGCAATGTAACGATGACTCAGCAGCAAGGTAGAAATCTACCAAAATAAAAAATGAAAGAAATGGTGTCCAAGGTAGTGCTGCAACCTCTCAGGTGGTGTTGCGTTGATTGTGTGATTCACCACGAAAGGGATGTGCGTGAAGAACAACACCATACATATATGTGGCGCGAACAAGCAATAATAGAGTGATCATGGCATGTGAACTCTATTGGTGCTTGCTGCCACAGTGCGAAGCTTTGCGCATATGCCGCTCGGGATTTCCGATCGCAACAGTAGAACTCTACCAAAATAAGAAATGAAAGAAATGGTGTCCAAGGTAGACTTCTACCAAAAAGAATAAAGAAAAGAAAAGGGTGGTTATGACATAGGATGACGTAAAAATTGCACAACTTGGGGTAGGCGAAGGCAGGCGCTTGGCCTATAAAAGATGATGAATTTGCCACAAGAATTCAGACGGCCTGAAGGCCAGGTACATGTTGTGCTGAGGGATGCCCTTTGATCTCGTAATAAGGGAGGGCTTGGTTGGATGTACACTGGTCCTCACTAGTGATGGCACGCCCAGCAAACAAAACCTGGGACAATCAGGCCCACAGCGAATAGATTTCGTGCTGTGTAACTAGGGAATGCTCCGGCAGCCAGTGTTAAGAGGGACACGCTGGTTCAGAACCAAATTGACATATCTTATGGGCGATGTCGATGGCCTGAACTTTGAAATTGGATTTAATTAAATTACGAAACTAGCGTTAACAAAGACGTTCCCATATGCAAGCAGGCGATCCCCCCAAGAAAGTCGCAATGCTTACCAAAACGGGAATGCGTCATTTACCGCTGACTGTTTGTTGAGAACATGTTCGGAATGATGAAGTATTTAGCTGCACAGTGAGGTTGGCAAATGCAGTGAAGTATTTAACATGATATAGTTTGATTTGTGAAATATCGTGTACGTTATTATCGACTATACCGTTAGTAAAATAAGAATACAATTCGCTCTGTTTAAAATTACATTAGTGATCCCAATGCTTGAGAATTACAGGCATTGTTGATGGCTGTGTATGAGCTGCTGTTGTCTGTGTTCAGGGAAGTTGAAGAGAGGCATATTTTAGACCCACAACGGGATATTCAGAAAAACGGTGTAGGAAAATAAACTATAACTTTTCTGAATCTTTTAGACGACTAGCCTAGGCAGCTAAATTTTCGTCCTTTACAAACGTTTGTGTTTCAGATCGATAGAATTAAAAAACACAGGAAATTAGAAGTGGAAATACTTGGATTGTTCGATTGCAAGTGAACATTGTCAAGTAAGTTTACGAATCAGCAAACAACAATGCTTTCACCAAAAATGATAAAAATTTAACAAGCATTGACTTCAGGAAAACATCAGCATCTCGTGTATTATTGCGTCACCAGTCACTTCATTTTTTGCTGAACATTTCTCAACCCTTTTCTCAAATTTTTCACACAAGAACTTAATAGGCATGCAGTAGTTTGCCTCTCAGAGAAGATTATTATAGTCTTTGATTTTCACAGCCCAGATCATCGACAGCATACTGATATCCACTGTTGTGTTCGGTCAAGTCATGGCGTCACCTAGTGCCGGTTTGAACAAAATGAACTAAACCCCAGATGGCGCTAGAGGATTGTAAATAAGTTCCACTTGGCTGATTGCTTTGAGTTTTGGCGAATGTCAGGGCGTAGCTTCTAATGAAAAATAAAAATGGCCAGTTTCAGGGTGTAGCTTCCTCTAAATTAGGTTTAAAATGGCCAGTTTGAGGTCGTCGCTTCTTCTAATAAAGATTTAGAATGGCCAGTTTGAGGTCGTGGCTTCTAATAAAGATTCAGAATGGCCAGTTTCAGGGCGTGGCTTCTTCTAATCAAGGTATTCAGGATGTAGCTTCTAAAAAAGGTTCAAAATGGCCAGTTTTAGGGCGTAGCTTCATCTAATAAAGGTTTAAAATGGCCAGTTTCAGGTCGTGGCTTCTTCTATTAAAGATTTAGAATGGCCAGTTTCAGGGTGTGGCTTCTTCTAATAAAAATTCAGAATGGCCAGTTCCAAGACGTGGCTTGCTTTAATACAAATTCAAAATGGCCAGTTTCAGGGCGTAGCTCCTTCTAACGAAGAATCAAAATGGTCAGTTTCAAGGTGCAACTTCTTCTAATAGGCATTCCACATGGCCAGTGTCAGAGCAAAGCTAATTCTGGTTCTAAGAAACATTCAATTTGACAAATCTCAAGGTCTAGCTCCGTCTAGAGGTTTTAGTTGGCCAATTTCAAGGCGTGGCTACTTCTAACAAACATTCATGCCGGACAGTTTTATGCAATAGGTATTGATAATAAACTTTTCTGTTGGTCAGTTTCAGGATGTTGCTTCATTTGGGCTTATTGAAAAATACATAATTTTACTGCCATATTACAGTGCTTGCTTCAAGCAATTTTAAAAACAAGCGTTTTTTAAGCTAACAGGACAAATGCCAACCGGACAATTGCCAATTAGGGCGACTGGCAACTAAGACAACTGCCAACATAAATTTCCAACCTGAAAACAGCCTCTGGAAAGCGTGGTTGCCAAACGGAGAACAGCTTCTGTGAAGCATAGCTGTAAATGGTTTCTCTAGTCAGTGCACCCTTCCTTTTAGTGTGTATGCCAAAGACAAAGCTGCACGACTGTTCTATTGTTGAACCATAGCAGGTCCATGACCGAAGCTTCTGAAGGCTACCGCGGCTGTCCTAAAGAAATAAAAGCTTTGTGGCCAAAGCTAACAATGGCAAACAAATATTTAAACAATATATCTCTTTTTCAAACACTCATACATTTTTGCATTTTCTCCACGCCAGAAATTTTAGGCCATTCGGCATGTTTTGTTTAATATATCTTGATTGCTGGAGAAAAAAACTGTATGACAGCTTTTTGCAGGGAATGGGCAATTGTGCGGTTCGTAGTTGTTCCAGTGGGCAGTTTTGCTAGGTGGCAATTGTCCAGAGTACAGAAGATGAAGAAACTTCAGAAACAAAAAGGTTCTCTTTAACATGGTGCATTTCAAATGAAAAAAATGTGTAAGAAGTTGCAAATATCAGCATTTTGTGTTTGTGACAATGCCTGAAGACAACTTGAGGAATACATGGAGGGTGAAAGTAATCCACCTAGTAGTATGGGTTGTAGGTTGACTCTAAATTTCAGTTTGGGTCAGTTACAACCTATTCAGGCACTCAAGGGTTAAAATGCTGATTGCCAATCAAATCTAGTCAAAACTTCTCCAACGGTGAAAGCCTGAGATCTGACCCCACACTTAACATCGGAAAAATAAAAAGTTTTAGAAAATGTTGCAAAAAAAGAGAGACCAAATATCTCACATTTTCCATGCTTTGTTGTATAGATTAAATTGCATCCTCCATTGTAAATATTCAAACATTAAATGTGTGCAGCCCATTAGCAATAGCTTGAGATTGATGACTCATTGCAAAATCAGAAGATACTGATAGAAGAGTGGGGTCTAGTGAAGAAAACCACCTACCGAACTTCCCAAAAAGTGACATCGCTGATGACGTCATGGTGATGTCATGGGTTGGTGGTTACGTCACATGTCAATTTTCGTGACGATAGCATCACGGCAAAAGGAGATAATGACATCATAAAATTGACGGGCACGACCATTCTACCAACCTCCAGCAAACCTCCAGCACAAGTACGTTACACGCCGCACTTACATTCAATTGTATTTATCCGGTGCAGCCCAACCAATTAAGATGCAGAGAAACGCGTAACGACAGTATAACTGTTGAAAGGAGTTATTTTCATGATGTTTGTCTTGAAAACAGACTTGCACTGAGCAGAATGGTTCACTTTTTCCACACAATTAAGCAACTGAAAACTAAACATCCTGTGACATTCAAACAATGGCCAGGAAGCAAAGCATATTACCTATAATCCGTGTGCTGCGTTTACAGCTGACTAGAGCAAACAGACTCTGTCGGGTGCATTTACTGAATACTTTTCACTGGTCACACTAGTAAAATGCATCCCTCTAAACGCTGTGTGTTTTGTGAGTAGACAAACCACGATGGTAAAGACAGTCTGACACTGAAAACCATTCGATGCTAATGCAAGCTAGTGAAGTATGAACTCCATAAAGCAGTCTTTTCAATTTATTGCTTACAGTACTAAATATTACGCTTTGCAGTGTATTGGAAACCAAGCCAACCCTTCTGAAGCATGCTCTTCGTGGCTCAGTGTGATTATTTATTATTCACAATGGCAAACATGACCAGAAATGCATTAAAGCATGCGATTGCAAGCCTAGTCAAGTGTAAAAAAAACAAAGATCATATCGGATGCCGCATTAACAACCGGTAATTTAATAAACTAGCGAAATATATCTGACATCGTGCGCTGTGCTTTATTTATTCTGCACAATAGGGTTACTTTTCCTAGGTAGGTGAAATCAAGTGGTTCCAGCGAAAGCTTGTATGTCAGCTAATTTGGCACCCGGCTGGTTTTGGGGATTTTCGGCAAAAAAAACACCCAAACGCACGTGGCTTTGCGCATGAATATCTCCGCTCCTGTTCGCTCTTGCAACTCGGCGAAAGTTTCAAAAAACGCATACAGTCTAGTAGATTGCACTCGAAAAAAATTTTTTTTCTTGGGGGGTGCGGGTTGGCTGTGAGTGACGTCATAAGTGGAGGACTTTTAGGCCACCT
>Ga0210059_1017346_pt1 | contig 10273 bp, 5 predicted proteins | sample Ectturendosymbi2_FD_188042 | JGI IMG/M metagenome (GOLD analysis project Ga0210059, IMG submission 188042) | Ecteinascidia turbinata endosymbiont from Florida, USA - Sample 2 (SPAdes) (version 2) | ecosystem: Host-associated > Tunicates > Ascidians > Unclassified | place: Key West, Florida...
TTGAAAATGTATTTTTAATAGTATATTAAAAAACGCATTAGCTCGCGGCACCCCTGGGTATTGTAAATGGCACCCTAGGGTGCCGCGGCACCCCGGTTGGGAACCACTGGAATAGACCTTCAATGCTTGTCTCCTTCAGCTGTTTCGCTATGCTTATCGACCTTAGCCGTAATATGCACAAGGCTGGGGGGCAGTTTCTTCCAAATTGAGACCGCCGCCAGGTTTTGGTTGATGGGGTCACAACCAGCGAAAGTCTGCTGAACAGGTCTTCACCCATTTCCAGTTATAGGGATTTGTTTTTTTCTCATAAATTTTGGATGTGGGACAGCGTGGCATCGAACATTTGATGAAAACAATCTCACTGCATTGAAGTGTCTGTGTTGAACGATTCACCTGAAACAGGGTGCATCGAGGAGGTATGCTTGGTCAAGGTTTGACTTGAGACTGCGCGTTTTCTAGAACAAGCAGCTTCAATCATACCAGCGTGAAATCTTTTCTTGTTTTGTTGCAGTTAAACGTACAATCTATTTTGCAGCATCCAAAAGCGACGAAGATGGTGCGGCGGTTTCAGACGATGAGAGAAATTCTACCAATTTAACTTCTTCAAAAGACGATCAAGTTGAAAGCAAGAAGTAAGTTTGCTTGTGGTCGTTCTCGCCGATGTGCATTCGGCCCAGGTGTGCTTTCCTGGCATTGCACCGCTTCACTGGGAGCATTACTTATTCCATTCAAACATGCTGCGGAACAGTCACACGATATTGAAATACACGCCACTTCCGCGTTCTCTGAAACAAACGAGTAGCAGTGTGTGGAATCCTCTTGCTGAAGAGAAGTGCGATTGTCTCTGAGAGATACTCGCAGATGGTAGTTTCAAGGCCTACAATTTTATACGAAAATACTCAACGTTAACGACTGCTACAAGGTTTATGAGTTTTCGTTTCCTTTGTTTCGATTCTGAAACCCCCGGTTCAACTTGACCCCCCGCAATAGACCAAGCTCGCGACAGGTATTCATCTAGTCTGGCCACTGACTGGTCAAACAAGTAAGTACGCCAACCAACCTTATTATGCCTGAAGTGGGAGGTGTCGCAAATTCTTGGATTCAAATCTATGCTTATCGCAGGAGGCGCTCGCGCGCAAGTGTTGGAGTTCGGTGTGTGGCTTTGTAATTTCATGCTGTAAAAATCATCGCTATTGAAAACAAGAATAGGAACAGCAATTGTCTTCAGTTCTGAAAAGTTCCAAAACTGGCCAAAAACGAAGATCGCGCAACAAACTCGAGATGAAGAAGTCGGAAATCGCGCCATCTTCGGCCATGGGCGTCGGAAATATTTTTTTTCCAGGGGTTGTCACTAGGGTTTTTTCCAAAATTTTTCTAGAGGGGGGACCAAAAGTGAAATTTTTTTTCCCACTCGAAACTAAGAAAATGACCTTTTTTCTAAAATTTTTCAAAATCCAGGGAGGGCCAAGAACCCCTTGCTCTCCCCTTCCGACGCCCATGTCTCTGGCACAAACGTTTTGAGCTGTGGCTGCAAAATGCTCCGCAATCAAGATTGCGCAGTGACGTGACAATAGCATAATATGACTAATCTCTTGTTGCTGCTTTTCATGAAACTGACTCGAACCCAGATCAGCCCTGTTTGTCAGTCATTGAAAACAGTGGCATAGCCAGCCCAAAAGTTTGGGGGGTCAAGCACTTTGATTTTAAAACCCTTTATGTCCCGCGAACGCCAAAATTTTGGCGCTGGTTTAAAACGCTTTATAACTCGCCAGCTACTACAGCTACAGAGCTGTTCAAACCATCCGTGGATTCAGTAAGTTTTTTAGTTTCGATAAAAAAAAAGTATTTGATTCGGGTGGAGGTTTTCTCTTGGTGACGTCACAAAGAAAGCATTTTTCAAAATTTTTGACCAACTTTGACCCCCCTGGGCGCCGATCCAATGGGCCATTTTTATGGCTCAAACGTTTTTTTGGAAACTAGACATCTTCCGCGTCTATAGAGCCCTTGATTGACTTTCTAGCATGTCTGGAAACAACGTTATGGCCCAAAAACCCCGTTGTGCACAAAAATCAAAAAACTGCATGCGTCTCCCACTGCCGGCCAGTACTGCTCGCGATAAATCGCCGCGAGAACATGCTAGAGAGCTATTTGAGCCTTCGAAAGACTCGTGAAGTCTTCTAGTTTGCAATGAAAGAAAACTTTTGAGATTTGGGTGCGGGATTTTCGGTGGCTGGTGTTAGAAAAAGGGTAGGTAAGGCTATTTTTGTTTGTTCTATTATGACGTCATCACCCGGACAAAGGGCCACAATTGTGGCTCAAAGTTTGGTTGTATTCTAGGCTGGAATATGAAGCTGTAGAGGCCCAGATCGACCTCCTAGCGTTTCTGGTCCCCAAGTTATGCCCGAAAGACCCCTAATCCTCTAAAGATTCCCTAAGGAATTAATGGGGATTCCCCTAATGAATTTCTGCTGATTTTGCCATAACTTTTGAACCAGAAATGCTAGAAACTCCATCGAACCCTCCAAAGACTCGTATTCTAGCCTAGAATCCAAAAAAACTTTGAGTCACAAAATCTGATGGATTGTTCGACTCCCAGGATATGACGTCATCATCCAAATGTGAACAAATATGCATAAACATCCTCTCAATATGTAAACATCAACAAAAAAAACGAGATCTCAAGCTGAAATTTTTTTTCCAATCTAAAGTCTTCACGAGTCTTTAGAGGGCTTGAACAGCTCTCTAGCCTATTCTGATGGCGAGTTATGGCCATATCCAAACTGGGTGTTATTCAACCCCTGGTTTCCTTTTGTAGGGGTAGCAATTTTGACTACTTTTTGTTTTTTGTGGCATAATTTTCGATCCAGATATGCTAGAAAGCCAATCAAGGGCTCTAAAGACTCGGATGATATCCTAGTTTCGAAAAAAAACTTGAGCTAAACTACTAGGTCATTGGAATGGCGTCCAGGGCCGCGTAAAGTAGGTCTAAAGTAGGCCAAAAAACAAAAATAACACCCCCACTTGTGACGTCCCCCCTCAGAGAACCTCAACCCAAAACGAAAAATTTTTTTTTCAATCTCAACTAGAAGAGTTGCTGAATCCATAGATCGTCTGAACAGCTTTCTAGCTCATTCGGCTGGCGAGTCATAGCGTTGCAAACCCTGCGCCAAAATTTTGGCGATGCGGGGCCTGAAAGGGTTAAGCGAGCAACAGTATTTTGTGTGGGACACTGCCTCTCAAAGCACAAAATAACAAGATATGCTAAAACTTTGAGGGGGAATGGTCCCCCTGGCTTTGCCTATGGCATTGAACCGTTTTTTTCTGCACCAGGTCACGTGGAGTAGTTGACGAAATGGATGACGACGGTAAAGGGAAGAAATCGAAGCGGCCGCGCACTGTGCTTAACCCCGCCCAGAGGGAGAAGTTCAAACTGATGTTTCAGACTCACCAGAAACCCACCCGAAAGGTACTGTGACAACGACGGTGCTACTTCGTGCCATCATAATGCGCTGTTGATGCTCTTTCCCTTAATATATTTAAATTGGGTCACGTTCCTGAAGCCCCCATTTCTGGCGGTATGGGGGGAGGCGCAAGTGGCATTTCATACATGAGGCAATATGCGCTGATTTTTTCAAAGGTCAAAGGTCAACTGTTACTTTTTCAGGAACGCGAGGACCTCGCCAGAGAAACGGGGTTGTCGCCGCGGGTGGTCCAAGTTTGGTTCCAAAACCAACGGGCCAAGATAAAGAAAACCAACCAACAGAAAGATTCCGGGCGTCACACCGGAGAGGAGTACGGTGAGCGATCTTTGCCAGCTTGGATTCGTAATTTACTTTTTAGCATTCGTAGTTTTTATTTTCGATGATTAAAAGACATTTAGGCACCTCCTTATACAGATTGTGTTGTTAATGATTGTGTTGGTAGGATCTAATTAGACATTGCAGATGCAATCGCTTCTTAAACGAATATCTACCTACGTAAACATAGCAGGTGTGGTAAATGTTTCACGAAAGTGGGGACTCAAAGCTTGCAGTATGTTTTTCAAAGGTCAGTACCTTTATGAGTAAAAAATACCCCCTGAGTGTTTTCCACAAACATGTGGATTTCATCAGGAAAGTTTTAGTCTTTCGAGCTACGTTTTCTGACTTTGTCGACAAAACTTTCCTCTGTCAGGTTTCCATGCATTTGATCCACTTCATCTCCATCTTCACCATCAACTGACCCACCTTCAACGAGGTGACGCGCCCGGAATGGGGGGCGTTTACGGATGTTCCGCCCTCGGTCAGCACCAGTACGTGGGGCAGCCGGATACCTCGTTACCATCACAGCTCCCATATGCTCATTATCCTGGTATGTTGCGCTTGCTTTTCTCAAACGGGTTGTGTCAATAATACTTTGAATTATTGTATAATACTTTATGTATTATCGCATACTACTTTGTATTGTTGTTTGATACTTTGTATCGTTGTATAATACTTTATATTATTGTATAATACCTTCTACTATTGTATAAAATTTTGTGTTATTGCATAATACTTTGTATTATTGTATAATACTTTGTATTTTTGTATATTACCTCCAGTTAATGTAATACTTTGCTCGCGATTCGGAACAACTGGCGCGATGAGCGTGAGAGAATTTTCCTGGTGGAGGCTGATCAAAAACTCCTTTCTATGTTTCGTTTACAAACGGCATAATTGCGCGTTGCTGAAGGTGTGAGATTTTTGTGTAAGTCATTCCGATTTTACCTTTTCCGGAGTTTGCGAAATGTGGCTTAGGTGGAGTTTTTTTTCTAAACTGACCGCTGGTTGCATCCCATAACCACAAATATTAAAACCAGCCTGGGAAACATTTCGGATTCGACCAAACAGTGACGACAAGCAGTCACCAAACGGTAGTGTAGTTGCGATATGGACGCTTCTGATTTGTTAGATGTAGAGTGGTCACGCTGGTCCCTTTAAGACCCGCGCGCGCCAAAATTTAGGCGAAAGATAGTGGTCAACATTTTAAAACATAACTCGCCAGGCGATTGAGCTAGAGAGTTGGTCAAACCCTCAAAAGATCCGGTTAGACTAGTATTTTCGATTACAATAATTGGGGAGGTTGGGACTTGCGTTTTTTGGGTGACGTCATAAATTGGGGTGGGTTTTAGCCCTTTTGCTTAAGGTAACCTGACCCAGGGTCTCAACCCCCTAGGGCAAGGGCTAATTCTTTTATTGTTTTTTTAATAAATCTAGGCTCAAATCTGCATCTTTTGAGTCCTTGAGTAGCTTGAACGGCTCTCTAGCTCATCGGGTGACGAGTTGTGGTTGAACAAAGATTTGTCTGATTTGGGCAAATCATAGTTTTTACACTTTTCTCAAAATTGAGTTTTTTTGGCCATAACTTTTGACCCAAAAGTGCTAGACAGTCAATCAAGGGTTCTAAAGACTCGAATTCTAGCCTAGTGTCAACTTGAAACTTTGAGTGAAATATTTGGTCCTTTGAATCGGGGCTCAGGGCCTGATAAATTGGGCCAAAAAAAACTAAAGCTACCCTCTTTGTGACGTCTCCCACAAAAAACAAACTCCAAAACCTACCAAAATTTTTTGATCGGATCTACTAGAGTTGCCGCATCTTTAAAGGGTTTGAACAGCTCTCTAGCTCAATCGCCTGGCGAGTTACGACTTGTCGAACTTGGCCAAATCGCGGATCTAAAGATATGGACGCTTGTGGTTGTTAGATTTGGATCTCTCACGCTGCTTGCATACCTATCATGGTTTCAGCTGTGATAATAATGACTGGCAGATAATATAATTACAACTTTCCAACAATGTACTGTATATTGTGAAGTCGTTATTCATCAAATAGCAAACGCTGCGCCAGTGTCACAGGTGGAGCTGCTGGACTTTGCGTTGGATTGATTCTAATGCTCCTGCATGGTAAAAATCTAAATCTAATCAAACAAGGCACAGTTTTGGTCCGATAGGTTTCGTTGGTGGAGTGCTCCCGGCACATAGGCGTAGCCAGGGGGAGCCATGCCCCCCGCAATTTTTAGAACATATATAGTCATTTTGCGCTTTGACAGGCGGTATCCCAAACAAAATCGTGTTATTCGCCTAAAATCAAACATTTCCCCCCCAAAATTTTTGGGCTGGCTACGTTGCGGTTCCGGCAAAGTTGTACATCGCTTTGCTTACACCCACTTTCTTATCCAAGCTTTTCATCGCGCACCCCAGCCCTTCTATGACGTCAGCTGCTGCCGTGACGCACCGTCGGACGTCATGGGAACGTCGCCATCAGATGGAACAGCGCGGCATATCGGCAACATGACCGGCTATAGTATGCAAGCAGTGGAATCCGAAGAACAACGAATCATCACCCAGCAACACCATAGCAACGCACTGTGTCTCGACGCAAGCGTGGACGTAACTCCAGCTAATGACGTCACTATTCAATTACCTCATTTCCCTGACGCAAAAAGCCTCGACAGCGTGTTTTCCATGCAGGACGTTTTTCGTAATTAGGTGCAGCGCGCGAACGAGAACAATGAGATAACAGGCGAGTTTCTATTTTAAAACGTTTACCAAACAAGTATTCAACTTGATCCACGGCGACACGGTGGTCGACGTGCTGATGACGCATTCCGTGATGACGTAAACCCGGTCACGTCATTATAGGTGTCTGGTGGTTTTTGTCGCAATAGGAAGACCAGTGTTTCGCACTCGCTATGGTGAGGGCTGCGCAAGAGTACATGTCATTTTAAACGTTGTTGTGAGTCATTTTGCTGCAAATGTCAAGTAATTGCCGCTGTACTGTGGAGGAACTTCGGTGGGTCGCTGACAACGCACCGTTGTTTGTAATCTAATAATGACAGCGCAGCTGGCAATGAGCGTGGATAAAACAAGATTTCGAGGGCATAAACCAAGTTGGCAAAGAATAGAAGTTTGCAAATTGCGAATTCTATTTAAAAGTAAAATTTTTAATCTCAGCTTTTCTGATTCATAAAAACAATTTCTTTATAGTTTTTTTTCCGTCGCTTTGCTTCTGTCACTTTAGAGTAGTCGAAATGGCAACTTTAAAAAGTTCTATTTCATTTTCGTTTGTCACCAAAAAAAACAGAGTCTCAGTTCTAGACAAGTGCTCAAGCTTTCGTGAAAAAGAGACCTAGGTTGATTTAAAGCCTTCCGGTCGTTTTGACCCCGTACTTGGTGCAAAGCGTTCTTCATGTGCGTTGGGTCAAAATGTCGCTGTTTTCATTCAGCCCACAAATATTAACCTCTGTTTTCATCGTGTGTTCGACAACGCTGTAATCTCCATCTGTGTGTGTGTGTGCGCTTAAAAATCGCTGACTGTGGCGTAATTTACCGTGTTGTTTCAGATTCTTTTGCGTAATACATCACTTGTGAAGTCACAGTCACTGTGTTGACTAGGTCAGCTCTTTCCTATAGTAAACTCTCTAGATCGGTTTGGTTGCCCGATATAATATTTTATAATATTATAATTCTTCTGAAGTATCATAGGGGGGTAGGATTTCATACTTGGCGAGGGGGTCAAGAACAGTGCATGTGTCAGATTAATTGTTCGTGAGGCTTCTTCGGCAGCCCACTGTTTGTCAAATGCCGGTTTTCTTTTGCATTATGCAATACAGGTCTGCACAAATTGACTAGTTTTCAACACTGTGTTTTCATTTTCAGACACCCGGTAACTCGTTGAAGACTCGTTTGAAAACAGTGGAAACTCGAAGCGAGACATTTTTGTTTGGAGAGAGGGCGCTAGTGAGGCACCTTTTATCAAAAATGGCACTTCTAATAAGGAACCTGGACTTTTTTAAATCTGCCAAATCATGATCCGACGGAATACAGAGACGTCCTCTATTAACAGTTACGACGTTTTTTGATGTTGTTATAAAGCCCCCTATAGCTGAAGAGTATTCTGTGCAGGTTATTAGATGTACCAGCAATTAGTCTCCACCAAGTTGACGCAATCGAATCTATCGGCAAATGTTTTAAAACAGGAAATCGATTTCACGTAAAGCATTGTTCACAGGAGAATCACTCAAACACAGGTATGTGCAAGTACGAATTACCCATTCGGCAGATCCCTCAAAAACTTACAGCAAGCCAAGAGCTTTTGATTGTAATTAGGTGCCATTAAAATCTGTCAAAGTACCAAGTAAAAAAAATTTTTAATGCAGAAATTTGCGCGTGAGTTTCTGATGGTAAAACAGAATGCGTGTTTCCGTGTTGTAAAAACATGGTTTCCGTGTGGGGGGCATGGAGGAAGCAGAACTAGCGTCCACGGTCATCACTTTGTTTTTTCGACTCTCACGAAACACAGCCGTTGACACCTAACGACACAAGGTGTATCGGAGGACGTACATAACACAAACCGCTCTGATTCAGAGGCGTTTATAAAGAGGTTATCGATCAAGTGTTTGCTGTTGTAGTTGGAATTTTTTTGAGGTCAATCCGGGTCGGATTAATTATGTGACTCCGTTTTAATTAGAATTACTCGTTGAAATCTGTCAATTACATTACAATTACTCTGCTGAAAACATCAAATTACAATTGCTCGTAAACATGTATTTAAATTAATATCGCAATTAAAAGTACATTGTGATATAATATGTTGTCATTACAATATAGTTAATGTATTTCATTTTCAAAATACTTTAATGGTTTGTACATGAAAGTATGAAGTGAGGAAAAATATGTACTTTAGTGCTGTTACAAATTTTGGAGCCACCACATGAAGGAGCGATTGCATTTTAAGGTAACATTTTCCATATAAATAACTCATAGCTGTAAAACTAGTTCTCAAACTTCAATTGAACACTACGTCAAAAAATCTCAATATTACTTCAAAGCTAAAGACATGAAAACGCTATAGCGAAGCTGCAAAACTAAGAATAAAAACAGAAAAACGTCCTCTGCCTTGCGGACAGCACATCGTTGTCTAGCTGATACCCTTGCGTACAGCACGGTATTTGCTGACACACCATCCACATCACATGTACAGTGCATCTGGAACATTTGGCCACTGATCAGGCAAAACTGCAGCAGGTTGCATCTCAAGTATTGCACTGGTTTTGTTTATGCATTTTCTTAAGTGCTGTGAAGTTATTTAAAGCAGAATGCAGTTGTAATTAAGTTAAAATTTTAGCAAAATACGCAAGCACAAAACGTATCAATTACAATCATAACTACAGTTGCAGAAAAATGTGTTGTTAACTACATTCAGCTCAATAAAACTTCGCAATTGATCAACCTCCGGTGTCAGCTATGTACTGAGCTCATTACAAGACCAGTCAGCCTATGTCCCATAGGTTATGCGAAATGTGCAGCACGTGAAGTCACCAAGCGTAACCGTCATAAGAAGACAAACTCTTACGGCGGGCGTGGACGTCGGAAGGATTTTTTCCAGGGGATGACAACAGTAGTGAAATTTCATTTTACCAACTAATAAACTAAGAGAAAAATATTTTTGTACTGAAAAGTTAATAGCAAAATGTCAAATTTCAAAATCCAAGGGGGCTTGGCCTTCCTTCCGATGCCCATGACAGCAGGTGAGATCGAAATTAGAGTAGAAAGATTTTAAATTCAACTTTTCCAAAGTGAGAAATCTGGGATTGGACTGGCAGCTGTGCGGCTCGAAAACTAGCCATGTTGAATTAAAAAATGAAACAGACGCTTAAGTGCTTTTTTGGAAGTACAAGTTGTAACTGCGTGCATCTTATGTGTAAATTGTAGACAATTTTCCTTCATCCAGGGAGTCATAAGATGTTTTCTTTCTGCCGAAAATATTGCAAATGCCAAGTTTGCCATCTTTTCCCAAAGGCATGCATTGAGCAAAACAAGAAAATCTTTTATTTCAAAATATGAAAATCGCTTATTTCAAGCATATTGTATGTTTCAAAGTTTGTTCGAAAATGTGTTTTTTCAATTCAGATTTTAGTCGCAACCCTGCAACTGAGTGTGATAATGAAATTTGAAACGTGATTTTAAGATCGTCTACTTTAACTTACATGAAGTTGCAGCATTCTGTGCGGTAAGTTGAAAAGCAATTCCTCGGGCCCATTCTTGTCCATCAAACACCTTACCTCATAAAATGACCCAGCTAGTATTTGTTGATACGTCATTTTCAAACAATATAGCCCTGGCAATCAAACAATATCGCCCTGGAATTTTGAATTCTTAGCAAAGAAAGGTTGTTTTTTTAATTTTGAGTGGGAAAAAACAAATTTCACCACTTTTGGCCCCCCCTGGAAAAATTTTGGAAAAATCCCGTAGTG